>JFJP01036964.1_pt1 | contig 83974 bp, 61 predicted proteins | sample 431651 | NCBI WGS metagenome assembly JFJP01 (sample SAMN02602958, study PRJNA72255) | Microbial mat metagenome, whole genome shotgun sequencing project. | biome: fresh water; feature: sink hole; material: water; isolation source: purple microbial (photo- and chemosynthetic) mats found in...
TTTTTCAAAATTTAAATTTCTAAAAAATAGCATTATAGAACGCGTGTTTTAAAGTTTCTTCTGGTATTTGCCCGAGTTATGAATGCTCACTAGCCGCTCGTTAGCTTCAGATCCCAAAAACGAATTAAAAACAAATCATTAAATATTTGTACGAAATCGAACAGGCATGTTCTGTATTGGCACATCTGTATCAATTATTTTCCATGAAGCAATGTATGTATGTTATTATATATCAGTATGATATAATTCTTGGCACATTAATTGATAAGTAATCATCATAACATAAAATATAAACTAAAATGAAAACACTAGTACAAAAATTCACCCTGATATTCGCAGTTGCAGTTGTAACAATATCATTAAATGCACAAAACACAAAATCGATACATGGACACTTTTTAACAAATAAATTAACACATCATGTTTCGGGTAAAGTCTCGCACATTAGCCATGAACTTGCCTACCAAGTGGAAAAAATGATTGGCTCAATAAAGTATTCTCCATCGAACCTTGAAAATGAAGTCCTGGAGTTTAATGAATCATCGGTGGATTTTGCGACAATTACATTCGAAATGGAAAGCACTGTTAAATTTCAACCGGTTAATTTGGAAAATGAACCAATTGTAACCGCTGAATTAGAGGAAGATTATTTAGCTGTATCCAAGGAATTAGAAAATATAGTAAAATACAAGCCTTCGGAAATAGATTATGAACAAAATAATACCGAAACTGATATAATAACAATTACAAATGAAATAGCTTCAACCGTTAAATACCAACCAAATTCAAACTTGTAGTAACTCATCATATACCTGCGCACTTGGTGCAGTCAAAAAGAGGCGAAATGCCTCTTTTTTTGTTTTAGGTCTTATTTTAACCTGTTGCTGAAATCGTTGGTTTTAATTTTTTTCCTAATTTGTATTCAATAACTAAAACATAGAGCTCTGCCTGATTTTAGGAAGTCCAATTTTTTACACCCATGAGCGATTTTAAGAATGTAATGATCTATTATTTCTCCGGAACCGGAAATGCTGCTCAGGTTGCATTCTGGTTTTCGCAGGCAGCTGAGGAGAAAAATGTGCCCATTGATATTATAAATATTTCGAAAACTGACCGAAACCATATTCCCAGCCCTCCTTCCAACACATTGATTGGCTTTATTTCGCCCACACATGGGTTTAATTTTCCTCCGGTGATGCTTCGTTTTATTTTTCGCTTTCCAAGAACAGATAATAACAAGGTTTTTGTAATGAACACGAGAGCAGGGATGAAGCTCAGCAAATTATTCTTACCAGGACTTAGTGGAATTGCGCTATTACTATCTTCAATTGTATTATATTTAAAAGGTTACAAAGTAGTGGGAATGCGTTCTGTTGATCTACCATCGAACTGGATATCGCTGCATCCCGGATTAAAAACCGATGTAGTGATATCCATTTTTAATCATGTCAAAAAAGTCACCCTTAAATTTGCAGATAAAATATTGGCAGGGAAAAAAGACTACAGAGCTTTGTGCGATCTTCCGCAAGATATACTTATTGCTCCAGTTTCTATTTTATATTATTTAATTGGGCGGTTTGTATTCGCCAAAACGTTTTATGCTTCGAAAAACTGCAACAATTGCGGATTATGCATTAAACAATGTCCTGTTAAAGCTATACGACTGTTAGATAAGAGACCTTACTGGAGTTTTACATGCGAAAGTTGTATGCACTGCATGAATGTTTGTCCGCAAAGAGCAATTGAAACAGCCCATGGATTTATTATCGGATTGTTTATCTTATTAAATACTGTAATTCAATCATTGTTATATACTAAACTTTTAGATGCCGGAATAAACTTGTTTACAGTTGGCAAAAGCTATAGCTGGCTTACCCGGTTGCTTTTAGAAACTTTAATACTGTTCTTTTCCCTTCTAATTAGTTACCGGTTGGTGCATTATTTAAGAAAGATTAAAGCATTCGACTTGTTAATTCAATATACATCATTTACAACATATAAATTTTGGAGAAGATATCGGCCAATAAAAGACCTTAGCAAGAGGAAAGATTTAATCCCAAATTCCAATAATTAAAGCCGGATTGATGGATACAGCACTCACCCTAAAAATGGAATACGATTCCAACCAAATTTATAATTTTAAAGAGGCGAAAGAATATCTGGACCGCTCAAATGTATTTCGATTATTACTTGTGGATTTTGACCGTTCAGTTCTAAACTTACTTTGGAGGTTAACTGAATTATCCGAAATTCCATTTTCTTCGACCCGTCCAATTGTAAAGCAATGGCTTCAGGAACTGGTTCAAATGACTTATACTCCGGATGGGTTTTCGATTACGGGTAAATCCGATTATATTTTGGCTTGTTATAATGGAATGATCGCTAGTTTGCTAATTCGTTTGCAATGGCCAAATCATCGGGAGATTGAAACCGGGATCGATTGGATAATGAAGTATCAAAATGTTGCACGAAATCAGGAATGTATTTGGGCCGGCACAGCCATTAAAAAATATGGTGGTTGCATGAAAGCTACGCCATGCTATATTGGACTGGTAAAATCGGTGATAGCCCTTTCGGATTACAAAAGGAGTATTTATTACTCGCCTAATAAAGCAATGGAAGACAAGCTGGATTATGGGTTAGAGTACATTTTATCGCACGAATTATTTAAACGGAAATCGAATGGAAAACCAATTACGAGCGATATTTTGACTATTGCCTATCCTTTCTCCTGGAAAACAAATATTATGGAGATTCTCCGGTTATTGAAAGACAACAAACTTCTTTCGGATACACGTTGCGCGGCTGCAAAAGAATATTTAGCTGAAAAGAAACGGAAAGATGGCTGTTGGTATATTCAACCGGCATATATCTCGAAGAATAAAGCGTGGGTTCCGTTTGATAAGATAAAGGAACCTGCTTTGTGGACAGGATATTTGATAAAAAGTTTGTTGTAATCTCAGATAAGCTTAGATCGCAAATCTTTGTTAACGCTATCTTCCAACAAAGTTATCCTTGATTTTATCCAGTACTATTTATGGTAATTCATCACCAGCACTTTTAAACCAAGGTGTTTAATGGTTATTTTAAGTTTTTTACCCATAATTGCCGGTTCTCCATCGAGGTGTACCACCCCCTTTTTCTTCCTTTTAATGGTTACCTTTTTTCCTTTAATTACTTCAACATAATCGCTTTTATCGATAGTACGCTTAAATAGGCGGATTCCCAAATCGAATGCTTTAACTTTTGGAAAAGGCGAAAGAATGCAAACATCTAATAGCCCATCGCGAATATCGGCCGATGGCGAAATGTAGGCATCGTTACCATATTGGCCCGCATTGGCAATGGTAATCATAAAGGCTTCGTTCTTAAATTTCTGATCGTCTACTCTAACTTTATACTTTTTTGACCGATAGTGGAAAAAAGCATAAATAGTTTCTTTAATATAGGTATAAAATCCCCTGCTTTTGCTTTGTGCAAATTTATTGCCAATGTGAGCATCGAAACCAACCCCACAAGTACAGAAAAAAGGATGGTCGTTAATTGTTCCATAATCGATTGCCGATTCAGAACAATTATCCAACATCGAAATGGCATCGACCGTTTTAAGCGGGATATTTAAATGCCTGGCAAGGCCGTTTCCTGAACCTCCGGGAAGGATGCCAAAGGCAGCATCTTTATTTATTAATGCCTTAGCAACTTCATTTACTGTTCCATCTCCACCAACTGCGATTATCTTTTTGATATTCTCGTTCAGGCATTTTTCTGCTAAACGGGTTGCGTGCCCTGCTTCGCGGGTAAAATGGAAAACGGGTTCGTATTTTCGCATGTCCAGGTTGTCGTTTACCAGGTCAGGTATGTTCTTTTTACTAACAGTTCCCGATTTTGGGTTGATAATAAAAGCTATCTTTTCTTTCTCAATCACGGTAAGGTATTTTTTTTGCAACGCTAAATTAATTATTTCATCGATATGTAATGCAATGTTCATAATTACTTATCGTAATGGTAACATACCCAAAAACAGGTAAATACTTTGTTTAAAATTTGTTAACTTTACGTTAACACCTAAGTGTCCTAAAAACCTTTCATTTGCAATAAAAAATTATGCTTCGAACCAATCATTACAAAACTATTATTGTTTCAGATGTCCATTTAGGAACAAAAAACTCAAAAGCGAAAGAACTTGTCCGATTTCTGAAGACCAATACCTGTGAAAAGTTAATTCTGAATGGAGATATTATTGATGGTTGGCAACTTAAAAAAGGCAGCAAGTGGAAAAAAAAGCATACCCGTTTTTTCAGGTTGGTTATGAAACTAATGGATAAGCATAATACTGAAATTATTTATGTTCGGGGAAACCACGATGATTTTCTTGACAATCTTATTCCAATACAATTTAATAAGTTATCGGTTGTAAAAGACCATTACCATTATAGTGGCAATAAAAAATACTATGTTATTCATGGCGATGTATTCGATGCCATTACTACTAACCTAAAGTGGCTTGCCATGCTGGGCGATATCGGATATACTTTTTTACTCTGGCTCAACAAAGTTTATAACAACCGCCGAATGAAAAAGGGATTACCTTATTATTCCCTCTCAAAAATTGTCAAGCAGAAGGTGAAATCGGCCGTTTCGTATATCTCTGACTTTGAAACCGAATTGGTAAAGCTTGCCAAGTCGAGAAACTGCCAGGGTGTAATTTGCGGACATATTCACCATCCAGCCATGACTCTTTATGGAGATATGGAATACATGAACTCGGGCGACTGGGTGGAATCTCTTTCCGCAATTGTAGAAGACTTTGAAGGGAAATGGGATATAGTATATTATAGCGATTTGGTTCAGGAAGAAAAGGACGATGAAAAAAATGAGGATTGATTTTCTCAATAGCATTAGGTGCTAAGGTATAGAGAAGAATATCTATCTAAATACCTTAGCGCTTTAGCTCATTTTATTTCCCAATCGTTTTCAAAAATTCTTCCAATAACTCCTTTAAATCGGGTTTGCCAATTTCTTGAAGATCGTAGTAAACGCGGGTATTGGGCTTATTAATTTTAATGAGCCGGTTTAAATCGATAGGGGTTGCTATAACTACCGAATCGCAATCGGTTTTATTGATTGTTGTTTCCAAATCGGCCAATTGTTGCGCCCCATACCCCATTGCAGGCAATAATGTTCCAATATTGGGATATTGTGCAAATGTCTCAGCTAATTTACCAACTATAAATGGGCGCGGATCAACCAAGGATTTTGCACCGAATTTCTGAGCAGCAACCGTTCCAGCTCCAATCTTCATTTCGCCATGGGTTAATGTAGGGCCATCTTCGATAACCAACACCCGCTTACCGCGGATTATTTCGGCATTATCCACGCGAATAGGAGAAGCACCATCGACCACAACAGCCTTAGGGTTAACTGCTGCAATATTTTTCCGCACAATTTCGATCTGTTCGGGAGCAGAAGTATCAATTTTATTAATGACCACAATATCGGCAATCCGAAGGGTTATTTCTCCGGGATAATATGAAATCTCATGCCCTGCACGATGCGGATCAGTCACTGTAATCATTAAATCGGGCTTATAGAACGGAAAATCGTTATTTCCTCCATCCCACAAAATAATATCACATCCATCCGGATCGTTTTCGGCAGCCCTAAGAATATCTTCATAATCAACCCCGGCATAAATCACGTTTCCACGAACCACGTGTGGCTCATATTCCTCCATTTCTTCAACGGTACATTTATGTTTTTCGAGGTCGGCCACATTAGCAAACCGCTGAACCCGCTGTTTCACCAAATCGCCATACGGCATGGGGTGACGAACGGCTACAACTTTTAACCCTTTTTCAAACAAAATTTCAATAATCCGCCGACTGGTCTGGCTTTTTCCACATCCGGTGCGCACGGCACCAACAGCAATAACCGGTTTGGTGCTTTTTATCATGGTATCGGCAGGCCCTAACATTACAAAATTAGCTCCGCAAGCGTTTACTTTTGCGCCAACTGCCATTACACGCGAATAAGGAACATCGCTGTAAGAGAAAACACATTCCTGTACCTGCAGCGATTTAATAAGATTAGACAATTCCTCTTCCCCGTAAATTGGGATACCGTTAGGATATAAACTTCCGGCCAACTCGGATGGGTATTTACGTCCATCGATATCGGGAATTTGGTTAGCTGTAAAAGCTACCACGTTATACGCCGGGTTACTTCGGTAAAAGGTATTAAAATTATGAAAATCGCGTCCGGCAGCGCCAATAATTAAGACTCTTCTTGGTTCCATAAGTTATTTGGTTTTACCCAAAATTAGCTCATTGCACACTAAAAGTCATGATAATTGACAGGCTCGAAATATGTTAAATATCACATTTCGGAAATATAAATAGCGTGTTTATTGGAATATTGTTTGCAAAAGCCGCAATTATTGAATATTATTGTAAGATAGCAAGTTGTTGGAATCTGAGAAGTGAAATATTTTAGATATACAAGATCAAAATATTGTTAGCATTGCACCAGTTATAGTTATATGAATTTTTTAGCGCATGTATATCTTTCGGGCAATAACGACGAAATTAAAGTTGGAAACTTTGTTGCTGATTGGATAAAGGGAAGTGATTTTAAAAAGTATCCTTCCGGTATCCAGAAAGGTATTCTTATGCACCGAAGTATCGATTCGTATACCGATAATCACCCAACTATCCGAAAAAGTAAAAGCAGGCTGGCCGAAAAATATGGGAAGTATGCCGGAATTATTATCGATATATTCTACGACTATTACCTGGCCCGGGAATGGCATGTTTTCTCGGATGTTCCGCTGGCAAGTTATGCCGATAATTTGTATGTAGTCTTAGATAAGCACATTTATGTATTTCCTGAAAACGTTCGCGAATTTATTCCACGCTTTATGCAGCGGCGTTGGTTAGAATCGTATGCAACCTCCCAGGGCATTGAGAATGTATTAAATGGTATGTCGCGCCACACCTCTTTACCGAATCATACCAATGAGGCATTAAAAATTCTGCACTTATACCACGAAGACTTCCGAACAGAGTTTTATGATTATTTTCCGCAATTAATAAGTTATATCGAAGAGAAATTTGAGGTTACAATAAAGTAATAGGGTTACACATACCTTCAACCATTGGTAAATTGAATTTCAAATATTTGGTTGCAAGCTAATTAGACTTTATACCACTTTTTAAGAAACGATCGAACTAAAAAGACTCTTCCAGGCCGTTGGACACTGGAAGGTCTTTTTATGTTAAACCAATCTACATCCTCGGTATCCGCTCCAACAGGCCAAAAGGATTAATTACCTTTAAATTCAGGTTAAACCGGATAAGCTCCTTGTAGTCGGTGGTAAGCAGGTCTTTCTTGTTGTAGAGAACCGGGAAATATACTTCCAGAAAATCGGTCTGGCCAACTTTTACACCCGCTTCATAAAGGATTCGGTTTGCAGATATAACCGGAGTCTCAGCTTCAAGCCAGGCTGCATTTCCATAAATTTTCAAGAGTTTAAAAAAGCTTTTCGACAGGGGTTTAAATTCAAATCCGGCTGAGATAATAAATTTGTTTGAAATCATGTAGTATGGAACGGCAAATCCGCCTTCCACCGGCATAAACTGATGAGCCCACATTCCATCCGCATCAAACCTTCCGGGAAATAGGCCCTCGTATTCAATGTCTGACAAACCGTTCCTTCCCCCCAGGATAAATGAATTCACCAGGTTTTTCGAGGAAGAATTAAACAAATACCCGCTAAATAGGCGCAGGGTGAGTGGTGTTTTAAAAAACTGCGGTTTTAGGTTATAGATGATTTCAATAGACGTTCTCCCAAAATCGCCGTTAGCCTTCACATTGTAACTTACTTTGGTAAGGTTTACTTTGTCAGGATTCTGAAACTGATAATTTAGGTTGAAAAGATTTGTATTTGTGATATTTGCAGGATCGTACAGGCTTGTAAACTGCGAAAAATTCACCCATGCAGTATGTTTAGGAAAGAATTTAAAATCGTTGTTTCGAAAAATTATTTTCGCTTCTACTTTCCATTTATTGAAATCGGTTTTCTCATCGTAAGCAAATTGTAAGCCCGAAACACTAAAAGACAAAGATCGGATATTCGCAAACCGCGGAAAGAAATTATAGGTTAATTTTCCTATACCGGCAAGTTTGCTGCCATAAAACCCATACATGGGCATTAATTGGTATTCAAAAGGTTTTTTGAGCAGAAAGCCATTGTGAAATAAGGCACCCGCCATAAATTTATTTGAAGAATTCCATCCTATAACCGGCAAATACTGGATAGTGGTATACTTGTAATCGTCGAGCGTGGTGAGGAGTTTAAATTTAACAGGTTCTACCTTTTTACAAAGTCCACGGGTCTTCAGGTAATTGTTGTATCGGTATAGCTCGGTTGTTACCTCTTTGTTATCCAAAACAAGCTTATCAAGCTTCGAGTCGGGGAAAGGCAGCCATTTTTTCCCGGTAAAACCGTCGTGCCATTTTTCATAAACTACCGTATCGTTCCGTAATCCACTCAATACTATGGGTGTAGCTAATTCCCCTACATTTCTTACCAATACTTCATTTTTGCGGATGCGGGCTAATCTGTAATCGAGTTTTTTATCGGTAGGCAAAAGTTCGTCGAAAAACCACGATACACTTTTGTATGAATTTTCTTCAAAAGCTTTCCGGAAATCCTCCGGTTGCGGATGTTTAAATTTCCAGGTTTCGTAGAAATGTTGCATTACTTGATCAAATGCTTGTTTACCAAGGTAGTTTTCCAGGTAAGTATAACATAATCCCGATTTCATGTACACCATCATTCCGTAATTAGTGAAAGAATAGGCAGTAGATGTCAGGGTAGAAGGCTGATCGGTGCGATAGGTTGCCGGCCCGTTGTACATAATTTCGTAACTCTTATTTCCTGGGAAATGATCCAATTCAAAAAACTTCCCCACGCCATCGGGCAACCCTACAACTTTATGCAGCGGCAACGATGCGTATTTTGTTTTCATATAGCGCATTTCGTAAAAGGTGTTTATCCCTTCGTCCAAATAAGGATAATCACGCTCGTTAAAAGCGAGGATTCCATAGAGCCAGTTGTGGCCAACTTCGTGGGTAATAACCTGGTCGAGCGAAACATCCGAACCACCAGCGCTCACAATGGTAATTCCCGGATATTCCATTCCACCGCCAGCACCCAGCGGTCCTTCGAGGGCAGTACAGTTTTTATATGGATAATCGCCCAGCCATTGGGAGTAATAATAAACAGCATCCTGTATATAAGCCGGCGACTTCTTCCAGAATTTTCCGACCCTGTTGGGGAAAAGCGACCAGGTAGTTACCGTATCTTTTGAGTTTGGTAACACCACTTTTCCCTTTAGGAGATTAAACCCCTTATCGGCAAACCAGGCAAAGTCGTGCACGTTTTTTTCGGTGTACCGAATAGTTTTAAAAACCGGGTCGGATTGAATCATTGGTTCCCCTCTTGAAAAACTATCTTGCCGGGCTCCTTTTTCTGCCAACTCCTCCATCCACTTCACTTCCGATGGAGTTTGAAGTTCGCCCGTAGCCCCGACAATATAATTTGCAGGAAGCGAAATGGAAACATCAAAAGAGCCGAATTCGGAATAAAACTCTCCCTGATCGAGGTAAGGAATGGGGTGCCAGCCTTTGCTGTCGTATACCGCCGGTTTGGGATACCATTGGGTTATTTGGTACGATTGGCCAATGTGCCCTAATCGCGAAATACCGCCTCCGGGAATCTTCACCCGGAAAGGGGTAGTAATGATAATTTTTGCACCACTTAGAAGAGGAGTATTTAAGATAAGCTTGCAAATATCGTTGTGTTCGGGATGAGGCTCACATTTTACCTCAATTCCATTTACCGCAAAGGCCAGCGAGTCCATAAAACCATTGTTTAATGGGTTATTGAATAACTCTTGGTTTTTATTTTCTCTCAGTTTTTGTTTGGCCAATGCTGTGCTATTATTTTTGTACGCATTAGGCCACAGGTGAAAATAAATGAACGCAAGCTCATCGGGAGAGTTGTTGATATATTCGAGTGTTTCCTGCCCATAGAGTTCATGCTTTGCGTCGTTTAGTTCGACTTGAATTTTGTAATTCACCTCCTGTTGCCAATAATTCTGGGCTTTTAAAAAGAAAACATTTGCGAAAAGGATTGATGCTAAAAGAAGAAGATGAAGTCTTGTTTTGGTTAGTGCAATTGTTGACATAAGATTTTTCGAAAAAATAAGAATTGAAAAATTGAAAATAAACTGATCAAAAGTAGAATTTTTATTTGTTTTAGCTGGTTAAACGGGTAAAGCGAATGTTCGATTTCGGGGATTTATCAATTTGGAACGAATAGCTATCAATATTTCAAATTGAAACAAATTCTGTTGTTACAGAATTGCCCGAAAGTTTTAATTGCCAAATCAGTTTCAAACAGAGACTCTCTACTTTACCTTTCCCATTATATATTCCAAGGCAATAATGGATTGGTTATATTGATTGAGCGCATCCAGATAATTGCTTTTAATAGCTAAAGCTCGCGACAGACTTTGGATATATTCGAGGTAGTCCATGGCTCCGGCTTTGTAGCTTTTGGTCGATTGGCTTATAATTAATTCAGTTTGAGGCAATGCTTGTTTTTCATAATAATCGATACTGCTTTTGTATTTGTTGTATTCCTGTATTAGCCCTTCAAATTCACCGGATAAAGCAGTTTTGGCATATTCGGCCTCTGTTTGAGCTATGTGGTAATTAATTTTTGAAGCTTTGATACCCGAAGAATGTGAAAAAATCCACAGAGGAATAGCAATTCCTGCCTGCATTCCTGTAAATCTGTCGGCTGCTGAAAAAGTGCGCAGCTCTCCGTTTACCTCCTGATTTCCGATAATTGACTGACTAAAATACCCAACTTTTAAATCGGGGAGTGCTTTAGCTTTTTCTACCTTCGATTCCATGCGAGCTATTTCCACTTGTTGATTATACATGGCAAGCGCTGGATTGCCCAATAATGCTGCACTGTCGCTTATTCCTGCCAAATTTAGCTTTACCAGAACGGTATCGGCAATAACGAAGTTTTGTTTTATGTTTAGCAGTGTACGAAGTTTACTTATATAAATATCGATATCGGCATTAGTCTGTTGAATGAAATTTTTAACTTCCAAACTCTGACTTTCAGCGCTTATTTGCTCCAGTTTATTGGTTTCTCCGATTTCTGCCCTTCGGGTGGCGGCTTTTAAAAAGCCGGTATAAAGACTATCCTGATAATTCAGTAAACTCAATTTAGAATAATAAAAAGATAATTGCCACCAATATGTTTTTACCTGATTTATAATTTCACTTTGGGTAGCATTCAATGCCAGTTCACTTTGTTTAACAGTTGCTTTAGCGAGTTTATGTTGATTGGCATAAACAGTAGGGAAAGCAAACGTTTGAGAAACTGTAAATCCGTTATCGACATTATACGAATTAAACCTCCCATATTCAAAATCGACATTGGTTTTTTCAATACCCCAAGCCTTTCCTTTCAGCGCCTTTTGAAGATCTACCCTATAACCTGCCGATCGCACGCTCAGGTTACTATCGGTTGCCTGCTGAATAGCCTGATTCAGTGTAATTATTCTTTTACCGGGCTCCTGAGAAAATCCCTGGTAAGGAATTAGCAGAACCAGTTGAATTATTATCCATATTGAGGTCGGGAATTTTATAAATGCACTCATCGTATGCTTTTTGGTTGATTATTATCTCAATACTATAATGCCTTAGAAATACTGGTAAAATTAACAAAGTAAAAATCATTTTAAACCATGCCTCTTTATTTTATAATCAAAAATCATTTCAAACCTAATAATCGTATATATTTACAGAATTATTTATGAAAGCTATCGCCTGCATATTATCCGTTTACATATTGGTACTCATTGCAATTCCTTGCATTGATGCACCTTTGGGCGATACATTACAGAATGTCGAACAAGCCGATCATTCAAATCACAATCATAATCATGAAAACGACCACTGTTCCCCGTTTTGTTCATGTCAATGTTGTGCTACTCCTGCTGTCTTTCAAAATTATGCCATTCAGTTTAACTGCTTTTTATTCGTACAAAAGCAATTTCCGGGTTATTCTTCCTCCTACATTTCTTCCCTGTTCGTTACTATTTGGCAACCGCCTAAAATTGCTTAAATACAAGTTGGTAGTGTTTAGTTGTAACTCCCTTAGGGACAACTATTAATACAGCTTTCAGCGTTAGTTGAGACATCACTATTCGTCTAACAACGGGAGAATCTGACTTTCCATATTTAGGAACTTTGTGTTTATAAAATTTAGGCTTTTGTTATGATTGAACGAATTATTCAATTTTCGATAAAGAATAAGTTTATCGTGGGGCTTTTTGTAGTCACATTAATTGGTTGGGGTACCTATTCCTTAACCAAACTGCCCATTGATGCCATTCCCGATATAACCAATAATCAGGTTCAGATTATCTCACTGGCACCTTCGTTGGCTGTGCAAGAGGTTGAGAGTTTTATAACGGCTCCGGTTGAGGTTGCAGTTGCCAATATTCCCAGCATTTTGGAGCTTCGTTCCATTTCCAGATTGGGCTTGTCGGTTATTACTGTTGTGTTTAAAGACGATGTAGATATTTATTGGGCCCGGCAGCAATTAAACGAACGAATTAAAGAAGCCGAAGAATCTATACCTCCGGGACTGGCTAAAATAGAACTGGCCCCCATTTCTACAGGTTTGGGAGAGATATACCAGTATCGACTTGCTGTGGATAAAGGATTGGAGAAAAAATACAACCCAATGGAATTGCGCACCTTGCAGGATTGGGTAATTCGTCGGGAAATGCTTGGTACATCCGGGGTGGCCGACATTAACAGTTATGGGGGATTTGTAAAACAATACGAAATTGCGGTTAATCCCGAAAGATTGAGAGGCATGAACCTTTCGTTAACCGATATTTTCCAATCGCTCGAAAAGAACAACGAAAATATTGGAAGCGCTTACATCGATAAAAAGCCAACTTCATATTTTATCCGGGGTATTGGCTTGGTTAAATCGCTGGAAGATATAGAAAAGATTGTTGTAAAAGTTAACCCTTCGGGAATCCCTATTTTAATCCGCGATATTGCAACGGTACAGTATGGCAGTGCAACGCGCTATGGGGCCCTTGTAATTGATACTACCGAGGCTGTTGGAGGTGTTGTTATGATGCTGAAAGGGGCAAACGCCCATGAGGTAATCGAAAACGTTGAAACACGGATTCAATCCATTCAAAAATCGTTGCCCGAAGGGGTTAAAATTGAACCTTTTCTTAATCGTTCCGATCTTGTTGGACGCGCCATTGGTACTGTTTCGAAAAATCTTGTCGAAGGAGCTTTAATCGTAATATTTATCCTCGTATTGCTTTTGGGAAACCTGCGTGCCGGACTAGTTGTAGCATCAGTAATTCCCCTTTCCATGCTTTTTGCCGTTTCATTAATGAACCTTTTTGGGGTTTCGGGTAACCTCATGAGTTTGGGGGCAATTGACTTCGGGTTGATAGTGGATGGCGCTGTTATAATTGTTGAAAGCGTGGTACATCGGATAAGTATGAGTAAAAGTCACCACCAGGGTATAGCAAGACTTTCGCAGCAGCAAATGGACGAAAACGTATTCGACTCAGCCAAACGAATGATGAGTTCGGCGACTTTTGGCCAAATTATTATTCTTATTGTTTACCTTCCTATAATGGCGTTGGTTGGGATCGAAGGAAAAATGTTTCGGCCTATGGCGCAGGTGGTTGCTTTTGCCATACTGGGTGCCGCCATACTTTCGCTGACATATGTTCCGATGGCTTCAGCATTGTTTCTGAGTAAAAATACCGAGCATAAGCGTAATTTTTCCGACAGGCTCATGGATTGGTTTCAGAAAGCCTTTAACCCAATTATAGCCTTTGCCTTACGAAGGAAATTATTGGTTTCGATGACGGCAATTATATTGTTCCTTTTTAGCATTTTTACCTTTAGCCGGTTAGGGGGTGAGTTTATTCCACAGCTCGAAGAAGGCGACCTGGCGGCAGGAGTAATTACCTTGCAGGGAGGTTCGCTTTCAAATACCATTGAAATGGTCCAAAAGGCGAATAAAATTTTACTCGATAATTTCCCGGAAATTAAACATACCGTTTGTAAAATTGGGGCTGGCGAAATACCTACTGATCCCACTCCCATGGAAACAGGCGATTATATTATTACCCTTAAGGATAAAAGCGAATGGACATCTGCCGAAACCCGCGAAGAACTGGTTGAAAAAATGGAAGAAAAGCTGGTAGTGTTAGCAGGGGTTAAATTCGAGTTTCAACAGCCTATTCAAATGCGCTTTAACGAATTAATGTCGGGTTCTAAGCAGGATATTGCCGTAAAAATATTTGGCGATGACTTGAATACACTATCTGAAAAAGCCGTGGATCTGGAACAGATCATTCAGAAGGTTGAGGGGGTTGAAGATATAAACGTCGAAAAAGTTACCGGTTTGGCGCAGGTGCAGGTCGAGTATAACCGTGACCGTTTAGCGCAATATGGCCTTTCGGTAGAAGAGGTAAACAGGGTACTTCGGGCGGCATTTGCCGGAAGTCAGGCAGGTGTGGTATTCGAAGAAGAAAAACGGTTTGGTCTTGTTGTTCGTTTAGACAAAGATTACCGCCGAAACCTCGACGATGTAAAGAGTCTTACTGTTGCACTTCCCAATGGAGGTCAAATACCTTTTGAACAAATAGCTGACATCGAAATAAAATCCGGCCCGGCCCAGGTTTCAAGAGAAAACACCAAACGTCGCATTACTATTGGCTTTAATGTTCGGAATCGCGATGTTCAAAGTGTAATTAACGAAATAACAAAACAGATAGACGAACAGGTAAAACTTCCAACAGGATATTATATATCGTATGGTGGTCAGTTTCAGAACCTGGTTGCAGCAAAAAACAGGCTTGCAATTGCCGTTCCCGTTGCACTGCTTCTTATTTTTGTATTGTTGTATTTTACGTTTCATTCGGTAAAGCAAAGTTTATTGATATTTTCGGCTGTCCCGATGTCGGCAATTGGAGGAGTTTTTGCTTTGTGGATGCTGAACATGAATTTTTCAATTTCAGCGGGGGTGGGTTTTATAGCCTTGTTTGGGGTGGCGGTGCTCAATGGTATTGTATTGATTGCCGAATTTAACCGCCTCGAAAAAGAGGGCATAGCCGATATTACCGAAAGGGTTTTAAAAGGCCTTCATATTCGATTGCGTCCTGTAATTATGACGGCTGCAGTGGCATCTCTTGGATTCTTGCCAATGGCGCTATCGACCTCTGCTGGCGCTGAAGTTCAAAAGCCGCTGGCAACGGTAGTCATTGGAGGACTAATTTCTGCCACCTTCCTGACATTAGTGGTTTTGCCTGTCTTTTATATTTTCTTTTCTACCCGAAGATTTAGATTTTCGATAAAAAAACAATCCCTAAAAACAGGATCATTATTATTGCTAATTCTTTTCAGCCCTCTCAGTTTCAAAACTACCAATGCGCAAAGGGCAAAAAGTGCAGAAAATAAGTTTACTAAGGTTTTTACCAATTCCAACCTGAGAATTTCTAAAAACCACAGCCAAAAATCTATTTCAATTGAATTTATTAAAGGAAAATCTTTTTAAAAAGCAGATTATGACAAAATATAATTTTATTCCAGCATTTATTATTTCAGTTTTCCTGTTGGCATTGGTTTCCTGCAGCGGAGGTAAAACCAATGAAACCGAAGAGGAAGAAGTGCTTCCTGAAGATATTGTTGAGTTACGCGACGATCAGCAAAAACTTGCCAATATTGAAACCGGAGCTATTGAAACGCGTTCGCTCAGTGGCACGCTTAAAGTAAGTGGCATTGTTGCCGTGGCTCCTCAAAATTTCGCCACTGTTTGTATGCCCATGGGTGGTTTTGTGAAAAGCACCCTGCTTATGCCCGGGAATGCCGTTAGTAAAGGACAAACGCTGGCAATTCTCGAAAATCAGGATTTTGTTGATATTCAACAAAACTATCTGGAAGCAAAAAATAAACTCGAATATGCTGCCGCAGAATATAAGCGGCACACGGAGCTTTATAAGGAAGATGTTTATTCCCAAAAGAATGTGCAACAGGTTGCATCCGATTATAAGAACCTCAAAGCGCAGGTGAAAGCATTGGAGCAGAAGCTGGCCCTTATCGGCATTAATCCCGCAAACCTTCACGAGGACGATATTAGCAGTTCTGTGGCTTTGGTGTCACCAATTTCGGGATATGTTAAAACAGTAAATGTGAACATAGGCAGATTCGTTTCACCCTCGGATATTTTATTCGAAATTGTCAATAGCGACAAGCTTTTTCTTGAGCTCACCCTGTTCGAAAAAGATGCTGCCAATGTTTCTGTGGGGCAGAAAATCCGCTTCTTTATTAACAATGAAACAGAACAGCACGAGGCAGTTATATACCAAACAGGTAAATCGATAAACACCGATAAAACCTATAAGGTATATGCAAGTGTCCCGGGAGTTTGTAAAAATGTCTTACCCGGCATGTATGTAAATGCTATTATCGAAGCCGCCAGCAATAAGGTGACAGCTCTTCCGTCCGATGCGGTTGTTAGTTTTGAAGATAAGGACTACATCTTTGTTTTCGACAAAACAAAGGAAGAAGATGGCAAGCCTTTTACCGAATACCGCATGATACAAGTGCATAAAGGAGTTAGTGACGGCGGATATACCGAAATTATCTTGCCCGAAGGTTTTGATAGTAATGCTGCCAAAGTGGTTGTGAAAGGTGCTTATAACCTGCTCTCTGCAAAAAAGAACGCGGGAGAAATGGCATGTTGATTTTTTAATTATAGAGGTATAAGTATCTTCTTGTTTTTCGGGATTAAATTGTCGAATTTGCTGTAAAATATAGTTTTGTATTAGCATAGTGTAAATAATCACCAATGAAAACCAATCAACCGGTATTTCAGAGTGGATATTATTTTAACTTTCGATTCTATTTATTTTAACGTCAGTTCGATGTAACATATAAGCTATTTGGTTAATTATCAGCAGCGTTTTTTCAATTGTGCATTTTACCTCCCCAACCCTCCTTAAAAAGGAGGGCTAACTGTTACTTCGAAACTGCAGTTATAGCCCCTTTTCAAGGGGTTGGGGTTATAATCAGCTGAAAATTAACAATATTAAACTGTTCTTATGCCGAACTCACGTTATTTTAATAGAATTCCAAATCAATAAGGCAAAATATTCCTAGTCTTAAAAGATATTGAAACGGATATATTAATTCATCAATAAACCAGTGCAATGAATTCTATCACAACGTTTGCTAATAATATGGAACGTGAGGTAAAATGGTATGGCTCCCCAAAGAATTGCTTCCATTCTACAAAACTATGTGCCGGAAAGCTAACCATGCAATACGAAAATGGAAACTTGCGGTATATTTCTTTAGGGAAACACGAAATTGTCCGGATGATATACCCGGCTGTTCGTGACAAATCATGGCTAACGGTACCGCCAGTTATTTTTAATGAAAAGGTAAACATATTACCCGATTCGTTTACAATTAAATACTCCTGCCAATATCAGCAGAACGAAATCGATTTTGTCGCAAACTACGTTATTGAAGGAAAGGCTGATAATTCCCTGACATTTGAAATGGATGGAATCGCTCTGAATTCGTTTTTAAAGAACAGAATCGGTTTTTGCGTTCACCACCCAATAGAAAGCCTAGCCGGAGAAGGATGTACAATTATCCACAGTAATAATTCCTCTGAAGATTCCTCTTTTCCTAAATTTATTTCTCCGCATCAGCCTTTTAAAGATATTTCTGCTATGGTATGGAAACCATCGAAGGATATTTCTGCAGAACTAAAATTTAGCGGAGAAGTATTTGAAACGGAAGATCAGCGAAATTGGACCGATGCCTCTTATAAAACCTATTGCACTCCTTTGGGTTTCCCATATCCTGTTTTAATAAAAAAAGGAGAGAAAATATATCAAAAAGTGGAGTTGAATGTAATTTCAACCATAGATGATGTTATAACAACAACCGATATTTTGTCAATCCAGGTACTCCCTGATGAATCCTATAGCTTTCCATCGATAGGAATCGGCCATTCTACCCGAAAAGGATCTTTGCATCTCCAGGAAAGTCAATTAATTAAAAAGCTACCTTTCGATCACTATCGGATGGATATTTATCTATTCAAAGAAAATTGGATGCAAGAGGCTTTCGATTCCTTGCAACAAGCTAACACAATGGGGTATCCACTGGAATTATCAGTTTTTTTTGATGACAATCCCACGAAGCAGGCAACCGCTTTTATTAATTGGGCAAAAAATTTTAATCTTAAAATTAAACTGATTACTATTTTCCATAAAACAAAGCAATCAACGCCCGATGGATTAATCGATGAGTTGCTTATACCGTTAAGGATTGCTTTCCCTGATACTTTGATTGGAGCAGGCACAAATGCTAATTTTGCTCAGCTAAACCGAGCACGTCCAAAACCTAATCTACTTGATTATTTGATGTTTTCTATACATCCCCAGGAGCACGCTTTTGACAATGCCAGCCTGGTTGAGAATTTAATGGCACAAAAATATGCAGTAGAGAGTGCCCAGCAATTTTCGGGTGGAAAGGGCATTCGGGTTTCGCCGGTAACTATGCAGCGCAGGTTTAATGCGAATATTGACAATTTTGAACCATCGGCAACCGGAAGCGATTGCCCGTCGCAGATCGACAACCGCCTGATGTCGCTTTTTGGAGCATCGTGGACACTAGGTAGTGTAAAATACTTAGGCGAATCGGAGGCAGATAGTCTTACTTATTATGAAACAGTAGGCGAACGGGGGTTAATTCAGGGAAATTTACAATCACCCTGGCCTGAAAATTTTGCATCTGTGCCAGGAATGGTTTTCCCGGTTTACCACCTATTTTCTTTTCTATTAAAACGAAAAAACGCACGGGTAATTAAATCGATTAGTTCTGCGCCGCTTTCAGCAGAGGCATTCGTTCTAGCAAATGGCACTGAAATATCCCTTATTGTGGTGAATTTTCAATCGTATGAAACAAAAGTTATAATAAAAGGTATAGAAGGGGAAATGGACTGCTTGGTTTTAGATGAAAATAGTTATTCAATCGGTGTAAGCGATGCGAATTGGTTAGAGAAAGCGGCTTCTGATCGGGTGTCGTTGCAAGACCCTCTAATACTCACGCCATTCTCTATAATATTCCTCAGTTCGGCCCAGAATTGAACCTGATTAATTAATACGGTAGTCACTTTAAGCTTTCCTCTAAGTATGGGAAGTACATTGAGCAATAGAATTTCAATAGCTATCATCATATACCTTGATACTCCTCTCAAATTTCCATTTTTATTTCAATTACTATGTTTTTTGTTATAAATCCTTTTTAGGCAGGGTTTCAAAATTCAGTTTTTATGCAATAGAAAAATTCGCATTATTGTTTGGACACAGATATCCCTCTAAAAAATGGCTAATAATAGTAGCTACGTTCTAACATTTTTTTGTTGAAAGATATTTCAATTTAAAAAAACGATTATATTTGTATCATAACAGTACATAACAGTATTTGTATAATATTGAAAACTAACTAATAACTAAGAAATTCTATGGTACTTGTTCAGAATTATTCTCTTGCTGTGCTTCTTTGTGCTCTGGCGATGGTTTGTTGGGGCTCCTGGCAAAACACCCAAAACCTGATTGGTAAATCGTGGCGTTTTGAGCTCTTTTATTGGGACTATTCCATTGGGATATTACTATTCGCTGTATTAATGGCTTTTACTTTTGGTAGTTTTGGTAACGATGGTCGCAGCTTTATACCCGATCTGATGCAGGCCAATAGTTCAAATTTACTTTCAGCGGCCATTGGTGGGGCTATCTGGAATTTGGGCACATTACTATTGGTAGCATCTATTTCAATAGCCGGCATGTCTGTTGCATTTCCAATAGGAGGAGGAATTGGTTGGTTACTGGGAATATTTATTAATTATATGGGAAAACCCGAAGGAAACCCATATTTTCTATTCTCAGGGTGTTTCTTTATTTTATTGGCAATAATCGTTAGCATGCAGTCGTATAAAAAATTAGCTTCATCACAACAAAAACCGACCTTTAATGGGATTATACTCTCGGTAGCGGCAGGATTGTGTATTGCGCTATTTTACAGGTTTGTCGCTTCTTCGCTGGCGACAGATTTTTCGGAAGCCGATGCCGGAAAGATTTCATCGTATACAGCGGTTGTATTCTTTTCTATTGGAGCTTTGATATGTACCTTAATCCTCAACCCCTTGTTTATGGCAAAACCAGTGCAAGGGAAGCCAGTTAAAATGGATGCTTTTTTTAAAGCTACCCCTAGAACCCATTTATTGGGCATACTAGGAGGTGTAATTTGGTGTTTGGGCAATTCGGTCAGTTTTATGGCGGTTGGCGCAGCAAGCCCTGCCATTTCGTATGGGTTAAGTAATTCAGCACCTATAGTTGCTGCCATATGGGGCATTTTTATTTGGAAAGAATTTAAGGATGCTCCGAAAGGAACCAATATGCTTTTAAGCCTTATGTTTCTTTTTTATTTAATTGGATTAGTGTTAATTGTATACTCAAGATTCGCTTAAAAATTATATCAAATAAAAGAGGTATGAAAAAACTATTCACAATAATGACACTTATTGCAATTATGGCCAATATGGTAATTGCTCAGAAAAATTCATGGAAAGGGGCATCCGTTGATCTAAAGCATGGTAAACTTAAAGTTTCGGAAAACAATCGTTTTCTTCAGTTCGAAGATGGAACTCCATTCTTTTACCTGGGCGATACCGGATGGGAATTATTTCACCGACTGAATAAAGCTGAAACTGAAAAATATCTTGAAAATCGCCGCTCGAAAGGATATACAGTTATCCAGGCTGTTGCGCTGGCTGAACTAGACGGATTAAACACCCCAAATGCTGAAGGGAATAAGCCCTTGATTGATAACGATCCGCTTAAACCTAACGAAGCCTACTTTCAGCATGTTGACTGGGTAATTAAAAAAGCTGCCGAAAAAGGCATTTTTATAGGACTGCTTCCAACCTGGGGCGATAAATGGAATAAAAAATGGGGAACAGGGCCTGTTATTTTCACACCAGAAAATGCCCAGGCTTTCGGAAAATATTTAGGTGAACGCTATAAGAATTCTCCTAACATCATCTGGATTTTAGGTGGAGACCGTCCTATTGAAGAAGATATACATACCCAGATTATTCGCAAAATGGCAAAGGGCCTGAAGCTTGGCGACGGGGGCTCGCATCTGATTTCGTTTCATCCTCAGGGTGGCCAGGGGTCAGCACAAAATTTTCATAAAGATGAGTGGCTCGATTTTAACATGCGCCAGAACGGCCATAGCATGAGCTATACCGAACGGTATGTAAAAACATTGGAAGATTATAACCTTGAACCTGTAAAACCTGTGATTGATGCCGAACCTATTTATGAGGACCATCCCATCAATTTCAAACCCGATGAAAACGGACATTCTACTGCTGCCGATGTTCGCAGACCGTTGTACTGGGATCTGTTCAGTGGTGCTTGCGGACATACTTATGGACATCATTCGGTTTGGCAAATGTGGTCGCCCGACCGCCAACCTATAAACCGACCGCTTATGCCCTGGTTTGAAGCAATTGACCAACCAGGAGCCGGACAGATGATGTATGGCCGCTTACTGATGGAATCAAGGCCGTATTTTAATAGAATTCCCGACAACTCGATTATTGTTCCCGAAACGGTTACTTCATCAGTTCCCGGAGTCGGATCCTATCGGTTTGTGTCTACCCGCGACCAGGATGGAACCTATGCCATGATATATGTTCCGGTAGGCCGTAAATTCTCGGTAAGGATGGATGTGATCAAAGGGAACGGTGTAATTGCCTGGTGGTATAATCCGCGCAACGGGAATGCTGTTAAGATCGGAAATTTCACAAACACCGGAACACAAACATTTACCACGCCCGATCATGGTGAAAACCTCGATTGGATACTCGTTTTGGACGATGCTTCGAAAAAATATCCTGCACCCGGTACCTCAACAGTAAAATAAATGCGTCTAGGAATTTCATCATATACATATACATGGGCAATTGGCGTTCCGGAACAATTACCTGATATTCCATTAACTGCCTGGGGACTTGTAGATAAGGCCAATGAATTAAATGTTCAACTTGTTCAATTTGCAGATAATATCCCTTTGGATAAACTCAGTGAAAAGGAACAACTGGGTTTATTTTTATATGCCAAGAATTTTGGAATTTCGCTTGAAATTGGTTCGCGTGGCCTCACTACCGAAAACACTCTCAAGTATATTCAGCTGGCTGAGCGTTTTCGTTCTCCTATATTACGGATGGTAATTGATAATCCAGGTTACGAACCTGCCATTGAAGAAGTTATACAGATCATTTTAGCTTTGGTACCAGAGTTGGAATCCCGAAATATCAAACTGGTACTTGAGAACCATGACAGGCTAAAAGCAATAGAGTTTAAACAGATCATTCAGCAGGTAGGAAGCCAATACGTTGGTATTTGTCTTGATTCAGTCAATTCGATGGGTGCCGGGGAAGGTTTTGAAACTGTTTCGGATACGCTGCTTCCCTATACGTACAATTTACATATTAAAGATTTTTCCATATGCCGGGTTTCGCACAAAATGGGATTTGTAATTGAGGGCAAGCCAGCCGGGCAGGGCTTGCTTAATATCCCGTTACTTTTGCAGAAACTCCAGCAAGCAACCAATTGTCCTTCCGGAATACTCGAACTTTGGACTCCATTTCAATCTTCTCTGGCTGAAACAATAGCGCTTGAATATAAATGGGCTACAGAGAGCGTAGCCTTCTTAAAACAATATCTTACATAAACATTTGGCAAATAGGGCAAGCGCTTTTAGCATTTATAAACTGTAATTTCAAACATCAACATTTTTAAAGATATGAAAAAGTTGAAAGGGGCAATTTTGGGATGTGGATTTTGGTCTCAGTTTCAAATTGGCGGATGGATGGAACTTCCCGAGGTGGAGATCGTAGCCTTATATAACCGAACCCTAGAGAAAGCCGAAGAAAAAGCAAGAATGTTTGGAATCAAGCACTTTTACAATGATGCAGAGGTCTTGTTGAAAAGCCATCCGGAGATTGATTTTGTAGATATTATAACGGATGTGGATACACATTTCAAATTTGTAGAAATTGCAGTCCGATACAAAAAGGATATAATTTGTCAAAAACCCATGGCTCCAACCTTGGAAACTGCTCAAAAAATGGTGAAGCTTTGCAGGGATGCCGGTGTTAAATATTATGTACACGAAAACTATCGGTGGCAGCCACAATTTCGAAGAGTAAAAGAACTCATTGATTCAGGAATAATAGGAAAACCATTTCGATGCAAAACTGCATTTAATACAGCCTTTCCTCTATTTGAAACCCAACCTTTTTTAGCCGAACTGGAACAATTTGCACTTACCGATCAAGGTTCCCATCAGTTTGATGTTTTGCGGTTTTTCTTTGGAGAACCCGAAAGCTTGTATTGTTATACACAACAGGTAAATCCAACAATTAAAGGGGAAGACGTGGCTACTACCCTAATAAGAATGAAAAATGGGGTTAGTTGTATCCAGGAAATTTCATTTAGTTCGATGCTCGAACAGGAAGTTTTTCCTCAAACACTAATGTTGGTTGAAGGAAGCAAAGGGAGTATCCGGCTTGATCCCGGATTGAATATTAAAATTACTACATCTGAGGGAACAGTGACAGAGGAAGTTCCTCTAGAAAAGTACTGGTGGCAAACAGAGCGTCTTACCAATGAGCCTCCCAGCATTGTTTCGTGCAACAAAAATATTCTGGACGATATGCTTGGAAAAGGCAACGCAGAAACTAGCGGTGCTGATAATTTGAAAACCGTCGAAATGGTTTTTGCCGGTTATGATTCGACAAAAAACAACAAGGTTATATACTTTTAATGGAGCGGTAGATATTTCAAAAATGATTTATCCAAAACATTAATATACTTCAAAATGAAAAAAGTAACATTAGTTGGAGCAGGTGGTAAAATGGGGATGCGTCTCACCCATAATCTTAAAAACTCAAGTTATGAAATGTCTTATCTTGAAGTCAGCCCTTTAGGTATAGAACGTCTTCACGAGAAAGGAATAGCGGTTGCAGATCAAAATAATGTGATTCCTGAAGCCGATGTTGTGATTTTAGCTGTTCCCGATGTTGCACTGGAAAAAGTATCTTCCGAATTTATCCCAAAAATGAAATCAGGAGCTATTGCCGTAACGCTAGATCCGGCGGCGGCCTTTGCCGGAAAGCTTTTTGACAGGTCTGACATAGCCTATTTTATAACCCATCCTGCACATCCATCTATTTTTAATTGGGAGCCAAATGAATTGGCAATGAAAGATCATTTTGGCGGAGTGTCAGCAAAGCAGGCAATTGTTTGTGCATTGATGCGGGGTACTGAAAATGATTATTTAACAGGCGAAAGTTTAGCGAAAGTATTTTATGGCCCAATTTCAAAATCGCACCGGATCACTGTTGAGCAAATGGGATTATTAGAACCCGCATTGGTCGAAACCCTTGCCTCTACCTGTATTTACGTTATCCGTCAAGGGTTGGAAGAAGTTATAAAGAAGGGTGTGCCTGCTGAAGCGGCACGCGATTTTTTACTGGGACACCTGCGAATTCAACTCGCAGTGCTTTTTGATGAAATTCCGGGAGCTGTTTTCTCCGATGCCGCCAACAAGGCTCTTCAACGCGGGTTGAAAGAATTTATTAAAGAAGATTGGAGAAAAGTATTCGAGAGTGAAAATGTAAAGGAGCAAATTAAGGCTATCACATAAAGCAGGAAATGATTGTGCTTATTTTTGCTATATGCATAAATCCTGCAAACCTTTCACAGGATACCACAAGATATAATGTATAAAGGAGCCAATGACAGTGGATATACCGAAATTATTTTACCCGAAGGGTTCGATGGTTTTACTGCCAAGGTTGTTGTGAAAAGCACCTGTAATTTGCTGTCGGCTCAAAGTGAGGGATAGTTAAGCTGCTGAATCGTTACAACAGATTACTAAGATTCTTCTGAATTTGTTTGTGATATATTGGTGAAAAATTAAAATCAAAAGTACATTACAAATAACCAGAATTGGGTATGTTGTCGGCTTTATGTAAATAAATATAACCATATGTTACATGTTTTCCTGTCTGGAATGTTATAAAACTCAAACCCTAAAAAGGCTATTTTTAATTGGCAAAAAAAATGTACGTTTGTTTCCCAGATAACTAACGGAAATGCATTTGAGAGATATAGATAATCCAAATACATTAGATGATCGCCAGCTTTGGGACAATTTTAAATCTGGTAATTCTGAGGCGCTTTCTACAATATTCCTGCAGCATTTCGATTTGCTTTTAAGCTATACAACGCGCCTGACAAACGATACTGACGAAACCAAAGATTTAATACAAGAGTTATTTTTAAAACTCTGGAAAAACCGAAATAATCTGGGTGATTGCAATTCTATTAAATATTATTTATTAAGATCGATGCGAAGTCTGGTGATTGACCAGAAAAAGAAGAGCGCTAAAATTATTACCACTCAAATTAACGAGACAAATATACCTTTCGAACTCTCCTTCGAGTCAATAATTATTCAAAATCAGACAGAAAGCGAACGATTGGAGAAAGTAGATAAAGCTCTTGAATCGCTCTCCAAACGTCAGCAAGAAGCTATTTTCCTCCGGTATTATGAGCAAATTGAATATCCTGAAATTTCCGAAATAATGACTCTTAATATTCAATCGGTTAGAAACCTAATCCATTCCGGAATTCAGGTTTTGAGAGATCAACTCTCATAGCGTTAAAATGCATTTTCATCTTTTCTCTAAAATAAATTATTTTTTTTGAGTATAAAGGCAATAACCTGTCGTTTTCATTTTGAAAGATTATGGAAAACAATTTTAACAACGGGATGGATTATTTAAATTATTTGTGTGAGGATTTTCTGGAGAACACTTCTTTTCAATCCTATGTAAAAGGGCAGAAAAAAGAGGATGTTGTTTTTTGGGAAAGCTGGATAAAAAGTCATCCTGAGAAACATTCGGAGGTTAATTTGGCGCGAGATATTCTGTTGGGGCTTTCCTCTCAAAAGCAACTAAAAAAAAGTATTTCGAAAGAAGAAGAACTTAAAAAGCTTCTAAATTCTATTACTGCTGAGGAGGTTACAGACCGTTTTGATCCGGGTAAAGGGCAAGTAATGTTTAATTTTGTTCGAATTGCGGCAATTGCTATTTTGTTAATCGGTTTTGGAGTAGGACTGAGATTTCTGGTATTCAATAAAAAACAAGGGACCCCAACCGACCTGGCATATAAAGTACTTAGCACACCACGTGGTAAGCGCATGAAGATAACCCTCCCCGACAGTACTAAAATCTGGCTGAATTCGGAAAGTACATTACGCTACAGCAATGACTTTGACGATATTGATCGGAAAGTTTATCTTACAGGAGAGGCATATTTTGATGTTATCGAAAATAAGTCGAAACCATTTTATGTATATGCTTCCGAAATTCGGGTTAAAGTTTTAGGAACTGCATTTAATGTAAAATCCTATCCCGAGGATAATTATGTTGAAACAACCCTGGAACGCGGCAAAATCCATATAGAACGGTTAGACGAAAAACATAAAAAGGATCCCATTATTGCGTTAGACCCGAATCAAAAAGTTATTCTTTATAAATCAGGATTTGAGCCAGTTGAAAATCATGTTAGTTCAAGAAAGAAGGATAAAATTGAAAAAATAACCACTAAACAGGTTGTTATTAGTAATAATGTTCGAACTGATTTATACACCTCCTGGAGAAACGAAAAACTTATTTTCAGAAGTGAACCTTTAGGAAGTTTAAAATCAAGAATGGAGCGTTGGTACAATATTCCAATAGTTGTAAAAGATACAGGGCTATATAAAAAGAAATTCACGGGAACTTTTGTGAACGAACCAATTCAGCAAGCCTTAAAAGCTTTTTGTGTAGCTTCTGAGCTTAATTTTAAAATACAAAACGACACAGTATATCTTATGCCTGAAACAAAAAACTAAATACAAGTACTAACTAAAAAACTAAACTGCCTATGCGAAACTAAAACTATTTGCATTTGACTTAAAAAAGAATCGGAAAATGCGGGGGCATCTTCCGATCAAATTTGAGTTAAAATTTCGTAATTGTCATACATACAGAACTATGACAAAAACAACTATTAACTAATAATCAAACACTCAAAATTATGGTAAAAAAAAGAAAGTATTGCAATTATTTGCAAAAAAAAGGTATTAGTAAACTACTAACTATTATGAGACTAATCATTCTATTAACCATTGCAGGTGTAATGCAGGCAAACGCCAATGGTCTCTCTCAGGTATTTACCATCACAGGTAAAAAAGTCACAATCAAAGAAATTGTCAGTCAAATTGAAAAAACCAGCAGCTTCAAGTTTCTGTATCAGGACGAAGTGGTCGAAAGTGCCGACAGGTTAGATATTGATGTTTATAAACAACCAATAGAGCAAGTACTTGAAAAATTGCTTGCTAATTCCAATCTGGGATTTAAGCGGTTCGACGATAATTTAATTGTCCTAACCAGGGCCACAAATGAAAGGCTGCAGGAAATAACAGTAAAGGGAACAATAGTTTCCAGCCTCTCCAGAGAACCTCTTCCGGGAGTTAGTATAGTTGTAAAAGGAACCACCAGGGGAACGGTTTCGGATTTAAACGGAAAATATTCCATTGATGTCCCCTCTGCTGATGCCATATTATTAATCTCTTCAATTGGCTACCTGGCCGAAGAAATTGCTGTTGCCGGAAGGACAACTATTGATATTAAACTTTCTGAAAATATCCAAAAACTTGATGAAGTTGTGGTAGTTGGGTATGGAACAACTAAAAGATCGGATTTAACGGGCTCTGTTGGCTCTGTTAAAGGCGAAGAAATAGGAAATCAAACTGTTAACAGTGTTGCAGCAGCTTTGCAAAGCAGGGTTTCCGGCGTTAAAATTAATAGTACTAGTGGTGCTCCCGGAACTAATGCCCAGATATTTATTCGTGGGTTTGGTAACTTTCAGGGTATACCTCCTCTTTGGATTATTGATGGCGTGCAGTATTCAGGTGAAGATCCCGGATCACAAATCAGTTTGAAAGATATTGAAAGTATTGATATTCTTAAAGACGGATCTTCTTCGGCTATTTATGGGTCACAAGGAGCCGGCGGGGTTATTATTGTAACAACAAAATCTGGAAAAGCAGGTAAATTGCAAATAAATTTTAGTACAGGACATAGCCAAACTTCAAATTATAATCTGCCAAGCTTGTTGAATAAAGAGCAATATATTGAGACAAGAAATGCATATTTTCCAAATGGAGTATGGAAAGATGTAAATTTAAATAGCTATCCTACAACTGATTGGGTGGATGTGATGACCCAAAAGGGATCCAGAAAGACCTATGATTTTTCAGTAGCAGGAGGCAATGATAAATCTACTTTTTATATCGGAACCAGTTATCTGAAGGAAAAAGGCACTTTGGTTGAAAGTACTATTGAACGTCTTGGCTTGCGTATTAATTCTGATCACAAACTTTCCAAATGGGCTACTTTTGGAGAAAGGATATATTTATTCAGAACAAATTCAGAAGGTAATCCTACTTCTCCAAGAAATATTTATAGAACATCTCCTGGTTCGGCGATTTACGATGAGGATCGCACTAATCCATGGTATCCAGGCACATGGGGTTATTTAGATGGAGCTTCTCCATGGGTGGGATATAATGCCTATGCAAGCACTCAAATCTCAAGGTCTAAGAGTAATAATGAAGCGTTAGAAGGCAGTGTTTATATGGCTGTTAAACCATTCAAAGGACTGGAATGGAAAACAACTGGTGGAATGTTGGCTCAAAAGAATTTCGGAAGTAATTCTCAAACGCCTTATTATCTTGGAGCGCAATCTAACTCAGGCACTAAAGATAAGGCAACCTATAACGAAAACTGGGGCAACTCATATAAGTATACCTTAAACTCAGTATTAACTTACAATGTAAACATTGGGAAACATAACATTTCTCCAATGGTTGGTTTTGAAAGCATTCAAGGTACCTGGGCTGGAATAAACGGAAGTTTTAACTATTATTTCAATAAAGACTGGCCAACAATGTTGGATCAGGGACAACAAAATCCAGCCAATAATTGGTACAGAAATGTTGGAAGCTCTAATGCCGATATGGATCGATTATATTCATATTTTGGTCGTTTGAAATATGATTTTGCAAGTAAATATTTCTTAACCTTCAATGTTAGAAGGGACGCCTCCTCAAAATTTGGAACAAATAATCGGGTTGGTCTATTCCCTTCGGCCTCTGCGGCTTGGAAAATAAGCGAAGAAGAGTTTATAAAAAGTGTACCAATAATCTCACTTCTAAAATTACGTGCTGAATATGGTGCTGTGGGTAATGATAGGATTCCTTCGTTATATTACCTGAAATTCTACGAAATGAGTCAAAATTATTCTTTTGAGAATAGCTTAGGGTCTTCAGGGATTCAACTGCAATCGAAACTCCCAAATAACAATATCAAATGGGAAGCAATGGTAACCAAAGGTCTCGCGCTCGATTGGGGATTAATGGATAATAAGCTAACCGGTACATTTGGATATTATAATAAGTCATCAAAAGACTTGTTGTATAATCTTCCTATTCAGGCATCTGCAGGTCTTGGTTCATTTGTATTTACTAATGTTGGAGAGGTTAAGAACAGTGGTTTTGAAGTAGATGTTTTATGGAAAGAAACCAAGGGAGATTTCAGCTATTCGATTGGCATCAATTGTGCTACTCTTAATAACGAAGTAGTAAATTTGGACGGTATTAATAATGCCCCTATCGAAGGTGCTTCCGGTGTAATTAATGAACAAGGAGATCAGGTTTTCTATAAGTCAGAAGTGGGTAAACCATTTGCCAGTTTTTATGGTTATAAGACAACTGGAATTATGCAACAAGGTCAAACTTCCCCTTATACTGCCGGGCCAAGTAATGTTGCTCCTAAACCAGGAGATTTGCTTTACGAAGATGTAAATGCAGATGGTGCTATTAACAATAAAGATAAACAATATATCGGCAATCCTTGGGCTAAATTTAGTTATGGTATAAATGCCAGCGCTGAATGGAAAGGAATTGATGTAAGTATTCTGTTTTCAGGAGAAGCCGGGCAGGATGTTATTAACGCCAGAACACCCATCATAGGAACTATTTATGGCGACTATAACACTACCGACGATATTTATAAGAACTCTCTGTTCCTAGGCAATGGTATAACCTCCCGTCCTGCACATTTACAAGCAGATGGATCAGTTGACCCAAATGGCAATTATAGAGTATTTAGCGATTTCTGGGTTGAAAAAGGTAGTTTCCTTAAATTAAGAAATCTGCAACTTGGTTATACCATTCCATCGAGCTTATTAAGCAAATATGGTGTTGGTAAATTAAGGATTTACCTGGCAGGTCAAAACCTTTTAACTTTTACCAAATATACAGGTATCGATCCTGAAACTACCGCTGGTACAGTTAATAATGTAATATCTGGAGGTATGGCTGATAATAATACCTACTTCCCTATCAAGACCTATACTTTTGGACTTGATTTGAGTTTCTAGGTAACGGATTAAGGTTTTTAATTTAAAAATGCATAAGAAATATGAAAAATACTATAATAACAGCAATACTTATATTTTTTACGGTTGGAATACTATCTTCCTGTAAAGAAGATTATCTGGACATAAAAAACGACGCATTGATTACCAGCAGTTCGTTCCCAGCAAGGTTAAGCGATATCGAAAAAGAAATTGGGGCAACCTATGGTTTCAGAAGCGGAAGAATTTGGAATTTTCCTCAAGTAATGGCTTCCTATGGAATGGAGCATTTTATGTTTGATGGTAAGCCCGATAGATTTCCTTCAGCAATGACTAACGGGCTTAACTATATTGTAAACGAACCTGAATTATGGGGCGAAAATCTTTTTGTATTGTCATATGACAACATTAAAAGAGAGAACTCAGTGATTGGGGATATTCAAAAGTACAAACTAACTGCTCCTGAAAGCGAAAAGCAACTTCTTGATGTAATGCTAGGAGAAGCATATGTAAGCAGGGCTGTAGATTATTTTTACCTTACAGGTTTTTATAGTGAAGCTATTGGGGACAATAATACTGCAAAGGGTTTAATTCTAAGCGATAAGATTGCATCAAGCCGTGAGGAAACTTTTAAAGGTAGAGCTACCGTTAAGGAATCATATGATTTTATCATAAACGATTTGAAACAAGCGGTTACTTTAATGGGAGATCATGAGTGGGCCGACGGAATGAAAGGGAGATTTACAGGTATCGGAGCCAAAGCATTACTAGGTAAAATCTATGTATATTTAGAAAGATGGCCTGATGCTGTCAAAACTCTTGGCGAAGTTGTAAATGACCCAAAGGTTAAATTAGCTTCAACTGCCTCATTTAAAAATATGTGGGTTGATGGGGGTGTTGATGAATTTAATGGTGAATCGCTACTACAAGTTAACAATACCAACACTGTGGAAGATTCGTGGTGGGGTGGAACCAACCAGGGAACAGAGAGAATGTATGGAACTGCTTATTGGAAAGATAATGCAGCTTCAGGAACAGGTAGTTGGAACATGGGTTTTTATCCGGATGCAAACATAAAACGTTTTGGTTACAATCAGGCACATTGGGGCACTCCAATGAATGCAGCATATATTGCCCAGGCAAATACTCAAAGATCCGCAAGCCCTGCCGCTCACGACCCTCGTTTATTTATGTATGCCTACCAGCCTTGGGTTGACGAGATTACAGCCAGTGATGGTAAAAATTATCCTGTTTCCTATCCTGCAGAAGGTCTTACTTCCTGGTGGGCTCAATTCCACACTTTTTCACTTAAAAAGTTCACTTATACCAACTTCAAAGATGGTACTTATGGAAGCCAAACAAGGGTTAATATGCCAATCATTAGGGTAGCTGATGTTTATTTGCTGTATGCCGAAGCGTTGATTAAATCTGGCGGAAGTTCAGCAACTGCACTTGACTATATAAATAAAGTTCACAGAAGAGCATATGGATATAATCCGAATGCTGCTTCACCTGTTGATTATAATAGCCTAACTTCCCCAACATTAGCTCCTTCTAACGATCAGGTTTGTTCAAACAATCCGCTTCGTTACGAAAGATGGGCAGAGCTTCAAGGCGAAAACTCCTGGTGGTTTGATATCAAGCGTTGGAAACTTGCACCTCAGGAAAGTGCTTATTATGGATATACAACAGCTTTAGGTACCTGGAATCCTATTGTTTGGGACGACCGTTTTTACTCATGGCCATTACCACAGAACGAAATTGCCACATCAAACGGGTTAGTTGAGCAAAATACAGGCTTCTAATTGAAATTATGAAAAATATTAAGTAGGCTTGGTTGTTAATGCCAGGCTTACTTAATATTATTTCAGAGAAAAACCATATTAAACTGTTCTACTATTATTGAACCTTATTGCATAATCAAACGAATGAAAGTAATTATACAATTGCTAAGCTATCTCAAAACAACGAAATACGATATTTTAAAAATACATTTAATTAAAAATTTTTCAACTAATAAAAAGACACACCTTACTAGTCGAAAATATAATTGAATTTCTAATTTCATGAATATTTAATTAAATAATTTAAAGAACCCCCCAACCTTAAAATGCTGAGGCAAGATAAAATAACCCCAATGACAGAATTTGAATTAACAGCAAAGAATAGTAGTAATATGAAATTTAAAATTATTTCATTTCTGCTTCCTTTCTTATTGCTGGTTATTATTGAACTGCTATTAAGGCTTTTTAACTATGGTTACAACACCTCTGTAATAATAGAAGATAAGGAGTTTCCCGGGTATTGCTATTTAAACCCTGATTTATCAAAAAAATACTTTACATCCGAACAATTAGCAACTTCAGGAAACAAGGATTATTTCCAAAAGAAAAAGGGTGATAACACTTTCAGGATATTTGTATTGGGAGAATCTACAGCTCTTGGTTTTCCATATAACCATAACGGTTCTATTTCCAGGATGCTAAAATACCAACTGGAAAGAAGCTACCCCAATATTAGCTTCGATGTTATTAACTGTTCTATGGTTGGAGTTAATTCATATACTGTTTTAGACATTTCCAAAGGTCTTATAGACTTTCAACCAGATGCTGTTGTTATTCATATGGGGCATAATGAGTATTACGGTGCCTTAGGAGTTGGTTCGACCAATAAATTAGGCCGTAATCGGAACATTGTTTATGCAACAATCTATTTGCGCCAGATGCGCATCTTCCAGGCATTGTTGAAATTCAGGGAATTTATAATCAAAAAGATAAGCCCTGCGGAGCCCGATAAATTCAAAAACAGAATGGAACGCATGGCAGATAAAAACGTGCTGTTTAATTCTGAATTGTACCAGGCAGGCATTAACCAATTTGAAGGCAATTTAGCAGAAATTCTTGAGCTATATAAGAAAAATAAGGTTCCTGTATTTATCAGTAGTATTATCAGCAACGAAAAAGATCAGATGCCTTTTGAGAGCCAGACTTTGAAATTGCACGAAAACGATGTGTGGTATAAATTATATGTTCAGGCACTCGATCATTTAAAAAAGGCCGAAAAGGATAAAGCCTACGAATTGCTTACTAAAATTAATGAAATCGACAGTACGTATGCTACCGCTCAGTTTTTCGAAGGACAACTAGCCTATGAGCAAAATAAGTTTGTTGAAGCAAAAAGGTGTTTTGTGAATGCTAAAGAACTCGATATTGTTCGATTCAGAGCACCCGAAAAGATTAACAAAACCATTGAACGCGAAGCAAAAAAGTACCAGAACTATTTTGTTGATGTTAAAAATGCTTTTGAAAAGCATTCCCCGCACGGAATAATAGGAAAGGAGCTTGTACTGGAGCATCTGCACCCCAATATTGATGGTTATTTTTTAATTGCCGAGAGTTTTTTTCAAGCCATTAACAAATCAAATCTCATTAAGTCCGGCTATGAGGAGCAGCCTGTAGAAAAAATAAGAGCTCAATATCCTATCACATCGGTTGATAGCATTAGAGGCCTATATGAAGTATATATGCTAAAAGAAAGTTGGCCTTTTAATGAAAAAATTCCAGACTCCATATCGAGCAAAGGTTCCTATCCAGAACAAATAGCTGGTGGTTTATCAGTCAAACAACTTTTATGGAACCAGGCAATGGCAATGCTCGAAGAGTACTATATTAAAAATAACGATAAGGCTGGTCAGCTTAGGGTAAACGAAGCATTGGCACTGGAGTTTTGCTTTGATTCCCAATTTCCACTTAAGGCAGGTAAACTGAGCGATGAAATTAATGATTATGAAAGGGCTGCCTTCTATTATAAAAAAGCATTTCTTTTAAGTCCTAACTTTGAAAATGCTAAAAAAGCGTTTCTGGCATATTTGAAATTTGATAAACCTGAGAATTCCCTGATATTTATCGACTATGCTATTTCAAATAATGCAAGTAATTATGATATGAATGCGTTTAAACAAGGTGTGCTAAAAATAATTGATCTTCAAAAAGCAATGTCTGCTAATCCTGACAATACAAAAATTTTTGAAGAAATCGCTTTAACATATCAGGCATTGGGCAATGAGGTAGGGACAAAAAAATATCTTGCTTTGATTAAAAAAGAACCTTTCCTTAAGGATCCTCACTATTTATCACAGCCTAAATAGCTTACAAAATGGATGGAATATTGAATATCACCAAAAAACAAATTTCGGAAACAGGAATTGTTTTTGCTATTATTTCAATTTTTTCCAATATTTTTTGGCATTTCAATCTTGGCTTATGGATTGGAATAGGTCTTCTTTTGGTCACCTTGTTAATGCCTGTTTTAATCTATCCATTAGCTTTTCTTTGGTTTGGGTTATCCCATATTCTGGGCTGGGTATCTACTCGTTTAATTCTTTGCGTTTTATTCTTTCTGTTTGTTACTCCTGTTGGTTTAATGAGGCGTTTGTTTAAGAAGGACTCCCTTCAATTACGAATGTTTAAAAAGGTTGGGGGTTCAGCTTTCAAAGAGCGCAATCATACGTATGGTATGTCCGATTTGAAATACCCGTTTTAAAAATATATTTTTCACAAAGTCACTTGTAAGAACTTAAAAAACGTTACAATGGAATTTCTCAAAGAGTTATGGTTATTTCTGAAAACCCGAAAAAAATACTGGTTGATGCCGCTTATTTTTATTTTACTTCTTCTCGGGGGACTTATTATATTAACAGGAGGGTCTGCCCTGGCGCCGTTTATTTATTCATTATTCTAATAACTATAGGTGAAAGTGGTTCTGGGAATTTCAGCATTTTATCACGACAGTGCAGCAGCCTTGGTTGTTGATGGGAGAATTATTGCCGCCGCCCAGGAGGAGCGTTTTACCCGTAAAAAGCACGATGCTGCATTTCCCAGCAACGCCATAAACTATGTTTTGGAAGAAGCGGGTTTAAAACTAGACGAAGTTTCATCGGTCGTTTTTTACGAAAAACCATTCATCAAATTCGAAAGACTGCTCGAAACGTATCATGCATTTGCACCAAAAGGCTTGTCTAGCTTCATTACTGCAATTCCTGTCTGGATTAAAGAAAAGCTTTTTATGAAGAAACTCCTGAAAGATGAATTGAAGAATATTGGAAAACTGAATTGTCCCATCTGGTTTCCTGAACATCATCTTTCGCATGCTGCCAGCGCATTCTTTCCCTCGCCATTTGAAGAGGCTGCCATTCTTACTATCGATGGAGTAGGAGAATGGGCAACATCTACCATTGGTAAAGGGTATGGCAATCAGATTGAAGTACTAAAAGAGCTTCATTTTCCGCATTCAGTAGGATTATTATATTCTGCCTTTACCTATTATTCTGGTTTTAGGGTAAATAGTGGGGAATACAAACTCATGGGATTGGCTCCCTATGGAATTGAAAAGTCAGCTCAAACCCTTGAATTCAGAGATAAAATTCTTCAAAACCTGGTCGATATCCGCGACGATGGCTCTATTTTGCTCAATATGGATTATTTTGAGTATGCCACCGGGTTGAAAATGACAAACAATAAAAAGTGGGAAGCTCTTTTTGGTATCCCCCCCCGAAAGCCTGAAAGTGAAATTACGCAGGCATATATGAACCTTTCCCTTGCCATTCAGCAGGTAACCGAAGAAATTGTACTTAAAATGGCTAACCATGCCCGGGAAATTACCGGATGCAAAAATTTGGTTTTAGCAGGAGGAGTTGCCTTAAATTGCGTTGCCAACGGAAAGCTGTTGAAAGAAGGTTCGTTTGAAAATATCTGGATTCAACCAGCCGCCGGCGATGCCGGTGGGGCTTTGGGGGCCGCCCTTGCAGGATGGTATATAGGCCTGGAAAAACCAAGAATTATTATGCATCCCGATGCTATGGCTGGCTCTCTGCTTGGACCTGAATTTTCGGAGAAAGATGCTGCACGCATAATATCCCGATACAATGCAAAAGCCAGTTATTTTAACGATTTTAATGAGTTATGCCATCAATGTGCCAGGCTGTTGGCAGAAGGGAATGTAGTAGGCTGGTTTCAGGGTCGAATGGAATTTGGCCCCCGTGCACTTGGAAACAGAAGCATTCTGGGTGATGCACGAAACCCTGAAATGCAGAAAAAACTTAACCTGAAAATTAAATATAGGGAGGGATTTCGTCCTTTTGCCCCAGCTGTGGCCGAAGAGTCATCTTCTTCTTTTTTCGACCTTCAAAAACCTTCGCCCTACATGCTGTTGGTTGCCCCCGTAAACCAATCACGTTGCTATGCCGAAAATATCACTGAAGCTGATAATACAATTTTAAAACGCTTGTATCATCTTCGTTCCGATATTCCTGCCGTTACACATATTGATTATTCCGCCCGCATTCAAACAGTAAATCCCGAAGCAAATAGTAAATTTCATACTCTAATTAAAGCATTTGGCGCACAAACGGGTTGCGATGTTCTGGTAAATACCAGCTTTAATGTCCGGGGCGAACCCATTGTTTGTTCCCCTGCTGACGCATATCGTTGCTTTATGGCTACCGAGATGGATGTTTTGGTAATTGGGAATTACCTGTTTCTGAAAGAAGATCAACCTGCTCAGGTAGGTATTTGTAAAGGAGCCAAGGCATTGGATTAATAATTCGAAGGTTCAATAATTGTTTTTTAAGTAAGGAAGGTGTTTCCTATTTTCCACTATACCGCCTGTGCTTGTTTATTATCATTTTTCGACTAAATACTAAAATTCAACTATTTCTATATGAACGCAACTAATAACCATCGTAGAAATTTTTTAAAAACAATGGGCCTTGGTGTCGCAGCGTTTTCAGTTCCGTTAAAAGAGACGTCAGCAAGTGTATCTGAGACAAAGAATCTGTCAAAGTCGTTTTTGGAACCTCTATTCAATGGGTTCGAATTCGAACTGAAGTATATGGGCGACTATTTTTTAGGAATAGGAGCCATTACCGCAAACGGAATACCGCTCAGAAGCAGCAAACTGCCTATGTTTTCCCAGATAACAACTCCAGAATCGATCGAACTGGTAAACTTCAAATTGCTAAATAAAGCGGTTACTCCCAATAAAATGGAATTAAACTTTTCAGTCCAAAAGCAGCTTGGAAACACCATGGAATGGATGCTCCACACAGTGCGTAACCGCCGCAATATGACCGACTGGACCAAAGGTCCCGAAGCAGCTCAAGGCACGACTGTTAGCCTGATCCTTAAACCGGTGGAAAGAAAACTCGGGAATACCGTTGCCAAAGGCTTCAGTTACCAATACGAGTTTAAAAGCAAGGATCTTTCCATCTATAAAATTACCGACCGTGCTACCTGGGAAATTGGAGGAGAAGCCACCGGTAACGAGCTCTGGATGCGCAATGGCGTAGTGGATTGCATCAAAGCATTTGCTCAACCTTCCGATTTTTATAGTACCGAGTGGTACCTACCCAATATTGCCAACCCCAATATTTTTCAGTTCCACCCTTTGCAAACCCAACTCCAGGGCTTTACATTCACATCGGCAAAAGAGGGAACGCTGATTACCTGGGCAACGGAGCTTTCGCATATCCGGTCGCTTTTCGAAAAATGGCGCGGGTACAATGAGATTGTGCATTTTCATGAACACTGCAACGACCTCGCCAGTGAATTCAAAACCTCGCCCATGGAAGTTCTTTGGGTTCCCGGAGAACTGGACCGTGTGGGCAGGGCAAACCTATACAGCCTTATACGCGAATTGGTGCACGAAGAACTGCACCGGCAGGCTGGTTTGAAACGCGAACGCATCACCACTTATGGAATAATTGAAGAATGGATTGAGCCGGATTTTGACCGTTACCGCGAAAAAGGCCTTACAAAATTGATGGATGCCGGTGTTAAAAAAGTTTTTATTCCCAACCAGTGCCAAAACGACATGAATACCTGGGGGCTCTCGAACATGTGCTGCAATGTCGATTTTAAAATATCGGAAACTGTAGGAGAAGAAAAGCTGAAAAAATTCTGTCAGACCGCCAAAGCCGGGGGTGTAAAAGTTGAAATGTGGGGAAACACTGCACTTTCCAGTACTACCGAGCGTTTTATGCATCGCGATGGCCGTAAAAAAGGCATTGAGTTCTTGCCTTTCAAAGGTTCAATTCAGGAAGTAATCGCCAAGGCCGAATCGCCCTTTATCCGTAACGCTTCGAACGCAATCGAGGGCGATCACTACACTCCCCGGTTCTGTGCATTAAACCTTCGCGACAAGGATATACGAGAATATTTGCTCAAACAGTGGAAGTATTTTCATGACGAAATTGGCATCGAAGGTATTTTTCTCGATTCGTCGTTCAACATGTCGAGCGACAAATTTCACCATGCTCAGTTCGATGGAACCAAGGGGTGGGGAGGCGCAACCCTCGACCAGCAAGGGGTTACCGGAAAATACCGTCCGGAAAACGAGCCTCCAAAACTTATCCATACCCAGTACTTTGCGCACCTGAGCCTTATTGCCCAAATGCAGAAAGACGGTTACCATTATTGTGGCGAAGATATGGGCGTCTTTGGGATCAACCGCACGGGTCCTGACTTGGTCGAAAGAATACCCTCCCTACCTATGTGGGCCGATTGCTACTGCGATTTCAACGAAGAGGATGTCCGCAAAGCAGGATTCGATCCTATGGATATATTCTTCAAAGGATTGGCTTATAGTATGATGTGGAAGATTTACTGGAACATCCCTAAGGATAAGTTACAACTGGGTACCGAAAACCCTTTAGCCTATAAAATGATTAAAGTGTTCAATCTGGCATCGGAATATATGAATAACCGAGAAATTTTACCTGGCGAGCAAGGGGTGATTTATAGAAAAGATAAAATAACTATCCTTTGGGCATTTGAAAATTTCGAGTCCAGGCTTTCAGGAATTAAAACAATAATAAATTTAGTAGATGAATTGCCTGTTAAGGCTGCAAAGGACAGCTTTAAGGCGGTTAAATTCAATGTATATAAAATTAGTCATGATTAACGATTTCAGTTTATGATGCGATATTGTTCTTTTATATTAATAATGCTTTTTACATGCAAGGCATATACTCAAATGCCTGCTTTCCCGTTACATCCGAGCGAAAACGGCAGATATCTGGTAGATAGCAGTAACAAACCGTTCTTCTATCAGGCCGAAACTCCCTGGTTGATTTTTGTTAACCTGAAAGAAAAGGATATGGGTGAACTGATGGACATCCGCATTAAACAAGGGTTCACCGTTATTCAAACCATGGCCTTAACAACTGGTGTGAATGTAAATGGCGACAAACCATTTGAGAACAATGATTTTACGAAACCCAATCTGGCTTATTTTGAACACATCCGGAACGGGATTCAATTAGCCGAGAAGAAAGGTTTATTGGTTGGTTTGTCAATGGCATGGAAAGGATGCTGTGGTGGGGACTGGACTGATATTATCCTCCAAAACGGATCGAAAAATTGCCGGGAATACGGTCGTTTTTTAGGTAAATACTTTGCCGGATGCAAAAATTTATTCTGGATACAAGGTGGTGACAACGACCCCGGATCTCACACCGATAATTACCGTCAAATTGCCTTGGGCATCAAAGAATCGATGCCTGATGTTTTGCAAACTTATCATGCCTCGTCGGGACATTCAAGTTCGGATGTGGTAAATTACCTCGATCATTCGTGGATGAATTTCACCTGGACTTACACCTATTTCCGCAACAAACACAATGTCTGGATTTACATTGATGGGTTCAATGAATTGCCTGAGGTGTACGAAATGAATCACATTGAATACCGAAAATATCCGGTAAAACCATTTGTTTTGGGCGAATCGCAATATGAAGGTGAAGATACAGCCTCATGCAAACCCTTCACCCCAGCCGAAATTGTGCGACGACAAGCCTATTGGTCGGTTCTATCCGGAAGTTGTGGTCATGCCTACGGTAGTTGGTGCTGGATGGTCATCCAAAATTGGAGAAAAGTCGAAAACGACCGTGGTGCATCGCAAATGGGTTTGGTTCGGAGTTTTTTCGAAGCATTTCCCTGGTACAATTTAGTTCCGGATATTGACCGGAAATTAATTACTGATGGACACGGAACTTACGGAAAAACGGACTTTGCCACGGCTGCATTTCTGCCCGATTTTAGCAAATTGGTTATTTATCTGCCTCCTTCCGGAAAGGAAAAACGAAGCCTAAAGGTTAACATTTCTGGTTTCAAAGGAAAAATTGAGGCACAATGGTATAATCCGGTTTCAGGTATATATACTGTGGCAGATTTTGAAATTGAAAAGGAAATACTAGAAGTTACCTCGCCTGGCGATAACGGTGAAGGAAGTAACGACTGGTTGCTGTTAATTGGATGAAAATGAACAAATTACTGTCAATCTTATTAATTGCTGGATTAGTGCTGTTCTTATCTTGCACTACGGAACAAACCATTGATAAAGTAAACTTGTACATCGGTACCGGAGGATATGTTCATGCATTTCCGGGCGACAGTGTTACTTATGATTCCATCAGAAATAACAAGCCCATTTATCCATTTGGCGGATTAACCTATGTTGGTGCCGTTGTTCCATTCGGTATGGTGCAACTGAGCCCCGATTGCAACACCAGCGGTTTTGGCTGGAGTGCCGGGTATCATTATTCCGATTCTACTATTCTGGGTTTTAGTCATGGCCATACCAGCGGAAACGGAATGGGTTTTGGGAATTTTTTGTTTATGCCCGGATCAGGGACTGCAAAGTTTGAACCTGGAAGTGTCGAAAATCCTAATGAAGGTTATAGGTCAAGATTTTCACATTCCAATGAAAAAGCCACCCCCGGATATTATTCGGTATTGCTCGAAGATAGCAAGATTAAGGCTGAATTGACAGCAACCAAACATGCCGGTTTTCATCGCTATACATTTCCCGAAGGACAACAAAACCATTTACTGATAGACTTGGTTCATGGATTAGGCGAATGGGCAAATCCGGATAATGCCAGCCTTAAAATCGAAAACGATACCACCATAAGTCTTTCGAGATTAACAAAAAATGGTGTAACAACTTACCTGACAGCTGTTTTTTCAAAGCGAATTGAAAACACAGAAATTCAGTTTAACGGAAAATTAATTTCCGCACAGAAGACTGTTTCAGGCAAAAACGTAAAAGCATGTTTTTTCTTTTCTGATGATCGGAAACCATTGCTGGTTAAAGCCGGAATTTCATTTACTTCGGAAGAAGATTCAAAAAACAATCTACTGGCTGAAATACCTGACTGGAATTTTGATGATGTAGTGTTTAATGCCCAGGCAGACTGGGAAAAAGAGCTTGGCAAAATCAAGGTCAAAGGTGGAACAGCCGATCAGCAGGCGATGTTTTATACAGCACTGTATCACAGCTCGTTAACGCCTTTTTTGTTCAACAATGCCGATGGCTCGTTTTTGGCTGGCGATGGTAAAAAACACACCAACGAAGGTTTTACCAACTATACTTTTTTTACACTTTGGGATACTTACCGGACGTTGCATCCACTGCTAACCATCACTCAGCCCGACAAAGTCAGCGACCTTATGAATTCGATGCTGGCACAAGCAGATTACAGCAGCGATAAACTTCTTCCATTATGGTGTCTGGCCGGGAAAAATGGATTTAACATGGCGGGGTATTCTTCGGTGCCCGTTTTTGCCGAAGCTATTGCTAAAGGATTCACTGGATTTGATGCCAAAAAAGCCTACTTTTATTTGGTTGAAAATACTATGAATGTTGGGTTTTCGGGACATCAGGAATTTATTATCAAAGGATTTGTTCCAGCCGATAAATTCAATATGAGTGTTCCGAAAACATTGGAATATGCATTTTGCGACTGGAATATTGCTCAAATCGGGAAAGCACTCAATGCCAATGACTCCGAACAATTCATGCAATCTTCAAGCAATTATAAAACCCTTTTCAACGGCTCGACCGGATTTTTCAGGCCAAAACTATCAGATGGGTCGTGGCGGTCACCTTTCGATCCACGATCCGTGAGCCATCAATTTGCTGGGCAGGATTACATGGAATCGAATGCCTGGCAATATAATTGGCATGTGATGCACGATGTTCGGGGAATGATTGAATTAATGGGTGGCAACGATGTCTTTTGTAAAATGCTTGACTCCCTTTTTGATCAACCAACTTATTTAACAGGAAGTTATGCTGCCGATGTTTCGGGGTTGATCGGTCAGTATGCGCAAGGCAATCAGCCCGATCACCACGCTGCTTATTTATATGCGTATGCAGGCAAACCATCGAAAACACAGCAACGGGTAAGCGAAATCATGCAGAAAACTTATCGAAACACTCCGGAGGGATTGCCAGGGAATGATGATGGTGGCGAAATGTCGGCCTGGTATGTATTCAGTGCGCTTGGTTTTTATCCGGTTAATCCGGCGGAAGCACGCTATGTTTTGGGAGTTCCGTTGTTTGAAGAAGCAATCATTCAGCTTGCCGATCATAAAAAATTTATGGTCAGGGCAACCCGGTTGAGTCCTGAAAACCGCTATGTCCAGAAGGTTAAGCTGAACGGCAAAACTTGGAAATCCATTTTTATTGATCACAAAACCATCATGGCCGGAGGATTGCTCGAATTCGAAATGGGCCATAAACCAGTCAATAGTTTTCAATAAACAAGACAACTTAGAATCTATGTATAATGTCTTTAAACTGCCGATAATTTGTTTTTTAATTACATCATCTGTTTTTGCTCAAAAAGATTCAAAAGAGCATTTCGAGCTAAAAGCCGGAAACTCCATTATGAAAATCTCGCCTAAGGGAGGCAGGATAATTTCCTACAAAATTGGTAAAAAGGAGATTTTGACTCAGGCTTCGGAACACGAAAACTTTGGTTCTACACTTTGGACTGCTCCGCAAAGTGATTGGGGCTGGCCGCCGTTTTCGGTGCTCGACGATCAGGATTACCAAGTTGAAGACAATGGCAGTTTGCTGAAAATGATTAGCAAGCTTGACTTGAAAAGCGGATTTCAGGTGGTCAAAACATGGAAAGTCGTTGGTAATCAAGAAGTTAAGATTGAATATCAGATCAGGAATATTTCGGATAAGCCACAATCAGTTGGTGCCTGGGTTGTTTCACGAGTTCCTTGTGGCGGACTGGCCTTTTTCCCCGATGGCGGCGACGAAAAAGTTCCTGAATCGAACCTGAAAACCGATTTTCGAAAGGAAGGAATTAACTGGGTTGCAATTGATAAAAAGCCAATTGAAGATCATCAAAAACTGTTTTCAACCGCGAAAGAAGGATGGTTGGCGTATTTGATTGATGGGCTATTGTTTATAAAACAGTTCCCTGATACCAAACCCGAAAATTACTCACCGCAACAGGGTGAAGTTGAGATTTACATCAATAAAGAAAAAAGCTATGCCGAACTTGAAAATCATGGGCCGTATCAGCTGCTGCAACCCGGAGGATCACTTACGTATCTGGAAAACTGGTTTTTAATTCAGGTTCCCCCAACGATTAAAGTTGAGTATGGCAGTAAGGAACTTTGCGACCTGGTTCGGGCAAAGATAACGGAGAAATGAATAGCGCAGCCCATTAATAAATTGCAAATAAATAAATTGTAAATGACTTGCATAATGAAACTTAAACTAATCCTTTTAATTCTTTTTATAGTTCCTGGAATTCATGCCCAAATGCGTGACGCTCCTGATTGGAAGAATTACGAATCGGTGCTGAACGTAAAAAACAATCAACGCAAATATGATTTTGATGTCTATTGCATTCGAACCTCATCAACCGCCAACCTATTCTGGCCTGGCGAAAAAGCGAAGTTCATCTTTCAGCTGGTTAACAATACCAACGAAGCGATTTCAGCTGATGCCAAAGTGGAGGTGATTCAATACGGCGCCAAAGGAATTCCAAACGATATCTGGTTGCCTGAAATGACTAAAATAGCCGATATTCAATCTATACCTGTCAAGGTAAATATTTCGGCAAACGGGTTCACCAACATCGATTTGCAGCCCAATATTCCGGCGATTTTTGGCGGTTATGCCATCGTTTTCGACTTGGGAAAATATGGTCGAAGAGTAGCTACGAGCGTAGTCCGCACCTTTAAAGCAAATCCATTGGCCATTCAGTATCCAAAACAGGCTCTCGACGATATCGGTGCCGATTTTCTGAGTCGAATCGGCGTTCAAGCTATCAGGATGGGAGTTTCATACATCCCAACTACAAACCGCGACTACATTGCTGAAATGGAGAAATTGGATAAGCAATTAAAAGAATATAAAGATAAGAATATTACGGTTTTGCTGATGTTTGGCGAAGGTCAGGCTCTTATTCCACTGGGGAATCCCCGTTCTTTTCTTGATGAAAAAAATACTTTCCTGAAAACCAAACAAGATTACGTTTGGCTTCCTGAGCTGGATCCCGATTTTCAGAAATTCGTAAAGAATATTTGCACCAAAAACGGATGGCCAAAAGGCTGTGTTACCGGAGTTCATTTATGGAACGAACCCTGGGAAGGCATTTCAATTTCCGGCTGGCAAGCCGATATGTTGCGCTACCGCGAATTATATACAGCCATGGCGAATGGAGTTCTGGAAGCACGCAAAGAAGGTGCTGATGTGCTGATTGGAGGTTGTGACTCGAATTCCAACGCCTGGGACAAACTCTTCAGCGATGGAACCAATCAGTTTTTGCCCATTTTCGACTTCCTTTCCATTCATTATCAGGGAATGGAATCACCTTGTCTTTACAATGTTTGGAATGCCCGCAAGGACCACAAAGGGCGTGTTCAAATTTGGGATACCGAAAGCTGGGTAGGCAACACCGACGACCGCATCGCAACTGTTGTGGCGACTAACCGATCAGCCGGATACGACCGTTCGATGGGTATTTATGGCGGCTACATGATTTCGCGGCCACATACCGGCGAAGGAGTTCTTCAGACCATTCGCACCACCGAAGGAACCAAAGAAATTGAAGCCATTCCATCGGTTTGGTCGCCGGCTGCCGCAGTGGGCGCAGTGCAGCACATGATTGGTGAACGCGATTTTAAGGAATTGCTGTTTAAAAACGGATTGCCTTGGGTAATGTGTTTCGATGGCTACAACAATAATCCTGACGATGGAACAATTATGGTTTGCGGCGATATTGGCGAAGCTTTTGGTGCCGAAAACGTTCTTTTCATGGGCGTTCGAGGCACTCTGGAAGCGAACGAAAAGGCTGAAATCAGAAAGAAAATCGGTTTCTTGCCTGTAGGTTCTCCTGAACTTGAAAAACTTCAGCAACAACTTTTAGAATACAAAGCTCTAACTGGAGGGAAAATGACTATTAAAGCCGATCCATCGTTTTCGCTGTTCGATTTCTACGGAAATCAGGTTTCTGCCAAATCTGGAAAAATCGAGATTCCTTTGTCTTTTCAGGGTTATTATTTGCGTACCGATGGTTCAAAAGGATCGTTTGCTCGTCTGACTTCAGCCTTGAAAAAAGGCTTTGTGGAAGGATACGAGCCGGTTGAAATAATTGCCATAGACATGCTCAGCCGGATTGAAGGCAGACCGGTACTAAAATTGCAGATCACCAATATTCTAAACAGAACTATTACAGGAAATATCCAATTGAAACTTGGAAATCTGATTGTAAAAACTCCTGAAAAAGTTACCATGAAAGGCAACGAAACCAGGTCAGTTGAAGTTCAGATAACCGGAGGAAACAGCGCAGCAGACAATGCATATCCTTTGGAGGTGACCTTTGATGCCGGAAAAGATGGCAAGGCATTCCATCAGGAAACCATGCACGTGAATGTGATTTCGAAACTGACGCCCACTATTGACGGCAAGCTAGACGACTGGGCAAAATCAGTTCCACATAGTATTTCTGCAGGAAAAGCCAGTCTTTCGGTGACTGAGGCCACCTGGTATCCATTTAAGAATTTCGACAAAAAAGCCGAAGGTTTAGCCAATGGTTATTTGGCTTACGATGATCAGTATTTTTACTTTGCCGCAAAGGTGGCCGACAATAGCCCTCACCCTGGTACGTATCGCTTCGAAACGCGCAACGACGATGAGTTTTTTTATCCCGATATGGCTTATAAAGCAGAAACAAATCGGTCATTCCGAAAAAAAGACGGAAAACGGGATGTGAATGAAAATGATCAGTCAGCACTGCAAAATCCAAACGGAGCAGGCCGGATCATGAATTTTTGGGAGCCCGACGAAAACAACATCGGAATGGGAATTGACCTGAATTTGCCTACAGACAGAACCACACAGGTTGCATTTTATTTGCCAAGTTTCGACACCTGGCGCACCGAAGTTGAATTCTGGGATTTGAATACGAACACGCTGATTACTTCGAAAACCTGCGATAAACTATGGGACGGTTGCTATTTGGTTTACGAGCTTTCTGGAAATGTTCGCGTTACCTTGAAGGGAAACTGGTGGTACAATGTGAAGCTGGCTGGGATGTTCTTCGACAAAACCACCACCGAAGCCAACGACAAAACCGATGTTTTCCCGGTGAAGGATGATTTCGATACCAAAGGAAACTGGAAAGGCGTGTATGGCAATGATGGTTACTGGGTATTTGGTACTGAGCCGAAATTTCCTTTAGGAATTAAGGCTCAAGCCACCGATAATACAATATTGACACCACTGAAATGGCCCGAAGGCGTTCGTCATTTCTCGTATCGTAAAGATCCCGTTTTGCCTGATAACAGTGCAGGTATGGGTTTTGCCACCGATAATGTTCAAATCGCATTCAATGTAATTCCAATTGGCGAAGATGGTTATGCTTCGACTTCGAAAGGAACTATGCCCAAATATGTGGGTTACAAATGTACCGATTACGAGTATGCCTTGAATCAGGTTGATCCGAAATATGGCGGCGGCACCGAAATATGGCGGTTGCTTGTTCCGGGGATGCCCGAAAAGCATTTCTATCCCCGTCAGCCTGCCTCTCCATTCGATGGCCCGGTAAAAAAAGGCAAACTGGCCATTACCCACGAAGGGAGCACCCGTATTACCGAGTGTGCCATCCCCTGGAGCGAAATTCCCGATGTGAAAAAGGCACTTGATTCCGGGGAAACCATTAAATTTTCCTTCCGTGTAAACGATAACAACAATATGGGAAACTGCTTGGAACTAGCAAGAGAACGCAGTGTGTCGAAAAAGAATTCACACGCATTTCATGCTTCCTGGAAAGAGCATTGGGCTAACGAAGTTGAATTTGGATTTGAAAAATAAATATAAAAACAGAATGATGATAAAACGCAGTTACATAATGATCGTACTCTATTGGCTTTCAGCTATTAATTCCTTCTCTCAGGAAACTCAAACCCCTGCGCAGGTAATCAATGAATTCTCGCCCTCCAAAGCCGTTTATTTCGACTGGATTAACCGCAACTGGTATGGCTCTAATCAGAAGAAAATTGAAGCCAATCTCCGGTTTTTTAAATGGTTGCACGACGAATATGGAATGCAGCTCGATATTTACCTGATGGATGCCGGAGACATCGATCAGGGGCCTAACTGTGCCGACGCACATGGTTTGTCAACCTATGGCTCTCTTGAGACAGCATGGTTTAAAAAGCGGTTCCCGGATGGTTTTGCTTCGCTTGTTGAACTTGCAAGATCGTTTAATTGTCGCTTAGGCATATGGTTGGGACCCGATGGTTACGGCGCCACTGCGGAAGAAGCTTCAAAAAGGAAAGAAATGCTGGTTAAATTCTGCAAGGAGTACAATTTTGCGCTATTCAAATTCGATGCCTGCTGTTCCGACCTAACCTCTGAAAACCAGCATCATTTCATTGAAACCATGAAGGAATGCCGCCGTCATTCTCCTGATTTGATTGTGTTGAATCACCGGATAACGCTTAACGATGAAGCCCGCAAGTATACCACAACTTTTTTATGGGAAGGACGCGAAACGTATGTAGATGTAAATATCTCCAACGATATACCTGCGCCTCACCATAGAGCATCCAACTTATCGCGGGGGGTACCACCCAACCTGAACCGGCTCACCGAAGATCATGGAGTTTGCTTTTCATCAGCGTTGGATGCCTGGGACGACGATTTGATTTTACAGGCCTTTAACCGCAACCTAATTTTGTCGCCCGAAATATATGGGAACCCTTTTTTGTTGAACGATGACGAACTCTCCAGACTGGCCCGCATTTATAATATTCACCGTTTGTACAATGATATTTTGGTGAAAGGAATCATCCTTCCGGAAGAACAATACGGAAAATTTGCCGTTTCACGCGGTGATCAATCTACCCGGCTGATTACCATGCGGAATCTCTCCTGGCAGCCTGTTCAGGTCCCCGTTAAACTCGACGAGTCAATAGGTTTAAGTATCAAGGGCGATGTGGAAGTATTACAGTATCATCCAACCGAAAAGTTTCTTGGGAAATACAAACCCGGGGAGACATTAAATGTCACGGTTGATCCCTTTCGCGCCTGTTTGATCAAAGTCTCCACTCAGCCAAATCAGGAAACTATTTTAAAAGGGGTAAATTACCAGGTGAAAAAATACCTGCCTGATCAGCCGGTTAAAACTGATCTATTGGGGCGAGCTGGTGAAACCGTCAGGTTTTCTGTTTCAGGAACCGATCGGCATTTCAAAAAAGCTAAATTAAATGGGAAAGCGCTACCAGGTTTAAAAAATGGGAAGCAGGTATCGTACACCTTTCCGGGCATAAAAAAGGATGTTCAAGGGTTGAAAAAGCTTGGAAACATGCAGTTAACTCAAGTTCCTTCAAATTCTCAAAAATTAATGGAAATGTGCTTATTTACTGCCGATAATAATGCGCTGGAGGTTCGGGAGCTTTTAAAATCGGGAGTCACGCATATACCAGCCGTTCAGGATTGCCGCGATGCATTCTTCCAAGATACGATTTTTACCGGTATAGGAGCCTGGGACCTCTTTGCATTTGATGGTGATCCATTCACCTCGTTTAAAGTTCGCCGTTTCGATTACAGGAATATGAACGAAAACAATGGTGCATTCAGGTTGGATATGGGCGAACCGCTTACATTGGATAAGCTTTTACTGAAAGGGGTTCCCGAAGATTTTAATCCTGAGCGAATCGAAATCTCCACCGACTTATCAGATTGGAAACAAGTTAACCATGTGAAGGATAAGCATCAGATCACAATCATTCCGTCGCCTGGCACTTCCTTTCGATACCTTCGGATCATGAAATCGCCGTTTAGTTTGGCTGAAATTGAAGGATATCACAACGAAACAATTGTGTCACGTAAAAAATGGCGGGCTTCCAATCTGTTTGGGATTAACGAAAGCGATTCCGCAAAACTCTGCTGGAGTTACAAAGGAGAAATTACAGGAATTGGGAAAGATGCCCGGCTCGCTGTTACGGTTCCTGTAAAATGTAACGAAGGAAGCATATTTGCCCTCTTGCTTGCCGATGGTGAAATAATAGTTGCAAACGATCGTGCTCCTTCTTTTCTTTACAATAACTGGGAACATTTTAGCATCCCCGGTATTAATTTCACTTTCTTCATTCCAGTTCCTACGAGGCTCGAAGGTAAAAAAATAGAAGTGATGCTTATCTCAACTGATGGCAATCTGGCAGATATGCAACCAGAAGTATGGATAATGAATCAGAACTTATTTGAAAAAGCAGAACTAATACTCGAATAACGCAAAAAACAAAAAGAAATGAAAATTTTAAAACTCTCTGGTATTCCTCCATTCCTCCTAATTTGTCTCCTTCTCTTATCAGCAGCGGATCCCTCCATTCTTAAAAATGAAATTGTACTTTCGCCTGGAAGTGGTTTGATGACTGAGGCAATAGGTTCTGCAATAGACCAATGTGCTGCAAAAGGGGGAGGAACCGTAAGGTTTTCAAAGGGCGTCTTTCACTCCGGAACAATCGTGTTAAAACCGAATGTGACGCTACTTCTCGATAGCGGAGTCATCCTTCGGGGAAGTGATCAATATTCCGATTACCGGAACGATGCTTTTATCTATGGCAAGGATTTGACAAACATTGCCATCATTGGGAAAGGAACCATTGATGGAGTTGACTGTGTAAACCCAAAAGGCGAAGAAGGTTTCCGGGGTCCGCATTGCATACGGCTTGTAAACTGCGACGGCATAGTTCTGAAGGAAATAACCATTGTAAGGTCGGCAAACTGGGCAATCAACTGCAGGTATTGTAAAAACGGAACGGTGGAGAATGTAAACATTCGCGGCGGGCACGATGGATTGCATACCCGTTTTTGTGAGAACTTTACCGTTAGTGGCTGCGACTTCCGTACCGGCGATGATGCTTTTGCCGGGAACGACAACCAAAATTTCACTATCAGCAACTGTAAAATTAACACGTCTTGTAACGGGTTTCGGATGGGATGTCTTAATATTAGTGTAAAACAATGTCGGTTCTGGGGGCCGGGCGAATCGGTACATAAAATTCAGAAGCGGAATAACATGCTTGCTGCTTTTGTGCACTTTTCGCCAAAAGACGAAAATCCAAAGTCGATTAGCGGGAACTGGATTATAGAGGATTGTACCATTGACAATGTGGATAATTTCTACAACTATAATTATGAAAGCGGACTCTGGCAAACCGGCAAACCGGCCACTTCCTTGAAATTCAAAAATATAAAAGCTACGAACCTGCTCAATGCGTTTGCAATAGTGGGCGATGCACAACGACAACTGGAACTTTCCGTCACCAATTCCTCGTTTTCGTTTCGCGAAGGTGCTTCCAACCCGGAAACATTTGAAGGTGCCCGGTTTGCTTCGGACGCTTTCTTCAATGCTACCAATTTCGGAATGATAGTGCTTAAAAATGTTACCCTTCAAAAAAGCGGCAATATGCCGCTGATCGTTTTAAACGCGGGTAATGAGTTAAAAATAGATGGTTTGTTTCCCGACAACGCTCTGTCTACCGGTCAATTTACAAACATAAAACAAGTTATAAAACAATAACCCCTATCTATGAAAAATTCAATTCTAATAGCAATGCTATTGCTGTTTCCCTTTTTAGGAATATTGGCACAAAAAACAGAAGAACTGGCATTAACTCCCCCAATGGGTTGGAACAGCTGGAACAAATTCGGTTGCGACATCAACGAAAAGTTGATAAGAGAAGCGGCAGATGCCCTGGTTAGTTCGGGCATGAATAAAGCTGGTTATGAATACATTGTAATTGACGATTGCTGGCAAATCGACCGCAAACCCGATGGGACGATTGTTGTGGATCAAACCCGCTTTCCATCCGGTATAAAGAGTTTGGCAGATTATATTCACTCCAAAGGCCTGAAGTTTGGAATCTATTCCTGTGCAGGAAGAAAAACCTGTCAACAACGCCCTGGTAGCAATGGCTATGAAGTAATAGATGCAAACACCTATGCCAGCTGGGGAGTGGATTACCTCAAATATGACTGGTGTAATTCCGAAGGTATCAATCCTGTAAAAGCTTACACCGACATGAGCAGAGCCCTTGCCAACAGCGGCAGGCCAATTGTTTTCAGTATGTGCGAGTGGGGAAGCAGCCGTCCGTGGTCGTGGGCACAGAATGTGGGACATCTATGGCGAACAACCGGCGATATACAGGATTGCTGGGATTGCAAACGCGATTGGGGCGGCATGGGTTGGACAACCATCCTCGACTTGCAGGTTGGTCTCGAAAAATTTGCCGGCCCGGGTCATTGGAACGATCCTGATATGCTCGAAGTGGGCAACGGTCACATGAAATACAACGAATACATTGCCCATTTCAGCTTCTGGTGCTTGTTGGCAGCTCCGCTCATGGCCGGAAACGATTTAGGCAACATGAACGATTCCATTAAAAACATTTTACTTAACAGGGATGCCATTGCCATCAACCAGGATAAAGCTGGCATTCAGGGCAAAAAGGTTTACGACGAAAGCGATTTCGAAATATGGACAAAACCGCTTCAAAACGGCGATACCGCTATCATATTTTTCAACCGTAACGAACGAAAGTTTGATTTTCCTGCTCTTTGGGAAGCTGCCGGTATAATAGGAAACCTTAAGGTTTACGATGTGTGGCAACATAAAAACATTGGCACAACTCAGCAACTTAAGAGCTTTTCAATTGACGGACATTCAGTATTATTCTTCAGGTTATCAAAATAAGCCTTTATGAGAAAAAATGAAATTATAAGATATGCCATTCTGAGTGTAATGGTTTTGGCAAGTTGCTCAAAAACTGCTGAAAAGGCAGATTATTCCCAATTTGTAAATCCTATGATCGGCACAGCCGGTCACGGGCACACCACCCCCGCAGCTTCAGTACCTTTCGGCCTTGTAAAAGTTGGCCCCGATACTTATAACGAAGGCTGGGACTGGTGCTCAGGGTATCATTACTCCGACAGCAGCATCATGGGTTTTAGCCACACACACCTGAGTGGCACCGGACGCGGCGAGCTGCTTGATGTGTTATTTATGCCAACCACGGGAGCCGTGCAGTTCGAGCCGGGATCGCGCGATAACCCTGATGAAGGTTACCGTTCCCGTTTCTCGCATAAAAATGAAGTGACAAAGGCAGGATATTACTCAGTTATCCTCGACGATTACAAAATAAAAGCCGAAATGACAGCTACTACAAGGGCTGCTTTTCACCGGTACACTTTTCCCGCAAACGAAAAAGGCAACCTTTTGATCGACCTGGCACATAGTTTTAAAACCGATTCAATTTTGAACGGGTTTGTTAAAATTGTGAATGATACGCTTATCGTAGGATCGCACCGCTCCAAAGGCTGGGGCGAAGGCAACGAAAAATACTGGACAAACCACCAGGTGTTCTTTGCTGCCAGGCTCTCAAAGCCACTGAAAACTGCAACGCTGTTTGCCAACGGCAAAACATACAGCAATATCAGGGAAACTGCCGGGAAATCAGTCAAAATAAATCTTGAATTCGACAATGTCAGCGAACTTCTGGTTAAAGTGGGAATTTCGGGATCCGATGTGGATGGTGCCATCAAAAATGTAGATGCGGAAATTGCAGGCTGGAACTTCGATAAGGTTGTTGCATCTGCTGATACAGCCTGGGAAAAAGTCCTTTCGACCATCCAGGTAGACGACGCCCATACCGAACGGAAGGAGACTTTTTATACAGCGCTTTACCACTCGTGTTTTGCGCCCTACACATACAGCGATGTGGATGGCCGGTATATGGGTTTCGACGGAAAAATTCACCAGGCAAACGGTTTCACAAACTATACCGGGCTCTCGCTCTGGGATACGTTCAGGGCTGCAAATCCATTGTACACAATAGTCGCGCCCGAAGTTGCCAACGATATTATCCGTTCCATGCTTGCCCAATATGATGAGTACGGATTGCTGCCTATCTGGCCATTGTGCAACAGCGAAACCAATTGCATGATAGGTTATCATTCCATCCCTGTGATTGTGGATGCTTACATGAAAGGTATTCGCGGTTTTGATGTTGAAAAAGCATTCGAAGCCATGAAGAAAAGCGCCATGCAGAATGATTTCGACATTCAGCATCTTCAAAAATACAACTACATACCCCGCGACTTGGCTCCAACCATTTCGGTTGCACGCACGCTTGAGTATGCTTTCGACGACTGGTGTATTGCCCAAATGGCAGAGGAACTGGGAAAAACAGAAGACTATGAGTATTTCTCAAAGCGGGCAGAGGCTTTCAAAAATCTATTCGATACCTCTATCGGTTTTATGCGCGGCAAAGATTCGAAAGGATTATTCCGCGCAGATTTTGATCCCTGGAACGCTGTAAATGCCACCAGCGATTTTATCGAAGGGAACTCTTGGCAATATACATGGTTTGTACCGCACGATATCAAAAGTCTGGTAAATGGAATGAGCGGAAAATCGAGGTTTACCGAAAGGCTGGATTCGCTTTTTACTGTTAGTTCGAAACTCGACGAGAACACCCCGTCTGATGTAAGCGGATTGATTGGTCAATACGCCCATGGAAACGAGCCCAGCCACCATGTGGCCTACCTGTTCAACTATGGCGACCAGCCATGGAAAACACAGGAGCGGGTACATCAGATACTCACAACCCTTTACTCCAATAAACCCGATGGCTTATGCGGGAACGAAGACATGGGCCAGATGTCGGCATGGTATGTATTCAGCTCAATGGGCTTTTATCCGGTTAACCCCGCCGATGGGAAATATGTTTTTGGAACGCCTTTATTCAAGGAGGTTTCTATTCAATTACCTGCCAGGAAAACTTTCAAAGTAACTGCCGCAAACCTTTCGGATAAAAACATCTACATCGAAAAAGTCCTGCTGAACGGCAAAGAACTCAGGAACGGATATATCACCCATAAACAAATAATGGAGGGAGGTACCCTGGAATTCTCCATGTCGGGGAATAAGGGAGCTGTTTTTACAATGGAATAAGTCTTTGAAATAATGAAACTTAGGCGTTTTGTGATATTATTTTTGATTTTACCTCTGAATCACTTATGCCTCAGGGCTCAGAATCCTTCATTTCTTTAACTCTGTGAAGGATTTTGAAACCCTTGCCAAAGAAACCCGACAATAATGCCTCTTTCAAAAAGTATGTGGATGTGACGGCTAAAGCAGATGGCACTGTCTATGCATTGCTTCGATTGTCAAAAGGGAAGATAATTCGGTTCTATATTATTTACTAGAAGAGCAGATAGAAGTCGCTTAAACCAAACTGGTAAGCTATAAACCCCGGTACAATAAATTAATCTCTGACTTTATGGAGTGAACTTAACTTTAAATACAAAGTAAATCAAACTGGTTATGGTGCAATTACTTGAACAATACAGGCTCTTATGTTGTTAGATGTTCAGGTGAAAATGTAAAAATTCTTTTAAATGAAAAAGAAAGCCAATACAGGGTTGGGTTTATTACTTTTTTTTACAGTTATATTAACCTCCTGCGAAAAATTGACACCACAATTACCCAAAGATGATGAACTACTGGATGGCCCGGTTGAAGGTCTTAACGAGGCCCAAACCCGTCAGCATTTGTTGGGCGATATTGCTTTTAACGATCAGTTTTTTACGACAGAAACTGGACTAGGCCCTGTGTTTGTTGCCAATAGTTGTGTGAGTTGTCATGCGGGCGATGGGAAAGGGCATCCATTTACTACCCTTACCCGTTTCGGTCAGAAGGATAGTACTGGAAATAAATTCTTGGGACAAGGTGGTCCGCAATTGCAGAATAGGGCCTTACCCGGCATTATGCCGGAACAAATTCCTTCCGGAGCATCGTTTGCTAAATTTACACCTCCTCTAAATACAGGTTTGGGCTATCTGGAGCTGGTTTCCGATGCCGATATCCTCGCAATGGCTGATCCAAACGATGCTGATGGCGATGGTATTTCGGGCGTGCCCAATTGGAATGCAATCCCTTTTTATGTGTATCCATCCCCTGGTGCAATTGTGCAAAACGGAAAATATATTTGTCGTTTCGGTAAAAAAGCAAGTGTGTACGATTTATTACAACAAACTGTAAATGCATATAATCAGGACATTGGCATTACTTCGGATTTTGAACCGGTAGATGCTTATTCTCAAAAAATTATTGACCCTGAAATTTCTATGCAAACAGTTCACGACGTGGTGTTCTATTTGCAAACGCTAAAAGCGCCTATCCAGAGGAATCAGGACGATGAGGAAGTTATTTATGGGAAGCAGGTTTTTACTGCTATAAACTGTGCCGTATGCCACACTCCCACGTTAAGAACCAGTTCTTCAGCAATTAGTGTGCTATCCAATAAGGAGTTTCACCCGTATACCGATTTATTGTTGCACGACATGGGAAATGCTTTGGACGATGGCTATACCGAAGGCAGTGCAAAAACTTACGAATGGCGGACACCGCCGCTTTGGGGTTTAGGACTTTCTCCCAATTCGCAGGGGGGAAGGTATTATTTACTTCACGATGGCCGGGCCAAGAGTATTGAGGAGGCCATACAAATGCACGGAGGGGAAGGCGAACAGTCAAAAGTTAAATTCAACCAACTTTCGGATAACGATAGGAAAGCATTGTTAAAGTTTTTAGAATCCCTTTGAGTGTATGAATAGAAAAGAGTTTGTTAAAAATCTGAGTTTCTCTTGTGTTGGAGGAACTGCAGTTAGCGCTTTGCTTCAAAGTTGTGCAACCACAAGTTACTTTGCTCAGAATGTTTTGTCGAACAATACACTGTCTGTTCGGAAAGCGGAATTTATGAAAGTTGAAAATGATAAGACAATACGACGAAAATATGTACTGGTAAAAACAGATGCCTACAATTTCCCGATCTGTATTTTTAAAATAGGCGAGGATAGTTATTCTGCATTGTTGTTGGAATGTACCCATAAGGGCTGTGAACTTAAGCCTCATGGCGATTATTTAAGTTGTCCCTGTCATGGCAGTGAGTTTTCAAACTTAGGAATTGTACAAAACCCCCCTGCCGAAGAAAACCTGAAAACCTTTCAAACAAGAACAGACAATGAAAACATCTATATTTCTCTTTAGAATTATTTCAGTAGCAATTTTATTTATCTCTATTACTATTGAGATCCTTGCCCAGAAAGACAGTTCCTTTATAAAAAGGATTCCTGCCGATACTTTGGGCAACAAATTGAATATGGATGCTGTTTATAACCGACCCTTTTTGCAGGCAGGCAAATCCCCTATTGCAATTGGCGGTTACCTGGAAACAAATACACAGTATTCTTCTACCGATGGCATTTCGGATGGGTTCTCTTTCCAGTTCCGAAGGACAAATCTCTTCTTTTCATCTACCATTGCTAAAAAAATAAGGTTTTTTTCGGAATTGGAATTTGAAGATGGAACAAAAGAAATAAATCTGGAGGCGGCATTTGTCGACTTTGAATTTCACCCGTTACTTAATTTGCGTAGCGGAATTATTGTTAATCCTATCGGGGCATTCAATCAAAACCACGATGGTCCGCGTTGGGATTTTATCGATAGGCCAATTTCGGCGACATCAATTCTTCCTGCAACATTATCGAACGTTGGGTTGGGATTGCTGGGAAAATATTTTATCCATAACTGGTCGCTTGGTTACGAAGCATATTTGACCAATGGCTTCGACGATAACATTATCGACAATGAAGAAAACCGGACATCCCTGGCAGCAGGAAAATTGAGCCCGGAGAAATTTGAGGAGAGTAATAGCGGACTTCCTATGTTTACAGGCAAATTGGCCATTCGGAATCGAAAAATTGGAGAAGTTGGGCTTTCGTATATGACAGGGATATACAATCAGTGGAAAGTGGATGGTCTGGTTCTGGACAGCAAAAGAAGGATAAATGTTATTGCTTTGGATTTCAATTCCTCCTACCTTAGAAATAAGTTAAATATTACTGGCGAGGTAACAAAGGTGTATGTTGATGTTCCAGTTACCTATAGTCAGACTTTTGGCTCAGAGCAGCTCGGAGCTTTTGTTGACGTTGCCGGAACTATATTTCAGAAGCAAATGCTTGGATGGGAAAGGGCAAAAATTAATCTGGCAGTACGATTTGAATATGCCGATTACAATCAGGGAAAATTTAGAGAAACAAATAGTAATATTGCAGACGATATCTGGGCAATTGTTCCGGGTATAGCATTCCGGCCGGTTGGAACAACGGTGTTAAGGTTCAACTATCGTTTTCAGAAGCAAAAAGACTTATTAGGAAATCCCCCTTCAAAAACCGGCATAATTCAGTTTGGTGTTTCATCTTATTTTTAATCACCGGAATGTCATATAAACATTGAAGAACGCAGCCTTTATATGATTAACATTTCACCGTTTCAGCCTTTGCCCATATTGAATTATCGAAAGAAATTCCCAATCCTGGTTGATCGGGTACAGCAATTTTACCGTCTTTGATTTCGTAATGTGGTGTGTACCAGTTTTTATGGTTTGGGTAACTGATATGCCATTCCTGGTATCCTCCGGTATTTTGAACCACAGCCATTAAATGGAGCATAGGGGCGGCAAGAGGGTTGGTTTTGGGACTGTGTGGCGAAAATTTAATTCCTTCATTTGCGGCCATTTTGGCTACTTTTAGACACCGGATAAAACCTCCGTTGTAGTATAAGTCGGGCTGCAGAACATCCAGCGCTCGGTTGGCAGCAAGCCATCCGAACCGGTAAAGGCTGGTATCCTGCTCACCTCCGGCAATCTTCAAAGTTTTTAAAGCTTGTTTAATTAACCTGGTATTCTCATATTCGTCAAAAGGAACAGGTTCCTCAAATATAGCAACCTTTTGTTCTTCGAGATATTGAGCCATACGCAGCCCATTTGCTGTGTCGTACGAACCATTGGCATCCACATAAAAGGTGATGGACTCGCCCAAAGTATTGCGCATCAGCGGAACAATCGTATCGCTGCGGCCAGGCATGGCATCAGCATTTTTGCTCATCCGGCCCCCAACTTTAAACTTAACAGCTTTAGCCCCTGTTTCGGCAAGGCGTTTGGCAAAGTTGGCTGTTTCCTGCTGTGGTGTTGTTTCGCGGGTAGTACTCGAAATGTAAACTTCAATATTATCACATACCGACTTTCCTAAAAAATAATGTACTGGTTTTTGAATTACTTTACCCAAAAGGTCGAAAATAGAGATTTCCAGGTGGCCTACACAATTCCAGAAGGGTAATCCTGTGTATTTATAATTTGAATTTACAACATATACATATTCGAGCAGACTTTCAATATCCCGGGCATCCTTACCAAGAAAGTGCGGTATCACAGCTTTCTGAAGCAATGAGACAAGCTCCGGCATCCTTTGATTGCAAAGGGTACAACCTGTTAAACCTTCGTCGGAAGTGACCCTGAGGATATATTCATTGTCGAAATACAGGAGTTCAATGGATTTTATAATTACAGGCTCTGGTACAAGGGAATGCAGTTTCAACAGCGAGGAGTCCTGATTGCTCAGCGAAACCCTGCTGCCAGCATACACCGATGGAATAAGGGCCATACCGCCCGCAGCAGCCAATGAATGCAAAAAATTTCTTCGGTTAGTCATAGCGTTTTGTTAATTGTAAATTCCAAACTCTTTTTTCAAGCTTGCAATTTCAGGTTGTTCATCTAAATAGCTTTTCTTCCTGAAAACAGGCGGGATACTATATAAGATCATGCATGGTTTACAGAGTTGTAAAATAAACCGAATGTAGAGAAATAAATGTTTTGATTAAAGCATTTATTCCATAAAAGCATAAAGCCTCTGAGGATTCAAAAAAAACAGCTCATTGTAATAACCGTCCAAACCTCGCTTAACCAATTCTTTTTTAAAATCAGTAACTAAGTATATTAAACCCGGCTTACCTCCGTACGATTTCCAATAGGTATGTTTTGCCATATCCATTCCAATAACAATGCGATTGCCAAAGTCCGGCAACATTTTTTCGAGGAGGGTATAAGTCCAGTTTTCATCTGGTGTTTTCCACCGGAAATGGCTGTCGTATTCAACATAAACACCGGTTTGCATCAGGTCGTTGTGAAATGCCAGGTCCTTATGCTTGTCGATGTGCGACAAAACAACATGATTAAGATCCGCGCCATATTTCGCCAATAGCTCAACCTGTTCCATTGCCAGTTTACCCCCATTGGTATGGGTAAGTATGGGGGCTCCGGTTTCCAGGTGGGCATTCACTGCTGCTTCGAAAACCTTTTGCTGATGACCGGTAATCATATCATCACCTGTTGCAAGTTTTATCATTCCGGCTTTGTTCGGTGTCCGTTTAATAACCGGACTGTTATAATCGAGGGCATCAATTCCTAAGGTGATGTCTTCGATGAATAATTCGGTTAACTCGTTCACCGAAAGATGATACCGCCAATGATTGGGGGGATAGTATATTTCCTGATGCAATCCGGTGGGCGCGATAATATTAACTTTTGACCTTTGGGACACTTCAACCAGTTTGAGGATATTTCTACCACAAGCGGCAGGCATGGTGTCGACCATGGTTCTTCCTCCGGCCTGGTACAATTCCGTGAGCTCGCTACTGATTTTGTCCGTGTCGTTGAGAATAAATTCAGGATGACTCACTGTAGTAAAGCTTTCCTCAATCACAATGTGTTCGTGGGAGTAAGTTAGCCCCATCGCTTCGGATGGGATATCTCCCAATACTGTTCTTACAAATGGCATAATGGCTACTTTTTATAATTTCGGAGTAAGGTTATTTTTCCATCCCGTGCGACTGGTGTCTGCAACTGAATCGGGGATGTCAAGTATCTGCCCGATGGCAATCAGGTCGTTTCTCAGTAAGGCGATATCTACATTTCGTGCATCACAATCTTTGTTTAAAGATTGAACAGTAGCCAGGCCGGCAGCCTGCCCCATGCTCATGGTTTGCGCCATGGAACGACAGGAAGCATGCGCATCGTGCGTAGCCGAAAAACAACGTCCTACCACCCAGGTCATGCTGCTACCTTCCGGAACCAGTGTCCCGTAAGGCACGCCATAGATGCCTTCTCCCGGAATATACTCCCAGTACGTTTCATCCTGTCCGTTTTTACCCTTCCGGTGATCTTCTATGGGTGCGCCACAAAGCAAAACCGACGATGAAGGAATTTCTCCGGCAAGACATTCTTCCTTGGTAAGCCTGTGCTCTCCATTCACCCGGCGTGTTTCGCGCACCCCGATCTGGTGCGACAATCCGATGATTTTTGCATCTTCGTATCCTGAAATCTGGTCACGGAAAAAATCTTCGTAAATAAACGCCTGTTTTCTTCCTTCTATTTCCGCTTTTGTAAGTTCATCGATCCGGAGGGCACTCATATCGGCAACCTTTACAGCAACTGTTGAAATGCAACCCGGCTGGCACATCTCATGCGCCGATCCTTCCTTGCGGGGAAGCAAATACGTTCGGGAGTCGAAGGCATTTGCCATGCGCTCTTTCATCATTTTGTTGCCACCTGCCTTTTCAAACTTTTCAAGATCGACATTACACATCCTGAAAGTTGTTGTCATACTTTGTGCCGGCTCATTTTCTCCGGCCACTTCGAACCGGCAGCCCGACAGCGCACAGAAATCGGCATCACCACTTGCATCAATCACCCTGCGGGCTTTTACTTTATAGAAGCCAGATTTATTCCATATAATGCAGGTTATCCGCTCATGTTCCTCATTAAAAACATCAACCAGCGATGTATGCAATAAATACTGAATTCCGGCGCGGGTAATCATTGTATCCCAAACATACTTCAGGCGTTCCGGGTTATAATTCACCCCGGTGCCTGCGCCGTAAGTATTGGGCCGTAGAAAAATATCGCCGGTATTATCCAGTTCGTTCACGACACGATCGGGTAATCCCCCCACGATTTTCCTGGGACTCAGGCCGGGTGTAAAAAAGCCATAAAAGGTATCGAGCATCTGCGTTGATGTCCCGCCCGGAAAACCATAACGCTCCACAAGCATTACAGAATATTTCTTTTGCTCCGTAGCAGCAAGGGCCGCCACGCAACCAGCAGAACCGGCACCCACAACAAGAATATCTGTTTCGCCTAGTAACGGAATTTTATGAACATTGAAATAATCAGTCATATCAATATGGGCTTACTTAATATTGGAATTCCCGACATTTTCGAACAGTTTTGCCAGTCGGTGCGCATGCTCATCATACGCGCTTTCGAAGAGGGATACCGCTCTTTCCTCGCCAACCAAAACAGCCCCGCTTAACACTTTGGGAGGCTGACCTGCAGCAGTTAATAATGCAGCCAGTTCAGCTTTTATGCAATTGACAAGTAAGGTTCCTCCTAAGGTTGATCCGGGAGCAACAGGTGTATCCAAACCAGGGACATACACCATGGCATCGCCAACGGGAGCACCCGTATCGAGTACCAGGTCAGAAAAGTCGCCGAGCTTTTTGCCGTCGCTTCGTTTGCTTACCGACTTTTCGGAATGCAGCTTTGATATAATCGAAACCACTTTGATATTCCGCCGCCGAAACCCTTCGGCTATTTCGATGGGCACAACATTACATCCGCTCGAAGAAATCAAAAGAGCCGTATCAATTTCCTTCAGGTCGAAATTTCGCAAAATCCTTTCGGCCAATCCACTCACATTTTCGAGGAACATAGCCTGACGTTGTCCATTGGCTCCAACCACTAGATTATGAAATGTAAGCGAAAGTTCAACAATGGGGTTAAAACCAGGAAAGGAACCATACCTGGGCCACATTTCCTCAACCAGGATGCGGCTATGCCCACTTCCGAAAATATGCACCATGCGACCCGCAAGTATTGTGTTTGCAAACAGCCTGGCTGCTTCCCGTATCTGGTGTTGCTGCGACTTAACTGTTTCAAGTATTTCAGCCGACTTCTGTATATATGCTTCCGTGATGTTCATTTTTTTCTTTTTAATTTTTACCCGCTTCTCTTGCAAAACATGCTGCGCCAACTGCACCCGATAAATCGCCGTACTGAGCTTTTACGATTTCAGTTTTGTTACCACCGGTGCGCCACTCATACTGGCTCATGTATTGCTCCAGAGGCTCAAACAGATCATTACCTGCTTCGGTAATACCGCCACCGAGAATGATCATTTCTGGCGACAGAATATTGGTTAAGGTAGCCATACCAATGGCCAGCTTTTTAACCGAAGTAAGCCATACATCAGCCGCAAATGCATCACCGTTCCGGAAGGCTTCCAGCAGTTGATGCGTGGAGGTGAATTTCCCCATTGTCCTTTTTTGAATACTGCAATTTCCAATTGCATCTTCCAGGCTTCCAGGCATTCCAATAACGTCGGCCTCGCCATCGCTGTCGATAACCATATGACCGATGTGTCCGGCTTTGTTAAACGCTCCCTGATATGGTTGCCCTTCGATCAGAATAGCTCCGCCAACTCCGGTTCCCAGGGTTAGCATCACCACATTTTTTTTATTTTTGGCAGCGCCAAACCTTGCTTCGGCCATCATGGCCGAGATAGCATCGTTCAATACAAAAGTGGTGGTTTTTAAAAAGCTGGTCCATATAAAATTTTCAAGACCCTGCAATCGGCCGGGCATAAAAGCGATGGCCGAATTGGTTGCATTGGGCAAGCCCGGAGCAGATATGCCTACGAAAACGCCGGTTTTGTCAATTTTATGCTGCGTCTCCAGCACTGCAGTGGCAACGGCATTTTTCCAGACCGCATCATCGCCATCATTGGTCGCCTGGTAATGCTGGTGCAGAATATTGCCCGATTCATCAACAGCAACAGCTTTAATGCGTGTACCACCCAAATCAATACCTATCGAAATGTTTGACATATTTTATTTTTTTAATGAATTAGTAATCAAAGTTGCCCTTCACTGAGCGTCCATCCGCCATCCACGGCGACAACCTGACCAGTTGTAAATCGGGCCATATCGCTCATAAAATATACAGCGAGTCCGTCCAGGTCCGAAGGATGCCCTATACGGCCACCTTCCAAAGGTTGCTTGGTTTTGATAAAAGTGAGAATATGCTCATCTTCCGCCGCCCTTTTTGCCATCGGGGTTTCAACCAGGGCAGGAGCAATTACGTTTACACGGATATTGTTTTTGGCATAGTAGGCGGCAATTGATTTGGTAAACCCGATAATGGCCGATTTGGCTGCTGCATAGGCATGGGTACTGAAATATTGGGGAGAAGGCGAATATCCGAGTACCGACCCCATATTAAGAATATAACCTTCCTGAAAATGCTTTAAAAAATATTGAATCGCTGCCTGGTTGGATAACATAAGTGAAGTGAGATTCAACTCTAGAGTTTTGTTCCACCCTTCCAGGGTAAGCTCATGCAGAGGACCGTCGCCCATTTTCCGTCCGCTGCCGCCTGCTACATGATAGAGACCATGAAAGCTTCCGAATGTTTCAACACAAACTTCGATGGCCCGAATGGCGGTTTCGGGCAGCACGGCGTCTCCTGCAATACCCTCGGACCTGGTGCCCAGAAGCTTTTTTGCTTCCGAAACACTATCCTCATTTCTACCGGCGACAATGACATTTGCCCCGTTTTCCACAAAAACTTTGCTGGCCGAAAGTCCAAGACCTGTTGTACCACCAATGACAACCAGGTTTTTGCCCGAGAGCATTTTTTCAGACATAGGTGCGAAGAGATTAAATTTAGTTATTAATCTGCATAATTCATGAATTTTTAAGACCTCACCCCCAACCCCTCTCCTGAAGGCGAGGGGAGAAAGAACGCAAAACTCTTGATTCGCGGCTCTTCAAAGTCCCTCTCTTTTAGGAGAGGGATTTAGGGTGAGGTGCTCCATGTTTATGAATAGATCAGGTAATGATTTTCCGTTATTTTCCGTTAAATTCCTTTAATGCATTCAGCATGGCTATTACATTTTCAACCGGTACGTTGGCCTGAATATTATGCACGGTATTGAATATAAAACCACCGTCTTTGGCAAATATGTCGCATAAACGAAGCACCTCTTCACGTATTTTTTCGGGAGAAGCATAGGGCAGTGTTTTTTGTGTATCAATTCCTCCTCCCCAAAAAACGAGATCCTTTCCGTATGTCTTTTTCAAATGCACCGGATCCATTCCTTTTGCATTCACCTGAACGGGATTGATAATATCGAAGCCAGCCTCAATAAATTTGGGCATAAACGATTCTACCGCTCCGCAAGAGTGTTTGAAGGTTTTCCAGTTTGTATTTGTATGAATCCAGTTATTTATTCGCTGATAGTAAGGCATCCAGAGGTCGTCGAACTGCTCCGGAGCGCAAAAAGTGGATTCCTGAGTCCCGAAATCTGTTCCGCAGATAAAAACCGCATCTACATTATTCCCAATTACCTGATACAGCCGTTTGAGATTCTCCACAGCAATTTCCGATTGTCTGTCAAATATGGTTTTTACAAAATCCGGACGCATAATGATACTCATGTACCACTCTGTAATATCGCGGATTCCTTTGGGCTTTTTCAGTTTCATTCCCGGTATATGTGCGATATCGCCAAGGGCAGTACCACCCAGACCGGCTACTACTGCCTTTCCTGTGGCACGTGCTTTTTGAGCGGTTTCACTCCAGTAAGCAAGATCATCCTCCGATACCAAACCATATTCCTCGAGATTATCTTTTGGGTCCAGTTCCTCTTCCTTAAAAGGTTGCTGCCGGATAATAGCATCGAAAAAGAAGCTGCTTTTAGGCATGCGGGCGGAGGGTGAAGCCGAAATGTCGCCTTCGGGATAAATCAACACATCGCCGTTTTCGTCGTTAATGGTTCGGAAAGCTTCGGGAACCAGCACGGTCTGTCCCCAGGGTGTAAGGTATTCCTTCAGAGGCTCATGATTATAAAAGCCGAACGAGTTTTTACGGCCTTTGGCAGCAATAACATCAACGCCTATTATATCAATAAGTTCCTGATCCACTTCACCCAGCATCTGGTAAGGATCGGTAATCCGTACCGGTTTATTTGCCAGTCCAAAATGTTTCCGGAGATTTTCAACTGTTTTAGCATGGATTCCCGTTACCGAAGTCGAACCAAAATCGACCACAACCTTATCGGGCTGCTTGTGATTGATCGTTAAATCAAAACGTTCTTTTGAAGTCATAAATAATAATTTGATTGCTTAAAGAAGCAGGTATTTAAAACACTGAACTTGAAAACCACTTAGGGACTTCTGATTAAGTCAAAACCTAAATGAATGGCGGCGTTTACTTCCTCAACGACCTCGTAGAGGTCGGATGTTTATAGAAATTTGTTGATGGCCTTAATTCTTCGACCCCAGCCGGGGTCGTATTTGACCACATTAATCTATTTGTCTATAAACATCAAATCCCTCCGGGATTTAAAAGGCAAGGAGTTTGCCATTTATGAAAATTAAGAGCCGGCAATTCACCAAAAATTTGCCATGAACCGTGTTCTATCCTTCAACAGCACACCTTGTTATGCAGGCATCGCTGGTAAATTCCATCCCTCGCGGTAGGTATGCTTGATGTAACCTGTTGCAGCTTCGAGCGCATCAAAGGTGGCATGCTGGGTATTGAAATGAGGATGACCGTCAACTACCTTAAACTCATCCACTGTTACCACCTTCAGTTTTTCTCCTGCTGAAATGTTGGTGAATTTCATGTTTTCGGCATCCCATTTCAGCACCTTGCCTAAACCTTGTAGCCTTATTGCCAGCACTCCCAGTAAAACCATTTCGTTAAATGGTCCCGAATAGCCAAAATGTGAGGTGCCTTCAACCCTGTTTTGGGGCGATTCCTTGCAGGCACGGATCCAATCCTGTTCATGTGGTCCGTCCACATACCCAATTGCACCTGGAATCCTCCGCAGATAAGGTTTAACATTTGGAACACGACCCGACAGCAAACGGGGGTTGAATCCTCCGGTGCCACATATCAGGGTGTCTTTTGAGCCAATGAACAAACAACCGCCCATATCATCAGCCATCAGATCAATACCATTCAGTAACTCATTCCTGTCGGGCAACAAACCTCCATCGTACCAATGCACATCCACTTCGGGCATATTTACACTGTTCACTTTGGCCCGTGAGGGGAAAGTAAATTTCACTTTTTCGGCTTGTGGAGCACTTTCGGTATTCAAAAGCGTTGAAGTTCCGCTTACCGATTTTGGATAACTTAGCTTTAGTGCCTGATAAACCGGATCGAGAATATGACAGGCCATATCGCCAAAAGCACCTGTGCCAAAATCCCACCATCCTCGCCAGTTCCATGGGGTATAGATATCATGAAATGGACGCATGGGTGCCGGACCAATAAACAGGTCCCAGTTCATTGTATCTGGCGGAGTCATGGGGTTCGCCGGACGTTGCAGACCTTGAGGCCAGATAGGACGGTTAGTCCAGGAATGTACTTCTTTTACTTCGCCAATTTCGCCGTTCCATATCCACTCACAAACCTGACGTACGCCATCACCCGAATTTCCCTGGTTTCCCATTTGGGTGGCCACTTTGTGCTTTGCTGCCAGTTTGGTAAGTAATCGCGATTCGTAAACCGAGTGGGTAAGAGGTTTTTGGCAATAAACATGTTTACCCATAGCCAGGGCATTGGCGGCAATGGCAGCATGGGTATGGTCGGCTGTGGCGACCATCACACCATCTATCGATTTACCCAGCTCATCAAACATCTTGCGCCAGTCGTAGTATCTTTTTGCATTGGGTAATTCGTTGAAACAATTCTGTGCATATTTCCAGTCAACATCGCAAAGACCGATAATATTCTCGGAGTTCATGCCCACCAGGTTCGGATGACCTTTGCCTCCCACACCAATGCCAACAATGTTCAGTTTGTCGCTGGGGGCTTTATGACCCAGTCCACTCACGGCAAAACTCGGGATGATTGTAAAGCCGGCAGTTGCTACAGTAGCTTTTTTTAAAAAATCGCGTCGTGAATTATTCATTGTTTTCAGATTAACCGGTTATTTATTTAAGTTCCTTGATTTTTAAATTTCTGTAGAATACTTTGGTTCCATGGTTTTGAAGCGAAATGTGTCCTTCGTCGTATTTTCCATAGTCGGGGAAATCGGCCCACTTGCCACTCGCACGAAGTTTTTTCCATTCGTCCGAATACTTTTCGTAAGTCACCACCACTTCGCCGTTTAAAATTTGCGTGACATGGTTTTCGTTCACCACGAGCATTACCTGGTTCCATTCGCCAAGCGCCTTATATGGTTTAACCTTGGGCGAATACATGGCATAGTTGGCTCCGCATATTTGCCAATCCTCCAGTTTGTCGGGCCAGTTTCCGTGGTCGATAACCTGAAATTCGGGGCCTGTTTCGTAGGGGAACTTGTATTTGGGATCTTCGGCTACCTGAAAAATTATACCGCTGTTGGCAGCTTTGGTAAGCTTAAATTCTGCACTGAAAACAAAGTTACGGTAAACCTTATCGGTTATGATATCCTGACTTTCCTGGCCGCCTTCGGTTAACATGGTAATGGCCTGATCTTCCACTACCCAGTATTCGGGCACGCCTTTCATGTTAAAACCATGCCATCCTGAAATATTTGTACCGTCGAAAAGCAGTTGCCATCCTTTTCCCTTTTCGGAATCGGTAAGGATATTGGGAGCGGCAGTACGGTCAATTTCGCTATATAGTTTCAAAGGGTCTTTTGTTTGGGATGTTTTGCACGATACAGTTAACATCAGAGCAAAGACAATTAACAAGGATGCTGTTTGTTTTTTCATATTCGTTAGTTTTTATATTAGATGATATCTTTTATAACGCTCTTACCAATATATTACGGAACCACACTGAGGCATCGGCATGCTTTCCCTGAAGTCCAACTGCTCCTTTGGTGGGTAATTGAGCAAGTGGATTGGGTAGCCATGCGGGAATGGAAGAACCATCTGGATTTGTTTTCCCTGAAGTCCACTTTTTCATATCCATTTGAGTTACCAGTTTGCCGTTCAGCTCCACGTCTATGTTCTGTCCTTTGCAGGTAATCTGCAGTTTATTCCACTCGCCAGGTTTATTAACCACTTTTTGCTCAACAGCTGGTAAATGGCCAAATATAGCCCCACATTGATAGTCTTTTCTTTCCTTTCCCCATTTATCGCTGTAATCGTCGGCGATCTGAATTTCTACCGAATAAGGTATCCAGTTTTCACGGTCGGTGCAATAAACTATTACCCCGCTGTTGGTGCCGCTTTCGGTTTTAAATTCCAGGTTCAGTACAAAATTTTCGTATACACCTTTTGCCCATATTACTTTGTCTTCGGATGCGGTGAGAACATCACGCTCCATTTTCCAGCAATTACTGTCGTATTCGGCTTCACTTAAATTATTGCCAAATAAGGGCCGCCATTCAGGCTTGTTGCTGTTTTGACTCCAGGTAACTCCGGTTTGGATGAAACCCAAAAGCAGCAGAAAAAAAACATTGAGATTTCTTTTCATAGTTTAGGAAATTAGTTTTCAGTTGCAATTTATTACGATCAAAATTCGGTGATAAAAGCGATATAACCTGATACTATTTTATTGAGTTTTTCAAATATTTTCGTGTTATTTACGGAAAATTGTATTACCATGAAGTTGATCATCGAACGGTTAAACAAGGATGCCAAATCGTCATTTGTTTTGCAGAAGGATGTTTATCCACATTATCCCACCCCATGGCATTATCATCCCGAATATGAGCTTGTGCTGGTGGTTAAAAGTTCGGGTGATAAAATAATCGGAGACAACATCAGCACCTTTACTGATGGAGATCTGGCCTTTCTGGGACCAAATCTTCCACATGTATACCATAACAGTAAAATTTATTATGAGGAAAACTCAAATCTTACTGCCGAAGCCATTGTAATTCATTTTACAAGCGATTTTCTTGGAAACGTTTTTTTTTACCTCCCGGAAATGGAAAGTATAAACAGGTTTTTGGAAGAATCGGTGATGGGATTTTCCATCCTGGGGAAAACCGGAAAGCTTGTTGCCCGCAAAATGCATGAAATGTTTGCGATGGGTGGAGCCGAGAGAATTATCGAATTACTGACTATTCTCAACATATTGGCTGAGACAAAACAAAAGACAAAACTGGCAAGTCCAGGTTTTATTCAAAATTTTAAGGCTTCAGGGTCGGAGCAAATCACGGAAGTGTGCGATTTTATTATGAAGAATTTCACATCCGACTTAACCCTTCAGCAGGTTGCCGATAAGGCACACATGTCACCTAATACATTTTGTACATTTTTCAAGCAACGAACCCGAAAGACTTTTGTGAATTTCCTGAATGAGGTTCGGATTGGTTATGCATGCAAACTACTTAGTCACGAACAATATAACATTTCGGAAGTATGCTATATGAGTGGTTTTCACAATTTATCGAACTTCAACAGGCAGTTTAAGAAATTATATAAAACCAGCCCCTCAGCTTATCAGAAACAGCATGCGAAGAAATAGGGAGATAAATTGATTATAAACGGTTTTATGATGTCTTTTAACTTTGCCTGTTAGCCGCAAATTCGAAAAGCTTGAACTTACTGCACAAAGCCTAATAATATCTTAAATTGCTTTAAAGTCTTAATAAACAAGAATAATGTTACTTCTCAATACCCGCGTTGTGCATGTACAAATAATCTACTCTAACTATGTTTTGATTTTCTCGATCAATTTATCTAATAATCGATAGGAGAATAATAGTCTGTAAAAATTCCGATGGTTTCATTTTTTTAATCAATATCAGATCTTGAATTTAGGAATAACTTTCATTTTAAATGTTTTAGTGCGTTATAGCCTTATAAATGGGGCATATGATAGTTGTTTTTATATCGAAACCAGCAATGACTTAAAGTAGGAATTGGCTATTAATTTGACGGAACTATAAAAACTGGTGATTAGAAGTGAGTATTATTTGTGTTTGATAGTGATGAATTATCTAACTTTGTTGCGTAAATAATAGATGGAATAAGAGATTAAAAGTTAACTGTAATGCCAGATGAAAGAGAAAATTGTTTTTGTGGTTGATGATGATAAACTGATTCAACATTTTTTAGAATATTCGCTTATTGGAAAAGAAGGATTTTCGGTGCGGATTTTTCAGAGAGCAGAAGATTGTTTAAAATCTATGAATGCTAAGCCCGATTTAATTATTATGGATCATTCTTTTATGTTTAATGATGAAACATTAATGAGTGGTTTGGAAGCAATAGTGGAAATCCGGAATATCGATAAACAGGTTCCTGTAATTATCCTTTCTAAAAGTGAGGATAAAGAATTAATTGCCGATTATGAATCAAAGGGGGCAACTGCCTATATTGCAAAAGAAGGTTGTTTTATAAATAAACTTTTTGATACATTTGATGAGCTTATTTTGCAATAAATTGTTTGGAATATTTCTTCGAGGAGATAGTCCACTTAAATTAGGACATCAACTAATTTTTTAATTCCAATTGGTATACTTGAACGGTTAAAAACCAGAATCTTTTGATTGGTTAATTTCCAGATATATTTAAAAGATAACAAAAAGTAGCGGCATCCATTATTTCAAAAGGATTGCCGCTACTTTTTCTATATAGCTATTCAAAATGCAAGTTAGCAATAGTATAAAAACGCTGATAGGATGTTTTGACTATTTTTAACATAGGTGTCTGTTACAGTTCGTACGATAACCTAAATTTGAGCTCCCCGTTTAGTTTTAAACTTACCCGATACTTTTGTTTATCCTTAATATTTCTTATAGCACTTTCTGATCCGGCATTGTCATTAGGAACTTGATGATGATTTAATAAAGTAAAAGTATTGTCTTTATACTTGGCCATAGTTTTTGAAAGGAATAGACCTCTTTCATATCTTCAGAGATTGGGGTTTGTAGTAGAACCTCCAATTTGTATTCAAGTTCTGCCCTTTGATTTATTGGGTAGTAATATTGAGAGGGAGTTATATGTTTTTTCAGTTCCAGTGCATCGTACAATAGTTGTTTAAGCGTTGTAAACCAAGATGATCGGTACCGTTCTACAAAGAACTTTTGTTCTCGCAGCAGGTGGGCGATACATAATTGAGGGGTTTGGAGCTTTGCTTCGAAATGGCTTTTCCAACAATCATGCTCTAAGTTGGCATTCTCAAAACCTTTTGATAAGTTGGTATTGATAGTAGAAGTGCCCTGGTTTATGCTAAACTAACAGGAACGTTCACTCCCTCTGGAAATGAGGATTCGGTTTGATGGCTACATTCACAGTTTGTTCGAAAAATCCTATGTTCGGTATAATAAGGGTAATTGACGGATTAATACAATTTGACAGCTTTATGCCAATTATGCTGGGTTACCGCATAATTCATTTCCACAATGGGAGCAATAGTCTGGTTTGTAATCAATAAAAATATTAAGGTTTTCAACCATTCATAGCGTATTGCCTTTGCGACCGCCAGGCTTCTTGCCATCTTATGTTCACAAGTTAAAGGCCTATTCTCATCTTTGGAAGGTGGCACTGAATATTGCGACTGTTTTTGGGTTGCATTAATCGCTCACTCCCTTCTAATAATTTTAACACAAGGACTCTAAGCATTGAAACCTCTGCCTGTAGTTCTCATATACACTTTGTTTTGGTGTCAATGCCTTCTTTATCAGAAAAAGAAGCGAACATATCACAAAATAATTATATATGAGGCCAATACTTGTTTATTAGTAATCAACAATTATTAATAAAGTTGTCTATTTTGAAAAATAACCCCAAAATCAATTAAAAAAGTACTAATAACAACCCTTTTTTATAATATTGGTGATTAAATAATACCGAACCGGGATTCCTCAAATTTGTTCATTCTTATAACCAACAAATAGGTCAATTATTTCCTAATCGGTTATTGGAAGAACGTCCATTCACGACCCGGGGTATCGGTTTTAAAAACTTCGATACATCCCCGATCCTGAAGAGTTACATAGCAGGTTTTGCCATCGTAGCCTCCAAAAGTAATGTTCGAAACCTTTTTGCCCTTCAATTCAACTTCCCGGATGAGTTTTCCCTCCGGAGAAATGATGGCTACTGTTCCTTTATCGTATCGGCAAACATATAGGTTACCAGTAATGTCGCATCGCATACCATCCAGTCCAAAATCAGGGAACGAAAAGAATAAGGTTTTTCCTGAAATATTACCGGCAGTGTCGATTTGGTAGCGCCATATTTTCTTTTGCACACTTTCGTTTACATACAGAAATTTATCCTCAGGACTTACCTCAATACCATTGGTTGTTCCTAGGGCCGAATCAACTTTAATCATATTTCCTTCACTGGCAATTCGATAGATAGAACCGGTTGATTTATCCCAGTCGGGTGCGCTCGCAAAAAGTATCCCGTTCGAGGTAATAGCAATATCGTTAGGGCCACTCATGGTGCTGTCGTGTGCATATACTGTAATATTCTTTTCGCCCGAATGCATTAATAATATATTATGTCCTCTGTAGTCGGCAATATACATGTTCCAGCCTTTATCGAAGCGTATGCCGTTACCTATGCTTCCTTGGGGCAAGGTGCAAAACAAACTGGATCTACCTAGCGAATCAACTATTCCAATAGTACCTTCTTTTTGATAGTTTACAACATATAACGATCCGTTTTTGATACTGGCAGGACCTTCAATTCCGCTGGTAAACACATGTTCGGGGGTTAGGTCTCTTGCTTTCCAAAGGTGCCCTTGTTTACAGGAACTAATGATAACTGTGGTTAGCAGGACAATGGGTAAGATTTTTGTTCTTTTCATTTTCGGTGGATTTAGAAAGCAAAAAAATAGAAAAAAACAGCCAGTACCAAAAGATTTTCTTACTTTGTTCGCGTTAAGTATAACGTATGAGAGTTGCAATTATCGATTTAGGGACAAATACATTTAATTTATTAATTGCAGATGTGCTAAATACTAGCAGCTGGCAGCCAGTTTTAAAAACAAAAGAGGCTGTAAAGTTGGGGCAGGGTGGAATTAATCAGGGAATTATTGTGCCCGAAGCTTATAGCCGGGGGATAGCTGCCATGGGAAATCTTAGTGCAAAAATATTAATGCATAAGACCGACAAGGTTTTTGCTTTTGGCACCTCGGCGCTTAGGGATGCTTCTAATGGTGCGCTTTTTATTACCGAAGTAAAAAACAGGTTTAATATTGATGTCACTTTAATTACCGGCGATAAGGAAGCAGAGTTGATTTACCTGGGAGTGAAGCAAACCATTGGTTTGGTAAACGAAAAATTTATTATCCTTGATATTGGCGGTGGAAGCAATGAATTTATTATTGCCGATAAACAGAGGTTTTATTGGAAGGAAAGTTTTAAACTGGGTATGGCAAGGTTGATAGAGAAATTCAATCCTCCGGATCCAATAACGACTGAAACTATTGAGTTTTTAGAATCCTATTTTGAAGATACATTAGGATCTCTGATTCAGGCAATCGAAGTCTACTCTCCTTCTATTTTAATTGGGGCATCCGGATCTTTTGATTCGTTTGTGAGTATGATACATTCGGACATCTTTCCAAACGACTTTTCCTTACCTGCGTCTCAGCCGATAGAGTTGGCTGAGTTTGAAAATCTTCATACGCAGCTGATTCAGTCAACCCGTGAAGAGCGTGACAAGATGAATGGCCTGGAGCCAGTACGCCGCGATATGATTGTTTTGGCCGCCGTTTTTGTAAATTACATCATGAAGAGATTTAAGATTTCCACGTTGCACCAATCTTCTTATGCCCTAAAAGAAGGTGCATTGTGGGAAATAATGCAAACTGATTTAGGTAATAATTAACAAGTAGAAAGTATTATTTAACTTGCAATTGTATTTAATTCGAAAACTCGCATTTAACCTGGAATATGCAATGTTTACTTTATATTTTGAATTTTAACCCTGCAACCTGCAACTGCATTCTAAACTTGCAACCTGCATTTATCTCTATTTTTTAAACCCGTAACCCGTAACCCGTAACATTCAATCATATGGCCAAAATATTAGTGATAGACGACGAACGAAGCATCCGCAATACTTTAAAGGAAGTTTTAGAATATGAAAATCATCAGGTAGAAGTTGCTGCTGATGGGTTAGAAGGACTGGAGACTTTTAAAAAAGGTGGATTTGAAGTGGTTTTGTGTGACATTAAAATGCCCAATATGGATGGAATGGAAGTATTGGAAAAGCTTTTTGAGCTCAGTACGGATGTTCCGGTAGTTATGATTTCGGGTCACGGCAACATAGACACTGCTGTGGAGGCCATTAAAAAAGGGGCATTTGATTTTATCGAAAAGCCACTTGATCTGAACCGTTTGCTTATTACTATCCGTAACTCACTCGATAAATCAGTACTAATTACTGAAACAAAGGTTCTTAAAAAGAAAGTAACTAAAACTTTTGATATTGTTGGGCAGTCGGAATCTATAAACCGGGTTAAAGATATGATTGATCGGGTAGCTCCAACCGATGCTCGGGTATTGATTACCGGTAAAAATGGAACCGGAAAGGAGCTTGTTGCCCGTTGGCTGCATGAAAAAAGTTCCCGTGCCGGAAACCCTTTTGTGGAGGTAAACTGTGCGGCTATTCCTTCGGAATTAATAGAGAGTGAGCTATTTGGACACGAAAAAGGTTCCTTTACTTCGGCGTATAAGGATCGGAAAGGAAAATTTGAGTTGGCTATTGGCGGCACCTTGTTTCTCGACGAAATTGGCGACATGAGCCTTTCGGCCCAGGCAAAAGTTTTACGCGCATTGCAGGAAAGTAAAATTACCCGCGTTGGTAGCGATAAAGAAATAAAAGTTGATGTTCGGATAATAGCAGCTACTAACAAAGATCTGAAAAAAGAGATCGATTTGGGGAATTTCCGCGAAGACCTTTATCACCGGCTTAGTGTTATCTTAATCCATGTACCTTCTTTAAACGACCGGCTGGATGATATACCTGGTTTGGCGTACCATTTTATCGATTTAATATGCTGCGAATATGGCATGCCAAGGAAAATGATCTCTGAAAGTGCAATCCAGGAACTGCAAAAGATAACCTGGACGGGGAATATCCGCGAATTCAGGAATGTTTTAGAGCGTTTAATTATTCTTTGCGACAAGGAGATTACAGATGCGGATGTACTGGCATATGCCCAGCCAATATCGAAATAAGTGAGAAGAAACGATTTTTTGAATTTAAGGTGGTTAGCAGCAATTGGTATTATTGGATTAATTTTGGTTTGTAGCTTGTATGCAAAACGAGAATTATTCTGCATAAAAGATGAATTTGGTGCTGAAAAAACTAATATTGAGAACCTTGAAATAAATGGACTTAGAAATGGCGATCTGATATTTCAGACCTCACTTTCAGGACAAAGTAAGGCTATTCAACTGGCAACCAAATCCAGATATTCGCATTGCGGAATAATCTATAAGGAAAGAAATGATTACTTTGTTCTTGAAGCTGTTCAGCCTGTTAAACTTACTTCGCTAAACACTTGGATTGCCAGGGGACAGGATGGAAAATTTGTAATTAAACGGCTTAAAAATGCCGATCGGATTTTGACTCCAACTGCAATTGCAGAAATGAAAAAGTTGGGGAAGAAATATTTGGGTAAAAGCTATGATCTCACTTTTGAGTGGTCGGACGATAAAATGTATTGTTCCGAACTTATCTGGAAAATTTATAAACAGTCAACGGGTTTAGAAATTGGGGAATTGCAAAAGCTGAAAGATTTTGATTTGACAAACAAGATTGTAAAGGAAAAGATGCACGAACGCTACAGAGATAATATACCAGAAGACGAAATTGTAATTTCTCCAGCCGCCATTTTTGAAAGTGAACTTTTATTTACAGTTACTCCCTCAGAAAGCAATAAATTTTAATGAACCCCTGTTCTAAGGAAAAGCTGTGGGTGACTTATTTTGTATAAAAATATTAGCCTAAGCCTTTATATAAGGAATGGTGAAGTAGAAGGCAGAACCAACTCCCGGTTTTGAAGTTAGCCATATTTTTCCGCCAAGACATTCAACATAAGCTTTCGAAATAGATAAACCCAGTCCGGTTCCTCCTGATTTATTCGAAAGCGTGCTTTCTACCTGCCGGAAACGATCAAAAATTGCCGAATGGAATTCCGGGTTTATACCTATCCCTGTATCTTCAACATAAAACTGTAGCATGGTTTCTTTCAACTCATACCCAAAGGAAACTGATCCCTGTGAAGTAAATTTTATAGCGTTGGTAACTAAATTCGACAGGACTTCAATAAATTTAGTATAATCCGTTAAAACAATGGCATCTTCACCAGTCAAATAAGTTGTATATTTTAATTCGACTTTTTTTGTGTCGGCATTATTTTTATGCTGATCAAATAAAAGTTGGATTACTGAATTTATATCTGTTTTACCGATATTGATCTTAAGCTGCCCAGCTTCTATGGTGGCAATGTTAATAATATCTGTTATGATCGATAATAGCTGATTACTGCTCTGAATAATGATATCGATAAATTGGTTTCGTTTGTCGTCAGTGAAGTCCTGTTCTTTTAGAAATCCAGAAAATCCTACAATTGCATTCAGTGGAGTTCTTATTTCGTGCGATATGTTATTTAAAAAAGCCGTTTTCAACCGATCACTTTCTTCCGCTTTTTCTTTGGCCCGTAATAATTCCTCTTCGGCAAGTTTACGTTCTGTAATATCTGTAGTAATGCCAACCATGCCATTTATATTACCGTTTTTGTCTCTAAATGGCACTTTTGAGACTAACAACCATTTCATATTGCCGTCTGGACCAATGCCTGGTTCAACATGATTCAAAATAGGAATTCCATCAAGGATTACTTTCTTATCCTCCTCATAAAATTTTTCTGCTTGCTCCGGCGGAAAAACCTCAAAATCAGTTTGCCCAATTATTTCAATATCGGGATTTAGTCCGTAGTATTTAAGATGTCCTTTGAGACTATTCGCATGTATAAGGTTGACAATAATATTTTTATGCTTCTTATCTTTTATAAAAACACCACTGGGCAAATTGTCTATCAATGTACGGAGTAAGGTACGTTCCTTCATTAGTGCTTCCTCCGTTCGTTTACGCTCGGTAATATCGCGGCAGAGTTTAATAATAAATAAACGGTTATTGGCATGTACGGTGTTTGCGTTTATTTCGACCGGAATAACTGTACCATCTTTATGTTGATATTCTAATTCAAGTGTACGAACAATTCCGGTTTCCAGGCATTTCCCTATTTCCTTTTGGTGTTTTTCTTTATCCTTTGGGGCAGTCCATTCAATAACAGAATGATTTATAATTTCATTAATCGATTCGAAACCAGATAATTGAGCATATTTTAAATTTGCATCTATTACGATCCCATTTTCGGTTAAAACAGCATAGCCTGTATCGGTAGTTTCAATAACGGTCCGGTATCGTTCTTCGCTTTCCAGAAGTTCATTTTCTGTTAATTTTTTTAATTCCGATTCTTTTAATATGATCCAGGCTTTTAGTCCAAAATAAGATAGAAATATACCTCCCATAAAAAGGAGTGCGAGGATTCCGATAAGTTTGTTTCGAAATTGGGTAAGCGATGCAGTTATTTCATCTTCGGAGTAAGTTATGGCAAGGGACCAAAAAGTGTTTTTGATGCGAATAGGAAGATAATAAGCTATTTTTTTAATTAATAGATCAGCATTATCTCTATCGCGATAAACGTAAGAGGCCGTTCCTTCTTTCCCTGAAAGCATTTGACCGGCTAATTTTATAAGTTCGGGATAACCTTTTGCTGTTTCATGAATCGATTTGCCTACATGACCAGGGATTGGGCAATATAACTCAATACCCTTTCCACTTAACATCCATGCATAACCAGTTTTCCCAATTTTAATATCATCAAGAATTCCCTTGGTTATCTGTTCAAAATTTAATAAAAATGCAATAGTGCCATCGAATTTTCCATTTTTATAAACAGGATAATGAATAACAACGGCCTTAAAACCCTGTACAGCATTGAACACATCACTTACAACCGGTTCATGGTCCATAAGGATTTTTGCCATATGTTCCTGCTGAGAAATATTTGCACCAATGGAACTGAAAAGGTAAGGAACTGTATAGATTAATATGCCGTTTTTATCGGTACGCGTAATGGCTTTTATTTCATCTTTATGAATATTTCTAAGTCGGATAATGTCGTTTTTACCAGGGCTATTCAGCAATATTATATCGCTGTCTTTCGACAGGTAGAACAACACATTGTTCCATTTTTCAAATAATTGGCTAAAGCTTTTAGAAGCTTGCCTGGCATGAATTTTTTGGTGGCCAAAAATCTCTTCAATCTTTGTCTTTCTTTCAATTTCATAGAAATAATTGAATAAATAAGCAAATGTTGCCAATAATATGAATATGCTTATTATCCAATAACGTATTTTCATTTTACTCTTGAAATAAGTTATTTATATGCAATTGCCCAAAAAGTTGCATAAAGTAAAGCAGCGTAGCTTTATTGATCCATTAATACTTTAATTACCACTTTCTTTACCAATTTGCTTTCTCCAATTTCTACACATGGCTGGTGTCCATCCTGAGGAAAAAAAAACGCAAACATCCCAGCTTCAATAGTAACATAATCTCCACTTCCTGTAAAAAAAAGAATGTCTTTTTCTTGGCTATATTCGTCAACCTGTTTTAGGTTATCAATCGGTGTAAAGCCCATTTGTTCGGCTCCCTCAATAACATATTGAATATCGAGGTATTTCCGGTGTGCTTCCCAACGAGCATCCTCAAGTTTTTTAGTATTATAAGCACTTACAAGCGCGTATATTTCTTTCCCTGCAACTTCGTATTTACCTGGTTCAAGCTTAGAGAAATCAGTAGATTGAAGATATTCTAAAGCGATAGAAATTCGAGGTGTTAAACGTTGGTATAAAGTTGCGTTGGATAATTTATCAACTATCATATTATTTTTTTCAAGGGTTATAAACAAATGTAATTACTTTAACTGAGAATTTGCTTTTCGCAGGAATAGAATGATCTTAATTTTGAAATTCCATGTGCATTTAAAAAAAAGCCTTTTAGGCAATAGGACATCATAACTAACAACTAAATGATTTCGATGTTTTTATCGAGGTTATTCTCAAAATTTAGTATATTTAATTTAATTAATTTTTAATTCACTTCTGGTATCGGCGGACATTTCGTTCTTTATTCCGGTAAATTTTACAGCCTTTTGGTGATGCAATATTTATATAAAATCTTTTAAGAAATAGGTTAATTCATAAATTCTTTATACGTGAGTGAACAATACAGCTAAATTATTATTCTATTGAACGTATGGGAGAGGGATATTTTTTTGAACAGCAGGATTGGTATAATAGTTTAAAATAATATATTCTTGAAATTAAATAACTAATTACTATGTGTTTGGCGATTCCAGGGAAAATTGTAGCAATTAACAGCTCCAATCCGGACCTAAAAATGGCAAAAGTCAGTTTTGGCGGAATTTTAAAGGACATCTGTATCGAATGGCTTCCGGATGTTGAAGAAGGAGATTATGTTATGGCCCATGCAGGTACTGCTTTAAATAAAGTTAATGAAGCCGAAGCAGAAGAGACGATACAAATATTCAGACAATGGACGGATGGACTTGATACACGCGACACTAAATCTGAAGAAATAGCGTGAAATATATTGACGAATACCGGGATATTAATGTGGTAACGGCATTGTCCAAGCGCATTCACGAGGTTGCCAAACATTCGTGGAATATCATGGAAATTTGTGGCGGACAAACCCATTCCATAATGAAATATAATCTTACTTCGTTTTTGCCCCCAAAAATTTCGCTTATACATGGACCCGGATGCCCTGTTTGTGTCACTCCACTTGAAAAAATCGATAAAGCCCTTGCATTGGCTTCAAACAGTAGGGTTATTTTCACATCTTTTGGCGATATGCTGCGTGTTCCCGGATCGCAGGGGGATCTGCTCAAGGCAAAAGCAAATGGAGCGGATGTTCGAACTGTTTATTCTCCTCTTGATGCATTGAAAATTGCTACCGACAATCTATCAAAAGAGATTGTTTTTTTTGCCATTGGTTTTGAAACTACGGCTCCGGTAAATGCACTCTCGGTTATTCAAGCGCAAAAACAAAATATCAAAAACTATTCTGTATTAAGTTCACATGTGCTTGTTCCTCCGGCAATGGAGCTTATTTTATCTTCTCCCGACAATCGGGTAAATGCATTTTTAGCTGCCGGTCATGTTTGCACAGTGATGGGGTATCGTCAATATCACTCTATTGCAGCCAGGTATAAAACACCTATTGCCATAACCGGGTTTGAGCCAGTTGATGTTTTGCAGGGAATCCTCTCAGTTGTTACGCAACTTGAAAACAATACGGCTTTGGTGAAAAACGAATATGCGCGAATAGTTACTGAGGAAGGGAATGAGAATGCCCAGGAAACGTTGTGGAGAGTATTTGAAACTTCCGACCAAACCTGGAGGGGAATTGGAACAATTCCAAAGAGTGGCTTACGAATCCGAAAGGAATTTCAGGCATATGATGCTGAATTGAAATTTGACCTGACCGGAATTAAATCAACTGAATCGGCAAACTGTATTGCCGGTCAGATATTACAAGGGAAGCTAAAACCTTACCAATGCAATGAATTTGGTAAAGCCTGCACTCCCGAAAACCCCAAAGGTGCTCCAATGGTATCGCACGAAGGTGCTTGTTCTGCTTATTTTCGCTTTCAAAACATATAAAAATGGAACTGACTTGCCCGATTCCCGATAATCACTTTGATAAAATAACCATTGCCCATGGGGGAGGAGGTAAATTATCAAATCAGCTTATTCAGGATGTATTGGTGCGGGAACTTGATAACCGGTTTTTACATCCAATGCACGATGGCGCTATTTTGCAGGTTTCGGGAACAATTGCATTTACTACCGATTCGTATGTAGTACAACCCCTGTTTTTTCCGGGTGGGGATATCGGTAAACTGGCAGTTTGTGGCACAGTAAACGATTTGGTATGTTGCGGAGCCATGCCCAAATACCTTTCGTTAAGCTTTATTTTAGAAGAAGGACTGGAGATTTTTGTTCTTAGAAAAATTGTTTCTTCTATCCGAGAAACAGCCATTAAAGCGGGAGTTTATATAGTAACCGGCGACACAAAAGTGGTCGAGAAGGGAAAGGGCGACAAAATATTCATTAACACAGCCGGAATTGGCGAAATAATCCCAGGAATGGATATTGGAGCCCACCAAATTCAATCGGGCGACAAAATAATTATCAACGGTTCTATTGCCGAGCATGGTATTGCAATAGTGTCTTCCCGCGAAGGGTTAGAATTTGGAACAACCATTGAAAGTGATTCAGCTTCACTCCAGGGATTGCTGAAAGCGTTGTATGATGCCCAGATACCTGTCCGTATGATGCGCGATCCCACCCGTGGGGGATTGGCATCCTCGTTAAATGAGATTGCCGTATCAGCACAAAAAGGTATTATACTGTATGAGACCGAAATTCCAATTTTAGAAGAAGTAAAAGGAGCCTGCGAAATGCTGGGGTTCGATCCGCTCTATGTTGCAAACGAAGGGAAAATCCTCTTTTTTGTTCCCCAGGAATTTTCGTTGCAGGCGCTTCAGGTAATAAAAGATCAGGAATTTGGTCATAATGCAGCAATTATTGGCGAAGTTACTACCGGAAAGCCTCTGGTAACATTGAAAACGATTTTAGGAAGCCATAGAATCATAGATATGATATCGGGAGAACAACTTCCCCGTATTTGTTAATGTCGAAATGTATATAATATGAGTAGCAACAAGGCTTTTTCCATTATTACACAAAATTTGCGCATGCGCGAACTGTTGGTCACAATGGACAAGATTTCAAATTCCGATTACTCGGTATTGCTGGTTGGGGAAACTGGTACGGGAAAAGAAATTTTTGCCGAATATGTTCATCGGATGAGTAACCGTTGGCAGAAACCTTTAATTAAAATTGGCTTAACAGCGCTTCCGGCTGATTTGATGGCAAGTGAGCTTTTTGGCCATGAAAAAGGAGCATTTACAAGTGCCCTTTCTGCCAAAAAAGGTTTATTCGAACTCGCTCACAACGGAAGCATATTTTTAGATGACATTGACGATGTTCCGCTGGAAATACAAGCGAAATTATTACGAGTCATCGAATCGCAGGAACTGATTCGGGTGGGAGGAACGCATACCATACCTATAGATGTTCGATTAATATGCGCCTCCAAAGTTAATTTAAAAGATTTAGTAGATCGTAAGCTCTTCCGGGCCGATTTATACTACCGCATTAATGTAATGCCGGTAGAAATCCCTCCTTTACGCGCCCGAAGAGATGATGTTTTATTACTACTCGATCATTTTTTCGAAAAATTTATTCCTGCTAAAAAACTTACAATTTCAGCAAAAGCTCAAGATGCACTCATAAACTACAACTGGCCCGGGAATGTGCGTGAACTCCGTAATATAGCCCAACGTTTAAGTTTAATCGTGGGTGATACTATTGATGTTGAAAGCCTTCCGGGTGAGATTACCTGGAGTAATCTGGTTGCCGACCGAACAGCGGCTTGCACAAATTGCTTTATTTCAGAAAATATGCCTTATCGGGAAGTAATGCATTGCATCGAAAATCAACTATTCGAAGAGGCTTTACGAATTTCTGCCGGAAATCAAACAGAGGCAGCCCGGATACTGGGATTGAGCCTTTCGACCTTTCGCGACAAACTAAAAAAATTGAACGAACCGGCTGTCCATTGTTCAGCAGAGAATAGTTAGGTTCACATTTAATATAAACAACAAAATGGTTTCGGAGAAATATGTAATTTAACTGAACTTCGATATATGAAACTTTTCTAATTCTACTTCTATGTTGTAATCCAAATTTTCGGAGCATTATTTTTAAGTATTTCAAAATAATCTCATATTTTTATCATTGTAAAG
>JFJP01037095.1_pt1 | contig 83934 bp, 50 predicted proteins | sample 431651 | NCBI WGS metagenome assembly JFJP01 (sample SAMN02602958, study PRJNA72255) | Microbial mat metagenome, whole genome shotgun sequencing project. | biome: fresh water; feature: sink hole; material: water; isolation source: purple microbial (photo- and chemosynthetic) mats found in...
ATTTGGCCGGGGTGTAACTTAGCGCTGAATTGGCAAGGTAAAATAAATCGTTCTGGCCCTGCGCGGTAATGGTAGCCGATTTCAGGCTAAAGTCGGCAGTAAATTTCAGTTCTTTCGTGAAAGTCAGGTTCATGTTGGCTTTCAGGCTCCAGTTGGTACTGCTGTTATTAACCTGATAACCGAAAATGTCTCCTTTTACCCTGTAATTGTACAATGAACCTCCAATGAAAAATTTGGCCAATTTTCCTGCATCAATATTTGCATTCAGCTCGGCACCCAGCGATTGCGAATTTCCGGCATTGGTAAAACTTCGGATCAGCACTTCCTCTTTGGTTACCGCAAAAACTTTGGCATTTTCGTTGGTAATGGTGTTTACCCTGAAAACAGCGTTGTCAACACCCCGGTAAAAGCCAATCAGGGTAAACGAATGTTTACTGATTTTCTGATCGACCGACAATTCAGCATTCAGCATATATTCTGGTTCCAGTTCCGGGTCGCCCACTTCAAACACTTCGAGGTGACGGCGGTATAAAAATGGCGTCATGTTTTTCACCGGCGGACGGCTCACTCTGCGGCTGGTGGCAAAATTCAGCTTTTGTTTTTCGTTCAATTCCCAAGAAAGGTGCAGTGTGTGGAATAAATCGAGCTTTTTTGTGCTGTAATTCGACTTTTTTGCTCCATCGAACAACGAAAAATAATTGGCCGACAAAATATCGATTTGCTGATCGGCATATTCCATGCGGAGACCGGCAATGTATTTCAGTTTCTTTAAGTTTCCGGAGTAATCGACATAACCGGCCCATATAGACCTGCTCATGGCAAGCTCGTTTTCAAGTTCTGAATAAGGCAAAAGCTTTCCGGTTTTTATATCCAGCGTATCGTAATTAAAACCACCTTCAATCTGAAGGTATTGTGGCTGAAAACCCAATCCGAGTTTCGAACCATTTTCGAGTTGTGTGGAATAATCGACCGACAGACGGTAACCATCGAGCGGCGTATCGTCGGTTTGACGGTACTGAAGTTCTTTGGCTCCAATCTGATCGGTTGCCGGATTGAACTTGTAATTTTCGTTGCTCAGCTCACGGCTAAGGTTAGAATTTTCGTACAAACCTGAAATTTTCAACTCCCTGGTTTTACTGAAATTGTGCACGAAATCGAGATTCGCGGTATGAAATTCACCCAGCCGGTCGTCGGTATTCGGATTGTAGATCCACACTTCCCTGCGATTGACGCCCGGAATACTCACTTTGTTTTTGTCGGCATAAAAATTATTGTAGATGTAAAACGCTGAACGACCTTCAGTGCGGTTTCCATAGAAATAAGAACCTGAGAAAGTTGATTTGGTCGATATTTTATAGTCGAACCCGGCATTGGCCGACATCGATTCGAACCATTCGGGGCGTTCGCCAGCCGCAACCATGTGGCGGTAAACATTGTCTTTAACGAGTATCCTTGCATCGCCGGTTCGATCGCCATTCACATTCCGGTGGTTGTAATTCAATCCGCCAAAAAGGCTGATTTTATCCTTGAAATATTGCAGGTTTATGCCTCCGCCATAACGGTTGTCGTTATTTTCAAATCCACTGTATTGGTCGGTGACATTCCCCCACGGAGCTCCGCCAATTAATCCGTTCGTTGAAACAGAGAGGCCTTCAGCGCCGGTTCGTTTGGTGGTAATGTTGATGATTCCGCCTTTTCCCTGTGCATCGTATTTGGCGGTTGGAATTGAAATAATCTCCACATTCTCTATTTGCGATCCTGAAATCTGCCCCAGCAAGGTGGACGGATCGATCTGGGTAGGTTTTCCATTCAGGTAAACCATGAAATCTGTCGTTCCGCGAACCGACACGCTTCCATCGGGATCGACCGAAACCGAAGGCAATTTGCTTAACAAGTCGGTTGCCGTTCCTCCTTTGGCTGTTTCAAAATCGGCGGCACGATAGGTTTGGCGATCGATTTTACTGGTCGCAGTTTTCAAATTGGCCTGCACCTGAACTTCTTCCAGATCAATTGATACAGGTTTTAAGCTGATGTTCCCGATATTCATTTTAGGGTTTTGCCTGTTCAAAACGATCTTGCTGATGGTGTCGGTTTTATAGCCCATAAACGAAACCAGCAGTTTGTAATTGCCTGGTTTTAAATTATCTATCGTGAACGAACCTTCGCCGTTCGATGTACTTCCGTTCTGAAAAGGTTCATTCTCCGAAATAACTGTAACAGATGCAAAAGGAATTTTATCGTTGGTGGCCTGATCAGAAACTGTTCCCTGAATACTGCCATTTTGAGCCAAAAGAAAATTTAAACCGGAGAGGAAAATTAATGTCGTAAGAATTGCTTGCTTCATGCTTGAATGTTAGAATATGTAAAAGTCATTTAAATAAAAATACTTCTGTAAATAATAAAACTCCATTTGTGTATGTTCACCACTTTTACAATTAAAGTTTTTCTATCCTCTCTATTTCACTTTGAATCTGATCCATTAGTTGCTCATTCTGACGAACTGAATTCAATGTTTTAGTATAAAGTTCTATCGCTTTTCCCATATTCCCGTTCTCGAGGTATATATTACCCAAAAGAAATACTGAGGATAAATGATCCGGAAATTTTTTAATCGTTTTTTCAAGAAGCGCAATGGTCTCCGTTTTTTTCCTGTTCTGAAGCAGAAAATATGCATAGGCATAGGCAAATTTCGGATCGTCGGGAGCAGCATTCATGGCTTGTTTACTCAGACTGCATGACTCGTTTAAATCTCTTGACGAAACGATTACACTTAAATTATAGGCTGCGGTTGAATTTTTAGCGTTTACTTTCAGTACTGTACGGAATGCTTTTTCAGCCTCGTCCATTTTCTGCCGTTCGGCCATCATAAGTCCATAATTCAAATTGGCCGCTTCGTTTAATGGTTCTACAGTTAAAGCTTTTTTCAAATTGGCTTCTGCACTAAATTGATCTCCGGATACCGAATACAAAAAGCTGCTGTTGATTAAGGGCATGATTGCTACAGGGTAAATTTTCAGCGAATTGTTATATGCAGAAATGGCTTGCGCCATATTTCCCATATTTTGATAGTGGTTTCCTAAATTGTACCAGGAACTCCAGTCATCGGAACGCGACACCAATGAATTTTCGTATTCAGCATTTACTTTCCGGAAAATTTCCAACTGTCCGGCGTTAAAATCCTGTTGTGGAAATGTCGCCAGCGATTGGGCTGCAGCTAAGCGAACCAAACGGTATTCATCAGCGGCAGCATTAAACAAAGCTGTTTTTACTTCTTCGTTACTGTATCCCATCAAACCAATTGCTGCAGAACTTCGTGAAAGGGGCGATTCAAGTTTTAAGGCTCCAACCAATACCTGCCATTTTTTCGGATTATCACAATTGGTTAGAATCCGGATTAATGAATTGGTAAATACTTCGCCAAATCTGTTGGTGTTTATGACCTCTAACATTTCATTCAGTCTCTCCCACTTTCCGTTGCGGGCTTCATCAATCAAACTTCCAATGTAGAGGGTTTCCTTTTGGTAATCATTCTTTTTCCATTGATTAACAAGCTGATTGGCCCATTCTGCTGATTTATCATCGTGACAAATGTTGCAGGCATTTGGCGACTTGAATTTGATGGTGGCAGCCGGCATGGGTGGCCTGAATGAATGATCGGAACGCATCATATTCCCAAATCTGGTTGTCGGCATGTGGCATTCCACACATTTTGGACTGTTATCACTAATGGGATGATGAGTATGTTGTTCATAGGATTTACCGTTTTCTTCGTGACACGAAGTGCAGGCTTTGTTGGCTTCCGTCAGGTCTTCATGCTTAAACCTGTATCTGCCCGATGAGGTATGACATGTCACACAATGTAATTTACTGTTTTGCATACAGGAATTCATGTGCCAGCTGGTCATGGTATAATTTTCACCCAGGTCTCTTCCATCCGGATAAAAATCCTGATTTTCCAGCGTGATTAAATCAAAATTATCAAAATAGCGGTCGCCGGGATTATACGATGCAGTGATTGGCCGCATTCTGGCATGACAGGAGGCACAGCTTGAATTATGTTGTTCCGGAGTGAATGTTTTCGTAATAATTATCTTCAAATCTTTTGGTACATTACCTTCACCAGCTTCCCTGCACACTTTTATGTGCTCAGCGCAAGGACCGTGGCAGGTCTCACAATTAATTCCGGCTTCTTTCCAGTTTGTTTGATACGAATTCGTTGCCAGATCAAAGTTATTTTTTAGCTGACTAACATGACAACCATAACATGAAGTATTAAATGTATATTGTCTGTCGCGCCAACTTAAAGCTGAATCCTGCATCCCACCCTGATTCATATTCGGGAAATGCCGGACGGCTGATTCTGGATTATTGTACCATTTTTTTGTATTCACATCGTAAGCCAATGGAAGAGTTTGCAAACGGCCACCTTCCCATTCTGCCAGAAAATAATAAACATTTTTTCCACCCAATGCCCAGAGTACCAGATAATCTTTGGTCAATCCAGCACTTTGTTCCCGGATGAAAAGTGATGTATCTTTTTTAACAGCCTGATAAAATGCACCCTCCATAACGATTCCATCCTGACCAAGGACAACCTGTGTCTCGATAAAATTGGCTGTTATGGGTTGCATGGCCAACCCGTGATGCGATGGAGCCCAAAGATTGTAAAAACGCTCATGGCATTCAATACAACTGGCAGAGCCTTTAAAATCCTCATCCCGGACTGAACCAGATTGTTTAGGAGTGCATGAAGTAAATTGCACAATTAGCAATATAGCAACGATACTGGTATAAAGAATTTTGGAAATCTTCATATCGAATTAGTAAGATTTAATTAACACTTCAAAAGTGGGAAACTTTAGTTACAAATTAGTGTTCTCCAATTCGCTCACATACGGTGTTTTTGTTTTTATCATCCAATCTTTAAGTGTTAATTTCAAATCATTGCCCACCTTTTCGTAGGTTGGTTTTTCGGGATTTGTCCCGATCAGGTTATTCATTTCATTTGGATCGGATTTGAGATTGTATAAAGCGCTGGTTGCCGTTTTTTGATTGTTATCAGCCATTTGGAGATAAACAATCATTTTCCAGTCGCCTTTGCGGACCATAAACGGACCTCCGTTATTTATCTGGCCCCAAACAGAAACTGCAAAATCAACGGGATCTGATTTGCCGTCAACTAACTTTCGCAAACTTCTTCCGTCATTTTCAGGAATTTTCATTCCGGTGTAATCTAAAATAGATGCAAAAAGATCGTGATGCGAAACCGGCGTATCTACTTTTTTTCCGGCAGGTATTATACCAGGCAAACGCATGATTAAAGGGATATGTACCGATCCTTCATACATTTTCATTTTACTGTTCAGACCATGATCGCCCATCATTTCGCCATGATCGCTAACGAAAACCACCAGTGTATTTTCAGTTAATCCTTTTCGGTCCAGCTCGTCGAGCAATTTTCCAACCCACTCATCAACTTGGGTAACCATGCCATAATAAACCTGCTTCATTTGCTGCACCATTTCCGGATTTTGAAAATGCGAATCGAATGATGTCTTATTTCGTTGATAGGGTGCATTTTGCAAATTATCGTTGATACTGGCGGGCACGGTCAATATACCAGGTTGATATAAATCTGCATATTTTTTAGGAACGACATAAGGAGGATGAGGTGGTCCAAATGAACAGGTCAGCGAAAATGATTTTCCGGGTTTCATATTTTTTAAGGCTTCCAGAGCCTCGCTTCCCTCATATGCAGCAAGCGAACCATCGGCAGGGCCAAGAAAAATTCCAAAATTTTCGGCTTGTGAAACTTTCTGTCGTTTAGGCTTTTTTCCATTTGTATCATCGGCGATGTTGTCTTCTTTTATTCCGTATCGTCCATCAATTGGAAGAGGAACATAAGGACGGAGGCTCATGTTGTCGATTAATTCATTGGCGTTTGCCGGCCTTTGAATAATGCCCATTTCATCAAGATATTTCCTGAATCCTTCAACTTTGCCAGGAAGATCTGTAAACTTTGATTTATTCGTTGGATTTACCGCATTGTTGTATTTAGAGGTAAACTTATAAGGAGCATGCCATTTACCATAATATTCGGTATGGTAACCATTATCAGACAAAACCTGATCGAAAGTAGGAATATTCGGTATATTATCATTATCAATGTCGCCATTTCCAAGCACTTTCACATTGAAAATTGTTCGGCCTGTGAGAATGGATGAACGTGCAGGTACACATACAGGACAAGATGAATAGGCATTCGTAAACTGAACCCCTCCCTTTGCAAGCCGATCGATATTGGGAGTTTTTATTTCCAAATTCCCAGCACATCCCAAAGCGTCCCAACGTTGCTGATCGGTCATAATAAATAGCACATTTGGATGCTTTTCCTGTCCAAATGAAATAAAGGGCAAAAATGAAGAACATGCCAATGCTGTTAATCCAATCGTTTTTAATTTCATGATGTGTAACTGTAAATGTGATTAAAAAAATCTGTAATCTTTGTACCCTACCGACCTCTCAATCCTCTTTGCTCAAGGTTGTTTCTGAAAGGTTGTTCGGATCGTAAACCTTTGCGTTTGGATCGGCAGCGGGATTAGGTTTTGGGAACCAGGCGCCAACGGATTTCAATCCGTCCATCAACTGCTGATACATCTGCTTGGCCTTTTCAGGATAGGTTGTGGCAATATTATTTTTTTCGCCAATATCCTTATTCAGATCATATTGAAAATACTGACCCGGATGGTCGTAGAAGTACATCATTTTCATCTGGCCAACAACCAATGCCGAACTGGGCGCAGACTCGCGGTAATGCGGATAGTGGAAAAAAATCTGGCGGTTGATATAGCTGTCAGGAACAGACTGGCCTAAAAGCAATGGCTTAAAGCTGACTCCGTCGACGGCTTTGGGAACGGATGAAGACACGCCGGCCAGATCGGCAAAAGTTGGCAGAAAGTCGTAACCGACAACGTTCACATCGCAAAGCGAGTGCGATTTGATACCGGGACCACGAACGATCATTGGTACACGCAGACCACCATCCCAGTTCCACCATTTGCCGCCACGCAGTGGCTCCGCTCCTTCGTTCCAACTGCGAAATCCGTTATCGGAAACAAAGACAACATACGTGTTGGACGCGATTCCCAGGTTATCAATAGTCTTCAATATCATACCAATCGAAGTATCAAGGTCCTCTGACATCGCCGCCAGTTCGATGGCTTTTTTCGCTTCACGCTTATCTGTAATCTGACTGAAGATCGGATTGCTTTCCTGTTTTTTCAATGTTGCAGGACGGGATTCGTACCTGGCGTGGGTTGCATAGTGCGAGAGCTGGAGAAAGAACGGTTTTCCGGCCTTTGTCTGTCTCTCCATAAATGAAATTCCTGATTGCGTGATACTGAAAATCTGTTTGGGATTTTCCACGTTATCACCTGGAGGAACATCATTGACACTCTTATTGTCAGTTTCTCCATTGCTCTCGTCATATCCGTGTTTTTCAGGACCACCGCCATAAAGATGCCACTTGCCGTAGTGGGCAGTTGAATATCCATTGGGTCTCAACACATCACCGATGGATGGGAAGCGGATGTTGCCCTGCGGCTCAGGTGTAAGGAGCGGCGGCTGATCGCGCTCAGCAATATATTTTACATTTCCGTCCGTCTTGGAGCCAAAACCGCCATTGCCGCTATAAAGGTGGTGTGCCGCTGTCATGCCGGTTTGGATCGAGCAGCGTGAGGGTGCGCACATCCCTGCTGCAGCGCGGGCGTTGCGAAAAATCATCCCCTGTTCCGACAGCTTCTGGACATTTGGCATGGAACAGTATGCCATGCCTGATGTAGGCAAATTCGTATCCATTCGCACCGAAGTACCATACCACGCCATGTCATCAACCAGGATTAAAACAAAGTTGGGTTGCTCACCATTCTTCTTTGGAAGTATTAATTGATTATCGCTTGTTGTTGCAGTCACTGTGTTTATTGACAACATTGCCAATCCAGCGGCAAAATTGCCAATCGAAACGAGTTTTTTCATTTTGATTTTTGTATTAAAATCATTCAGTTGTAGGGAAAGATTGTTTTATAAATTCAGCTTCAGTTTTCTTTCCTCTGTATATTGAAAAATGTTTGATCAAACCAACAAATTTAGATTTTGAAATCACTTTAGGATCAATTTGGTCTCCTGCATCCTGTCCCAGTACAATATCTCCTGCTTTAATACTTATTGGCTGAACAGGTGACAACATTTGCCTTTGTCCAAGCAGCTTCCCATCAGCAAAAAGCCTGATGACATTGTTGTAGTTTTCGATGACTGCAACCAAATGACTCCATTTTCCTGTAATTTTTGCTACACCATCAACGAACTGAAGATGACCTCCATGGCTAACGACAAAACCAGGAATGCCATTTTCAACAAAGATTGCCCAACCATCTTTTTGCGAACCGGCAGATGCAATCACTCCATCCGGCGAATCCGGTTTTACTATACAATCAACAGTAAAAGTTCCCAATGAAGGGTCGAAGTCCGGTTTGTTCGCTATTACAGCGCTTGCCCCATCCGGGAAACTTCCGCAAACGTTCGCGTTTTCGGCAATTCTTTTTACTCTATTCAGGATCATTCCTTTTTCAGCCGGGCCATTGAATAATTCATCGTTAAAATCAAGCGAAAGCAATTTTCCTTTTTTCACATTCAGAACGGGTTCAGGATCTGGCCTCGGAACCTCATCGCGATAGCCGGTTTCCTTTTTAAGTTGTTCAAGTTCTTTTTTCAGTTTATCCCTGATTGCCGAAAACTCCGGATTTTGTGCCAGATTATTTAATTCGGCCGGATCTTTCTGCTCGTCGTAAAGCTCATCCATATCCTTGAGGTCGGGAGTTGCAGAATACAAATACTTTTCGGTCCGAATGGCCGTAATGCGTGGAATGAAATAAATAAGATCGGGCCAGTAGGTAAAAAGAAACGATTTTCTCCATCCTTCATTTTGTCCTTTAAGCAAAGGGATTACGCTCTTTCCCTGCATTTGTTCCGGAATTTTTATGCCTGCAAAATCCAGAAAAGTCGGGGCTATATCGGCATTCAGGACCATTTCGGTAACCGACTGCCCTGCTTTTGCCGCTTTCGGGTAGCGCATCACCAATGGAATGCGCATCGATTCGTTGTAGGCCAGTCGCTTGTCGCCTTTCCCATGTTCTCCATGAAAGAAGCCATTGTCACCCGCAAATACAATGACGGTATTATCCAGAATTCCCTTTTTTCGAAGCAAGTTATAAATTTCACCAAGTCCGTCATCAACGGCTGAAATACACCTCAAATAATTCTTCTGCTCTCCTTTCCCGGTTTTGGCGGGCCACGGACCGAACTTCCGGGTTTTCAACGGATGATTTTGATTCAAATCTTTATCTCTAATTCGGAGACGTTGTTCCATATTGGCCTCAACTCGTTGCCAGGCAGGTTTATTTTCCATGTTGTCGCTCCATCCGGCAGGCTCCGGCACCAAATCATTGGCATACAATTCTGAATCTCTTTCAGGAGGGGTAAAAGGCTGATGAACGGCCTTGTGAGACAGGTACAAACAGAATGGTTTATCCACATTCCCAGCAATAAATTCCAGGGCATATTTATTCAATTCATCAGTAACATAGCCTTCGTTCCTGACAATTTTTCCATTGATATTTAAATCGTTGCCGTTGTAATTTCCCTGTCCTGAAAAACTACACCAGTAGTCGAATCCCTTCCTTGGACTATTACTTTCAGCCATGTGCCATTTGCCAATAAAACCTGTTTTGTACTTATTCTCCTGAAGAATCTGAGCAAATGATGGCGTTTTATCGGGATTATATTCACGGCCTTCCTGGTTCGTGCTTACACCATTGGTTTGCGGAAACATTCCGGTTAAGATAGTAGCGCGTGATGGTGCACACAACGAATGAGTGCAATAAGCATTTTGAAAATGAATACCTTCAGCCCGGAGACGATCGATATTGGGTGTTTTCAGAAATGGGTACTGCCCGGTAAACCCCATGGCATCCCATCTCAGATCATCAACCAGGACAAAAATGATGTTCGGCCTTTCTGCTTTTGGCTGAGCCAGACTTATTCCTGGTTGAAACAAGGAAGCTGTGATCAGTAATGAATTGATTATCTTATTTTTGAATGGTATCATTTCGCTTTTTTATTTTTTTCACGTTTAGATCGCCCATTGGTTTTGCCATCTGCGACTTCCATTCATTAAATTCGCTTTTAAGTTTCTCAACGAGCTGTGGATTTTGTTTTGAAAGATCTGTTTTTTCACTGATATCTGCAATCAGATCATACAATTCAAGATTTCCCTCCTTGTTTTGAATGAGTTTCCATTTTCCTTCCCGAATGGCCCAGATACCGTCGTTGCCATCCCAGCACAATGTTTGGTGAAGTGCATTTTTTTGCTTTCCCTGAACGACCGGCATCATGTTGCGGCCATCATAAACGCGGTCAGCTGGAAGCTCAATTCCCAGCGCGGCGCAGATTGTCGGAAAAATATCGAGCGAAATAACCGGTTCGTCGGATGTTCCGGGCTTTAAGTGCCCCGGCCAACTCATAAAAAAGGGAACCCGGAGGCCACCTTCGTAAACGCTGTGTTTAAAATCGCGAAGCGGGGTATTGATGGCTTTTGTTACTTTGGCGCCGCCATTATCGCTGAAATAGAAAATAAGGGTATTGTCATAAGCTCCGGTCTCTTTCAACTTAGCAACGACTTGTCCAATTGCCAGATCCATCCGATAAATCATGGCCAGTTGAATATCCCGATCCTTATCACCGGAGTTAAATTTTTGAATATCGGCTTCAGGAGCCTGTAAAGGAGCATGAACAGCATTGAATGGCAGGTAAAGAAAGAATGGAGAATCCTTTTTTGCATTTTTCTCAATAAAGCCACAGGCTTCTCTGGCTAAGTTATCAGTCAGGTATCCGGTATCACTAATCGGTTTATCATCACGATACAGGCAGGTTTGTTCATCACCAGGTGCGCAATTTAAAGCGAAATAATCGTGTCCGCCATGACCTAAAAAGCCATAGAAAGTATCAAAGCCCCTGCTGGTTGGATAATATGGTCTTTCCAGGCCAAGGTGCCATTTTCCAAAGATGCCGGTGGTATATCCCTTCTTTTTTAGTAATTCGGGTAGAAGGATTTCGCTGACAGGCAATCCCTGACGCGAATCGGATGCGGTATAAAATCCGTATCGTTGCTGGTAACGACCTGTAAGAAGGCCTGCTCTTGTTGGGGCACACACATAACCGCTGGCATAACCATTGGTGAATACAACCCCGGATTTTGCCAGCTGGTCGATAGCCGGAGTTGATGGTTTATTGGGTTGTCCATGATAACTGACATCGGCATAACCCTGATCATCGGCCAGAAGAATGACCACATTGGGTAATTTTGAATCATTCTTAGGTTCGGATTTTTCTGTACAGCTTGAAGTAAAAGGCAATAAGATGGAAGTTCCCGCTATGCAAAAGACTGTCTGGAATAATAAATGTTTTTTTTTCATATTTCAATTTTGAATTATTATTTTCTGTGCTGGAAATTGGTATTTGCTAATTAGTTTTATCAGGCAACTGCCATTCGAAAGAGGTATGTCGATTGACTTTTCACCTATAAAAGACCCTAAATTGCTGTAAAGGTTTAATCCAAACATATCATAGACATGGATCCCTTCAATCTCAACATTATTTGTGTCGATCGTGACTTTTCCTGAAGTTGGATTTGGAAATATCCGAAACTGTTTTACAGGAGTTTGAATACTTCCGGTAGATAAATCTGCCTTCATCAGATCGCGTGTTTTTACGCCTTCATAATTGGCCGATTTATGTTCCTTCAGCCAGATAAGTATATCTTCCTGCAATTCATTAGCCTTGTCCTCATATTTCTTTCTGTCCGGATTGCTTCCCAACAGGTTATTCATTTCATGAGGATCATTATCCAGATTGTAAAGTGCATTGATCACATTTGATTCTGCTGAATAAGGAATAAACATTTTCCAGTTATCTTTCACAATCATATAAGCAGGTTGACGGTCTTCGTTGTACAACCATTCGGTAACCACATATTTACCCAAACTTTTGTCGGTACCTTCAATCATTCCACGCAGACTTTGTGCATCTGAAGGGTGTTCAGGCAATTGCAAATAATCGAAGATTGTAGCGAATAAATTCATGTTCGACAGGTAACCGTTCACTAGTGTTTCCGGTTTAATCTTTCCGGGGAACCTGATCATCAGCGGAACATGAGCTGACTCTTCGTAAAATACATTTTTCTCGCGCATCCCGTGTGATCCCAACATTTCGCCATGGTCGCTGGTGAAAATAACGAGGGTGTTTTCTTCCAAACCCAGTTCAGTGAGTTTATCCATAATTTTTCCTACCCAATCATCAATTTCAGTTACCAGGGCATAATAATCTGCAATCATGTATTTTATTTTCTCCGGATCAGTATATTCCGGATTATTCAAACGACCGTTTTGGGTCCTGTAGGGCGAATTTAGCATTGGATCAGCAATGCTTGCAGGAACCGGCATGTCCTTTACCGGATACATTTCGGAATAGGGTTTTACCGGAAGCATTGGCGCGTGTGGAAAATGGAAGGAACAGGTAATGCTAAACGTAGTATTCCGGTTTCGCTCAAGGGCATCAAGGGTTTGATTGGCATAAAAGGCGGTGAATGAATTTTCAGCAGGAACAGATAATTCACCGTGAAGATCGGGCTGTAAATATTTAATATTTAATTCCTTAACCTGCTCGTAGGTCATCCCGTAACGCTTGTCCAGCGGGTTCATCAGATAGGGCCTGTCGGTAAAACTATCATACAATTCGCCTGGTTTTAAGGCATGTTTTGGAAATATCGGGTTTAAATAATCCATATAAAAGGCAGTAAGTCCGCCGGGAGCGAAAACCGACTTTCCATTTTCAGCCTTTAAAACCGGATTCTGATAAACGTCTGCATGAAACTCCGGACTATGCCATTTTCCGAAGTATTCACACCGGTATCCATTTTGGTTCAAAATTTCGTCGAAGGTTGGCATGGCCATGCGCCCTGTTTCCTTCGTCGAAGTTGACAGTTCGTTGGTTAATATCTGATGGTTTTCAACAGTGCATCCGGTTAATAGTGATGCTCTCGTGGGAGCACAAACCGCACATTGGGTATAGGCATTTTTAAACCAGGCCCCCTGCCTGGCCAGGCGGTCGAGATTTGGGGTTTTTATCACCGTGTTTCCGGCAATACTCAAGGCATCGAACCGCTGCTGATCGGTCATGATAAACAGGAGATTGGGCTTTTGTTCTTTTTTTGCAAGTATTCCCTGCGAAATAAGCAGACACCCAAATAAGATGGCTCCAATTTTTAAATACGATATTTTTAACATCTGATATAATAAGCACTTGTGATTTTTATAAACATGGGTTATTCGGCTTTGTACAAAAGAGTATTCAACTCGGAAACAACATTTTTATACTCCGGTTTTTCGGCCAGATTATTGTATTCAATGGGGTCGTTTTTTTGGTTGTACAATTCTCTCCCCATCTTCCCATTGTCCCATTCGATGTATCTCCATTGGGCATTCTTTACCATTCGGCCAAGCATCGGTCCACGGCTAATAATTGCACGCACTTCGCTGCGAAATGATTTCGACGGATCGTTTACCACTTCTGCAAAACTTTTTCCTTCCAGATATTCCGGCATATTTTTTAACTGAAAGAGATTGGCAAGGGTTGGATAAATGTCAATGTATTCAAACATGGCATCGGAAACAACTCCTTTTTTACCAACAGACTGGCCGGCCATGATAAATGGAGCATTGGTTCCTTTTTCGAAGATGGTTACTTTATTCCACCAGTTGTGTTCTCCAAGATGGTATCCATGGTCGCCAAACAAAACAATCAGCGTATTATCCAATTGGCCGGTTTCTTCCAGGGCTGTGATTAATTTTCCAACTTGGGCATCCATAAAGCTGGTGCAGGCATAGTATGAACGCAGAAATTCCCTTTTTTCCTTATCAGTAAACTTGTTAAATGTTTCTATTTCATTAGGAAGTGTATGTTTATATGGAGGTTGCCAACCTTCAGGTAAAACCGGAGGGTCGCAATTTTCTAAAGGGTATAAATCGAAATACTTTTTAGGAGCAATAAAAGGATCGTGCGGTTTATGAAAACCCACGGCCAAAAAGAAAGGTTTTTCCTTCCCTGATTTTATGAATTCTACAGCTTTTTTAGCATTCTGCCCATCTGCCTGGTCTTCATCTGTGCCTCCTGCAGCTAACCAATGACACCACTTTAAAACACCATCGGTCATGTTTCGGCCTTCGCCGGTTTTTCCCAGTTCTGTTGCACTATATCCATAAATTTCATTCCAGGCTTTCAAATCGTTGTGATCTCCGGCACTATGAAATATTTTTCCGAGACTCATTGTATAATAACCGTTCTGACGAAATAAGTTTGGTAAAGTAATCCTGTCGCCAAGTAAATTTTGCAATGGAGTTCTGTTATCCAAAATCCCAATTGATTCGGGCCGCAAACCTGAAAGGAAAGATCCACGGCTTGGACCACAAACAGCATAATTACAATAAGCATGGTTAAACCTGACACCCTTGCTCGCCAATCGATCGATATTTGGAGTTTTAACAAGTGGATGGCCATAACAGCCAAGTGTGGTATTTAAATCATCGACAACTATAAAAAGTACATTTTTGTCTGATTTCGGTTTTTCTGTTTTTTTATTTGGGGCCGATTGGCCAATAACAGAGCTGGCCAGAGCTGCCAAGAATAATATGGAATTTTTCATGTTTACGGATTTTCACCTATTTGTTTTTACTCGATCAGGCATTTCAAAATCAACCGGAATCTCTTTTCTCAACATCTTCGCTCCCAATCCGGTCAACCAGACGTAATGATCAGAAGGCATTCTGTCGTTATCCACAAAATGCGCTTTATCACTATTGGAGTTGTTATTCTGTCCATTTTTCTGTTCCCCATTCTTTATTCGGATAAGCACCCATAACCAATTCAAGGGTTCCCCCATTAATTATATCGTCATGGGTAAACCAGGGGGTATTTAATACTTTTCCATTAAGTTTAGCGCTTTGGATGTATTTATTCGTTTCGGAACAATCAGGCGCCGAAACTGTAAATTTCTTTCCGGAAGGAAGATTGATCGTGACTTTTGAAAACAACGGACTTCCAATGGTATAAACAGGTACACCTGGAGTAATTGGATAAAATCCCATGGCTGAAAAAACCACGAAAGCCGACATTCCACCACCGTCTTCATCGCCGGGAATACCGAAAATGTTGTCTTTAAACCAGGTGTTCAAAAGCATCCTGATTTTCTTTTGTGTTTTCCAGGGCGAACCAGTTAGATTGTACAAATAGGGTATGTGAAAACTTGGTTCATTTCCCATCGAATATTGGCCCACAATACCTGTAAAATCGGGGAATCGTGCATTTAATTCGTAGGTGCTTCGTCCCAGATTCTCCCTGAAAAGCTGATCGAGCCGTTTTTCAAAGGCATCTCTTCCTCCCATCAGGTTTTGAAGTCCGGGAATGTCATGCTGAACACTCCATAAATAAGTCCAGCCATTGTTTTCGTCATAATAATCGCGCCCACCCATGCCGCCGTCAAATTTGGGGTCGATATCAATCCAGTTTCCATCTTTGTCTTTCGGCATGAAAAAACCTTTTTCTTTCCAGTAAAGATTTTTATAATTTTTTGCAGTTTCGGAAAAGTGCTTGTAATCGTCTGATTTGCCCAATTCTTTTGCCATTTGAGCCAGCGCCCAATCATCGTAACTGGCTGCTAATGTAACTGCAACCGACTGACGTTTTTCAAAATTGTGAACACGCGATACCGTTTCTTTTTCATCGGGATGCAAAGCCGGGAAATATCCGTTTTTATAATAGAACGTATCCAATTCGCAGGCGGCTCCCATTCTCCATGGCACCATGGTTCCCTGAAGTGCATTCTTTTTCATAGCCTCGTAAGCCAGGTTGATGTCGAATTTCCTGATTCCCTTTTTCCAGGCATCTAAAATCATTATGGTTGAATGAAAGCCATTCATAGGAGGAGTGTCGCCTTCAAGTTGCGGAAATTGTGGTAACCAACCAGACTGTTCGTACATCCTGACATAGGACGACATCATGTCGGCCTCCATTTCAGGATTTAAAATAAAACGGAGTGGATGCAATGCCAGATGGGTGTCCCATACCCAATCATCCACGTAAAAGTTACGGTTATCGGAATGAACCTTTCCATCGTAATTGCTGTAATAACGGCCATCTTCCGTAATGTTGACCATCCGTTCGAAACTGCGGTAAAGCGCGGTATAAAACGTGCGTTTGTAGGCGTCCGTTCCACCTTCAACCTGAATTTGGCTCATCACTTTTGACCACTTTTCCTCTGCAGTACTTTTTACTTTTTCAAAATCCCAGTCCGGAATTTCCTGCCCGAGGTTCTTTTTAGCCTGTTCAATGCTGATGTATGAAATTCCGTATTTGAATTGAATTTGATTCTGGTTTGATTGCGGCCATGTAATCCATGAATTTTTTCCACTTTTAGCAAGCACACCCTGAATGTCAAATACACCATAAGCAAAAGCATTCATCCCATTAAACGATTCGGTACCAGAAATCGATCCATCATCGTCCATCGTCCAATTAATTCCGCTTAATGCTTTAAGGAATAATTTCTTCGTGCCATTTTCAGGATAATTGATTCGATATTCACCCGTCTTTTCTCCTGGTGAATATTCCAACGTAATATCAAAATCTTCCAGCCAGGTTGAATAATAATAGGGTGAAGCAATTTCCAGTTCCTGATCCCAGGCAGAAACGGGAACTTGATCTTCAGGAAAATTACCGGAGACAGGTAAAAAATTGAAAATTGCATCGGAACGATGACTTCTCACGGTAAGTGGAAAAGAGCGAATTTGATCGTCACGGTAATCCTTTCGGTCGGGATACATTCGAACCATTGAATTTGGAATATGCATCCGGGGGCGGGTAGGTTGCAAAAACGGGGCTACTCCACCAATTTGAGGATCGACATACTGCAAGTTGTCTACCTGTTTTGTACCCTCTTTACATGAAAAAAGAAGCACCACAAGGGATAAAATGCAAAGCCGGGAAATACAGTTTAATCTGAATGTTTTTCTCATTTTAATTTATTTTAATGGGATGAGCGATGCTTCAAATTTTTGGCAATCCTGTAACAACTCATTGACTTTTTCCGAATTAAGAACCGATAAATCGTTCGACTCCGCCGGATCATTTTTAAGGTTATAGAGTTGAATGTCATTTCCAGTTTTTGTCGGAATTATGCCGGGATAATGGCCTGGGTTCGATTGTTCGGCTGGTGCGATAATCGTAGTCCCGTCAGGCCCGCGCGAATCGCGCCAGGTGCTTAAATCAACTTTTTTAAAATAACCCGGGTTGTGTACAAACAGTTTCCAGTCGCCTTTACGAACAGACATCAACTGATTGTTATGCATGCTGAAAACCGGTTCATGAATCGTCTGCTTTCCTTTCAAAATTTCAGTAATATCCTTCCCGTCCAAAACATTCTGTGAAGTGGTTGAGACATTTGTCAGAGCTAATAAGGTTGGGAAAATGTCAGGAGACCAACAAGGAACGTCTGTTTTTTTGTTCTCCGGAAAAACTTCAGGATACGAAATGATGAATGGCACCCGGATTCCACCTTCCCAGTTTGTTGCCTTCATCCCTTTAAAGCCACCGGTGCTTCCGCCGTACCATGGACCGTTGTCCGACATAAAGATGACAATGGTGTTGTCCAGAATTTTCAAACTTTTCAAGGTATTCATAATTTCCCCAACCGACCAGTCGAGCTCACGAATGACATCGGTATATAAATCGTCCGGTGTATCGGGGGTATAAAATTTTTCTGAAGCCGCCAAAGGTTTGTGAGGCATAGCCTGGCACAAATGAAGAAAAAATGGTTTATTCTTGTTTACTGTGATGAATTCAATGGCTTTGTTGGTATATTTTTGGGTCAACAACCTCTGATCAACCGGGTACTCCACAGTGTCCATATTTTCGATGATCTGTACCGGACGCATGTCGTTCGAATACAGTATTCCGTAATATTCATCAAATCCATGTTTCACAGGGAAATACTCTGGTTTATGTCCCAGATGCCATTTGCCGATGCATTTGGTGCGATAGCCTGCTTCCTGAAAAACATTACCAAGCGTAATTTCACTTGCATTAATTCCGATGTCGTTGATGCCTGCATCGGGCGTTGGATTTTTAACCAATCCATGACGAAGCGGAAACCTTCCGGTTAATAAAGTAGCCCTCGACGGCGCACAATACGGAGTCGGGACATAAAAACCGGTACAACTCACGCCACGTTCTGCCAGATTATCAATGTTGGGTGTTTTATAGTTTTTCTGTCCGAAACACGAAACATCGCCATACCCTAAATCATCTGCTAAGATGATCAGGACATTGGGTTTTTGTTCTTTTACCGGATTACTGCTTTTAGAAGAACAACTAGCGAAAAACAGTAAAGATGAAAAGAGAAAGGGATTTAATTTTTGCTTCATTGGGTATACCTAGTTCATTTCTATTGATGTAATTTCGGGGATAAACCGGCCTGGAAACAGAAAGGGCAAGACCGGATAATTGCCGATCCTGCCCTAAAATTCCGATTTAATAAAACAACTATTTTCAGCAAATCATTTACGGAGTAATAACCTTAACCGCAAACTCTTCAAATTTCATATCAGTATCCACAAATACCAGGGAGTCGTTAACGTGATATGAATTCGCTCCATCTACATAGGTATAATCCAAATAAATCGTGCGGTGCTTTTTGCCATTGTAACCTTCAGCCTGGGTATCTCCTTTGGAGTAATATTTACCAGTTCCAGTTGCCGCTATGGAAGTGGTGCTTTTTTGTGATACGACTACGCTTTTGTTGTCTTTATTAAAGGTTAGCAACAAGCTGTATTTAGCATTGGCTGCTTCCGTATTTGTTCCACCTACTGTTGGCATATAATTTTCTGTCAAAGACTTGGTGGTTAACTTGGTCATGATATTGTCATCGATAAACTGTTTGGAATAGGCAACAACGTCCAGAGGATTTGTTGTATTTGTTCTCTTTCCTCTTAACAGATAAACACCATGCGTTGGGTTAATATATTTAATTCCAAACAACACATAATTTTTAGGAGTTACTAACCAATCGGCTACATTTCGCGGATCAGGAGATACTGCGTCTTCGGTGGGGACCCCACTCAGCACGGAATCTCCAGCTGCATCAGTAATCCTTACAGGAAGAACATAGTGTAAACCTATTGCAAGAGGATCAGCGAAAAATGCATCAGTTAAATTCACTCTCATTTTGCCAAAGAAGCTACCCGCAGGAATGGTTAATTTGTCGAATGTTGCATTATAATATTCAGATGGCAGTAATTTAAGTGCATTGCCTGAAGCATCAGTAATGTTTGATGCCAATTCAGGTGCAAGTTGCACAGTAAGTACCCTATCTTTCTTATTTGAATACATTCCTCCGATTGCAGCGCCAATGCTAAAGGCATGTTCCAGGTCGATTGAATTATCTCCAATTACTTCGTCCCCCAACATGATTGATCTGACAGGAGTCTGATAGGGAAAATAAACGGTCTGATAAGCGAAATCATCAAACTCTACATCCTGGTTTTCACAGCCGAAGAGAAGAGTTGCGATACTTAATAAATACACTATCTTTTTCATACTTGTAATTTTTACATGTTAAATGTTAACTATTGCCAGCCTTGGTTTTGAATCAGGTTATATTTAAGGGTCTCTCCATAAGGAATCGGACCATAAATCTGATAATCGGAGTAATTACGACTCTCTACTTCACGATAGCTGTAAGTACTTCCGTCGGCTGACACTTCTACTCCACTAACTGCTTTTTTCATTTCAGTAGTCATCTTCCATCGACGCAAATCCCAGAAACGTTGTTCTTCAAAACACATTTCAATCCTGCGCTCATTGCGGATAAGATCTGTCATCTGTGCTTTACTTAATCCAGTTACATAAGTTGTAGCTGTTATACCAGCTCTGCTGCGAATCGCATTAATGACCTGACGGGCATTGTAGTTTCCAATATTGACATCCGGACCAACGGCTTCATTGGCCGCTTCGGCAAACATTAAAAGCACATCGGTATAACGGGCATAGGTGTAATAATGTAATCCACCCGAATTCACTTTCGGATCCAAGTTTACATTGCCTACGTTCATGAATTTTCTTAAATAGTAACCCGTTTTTGTTGCATAAATACTTGTACTACCCAATGCGTCCTGGGTTCCTGCGGTTGTATTGATCGTGACCGCTGCTGTTCCTCTTGTAAACTTTGCTCCATTATACAAGATGAATTTTGCTAATCTGGGGTCTCTGCCTGAATAGGGATCGCTTGAATTAATTTTGATGCTGAGTGTTGGGGTACCATCTGCCATTGGAAAAGCATTCACCAGATCCTGTGTAGGATTAGTCAATCCCTGGCCAAAAAGAGAAGGAGTAAAATTGGATAGTTCCCAGGTAGTTGAAGAATTTACCCTGGTAGAATACCAAAGCACTTCCGGATGCAAATCTCCTGCATTTGGAACATCTGCATTACTGTAAAACTCGACATTTTTGGTATTCGCCAAATTAACCAGGGTCAATCCACTATTTTTATCCATTAATTCAGCTGCTGCCTGTGCCGCCATTTGGTATGTATAACTACCATCTGAATAAGCCGGGCTTGCAGCATACAATAATGCTTTAGCTTTAATCAACCGGACTGTTAATCCATTTATTCTATTGGCGTTTCTTGCACCTGTAGCGATATCGGCACTGGCATTGCCGCTATCTTTCCATCTGTCCGGAAGTATGGCAATAGCCTTGTCACAATCGTCGATGATGAATTTAACGAGATCTTTAAAAGAAGAACGTGGAATCTGATAATCAGTAGGATTTGCTGTTGCCAGCACATGATCAACAATTGGAACGCCAAGCAGTTCTCCATTAGCTCCCTTTCCGGCATGAGCCTGAAGTAGATTGAAATAATTCCAGGCCCTTAAACCATAGGCTTCGCCCTTGAGTTTTTGAGAAAAAAGAGCGCTGGTAGTTTCGTTTTTCCAGTACCAATTAACTTTATCAACCTCTGATAAAAAGGTATTGATGTATAAAATACTCTCATAAGCTGAATTCCATGCGTCAAAAGGATTTGAACTTGATGTCCAGCCTCCCGCAACAACGGTTTTTATGCTACTTGTAGGTAAATTGTTTACCGCATCGTCAGATGCGTAAGACTGATTGAAGTTGTTATGAACAACAGGAATGTTCCGGTAGGCATTCATCAGAAATCCTTCGGTATAAGTCACGATAGACTCAACATCATTCAGATCATATATATTTTCATCTTCCGGCTCTAATACACTACATGCATTGGTTAAGCCAAGTAAAGTGATGAAGATGAATATCAAATATTTGTATTTTTTCATTTTATCTTGATTTAAATTGATTTAAAATGAGGTGACCAGACCTATTGCGAAATTTCTCGTTCTTGGAGAGCTACCTACATTCAGTTCGGTATATTTTTTATTCTCTCCTAAAACCAGGGCATTATTGGCTCTCACATACACTCTCGAATCTTTTAGAAATGATACTTTATTTTTCCCTGAGAAATTATAGGTAAGTTGCATGGTAGGTACAACAAATGAGTTATTCTTAAACATCCAATAATCAGAATTCCGATTATTATTGCTTGCAGTTGTTGTTGACAAACGAGGATGGATCGCATACACATTTTTGTTATTGGGACCATACGCATCATTTACCATTTCAGAATATTTTACATCTCCGAAAACCCGATAATAGTTTCCTGTACGGTAATCATCATTACCTGCCTGGCCTATTCCAAGGATATAGAATTCAAGTTTTTTAAACTTAAAATCCAGGTATAAACTATACTGAGTGCGCAATCCGTGACCAATAATCCGCTGGTCTTTTTGGTCAATAATATTATCGCCGTTTTGATCCAGGTATTTTATGTCTCCTGCCTGAACCGCTCCAAATGTTGGCACTGGTAATCCGGAAACAAGTGAGCCGTCCGGATTAAAATCTGTCTCGCTGTAAAGCCCGTCAGATTTCAATGCCCATAAGGCATCGGTTGCAGTTCCAGTTCTCAACAATGCAATATCGGCACCTTCATAAACAGGTTCTTCCTGTTTGGTGATTTTTGGTGAGATATAGAGGATGTTGCTACCAGCAGTTATTGAAAAATCGGTTGATACATCTAATTTGTAAATAATGCCCAAGTTTAAACCCTGGGTTTGATTGCTGTTGTAATTGCTGTAAACCATATTTTCAAAACCAAGAATCTGTGGATAAGTACTCGACATCAAGGTGATATTACCTAACGAAGCGCTGTTAAAGTACTCCAATTCCATATTCATTGCATTATTAAAGAGCGTTGCATCCAATCCTAACGAAAAATCTCTTCTTTTTTGCAGTGCAATGTCATTGGCTATGGAAGAGTAATTTGTCTCCGCATTTTGGGATACGCCGTTTTGATAAGTAAAAGTACTGCCACGTAAAAATGTACTTCGATATAAGTTGTAATCGGTCCAATTATCATTTTTTGAAATACCAAAAGATGAGCGAATTTTAAGATAGTTAATAGTGGATATATCTGACATAAAATTTTCTTCAGACAATACCCATCCAAGACCGAATGACGGAGCTAACTCCATACGATTCCCTTCTTTTAACTTTCTGCTTCCGATACCCATTAACGACATTTCAGCGATGTATTTTTTTGAATACATATAGTTTGCTGAAAACCCGGTATGAAACAATACCTCCTTCTGCAGCACATCCGGATTGGTAATCATGTCAGTATACATTAAGGCAGTAGCAGAAACAGCATGCTCCCCGAAGGAACGGTTGTAGTTTAATGTCCCAAAATAGGAGTCATGCCTGAAAAAGGTAGAATTGGCATTATTCGCATTGTACTTATTCGCTGCTATATCAGTTCCTCGTACATAAGCCGTATCCAACAATCCGGTGGTTTCGTCGAAAACAGGTTCGTAAACAGCAAAGCTTGGACTTTGATTCGAATAGATGGTGTTAAAGAAATCCATTCCACCATAAAGACTTGCAGAAAGTCCTTCTGTAAGAAAACGCATATCAATGTCAAGTTTTCCGCTAAACTGGACATCACGTTGCATCAGTTTCTTATTGCCATTCTGGATAAAATTACCGTAAACATTGCTTAGGAACGAAGAATTTCCTCCCAGAAATTGTCCATTGACTAATTTGGCTTTCCGAAGAAGCAAATTCCGTAAATCTTCATTTGTTATGATATTGGGGTCCCACATTACCGGATAATTATTGGGCAATTCTGTTGAGGCTGTAGCCCAGATATTATCTGCATTGGGTTGCTTATTAAATGAGAGTCTTGCGGTTGTACTTATACTCATGTTCATATACTCATTAATGGTAAAATCAAGGTTCCCTCTGAAGTTTAAATTATCAGTAATATCACCCTGAGGGGTATTAAGCCATCCGCTACTTTGATCCCAGCCAGTACCAACATAGTACCGCACATTTTCGCTACCACCCATTACATCTGCAAATACATTTATACCTGTGGTATTGTCTTTTAAATAATCGCTGGAATAGAAATCATTATCCGGGAAACGGGCTGGATTAGTTCCGCTACGGGTTCCATCGATTTTCTCCTGCGTATATCGCAAAGAGGAAGGGGCAATACCGTCATTCAGTTGTGCTTCATTATATTTTCCCATATAATCAGCAGCATTCAGAAATTTAGGCAAAGCCCGTGGGGTCGCATTACCGTATTGTCCGGCAATTCTTATCTTATGGATACCGGCTTCGCCGCGCTTGCTTGTTATCAGGATTACGCCCAAATCACCCTGTGCTCCATACATTGCTTTAGATAAAGCATCCCTAAGGATCACAATAGACTCAATTTCCAATGGATTTAAACTGTTAACATAGAAGTCATTCTGACGGATACCATCAACCAGTATAGCTGCATTTCCTGTTCCCCAGGTATTGTAATTACCAAAGAGTCCCGGTACTTTTCCATTCAGAATCTCTCCAATAGAGCTGTTCTGATCCCGTTTTAGTTCTTCCTGCACATCAATAGTAATAACCGATCCAGTCGTTTCCCTGGCAGTAATCGTGTTAAAAGTCAGTTTAACCTCCTTGTCAATCCCTTTTTTATCAGGAAACGTATCTGTTTTTATATTACTATCTTGTGAATAAAGGATCTGTGATAATGCCAATAACACTATCAAAAAGTTGATCTTTATTATTATTTTTCTTTTCATAATAGATTACATTATTAAGGTTTTTACAATCTACCATCCGGGATTTTGTTCCCAATCGGTCGTAAATCTGGTTAAACTAACATCAAAAGGCATCCAGTAATGTTGATCTTTAAACACGTATGCAGTAACATTTATACGCTTAACGGAGGATTCAACAATAACCTTCTTACTGTCAATATCAAAAGTTAATGCCTGTAATTGAACACCATCCTGAAGGCGTGCTCTTTTCCACCGTCTGATATCGAACCAATAAACGCCTTCGTAAGCAAACTCAACAGCTCTTTCATTCCGGTAGAGCAATCTAAATGCCGGATCGGAAGCAAGTTCATAAGATCCCGGAAGCGGATTACCCTCATAGAATGGCAATGTGGCCGCTACAGTTGGTTGCCCGGCACGAACCCTTATTTTATTCACTGCCTGTTCAGCCGACATACTAAGCCCGGCTGGAATGGTATTGTAACTTCCGGTGCTTTCATAAACTGCTTCAGCATAAGTCAAATAGATGTCGGCTAACCTTAATAAGGGAGTGCAAAAAGCGGCTAGTCCCGGGTTATTTTTGGTTACGCCATCGGATAAGAATTTTCGTACGGCGTTACTATTCTGTGCGCCGTCAGCTTTTAATTGTGCAGCAGAAAAATTCAAGGTAATCTTATCGACTTTGTCGCCATGCATATAAAAATTAAAATCATAACGGTTGTCCCTGTCGTCCCATCGTCGGACCTTATCATTATCGTATGAAATTTTGTAGCGCGAACCGTCTTTCATTTCAAATTTATCCAGATAATTTTGAGAGCCTTGTGCTGCTTTTTGACCGGTAAGCTGGTTCTGACCATAGTTTCTGGCGGTAGATTGGCTGACAATCGGCGAACCAAACCGGTCAATCGTCCGGTGAAACAAGACTTCCGGCGTATAAGGCTGAGTTCCGTTCACAGTTGCAAAGGCTGTTCGAAAATCAGCCCATTTAGTCAGCCCATCTGCATCGGCAACAGGCATGCCGGATGGCTGAGCGCCTATCAGGCTTACTGCTAAATCGATAGTTTCTTTACAAGCAACGGCACATCGGTCAAGAATATCTTTATTATAATCCAAGACTCCTGTAGCCTGCTCATTAAAAAGCGGACTCGCCGAGAACTGAAGTGCTTTCGCCTTAAAACCAAGTGCTGCCAGTTTGGAAGGACGCCCCCAATTGATGTTTGGTGAAGGCCAGTTAGCTGGCAACAGGGCTGCTGCGGCATCAAAATCATCCACAATCCGTTCGAATACGGCCTGCACATCTTTATAGGTCTTGCCGTTTTTTTCGTAGGTCCAATGGCGTTTCATATCTTGTTCTTCAGCTGTGAAAACCTTGTCCACATAAGGTACAGTGCCAAACGACCTTACATATTCGTAGTAATAGTATGCCCTGAAAAAAAGCGCCTGCCCTTTTAGCCAGTCTCTCTGCTCATCGGTAGCATCGGTTAAAATTCCTGATTCCAGTTTTTCGAGACACATGTTGGTCATACGAATATTTTCCCACATGGAAGAATACAAACCAGCTGAGAACATACCGCTTTCGGCTGGTGCATAGATACCCCGGTTAGTAATTAAATATGTGTAGTTGCCAAGGTTTCCGTTATAAACAGATTGTGCTGAAGGCGATAGCGCCTCCCCACCAACGGAGTGCGTTACCCGGGCTCCATGATTGTTATAATCAACCAGGTTATTCAATAGCTGATCCTGGAATCCCTGAAAGGAGGCATAAGAACCAAAAATCTGTTCTTCAGTAATTGCAGCTTCCGGAGGAATGTTCAAATACTCCTTACAACTGGAAAACATAAAAGCTATTGCCAGTAACAGACTTATTTTAATTGTATATCTTTTCATTTTTTGAAGTTTATTAAGGGTTATTAAAACTGGACATTCAACCCAAGATTTATTTGCTTCTTGGTCGGATAATTAGATCCGGGATCATCCATACCTACACCATCGTTAGGCATTTTGGTCCAGAGGAATAAGTTTCTTCCATTCACATACAGCTTTAGATTATTTATGCGTAAAGGCTCAAGCAGATGTTTAGGTATTGAATAACCCAACTGAATGGATTGCAATCTGAAAAAGGATCCGTCAAACTCAGGATATTGCCCGGTAGGATTATATGTTTTTGCGCTCAGCGCCAGTGCCGGATAAGTAGGATTACTATTATTATATTCAGGCGACCAGGTATCTCCCAAAATTACAGTAGGTACATAGGTATTATCGTAATAGAACAATGATGGTGAAATTCTGCGAGTGGCGTTATAGGCTCCTAAAAACCGCATTGTTAAATCAAATCCTTTATAATCTGTTCCCAGAGCTATTCCGTAATTGTTTTGCGGATAGCTTGGATAGCCATAAGGAACATTATCGTCGGTACCATAATATTTTCCATCGGCGTTAAAATCGAGCATAATCAGATCGCCCGGCAGTAAAAAACTATTTGAAGAGGAATTGGCCCCTCCTGTTGCGCTATACAAGTCGTCCCAGCTTTCGATGAATCCGGTTGAAATTCCGGTAACAGTCTGACCCAGCGGCTTGCCTTCCGGTTTTTGATGAGGCAAAGTTAATTCAGTAGATTCTTTATAGATCACCTCGCTTCTGGCAACTGCCCAGTTTGCAGTTATCCAATAGTTAAGACTTTTTTTAACATTATTACGGTAGGTTATTTCCAATTCAGCTCCATGAGAATTTGCCTTGCCGATATTAGCTGGTGGCGCGGGTTTCCCAAAAATCGGAGGTACTGTACTTGACCTGTCATTGGCTCCCAGCAACATATCTGTTCTTTTTTCATTAAATATATCTGCAGTTAGGCTAAGCTTGTTGTTAAAAGCTGCAAATTCAAAGCCCAGGTTCTGTTTTGCTGCTTTTTCCCAACGTAAATCAGGATTGCCCGGGTTTCCCTCGTTGTACCTGATATATTCTCTGTACGCAGAAGGGTATCCATAATAATTTGACTCATAAGCATTCACGCTGTAAGTATTCCAGATGGTTAAGTAAGGCCATGTACTTCCGGTATTCAAGTTGTCATTTCCAACTAATCCATACGAATACCTTAATTTCAGCTTGTCAAGCCATTTTTGATCTTTTAAAAAACTCTCATTGGATATCATCCACCCCCCAGCAACAGAAGGGAAAAAGTCGAATCGATAAGCAGGACCAAATTTTTCGGAGCCATTGTATGCCCCATTCATTTCAATAAAATAGCGATTATTATAATCGTAAGTAATACGTCCTACCCAATCCTCACGTTTATGTGGCCAGTTGCTGCCAGTTTCAGACTGATCGCGGCTAAACATGGCCATCGCTGTAACACTATGCTTATCAAATGACCTGCTGTATTGCAACTGCAATTGATAATACAAACTACGCTCGGCATCGCCTAATGCAACACTCTCGGTTCCGAATGAATTGGGAGTTTTCACCCATCCAAAGCCTTCTCTTCCTGCTGTGGGTTCGGTATATGTGGTATAATCGGCCATATTGGCCGGGCTTCCATTCAGCATGTAGGTTTTGGTAGCATAATCGTAATAGCCACCTTCAAGGTAAAAATTCTTAGCTATTGTTTTCGTGACAACTCCAGCATTTCCGATATTTTTTCCATTATTTCTGAATGTATTATCAAACGCCAGCTTACCGACGAAAGATAAACCTTTGGTTATAAAATCAAATTTCTGAGTTAAGGTATAGTCCATGTTAATTGTTGTTCTCGGATAGGAGCTCGTACCTGTAAAATTAAAGTCGTACCAGGGATTGGCAGCATTAAACCTGCCGTCCTGGGTCCCGGGCACACCGTCTTCATATACCCTTATCGGTGTATCTCCGCTAAGATTTGTAAATACGGGAAAAATGCCATTCAATGCACCGCTATTCCTATTTGGAGTGGTTTGTAAACCATACATTCCCGCGAAATTTGCAGCTAACTGGGTTGTTTTCGTAATTTCAAAATCAAAATTGGCCCGAATATTCAACCTGTCGTATAAGTAAGCAGGCACATAACCGGTTCCTACGTCCTGACCATCAAAAATATCACCAACATGATTATAACTTGCAGACGCAAAATACTTAGCCCGCTTCGTTCCACCACTGGCAGTTGTATTTACCCGGTATGATTTAGTAAAATCCTTGAGCATTAGATCCTGCCAATTTTGGTTGGCATAAGCATAGGGATATTTTCCTGTTTTGTAATATTCTATTTCCTTATCAGAAGTGTAAAGTTCTGTCCATGATCCGTTATTGAAACGACGGGAACGCTCCAGTGCATAGTTTCTTGCAATCGCTCCTTCCCATGTATCAACTCTGTCAATTAATTTTGAGGCACTTTCAAATGACATTTCTGCTTCGACATTAAACCTTGTTTTTCCTTCTTTTCCACGTTTGGTGGTAATCAATATAACCCCGTTACCACCTTTGACTCCAAACACCGCAGTAGCTGAAGCATCCTTTAATACGGAAACACTTTCCACTTCGTTGATATCCACTTCGTTCATTTGACGTTCCACTCCATCTACTAAAATTAAAGGAGAGGAATTGTTCCAGGTCGTTTTTCCGCGGATAAGAATTTCAGAAGGAGTATAGACTTTTAATCCGGCTGAAAGTGCAGTTACCGCATCTCCACCAGGCATACCTGAGATGGAAAGAACAGATACTCCGGGTATCAGGCCGGTTAGTGCATCGGTCATGTTACTGACATTACCCTGCATCTTGATATCATCTGCCTTTGCGGTACCAATAGCACCAACAAGACTCTGCTTCTTTTGTGTACCATATCCAACCACTACGGTCTCCTGTAGCTCGATATTATCTTCCAGTAGCATTACTTCAAGGAATTTATTAGCGCTCTTAATTTCAAGGAGCTGGCTTTTCATTCCGATGAAATGAATTGCTAAATTTTGGCCTAAGCTGGCCTGAATGGTAAACATTCCATTTACATCTGTAATAGTACCATTGGTAGTGCCGTCAATCATGATACTTGCACCGGGAATGGGGCTGCCATCTTTATCGCTAACTTTTCCCTTTATTTGAGATTGAGCAAAAATAATTGTGTTAGTGCACATAAAGATTACGAATAAGGCAAGAATTTTTTGCCAATTTTTCATCATAGTTTGTGAATTTTAAAGGTTTAATAAATTAGTTTAGTTTGAATGAAAGTTCTTTGCATAATTTCTGTCCATTAGTTGATTAATTATAGTTTTATGGTCGAAAGTATTTTATGAGGCTTAATAAAGCATTAACAAATCATTAATAAAATTAACAAATGTTAAGATTTATAATTAACTGGCAACATTACAATGAGTTACGATTTAATAACCTGAGTTCGATATAAGCAACCATTAAAATAAAGCGAGTTGTCCAAATTCTGGTTCAACATCATACTTTATTCTTGGTTTTTTAGGTAGAAACGAATAAGCGATAAGACCTGAAATCAAGTTGGAGAGAAAGTTTGAGAATGATCTGTGTCTTGAATGTTCTACTTGACAAATGTTTTTAAGCTCATCATTAATGGTTTCAATGATTGATCTTTTTCGAAGCAGTATTTTATCACTTATCGACATCAGACTATTCTTCATATTTCGTTTGAGGCCAGTAATTAACTGAATACCATCAATAAACAGTTGTTCAAATAGCTTCTGGCCGATATATCCTTTATCAGCAAATAGTTTTCCAAAGATATTCTTGAGGAAATTACTATCCTTCAATGGAGTTCTATCGTCGATGTGACCAGGAGTAATTACAAAATCAAGAATCTCTCCGGTATCACTAACAACAATATGAAGCTTAAAGCCGAAGAAGTATCCCATGGTTGATTTTCCTCGGGTAGCAATGCCTTCAAATACTTTGTGATTAAAGATTCGATTGTTTTTACATACCCGAATGGAGGTAGAATCAATAAATGAAATACCAGAGCAAGAACCTAACCGCATTATTTTTAGAAAAATAACCATTGGAGGTAATGCTTTCTGCTGCAACTCAACAAACCGATTATATGAAACAGTCTTGGGGAATTCTGATTTAAGAACCTTCTGCACAAAATTGATATAGAAGTGCTTAAGATTCCTGTACCCACCAAGATGGAACGCGATCATGATGGTAATAACTTCAGAATCTGAAAGCTTACATGGTTTGTTTCTTTTCTTTTTAGTGGTTTCATCAGCCAATACATGTCCCTCCATTACTTGGTAATATTCTTTGCAAAATTCGTCAGTATAGAAGAATATTTCGGTAATTTTGTCTGTCATAGAAATAAGGTTTTAAAAGTGTATGTATTTAATAGTCAGATATTTAAATATACACAAAACCTTATTTCTTTCCAACTATTTTCTCCTTTTTTATTTCGAACTCAGGTTAATAAATCGAATCATATTTCCATTCAATATTAATTAGTATAAGCAGTAGTCGTAATCCTGATGATTGCACCTTCATTTCACTTTGATTTAGGTTTATAGTTGACGTTTTTTAACACCGTCGTAGTGTTTCGAGTTCGTTTTTTGCAACCACTCTAACAGATACCCTCTTAATTCTTCTGCTTTCGCTTTGTATTTTGAACTTTCAGAATTTGAGCCTAACAGATTATTCATTTCGTGAGGGTCGCTGTTCAAATCATACATAGCATTAATCACCTTGGATTCTTTAGAATAAGGAACCAGCAATTTCCATCCCTTATGCATGACCATGTAGTTTGAAATGACATCACCTCTAAAATTCCACTCGGTCACGATATATTCCGGGCGGTCTGTTTTTTTGTTTTCAATAAGGTCTCTCAGGCTCCGTCCGTCAGACTTGAACTTTTCGCCAACTCCGGTATAATCAAGTATGGTGGAGAACAAGTCAATATTCGTCACATAATGGCCGACAACGGTTCCTTTTTTAATTTCCTTCGGGAAACGGATCATTAAAGGAATCTGGGCTGATTCAGTATAAAAAACATTTTTTTCGCGCATTCCATGCGAACCAAGCATTTCGCCGTGGTCGCTGGTAAAAATTACGATTGTATTTTCAGTCAATCCCAGTTCATCGAGTGTATCGAGTATTTTGCCAATCCAGTCATCGATTTCTGTCACCAGGGCATAGTAATTGGCAATCATGTATTTTATCTTTTGGGGATCTGCGTATTCGGTACTTTCCAGTCTGCCGTTATAGGCCATGTAAGGCGAGTTCTGCATGTTGTCGCCAATACTGGCCGGTACCGGCATTTCCTGGTGATTATACATTTTTGCATACTTTTCAATGGGAATCATCGGGGCATGCGGAAAATTGATGGATGCGGTAATGCTAAACGACTTATCCCTGTTTCTTTTCAATGCCTCAATCGCATTTATACATGTAAATGCGGTGGATGTATGCTCAGGTGGAATGTTTGAAACGCCATGCAGCTCAGTTTGAGCGAAACGTTCTGTTTTTCGTTTCTCCAAAACATCCTTGTAATTCATCCCATAATGTTTATCAATGGGATTAGGGGTATAAGCTCTACCCGTTTCCGATGAAATGAGCTGGCCTTCTTTTGGTTCCACATACGGAACATGCTCTTGTATGTATGATTTATATTCGTTTAAAGTAACAAACCTGCTGTAAATTTTCGTCGGTTCTTCCGGACAATGCCATTTGCCGAAATATTCGCACGTATAGCCATTGTCATGCAATAACTCATCGAAAGTGGGCATGGTTAAAACCGGCACATCAGGTTCATCTTTCCAGATGGAATTGGTGCGAACGCCATTGTTTTCAATGGTATGACCGCTTAATAGGGTAGCCCTTGCCGGAGCACAAACAGCACACTGCGTATAGGTATTTATAAAATAGGCACCCTGCCTGGCCAACCGGTCAAGATTTGGCGTTTTTATCATGCTGTTCCCGGCCATACCAAGGGCATCGGCTCTTTGCTGGTCGGTCATTATAAACAGTACGTTAGGTTTGGAAGCCTCTTTTTTAGCTGTACAAGTCAACGACAGCGTTGCAAGAAATATGAAACCAGGGTTAAAAAACCTGATCTTATCCAAAACAATTACCACTGATTTTAGCCTTTTCATAATTACTAATTGATTTTTATTCTTCATTTTTCCCTTTCAGGTAAGAAGCAGGAAGGGTAGCTACCCACTGCTCCATTTTCTGTTTCAGTTCAGTCACTTTTTCGGGATATTTATTAGCGAGGTCATTTAATTCTTTTGGATCAACTGAAAGGTCATACAGGACATAGCCATTTCCCTGCTGATGCAATTTCCAGTTCCCATCGAGCATCGACGCTTTGGCTTTTACCGCGCTTGTACGCCAGAATAGAGGTGTGGTCCGTTGCCCGTTTCCTCCTTTTAAAACATCGGACCTATCTTCTCCTTCAAATCCTTCATCTTTAATTGGAATACCAGCCAGGCTGCACAAGGTGGGCAGGTAATCGATTCCGGATACGATGGAAGTTTTATTGAGCTTATTCGCCGGTATTTTACCCGGCCACCTGATAATGAAAGGAGAGCGCACCCCACCTTCGAATTGAGTATGTTTACCACCCCTAAATCCTCCGGCATACCCTAGCATATTCTGACTGGGGATTACTCCTGTATTTTCGCCGATACGATTGTTTTTGCCTTTTGCTTCATAGCTGGCAACAATGACCGGGGCAGGCCCCTGGTCGCTGGAGAAAATTACGATGGTGTTTTCCCTGAGTCCCCATTCGTCGAGTTTCTTCATTAAACGGTCAACCTGAATGTCAAGCGAGTAAACGTCACCAAGATAATTTTGCATCGACTTTTCAATATTTCCACCAAGCTTTTCACAGTCGTCAAACTTCGATTGCATGTGTTCTCCAAAATCTGACCGTTTAATCCGGACATCTTTAAAGGGCTCAACTAAAGAAGCAACCGGATCGACTTCATAATGCGAAATGTGGCCCCAAATATTTACATAAAAAGGTTTATCCTTGTTTTTTTCAATAAATTTTGTTGCAGATTCAAACAGATCAGCATCACGACCTCCATCGGATGTTATATTACCCCCAATAATCCCAATTTCATCGATACCATAGGTTCCATTCTGCACCGGATTCTTTTTATTCTCGGGACCAATGTGCCATTTGCCGAAGTGCCCGGTGGTGTAACCGTTTTGTTTGAACAGTTCGGTAACTGTACGATTTCCGGCAAAACCATAATTTGCCATGTATTCAGGGTAACTGGCCGGGTGCCTGCTGGTCATGATTCCCGTGCGGGAAGGGCAACAGGTTACACCGGTAACATAAAAGCGCTCAAAACGCGTTCCTTCGGATGCCAATTTATCAAGGGCGGGTGTTTTTGCATACGGATGGCCGTAACAATGCAAATCGCCCCATCCCAGGTCGTCTGCAAAAATAAAAACTACGTTTGGCCTGCCTGTCTGCGCGGCAGGTTTATCCTGTGCGTTCAGGAATGTTGAACAACTAATCAGGAAAAACAGAAGGCTTAAATTTTTTGTCATTTATACTTTATTTTAGATTGTTATTTAAAAGTCAGTACAGTGATTCCGGATGCTTAATTATTTGTCAGTCTCATCTGTGATGTAAAATTCATAGGTAGTCTCCCATGAAAATTCTTTACCCGGTTCAATGGCAATATTTATATAAGGTTCAGGGCATATTGTTTTATCATTGCACCAAAACACCAATTTAGAAATAGGTTGACTTCCCTTCATTCTCACTCCGGCACCTGTTTTATAGCAATCAATTTGAATATCATATCCATCCGGGTTGTTGTTTATTCCTTCGAGTGAACCACAATAAACGGACTCGCCTTTGGCTAAGGATCGCATAATTTTTAGCTTATTTTCATTTACCTCTGCGATTTCTCCAATTCCTCTGCCTTTAGCAGAACAAACTATATTTTCCGGAAATGTCAATTCAAAGCCCTTACCAACAACCTGATGATCAAACACAAAAAAGTTGTGGTTGAAAACATGAGTTTCAATGCGTTGCTTCCCTTTATTTTTAAGTCGGTATGAAATACGCATTTCAGGTTTACCTTCAACAAACTCAATGATTTTGGTATACTCATAAGGATAATCCTTGTGGTTTAAAATATGCTGAAACTGTATTTTTGCCGTCTCCCTTTCTATTTTCCATTTTCCCGGATCAATGATTGGATAAGTAGAAAAAGCTTTGTATAGTGTATTCGAAAGTTTCGTTAAAGTTCCTACTCCAATTTTCACAAAAGAGCCTCCCGGTTTGGTTTCATCATAATTCAGGGGTTCAAAAGAATCTACAGGCCCCATGATTGCATCGTGAAGGGTCGGCTTATATTTTTCGAACCATTTCCCAAAATAATTATGCCCATTGTACTCAAGACTCGAAATGATTCCTGCCCAATCGAACCGGGTGGCCCTGTAATAGCCATTATTTGTGTCGGGAAGATAAAGGCTGGCTTTAATTATTCCATTTGAAATTTCGGTTTGCGGATTTTCTCCGATACGAAAACCAGTTAGAACAATATAAATAAACAGTATAAATACACCTTCCCTTTTCATTCGCTTATTCCTTCTAATTTATTGATTGTTTATTTTTTAAAAAAGGTTTATCGGCTCGAAGATGCATTTCGAATCCTGTTCAATTCATCCAACAACTGTTTTACTTTCTCCGGATGCTTATCGTACAAATTAATTTGCTCGGCAGGGTCATCTTTCAGGTTATATAACTGAGGTATTTCGTTTTTGTACTGATTCAACATCTTTTCCGGAAAACCGGGAGGTGGAGAGTTATCAATAAACTTCCAGTCGCCGATTCGGATGGCGTGCATACCTTTGGAATCAGCTGTAACCATTGATTTGCGTGGATTATTATTTTCCTTTTTCAGCAACGATGGAAGAAAACTGAAACTGTCAGACGCCACTTCTTTGTCGTTTGGCAGAACGCTGCCCGAAATGTCAGCCACAGTTGCAAAAATATCCGTGAGATTAACCAAATCATTGGAAACTGAGCGCTGTTCCACTTTCCCGGGCCAGGATACGATGAAAGGGACATTGGTCCCTCCTTCCCAAATCGTATGCTTTCTACCCCTGAGGTTACCATTAATTTTCAATCCGTATTTGATGGCCTGGCTTTCCTCTTCCTCGGGTTTATTTTCCGGAATTACCCCGCCATTGTCGCTGGAGAAAATAATGATGGTATTGTCGTAAAGATTTAAATACTTTAAAGTCTCAATTATCCTGCCCACACTTAAATCCACATCCTGAATAAAGTCTCCGTAAGGACCACAATCGCTGAGTCCCCTCATGAAATCCGAAGGTGTAATCGGACGATGGACAGCTACAGCCGCAAAATATAAGAAGAAAGGGGTATCGGCTGATTGGTCTTTCAGCCAATCAATTGACTTTTCAGTAAGAACTTCCATTACATCTTTATTTACGCGCTGAGGTGCATCAAATCCTTTGTAAGGGGTTCCATAATACGTTCTGGAATATGGCTGTGCTTTTTTACCCCTTAAACCATAAATCTCATCATTTTCGATGTACACGCCCCAATAATCGCCATGATTCTGCGGAACGGCAAAATGATAATCAAATCCCAAATCAAGTGGCCCCGGGGTTAATTTACCGGTAAAATCACAAGGTTTTTTATTCCCGTATCCCAAATGCCACTTACCAATTGCAGCAGTGTTGTACCCCTGATTATTTAACAGATCAGCAACGGTTTCTTTGTCAGGATCCGGTAATAAAGCGCCGTCCGGGTCAACCACTCCAAATTTTAACGAAGACCTCCAGGGATAACTCCCGGTTAAAAGCCCATAACGGGTTGGTGTACATACTGAAGCCGGTGTGTGCGCATGGGTAAAACGCATCCCTGCTTCGGCCAAATCATCAATATGCGGAGTGCGCACAAGATTCTTATCAGCTCCGTATGCGTTTACACTTCCGTAACCAAAATCATCGGCCAGGATGAATACGATGTTGGGCTTTGGAGTTTGAGCCTTTGCCAGACTTATTGGACAAGAAAGGATTACTCCCCAAATCAAATGTTTTAATTGATGATTCATATTCACGATTTATTCTTAGTTTATACTTTACTTTTTTTTCTTAACCACCCCCGAATATTCAGGGCGATTACCATATTCTTTACTAAAATTTTCGTAGCGTGGATCATCTACCCAAAAATGAGATTCAGGTTCATCCGGATTAACTTTCCCTTCAGGATAATCCTTGCCTGAGATACTATTTTCAACGGATTCATGCCATTTGATGAATTGCTTTTTCATCTGCTCAAAGATTTCCGGGTTTTTATTCGAAATGTTATTTGATTCCGTTTTATCGGCTACAAGGTTGTACAGTTCAAAAGTACCTTGACTGATATTTGTTGCAACCAGTTTAAACTCGTTATCGATTAATGCACCTTTTCCCTGAAAAATGAACGGAATTGGCTTTGTACGTTCCTTTAACTTTTGATTTTCAAGAAGTGGTTTTATGCTAAATCCATCGACAGGTTGAAGCATCGCGTTATCCGGAATATTCAGAATATCCGCTATCGTTGGAAAAATGTCCATTGTAGTTGCAGGATAACTGGTAATGTTAGGTTTTATATGACCATTCCATTCAATGACGCATGGCACACGAATTCCGCCATCCCAGACGTCACCTTTGTTTCCACGCAAACCGCCAACCGTTTCAGGTTCAATACCGGGGAGGCCGCCATTATCACTGCAATACCAGATAAGTGTATTGTTCGCAACTTTCAACTCTCGTAATTTTGAACGCAATGTACCCAAACTACGGTCGAAGGCGACAAGCTCGCCATAGTGGTTCCTGCTTTTGGGTTCCAAATCATTAAGCTCCTTCATATCTTCGTCGGTTGCAACAAATGGTGAGTGAGGCGAGCCGTCCCAAATTACCGCAAAGAATGGTTGTTTCTTCTTAATAGTTCTTTCAATAAATTTCAACGCCTCATCAACTAGTATATCTGACGATGTTCCTTCAAATTCTTCGAAATCACCGTTTCGACTCATAATTGGATTAATGTCGAAAAAATTGCTTACTGACAACCACGTATCAAAACCAAACTCACCGGGAGAATGTGTGTCTTCTTTAAAAATGGGTACTCCTGGTCCACGTAAACCGTTCAGGTGCCATTTTCCAAAATGACCGGTAGCATACCCGATATCTTTTAATGCTTCAGGTAAAACTCTTTCCTGCTTTCTTAAAGCATATCCATGCGAAGGAACTCCTGAGCGAACACATGATCTTCCTGTCATAATACTTGCCCTGGTTGGAGAGCACACCGGTGCACCTGCATAAAACCGATCGAAACGTAATCCGTTTTCAGCCATTTTATCCAGGTTGGGTGTTTTCAAAACAGGATGATGATAATAACCTGTTTCTCCCCAACCCTGATCGTCGGTCATGATTAAAATAATGTTAGGACGTTCCTCTTGTGCACGGGCACTTATCCTGAATAATGGTCCAAATAGTAAAGTCAGGAACAAAATTGTTATCTCTTTCGGCATCATATTTATTTTTAAGTTTTTTCAAAAAATACCGGGGCCAACCATTTTTGATATTATTTATTGCGCAGGATTTCATTCAATCTCAGTTTCATCTCTTTCACCTTTTCAGGATATTTCCCGTATAGATTATTTTGCTCTGAAAGGTCATCTTTCAAATTGTACAGTTCACCTGGAATTTTATCGCTTATGATGTATTTTTTATCCGGTGCATATCTTGCCGCAATTCCTCCCTGACCGGAGCCATCAATGTATTTCCAATCGCCAATTCTGTAGGAGTTTTTCTCGATTACCAACTCGTTTCGTACAGGTTTTTCAGATTCGGGATTTTTAAGGATGGACAAAAAACTGTGGCTATCGAAATCGGCGCTGTTGAAAGTTTTATCACCAACTAAATCCGCCAGAGTTGCCATCATATCTGTAAAACAAATTAGTTGATTGCTTTGAGCACCTTTTTTAAATCTGGTGGGCGCACTTACAATAAATGGAATTCGTGAACCGCCTTCCCACATGTCGCCCTTCATTCCCCGAAGTACTCCCATACTGGCATGATCAAACTTCTCTATATCTTCATGAAACCAAACCGGACCATTATCGCTGCCAAAAAAGACGATGGTATTTTCAAGTAAATTATTTTCCTGCAAATAAGTCATTAGTTGCCCCACCAGATTATCAACCTGCATGGTGAAATCGCCATATTCACCGGCTCCGCTTTTGCCGACAAATTCATCTTTTGGTAACCAGGGGGTATGTGGGGCGGTTAATGGCAGATACAGAAAAAACGGATCTTTTTGATGCTGCTTTTGATGGTTATTTAGAAAAACCCTGGCTTTCCCCAGGAATTTATCCAACACCTCCTCATGTTTGAAATCAGGTGAAATTGCCCCTGCCCGAAAAAATGCTCCGGACACTTCGGAGGTCGCATTTGGGCTGGAATGGTCGTTTACCGATTTTGCTGGCGACTGAACCGCACGATTGTTTTCAATATAAAAATAGGGCGGAATATCCAGCGATGCATGCATTCCGAAGAAATAATCAAAGCCCTTTTCAATTGGCCCTCCTTTCATTTCGGAAATAGAAGCAGGATTTTTCCAATCCACATCATCGAAACCCAAATGCCATTTTCCAATGCAGGCTGTGTGGTATCCATTCCGTTTCAGCAATGTTGCTATGGTTTCCTGATCTGGCTTTATTAAACTGTGTTGTTGTACATTCAGATCAGGCAATAGCCCCGGATAACATCCGGTAATTAACCCGTATCGGGACGGAACACACCATGCACCCGGAGAATGGGCATTGGTAAACCGGACGCCCTTTTCAGCTAATTTATCGATGTTGGGAGTTGGGATTTTCGACTTGCTGTTGTAGCATGTTAAATCACCAAATCCCATATCATCAGCAAGTATAAAAACAATATTGGGTTGATCCTTTGGTTTTATATCCGATGCACTGGTTTCATTCGGAACAGGTAATCCGGTATCAAAAACAAATGCAAGGAAAAGCAGAGACTTTAATTTAGCTTTCATTAAACCAGATATTAATTCTTAAGAGAAATGATGAACATATATTTACTTTTCACATGGGATTAAATTAAGGCCGGATAATAGTTCCGTCATTTTTTCGTACCTGAGTCCAGTTATTCAGTTGAACATTGGGCAGCGGATATTTGGCAGCCAGTTTTTCATCCATATCAACACCCAATCCCGGCGCTTCGTTGACGTACATATACCCATTTTTTATAGTTGGCGTTCCCGGAAAAATTTCGCGCAGCTTTTCAGAAAAATTATGAGGTTCCTGAATTCCAAAATTCCAAACAGCCAGGTCGATATGTGCATTTGCAGCATGGCCAACCGGTGAAACATCTCCAGGTCCGTGCCAGGCGGTTCTGACATTAAAAGCCTCGCCAAAACGTGCAACTTTCATCGCCGGGGTTATGCCGCCAATCTGAGAAATATGTATGCGAATAAAATCAAACCACTGATCTTTCATCGGATCGACCCATTCATGAGGACTGTTAAATAACTCTCCCATAGCTATTGGCACAGAGGTATTCTCCCTCAATAATTTGAAATACCGGTTGTTTTCAGGTGAAAAAGGATCTTCAATAAAAAAAGGCCGATATTCTTCCAAAGATTTGATCAGATTAATCGCTTCCATGGGTTGAAGTCGCTCATGTATATCATGCAATAGTTCAACCTTTTCACCACATTGTTTTCTTACTTTATCAAAAATCTCTCTGGTGCTTTTTGTATAGACATAAGGATCCATAAAACTATCGCGAGGCATACCGAATCCGGCATTCTTATAATCAGGATTATCTACCAGACCCGTAGTTCCATAACCTCCTATCTGAATCCGAACGTGTCGGTACCCTTGTTCCATATAGCCTGCAACATCTTCAGCAACTTTTTCAGGTGAATTTCCACTCGCATGGGCATAGCAATCAACTGCAAAACGGCATTTTCCTCCCAACAGCTGATAAACAGGCATGTTGGCCCGTTTTCCTTTGATGTCCCAAAGAGCCTGATCCAGGCCACTTAGCGCATTGTTTAAAACCGGACCGTTCCGCCAATACGAACTCTGATAGGTCGATTGCCAAAGGTCTTCGATAGTATCAACATCCTTCCCTACACAAAAGTCATTCAGATATTTGTCGATGGCGGCAACCACCACATGAGCCCTTTGCCTGAAGGTTGCACAGCCAATGCCATATAAACCAGGTTCACTGGTTTCAACTTTTACAATTACCAACTCTATACCTTCAGGACAGGTTGAAATTGCTTTAACCTTTGTGATCTTTACCGGGGGAAGTCCTTTAAAAACTTTCTTATCATCTGCTGCAGCTGAAAAAGGATTCATCAATCCGGCTCCAATAGTAGCCAAACCAAGACTTTTCAGCGCTGTTCTGCGGTTTAGATTTGTATTCATAATTCTGAGAATTTTTAATTATTAAATCTGAATCAATTTAACACCCTTTTATAATTCTCCACGATCAAACCCGCATAAGGAGCAGCATATCCTTCCAATTTTTTCATATCAGCTTCTGAAAGTTTTTTCATGTTTCTCAGCACTTTTACATTTTCCTCCAATTCATGTGTAAACCTGCAGCCACTTACTAAAGATGAAACCGGAAGTGAATAAACATACTGATGAAGATTCGCGTATGTCAGTTCGGTAAGGCTAACAACATCCGGAATATCCTTAGTTTCGATATTTTTCGGTGTTGTATCTATCCTTCCTCCCATCATGCTACCGCCAGCCATGGTCTTCATGGCCAGAATGCCATATTTTTTTTCGAGCAACACAGGAAGAACATGATGTTGGAAGGATTCAAACGACGGATCGCAAACATTTAAGGGCATTTGGCAGGTATCCAGTTCAATGCCCAATTCATCGAGCTTTTTCAGAAAATGCAGATGAGTTTTAGGATTTTGGTGGCCGGTAAAACCAATATAGCGTGCCTTACCTTTTTGTTTAGCTTCGAGAAAAGCTTCCAAAACACCTGCTTTTAACCTGTTATCAACATCTTCCGGAGTATTTAAGGCATGAATCTGCCACAAATCGATGTAATCTGTTTTTAATGCTTTTAACGATTCATCCAACATTTGTCGTACTTCCGCACCTGTTTTGCCTGGCGCCTTTGTCATCAGGAAAATCTGGTCACGGTATTTAGGTGTTAGAAATTTACCCATGTACTCTTCGGCACGACCATTGACATATTTTCGGGCATTGTCGAAAAACCGGACTCCCAACTCCATAGATCGTTCAACCATTCTCTCAGCATCAGCCGGATTATCGATGAACCCTAAATGGTAGCCACCAAGGCAAAAAGCAGTTACTTTCTGACCATCCCGGGTCAACTGACGTTGAGGTAAAATTTCGCCCCACTTGTCGTTCACAGGAATTGCCGAAGCCCAGTCAGCAATCAAACTTAAGGCCGCAACAGTCCCAACTTTTTTGATGAATTTTCTTCTGTTTTCCATAATTGTATTTTTAAAATTGTATTTATTTCAATATGATCATCGAATGTCATTTTTATGAACTGATCATCAGTTGGTTCCCACGATATTTTATAGTCAGACTATAGTTGAATATTGTGTTCCTTTGCCCCTTCAGCCATCATCACAACTGATTTAATTATAGAACTCCTACTTTTTCTTCATACTCATTTCTTCCTTTCCGGTTGCAGGAGTATTTTTCACAAATTCATTATAGTACCCCCGGAGTTTTGCAACGTCTTTTTGATACATGGAATCTTTAATTCGATTATTAATTTCAAGGAGATCATTTGTCCGGTCAAAAAACATATCTCCAAAATCGCGGAAGTCCCAATTTTTATGAAGTGCAGTTGGATCGAGCATAATGCCCAGTTTCTGATCTTTGGTAATTACGGTAGCCTGCGACCAGCTTTCAGAAACAAAATATTTCCTTTTCATGGGCATTCCTGAAAGAAGGGTCTTTGCCATGGATTCGCCCTGTAAGGGATGTTCCAACTTTGGCATTTTTAAGCCCAGGAGTTCGACCAGGGTCGGATAAATATCCACAAGGCTTACCAATTCACCGGTATGTTTCCCGTTTTTTTTATTCCCCGGATATCGGATGATCAATGGCATATTTAGAATGTCCTCGTAAACATTTTGTCCGGCTGCGGTTTTTTCAACCATCCCGTGGTTTCCTACAAAATCGCCGTGGTCGGAAGTGTAAATAACAATGGTCTCATCTTCCAATCCGGCTTCATCGAGCGCTTTTAGAATTTCGCCAACATGATGATCCAATTCAGTAACCAACGCATAGTAAGCTCCAATATGATTGCGCCATAGTTGTTCGTCAGCGTATGCCTTGTTGACATTCCACACTTTATTACCGCCATCCCGGATCGATTGCATCATCGGAGGAATATTCTCCTTTGGTTCGTACAGACTGGCAGGTTTCCTGATTGAACCGCCATTTATCCGACCATTTCCCCAGTCAGACACATCGTACAGTTCCATGTATTTTTTCAGAGGTGTATAGGGTTGATGGGGACGATAAAATGTAGCCCAGCAAAAGAATGGCTGATCACTTTTTGCCTGGTCTTTAATCATCTGAACGGTTAGCTGGCTTGTAAAGGCCTCCATTGTCATGTTTTCCGGCAGCGCTGAAATCCGGGTTCCCAGGTCAGCAATCGGCAGTTTTTCGTTTGCATAAGATGAGCAAACTGAACCTTTACCAAATTCGGCTGACCAGTCTCTGGCAAATTCTTTTCCATAACCCATTTTCTCAACCCATTCCGTATAGCTGTTTCGGGGAGTTTCATTGCACAAATGACTTCGCTGAACATCCCATCCGGCATCGACTGCCTGCGAGGTATGTCTTTTACCAAAAGCATAGGTATTGTAACTGTTTTGCTTAAAAACAGTGGCCAGTGAAACTACCTCATTCATAACTTGCGTTTGTTCACCATTTGAAAGTAATCCGAGGGTACGGGAGTACAAACCTGACATCATGGATGATCTGGAAGGAGCACAAATACCGGTGGTGCAATAGGCCCTGTCAAACACAACTGATTCTTTTGCCAGTTTATCCAGATTAGGAGTAAGTACATCAGGGTGTCCCTCGAATCCCATCACCTTTTTGTTGTGCTGATCTGAAAACAGGATAAGCACGTTGGGCTTCTTTTGATTACTTTTTGACTCCTTATTCAACGAAAAACCAAATCCAATAATGGGATAAAGAATCGGTACTAATATGAAAGCGTTTCTTCCGAAATTTAATTTAAACATTTTTTTCAATTGTTGGAATCAGTTAAATGTTTTGTTGTATAAATTCTCATCCTTGTCGAAACAGCCTGACATATATACAATTGCCTTTGTATTTTCGATGGTTACAGGGGAACCGGAAATATAGTTTCTCATGCGGCTGCCCCACACCGAAACGGTTAATTTTTTGTCTCCCTGAACCAGTATAAAATCCTGCGATTGGTTTTCAGGAACAGTTGTCAGTGCGCCGTTTCCGCCTGAAAATGCTTCAACATTGCTTAGCGAAGTATGTCCCTGTCCTTCGATGATGATGGGGTGAATATTTTCCACTTTCTCGCCGGTATTGGCTATGATTGAACCTTGCGCGATTTGCCAGTTGCGGTTTTTTGTATTACTCCCTCGTTTTAAAATGCCAACTGCAACACAGTCGAAGTTAAAATTGGTTAATTGCCCGTAAGATTCGCTATCGAGTAAAATTCCACCATACGTTCCGAAGGTAAAAAGGTCGATAATCTGGGCATTATCAGTATGGTTTATGGTGTAGGCATATGTTTTTTTAGCAATGACAGCATCCACAACTGCACGACTGTACTGACCTCCAATGTATCGCTGTCCGGCAGGGTTGACATGGCAATGCAAAATGCGGGGAACATCGTAGACATAATCCATCCGGATAAATTCACCGCTAAGCGGATAGCCATAGCAATGTTCGAAAGTCATTAATTCGCAGGCATTTTCGCGACTGGCATTAAAATCGAAAGCTAAATATTCGCCATAAAAAGTGAGGCAGGAAAGAAACACGCCCTGTGCCCTGCTGGTTTGTGAAACCTGAATGGTTGCCTTGTATGGGATAATTGCAGCCGGGTCTTTGATGGTTTGCTCAGGATACCAAAACTGAATGCCTTTAATTTGAGTCCCGGTTTCAACAGTTATAAAAGCATTTTCTCTATCCGTAATGGCGAACACACTGCCAACAGGTTGTTTTTTTGTCGCGTGGGTAGTTCCACGGGGAGTTGGACCGTGTACGCCGATCAGGGAAACATTTTTTTTCAGGATAATTCCGCCATTAATGGGATAGGGTTCTTCGGAGGGTTCAACAAATAATGCAGCGCCTCTTACTGTGGCCCAATCAATGGCTTTTTGCAGGTTTATTTTATTTAAAGCAGCGCTGTTCCCGGGCTTTACATCAAATTTTTGGATGCTTGTTAATTCTGAAGCTCTTAACTGGTTTATGCCAATAACTAACATCAGCAATAGGATTAAGTTCGTTTTCATTGGTTTTATCTGTTTAATTTAAAATAATTTCTGGTATTACGGTTTTAACAACTTCGTCAAATCAATACGGTCGTAAGGCTTTTTTCCGAAGGCTGCGTAATACTCCAGCTTTACAGTTCCTTTTTTACCATCGGTTTTAATTATTGCATATCCCGGCAGGTCGGTTTGTTTGAAGAAAGTTACCTGTTTTGCTTCTTCAGATATGATGGCTTTCCTGTCTTCAAGGGTTTCCGGTTGCCAATCCGGAACATTTTCTGCCAGGGATGGACCGTATTCTGTGATTACTTTTGTTGGTATTTGGTAATTCCTGTCTTTTATGACACTTACCACCATAACCTGCACGATTGGCCCGTACTGGGTAGTGCGCCGAACAACCGAGTACTTGTGAAGATGACCGCATAAAACAATCGCTTTATGCCGGGCAATTACTTCCAATAGTTTTTCATGTTGTTCCGGATTTTTTCTAAAGGTGTGCCAGCACCGTTCAGTAACCGGAATGACCGGTTCGTGGATCACCACAAATTTGAATTTTGCTTTTGATGCCGAAAGCTCTTTTTCAAGGAAAGCAGACATATTGGTATTTTTATCCCATGGATCAAGGCAGGTAATTTGCACATCGCCAACGACATAAGAATAACTGGCATTTTTTATATCCGGATTATTGGTCTGTTTCCTGAACATGGGCACATAAAATTCCTGAAATGCTTCCACCGATCCGGGTCCGGTAACATCATGGTTTCCTTTGGCAATAATCCAGGGAGCAGGCACAATGGCCGCTTCAATTGACTTCATCGCATTCGAAGCCATCTGTTTCGCCATTTGCACCGAACCGGCCAATCCCTCCGATAAATCACCCAATTGAATTACAGCTTTTACCGGTGGATTTTCAGACACAGCTTTGTTTCTGATGATTGTCATAAAATCGCTCCAGTTTTTCTCTGTATATACGGTATATTCCTTTGTCACCTGCAGCAAATCGTCGGGTTTGGTTCCGAGCCAATTCATATCGTGGTCGTCCAGGAGGTCATAATGCAGGTCGCCAAGCACAATAAAACTACTTTTTTGTGCAAGTGCATAATACCCAAATAAGAAAGTAAACAATACCAGAATTGAAAATTGCTTCATTTTGAGTGAATAGTTGTTTATCTTTCTAATTTGACTTGTTTCCCGGTTTTGCTGCTTTTGCGGGCAGCTTCGAGAATTTCGACAACGGTCAGGTTCGTTTCAAGCGCCGATAAATCAGTTTTTGAAACAATAACATCTCCTTTTATTGCAGCCGAAAAAAAGGCAAAACCATCCTTAAAGGGGGATTTTGTCCATGGTATTTTCTCAACACTTTCAACCGATTTTTCATTTAACCTGAACCGGATTGTTTGAGCATCGTCGCTGAGTACATATCCGGTATTGCCGTAGATGTGCATGTCTTTACGATTGAAGGGCCAATTCCATGAAGCATTGATGACTCCTTCCATGTTTGGATACGAAAGCACGATGGTCGCATCATCATCAACTTTTGGATAGACACCAGGTTTGTATTGTTTAAGTCTGGCATAAACCGATAATGGTTTTTCACCCTTCATGATCCAGGTTATCAGATCAGCTCCATAACAACCAAAATCGGTTACAGCCCCACCTCCATTTAAAACAGGATCGGTGAGCCATTCTAAAAATTCGCTGTTTACTTTTATTTCTTTTGGCCCTTTGTGCCCATCGTAAACAATTACTTTTCTCAATTCACCCAATTCACCCTTATTAACCATCTCCTGACTTTTATAATTCGATGGATACCAGGTCGTTTCATAATTGGTAAGTGTAAGTATATGGTGCTTTTTTGCAAGTTTTGCCATGACATTGGCATGTTTGACGCTCACAGCCAAAGGTTTTTCAACCATAACGTGAATTCCGCGGGGAGCACATGCCTGCACAACTTTCAGGTGGTCGAAAATGGAAGTGAAAGTGATTACCCCGGCGGGTTTAGTTTTGTCCAGCATTTCATCCAAAGACTGATAAATCAGGTTTTGATCGATTCCAAACTGTCTGGAGTACCGGCCTGAAAGGACAGTATCACTTTCTGCAATTCCCACAATCTGAATATCATTTCTGCTCAAATTTCTTAGCAAGGGAAGCACATGCGAATGCGATAATCCGGCAATTCCAATTCTGACTGGTTGTTGAGCTTCAGAGGCACTAAAAATTATGCTGAAACAGATAATTAAAAACCATGCAACTTTCATACTGTAATAATTTGATTTTTAATGGTAGAATAGAACTCCATGCTGCAATTTAATATTATACTCTTAAGTATTGAGAAGCAACATGTTCGTTCCATGGTTAAAACACAACTGAATCCGGAAGCTCTTCCAACCCGAAATACTCATGTTCAATTTTGTCGCTAATTGCACATTTCCGTAGGTTGAAAGGCTGTTGTTGTGATAATGACCCGAAAAGACAGCATTCACTTTATTGTCGTTAAATAAATCAAGGTATTTTTCGCGATATTCCAAATCAATGTTTGAGTAGGCTGTCGGTTCATCAACGGTTTTAATAAAAAACGGATAATGGCAAAACAAGATAATATGCTGCGCTTTCAGGCTTTCTTTCAGTTTTTTTGTAAGCCAGTTGTATTGCTTTTGTTCGGGCTTTTCTAATTTGGCTTTGATTAAACCGGAGTTAAATCCAATAAACGATGAACCCTTGTGTTCGAATGAAAACCGATCACTTCCGTAGTTCTTTTTGTACTTTTTCAAGCTTTCCTTATCAGGAATTTGCCCGATGTCATGATTTCCAGGCGAATAATAAACCCGAATCGCCGGATTTATTTTTGCAGTATTTCGTTTAAATTCCTCAATCTGTGAAGGTGATTTTGGATCATTCACGAAATCACCTGTAATCACCACAAAATCAGGATTCAGACTATTTATTTTTGCTACCGCTTTTTCATATAAAATAGTTTCCTTTTCAAAACTCACATTACTGTCAAACATGCCAAACTGTGGGTCGGTAAGCTGTATAAAAAACCAGGGGGCTTTTGGATTTTCCTTTTGCGCTATCGAAGTACCTGCAATAATAAAAATCATTGCCAGGCTGATGATTGTTTTTCTTCTCAGTACTTGTAAAAACATATTTTTAAAGTTTTAAATAGTCAGTAAAAGGATTTGTGTTTTAAAATTATTCACCTGTATCATTTCCGATTTGAAATAAAGTACATGGGCATGATAAATTTAATATTACATTCCATATCCTGCTTCCTGCTTTAATTGGATTTGTAATAACAAAATCTAATTCGCTGCCTCTACTTTGTACAAACGCTTGATTTGTACCCTTGTCATTTCGCGAAGTTCTTCCACACTTTTGTTTATTTTAAGCTCTTTTTTCAATTTATCCAGTCGCAATTTCAAATCATCAGTCACACTGTCGAATTCCTGAATTCCAGAAAGGTTGTGCAATTCATTCGGATCTGTTTTTAAATCATACAACTCCCATTTGTCCATATCGTAGTAGAAATGAATCAGTTTATAGCGGTCGGTGCGGATACCATAATGTGGCTGAACATGATGCCAATAAGGGTATTCGTAATAATGATAATATACGGCATCTCGTAAAGGTGTCGTGGTTTTGCCTTCCATAACCGGCAAAAAGCTTTTTCCCTGAATATCATCAGGAATTGAAACTCCTGCAGCATCGAGCAAGGTTGGGGCATAATCGATATTCAGGAGCAAATCGTTGTTGATCGTTCCGGGTTTTATGTGTCCCGGATATCGAATCAAACAGGGCATATGAAAAGATTCTTCGTACATAAACCGTTTGTCGAACCAGCCGTGCTCACCGATATAAAACCCTTGATCGGAAGTGTAAACTACAATTGTATTTTCCGCCAGGCCACTTTCATCTAAATAATCAAGTACTTGGCCAATGGCATCATCCGCAGCTTTTACACACCTCAGATAATCCTTGATAAAATGCTGGTATTTCCAGTCTTTGCGTTCTGCATCAGTCATCGTTGAATCGGGTGTCCAGAACTCTCCATCATTGTTCCCGTAGCTGTTCCATTTTTCCAGATCTTCAGGTGACAATCCTTCGGGGGCATGAATTTTTACATCTTTCCGGTTCATGTGCCCATCAATACGCATCCATGCCTCTTTGGCCGCTTCCCTTCCTTCATAATTGTCATCGAAAGTTGCAGGGTGAGGGATGGTTATATCGGCCAGGTAATTTTCATATCCGGGACCAGGATCCCATGGACGGTGAGGAGCTTTAAACTGATACATCAACATAAATGGTTTGGTTATATCTCTTCCGGTTTTTAACCAATTCAAGGCATCTTCCTTAATAACGGTGGTGGAGTATTTGCCTTTTTCCTCAATAATTTTTCCTCCCGTTTCCTCAAAAACCGGATCGAAATAAGTGCCTTGACCTTCTTTATTAAACAACACCTTATAATAATCGAATCCGGTTGGCGAGGTTCCCAAATGCCACTTGCCAATAACTGCTGTTTCGTAACCGGCCTTCTGTAAAAGTTTGGGGAAAGTTTGCTGTGAACCATCGAAATCGCCTCCACCTTCATTTTTATAGAAACCATTTATATGGCTGTATTTTCCGGTAAGGATACAAGCCCGGGAAGGGCCGCAAATTGAATTGGTACAGAAGAAGTTATTGAACCGAACTCCTTCGTTCGCAATCCGGTCGATATTGGGAGTAGGGGCAACTTTTGCTAAATATCTGCCATACGCACTTATTGCTGAAAGTGCATGATCGTCGGTCATGATAAAAAGAATGTTTGGCCTTTTTAATTCCCTCTCTTTAAGTTGACAGCCTGGCAATATCAGCGAGACGAGAAGGACAGGTGCAATAAAGTTTTCTTTTTTCATAATTTGAGTTGAAAATTTCTATTCGTATTTGGGGATTTCAGCATTCTTTCCCCACTCTTTGTTTGGAAGTTCATCCACTATAAGTTCGAGGCTTCCTCCTTCCATTATTTGTTTATGTGAAATAAATGGCGAATCTATTTCTTTGCCATTAATAAGCGCTTTTTGGATGTATTTTTTTGTTCGGCTGGCGCCTTTGGCCAAAACAGTAAACTTCTTACCGTTTGTAAGATTGATGGTTGTTTCTTCAAATACCGGACTAGTGATGGTATAAAATGGCAGACCTGGTGTAACAGGATACAGGCCCATTGAGGTAAACACGACAAATGCGGTCATCCCGCCACCATCTTCATCTCCGGGTATTCCGAAAATATTGTCTTTATACCAAACGTCAAGTAAGAAGCGCGTTCTCTGTTGAGTCTTCCACGGCGCTCCAAAATAATTGTATAAATAAGGAATATGGAAAGAAGGTTCGTTCCCCATCGAAAATTGCCCAACCATGCCGGTTGAATTAGAACCATTAACATAGAAATCATTTTTTTTCATACCAAGCGGTTCCCTAAAAAGCTGATCTAAGCGATTTTCAGCAGCTTTTTTACCTCCCAGCATTTGGGTTAAACCTTCAATATCCTGCTGTACATCCCAGGCGTAAGTCCAGCCATTGTTTTCATCGTAATATTCCCGATAGCCTTTTCCACCTGCTGATTTAGGGTCAATATCTATCCAGTTCCCTTTATCATCTTTGGGCATAAATAATCGATGTTTCGGGTCCCACAGATTTTTGTGGTCCAGTCCTTTTTTTACAAATTGGTTATAATCATCGCTTTTACCTAAATCTTTGGCTAATTCAGCCAGGGTCCAAAAATCATAACTAATCCCTAAAGTTACCGAAACCGGCTGGCGTTTTTCAAAACCGTCCATTTGTGGCTCAGTCTCTTTTTCGCCCGGATGAAGTGCGGGAAAGAATCCATTTTCATGGTAGAAATCGTCAATGGGACGTCGGGGTGTTCCCTGCCGCCATGGAATAAAAGTCCCTTCCATTAGGTTTTTCTTAATCCCTTCGTAGGCTTTTTCAACGTTGTAATCTTTTAATCCTTTCCGGTAACCATCAATAAAGATGGCCGACGAGTGATAGGAATTCATACACATGTGATTGCCATGAACCTGCGGAAATGTCGGCATCCAGCCACTCTGCTCATACATTAGGGTGTACGAATTCAACATGTCATTTTCCATTTGAGGGTTGAGAATGGTGCGCAAAGGATGTTGGGCGCGATACGTATCCCAAATCCAATCGTCAACAAAAAAGGCACGGTTACTTTCATGTACTTTACCGTCATATCCGCTGAAATATTTACCTCCTTCATTAATGTCGACCATCCGTTCGTAAGTGCGGTATAATGAAGTATAAAAAGTTCTTCTTTGCGCTTCTGTTCCACCTTTGACTTCAATCTGGTTGATTACTTTTTCCCATTCTTTCTTTCCCGATACTGTCAAATCGTCAAAACTGACATTTGTCAATTCTTTATCAAAATTGATTTTTGCCTGTTCAGGACTAATATACGAAACTGCATATTTCACCAATACTGATGTCGGGTCAGTATTGGAAAATGAAACAGAACATTTCTCATTCTGAATATTTACAGAAGCATCTTTAATCAAATTATTGTTGTTATCTCGCAGTTCACCATAAACATATACTGTAACTGTCATTTTAACCGGATTTAATCCTCTTGAAGTTTCGCCTACATTCTCTTCAAATGTGAAAGTTCCCTGTTTATTAAAGGCGCTTTTCATTTCACCAGAGCCCTTTATTAGCAAGTTCTTCGTGCCGGTATCCGGAAAGTCGATTTTATAAATGGCACATTTTTCACCGGGAGCAAAACTAACCCTGATCTCATCATCAATTAAATATGTAGAATACAACCAGGGATTCACCACTTCCAAATCATGGTCGATATTCATTTTTTGATTCCATGATGAATTGGTGATTTCGCCAATAGTTACCTTCATCTGAAGGATACCGGCTTGCCGGTGCGAAGTGACCTGCAAAGGAAAAGCTTCCACCTGATCGGAGAGGTAATCCTGTTTTACAGGGAACATCCGGATCATTTGGTTTGGCAAATGCATGGTTGGATAGGTTGGCACAAGAAACTGAGCTACATTCCCAATGGTTGGGTCGATGTATTTGGTGAAATCTTCCTGTGCAAAAGACGTTATACTGAAATAAAAAGATAGTAGAACAAAAGCTGTAAATTTTTTGATTATTCGATTCATTATAAATATAGTTGATTGTTATTTATTTGTGAAATTAAAAGGTTTGTTGAGCATAGTTTCCCATTTCCTTTTCCCAATCCTTTAGCAGGGTTTTGAACTTTTTTATCATAACCGGATTTTCATCCTTTAAATTTGTTGTTTCACCAAGATCTTTAGCCAAATCAAAAAGATATTCCTTTTCTTTTATTTTCAGGTATTTCCAATTTTCCATGCGCACTACCCACTGATTCTGGAACCTCCAAAATAAGGGGCGCTTTTTCATTTCTTTTTCAGAAAAAAGAAGTTTCGAAAAATCCTCTCCATCGAACCTGACCTTGTTAGAAATTCCGGCTACGTTAAGTAATGTAGGTAAAACATCCATACTTATAACTGGGTCATCAGCAATTTTACCGGGTTTAATTTTTCCGGGATACCAGGCAATTGCAGGAACCCTGTGTCCACCTTCCCAAAGTGAACTTTTAAATCCGTTAAGCGCACCGTTGTTTCCCATGCTTGTGGCTCCATTGTCGGAGCAAAAAAACACAAATGTATTTTTGTCCAGGTTCAATTCCTTCAATTTCTCAAGCACACGACCAATATTTTCGTCCATAATTTCTACCATTTCTTTGTAGGCCTGTTTTTTGTCGGAACGGGAACCAAGCATTTCGAAATTTAATCCAGGCAATCGATCCGCTTTGTCATTCCGCCCCTGATAAGGAAAATGTGGAGCTTCATGGGGTAAATACAGTAAAAATGGTTTGTTTTTATTGGATTCAATAAACTTCAGTGCCTGGTTCGTAATTAAATCGGTTACATAACCTTCATCGTAGCACGTATCGGTATTGTGCCACCAATCATAAATGCCGATTCCATCTCGATGAGAGATATAATCCACATTGCCACTTACATAGCCATAAAATTCATTGAATCCATGATGTGTCGGATTAAATTCAGGTTGGTAGCCCAAATGCCATTTTCCAAAAATACCAGTCTGATAACCTGATTTTTGGAAAATTTCAGCCATTGTTACTTCAGAATCAGCAATACCATAGATCCTTTTATCCATTTGGGCATTAATTACCCCTTCCAATCCGACGCGCTGCTGGTAGTTACCAGTCAGTAATGAGGCCCTGGTTGGAGTGCAGACGGCTCCGTTGGAGTGGTAGTCGGTAAACTTTATTCCATCGGCTGCCATTTTATCCAAAACCGGTGTTTTAATGGATTTACTTCCATAACAGCCAATGTCTCCATACCCCATGTCATCGGCCATAATCAGAATAATATTTGGTTTTTCGGCAAGTTCTTTTGCTGCAGCGGCAGAAGTAAAACAACTCAAGGCAATTGAAACGGACAAAACATTAACCGGACTCTTCATTTCTTTTTTGTTTGTTAGTATTGGTTGTAAACTGCTTACAAGCAAATAGAATATTCTAATTCTGCTTATTAGCTTTCTTTTCCCAATGAAACGAATCCCCTTCAACAACAAGCTTCAACTCATTTTTCGGAGTAACTTCGGGTGCAAATACCTTTGGGGCCGATTTTTGCATGTTCTGCATAATTGGACGGTATTTTTCATCCGCTGCCAAATTGTACCATTCGTTAGGATCTTCCTTCACATTGTACAACTCTTCACCTCCATCGAAATAACGGATATACCGCCAATTTGTATTTATTACTGCATAGCTTCCTTTTTCATTACTCGGAAGAAAAACGTTTCTGTCCATCGATCTGTTTGGTTTTTTCAAGGAAGATACCAGGGATACGCCCTCAAGGTTTTTAACCTTCGGAAGATGGCAGAGTTCAATAAAAGTCGGGTACATATCGATCAGACTAACCGATGTATTTACTTTTTTATTTTTTGGAATCCCTTTCCCTGCCCAGATAAACGGAACATGCGATGTACGTTGCCAGAGCGTATGTTTGCCCCAGTGCATTTTTTCACCATGATGAAATCCCTGGTCACTCCAAAAAACAATGATTGTATTGTTTTTTTCAGGACTCGCATCCAGGGCATCCAGAACGCGACCAAGCATAGCATCAGCGAATGAAACGGAAGCAAGGTATCCGTGGATTGCATCCTTTAAAACGCCCAATTCTTCCAGTTCCCTGTGTTGTTTCGACCGGTTCATCATATTTTTACGGATTTTTTCCGGAAGATCATCCAGGTCATCAGCCTTAAAAGGAGGAAGTTGGATTGAATCGCGGTTATACATGTCAAAATACTTTTGGGGAGCATAATTCGGATAGTGGGGTGAGTACAATCCCAGGGCAAGGAAGAACGGTTTGTCATGCTTTTGCTGAAGGATACTACAAGCCCAATTCGTACGTATGGCATCCACCATATCATCTTCCTTTTCATTGGCAATTGGCCCCCATTCAAGATGCAATGCCGAGCCACCTTCTCTGCCGGTTTTGGTGTAATAAGGACTATAGGGATATGGAACCGGAAGCGGGTTGTCATTCATGTGGTAAGGTCCTATTTCCCATCCTGAATTTTTGACTTCCTGACTTCGTGCAAAATATTTATCCCAGCCACGAAGATCAACGAACCCACCCCGGTGATGATAGATTTTACCGGAACCATACGTACTGTATCCTCCTTGTTTAAAGGCCATTTGCATGGTTACCAGATCCGGATGATCGTATTGAAAAGGATCTTCTCCATAACAGCCTGTAGTTGATGCATTTAATCCGGTCATGATCGCAGTACGGGATGGCGCGCAGAAAACGCCGGGCGACTGGGCAGATGTAAAAACTACCCCTAGTTTTGCCAAACGATCCATATTCGGCGTTTTGGCCTGATTGTAACCCAGGGGAGTTACCCAGTCGTTAAGGTCATCCATGGCCAAAAAGATCACATTGGGCTGGCTTCCTGATTGGTTGCTTTTTTCACCTGTGCCCTCATTTGCCTGTAAAATATTTCCTGTCTGTCCCACAATGAAAATCATGCCCGGGATCAAAAAAAATTGATGTATTTGTTTCATTTCATTAATATTATTTACTCAATTTACAATTTCAGCATTTTCAATAAACTCCTTATCAGGTTGAAAATTTATCTTTTCTGCCAGCTTGGTATTCAACCAGATTTTCGATTTCATATTCCTTGTCACAGGAATATCAGAAGGATTTTCTCCCTTTAATATTTTTTTAGCGGTTGTGGCAGCCCAGATTCCCTGCTCCTCTGCAACCTTTGTAATTCCAAATACAGCATAGGACATCATAAAATCTTCACATGTAACTACAGGAACAAGGATGTTTTTAGAAATAAAATTTTCGGCTTCAACATTATTCCAACCTTTTATAGCTCCATTAGTGGAAATATAGATTATATCATATGTTTTATTTCCTTCTTCAAAATGTGTTTTCCAGCTCTCAAAATCATCAACCAATTCATGTCTGACTGATAATCCTACGCGATTATAAAGTGAATCTAGAATTAACTTTTCCTTTCGCGATGTGGTGGTGTTCTCGGTAAGCACCAATAATTTTTTCATCGCCGGATAAAAAGATTTCATCGTAATTAAAGTTTCGGCCAAAGGAAGTATTTCGAGCATACCCGTCAGCTTAACAGCCTTGAGGTCGTATTCCGTATCCGACCAGTTTACCCCACAAAATACAACCGGAATATCGATTCCGGAGAAGTAGGGTTGAATGAGATATTTCACCGCATTATCGTCAGAAACAATTACTACATCAGGTTCAATAATCCTTATTGAGTCGAATAATTGAGCGGCTTTTTTTTCAACGTAATCTTGCGAAGGATTTCTTTTAGTATCCATTATATAGGTCACCAGCTGAAAGCTATCGGCTGGGAATGCCTTCCAAATGGCATCCATGATTTGATCACTTGAGGGATGTCCTTTGTGGTATGAATTTATATAAATTACTTTCGGCTTCTCGGTTTTTTGCTGAATGCAACCTTGAAATAGCAGGCTCAAAAGAACGATGAGTAATCCACTTTTAAAATGTGGCTTACGGGAATTGGTTATTTTTTTCATGGATAGTGCTTTTTTGATTGCTGTTGTTTTGTTCCTCAATGAAAATAGCATTGATTTATTTTATAGCCTGTTCCTTTAAAACTGAGATTTTATGTATCAGGGAATCCAGCTGAAATGTTCTGGTTAAAGGCTCTGCATTGGAGTACCATGTTGAAAAAATGCCGTGTTGTCCTTCGTACAAATATTTTTTTGCCTGGACTGCCTCATTATGAGCCATCTCAAGATTTTTAATCAGAATATCCTTTTTTGCCTGATTTTTATATGCAAAAACAAAGTGGTACAGTGTTTTACTTAAATGGGACATATAGTAGCTGTATATCCGAAGGTTGTCGTTAAAAAACGTTTGTTTATCCTTATCCAATTCAGACATCATTGCAGTACAACGTGCAGCTACAGATTCAAATTTGGGTAAAGTTTCTTCCATCCCATACAATAGGGCATCTACCTGGTTCTGACTTTTATTAAATTCATTATCAATGCGAAATGTGCGGCCTTGAACACTCTCATAACCAATCTTGTGCAACGGATTCTTATTTAACTCCTCTTTTGAAGAATAAAACACTTCATAGATATGATCGAATGCCCTCGCATACCTTAAATCCTGAAACAAGAACTGGCGTTCCATTCCCTCAAATTCGGATGCCTTGGGTTGCCAATATGAGTTGTAATAATCTTTGTATAGTTGTGCCACTTGCTTTGCATGTTTTGCACCAAAATACTGAGTACAATAATCCAGTATAAATTCGTCGGTGCTATAGCTATTATAATCCCATAGCATTTTTGCATTGGCCGATAATTCCATCACAAATTCTCTGACATTACCAGCATTAACTACGGAGAAATAGAGCGGTGATTTATTGTTGATGTACCGGTAATTGAACTCCATTTTCCAGGGACCTTCGGCCGGAGCAACATGAGCTCCGGTTGAGGCAAATCCAAAATTCATATAATAACCCAGCTTAACAGGTTTTTCCGAATTAAAACTGACCAGATCGTCAAACGGATAGGGATCACGACGGGCGGCAACATAAGTCCAGATCATGTTTTCACTCTCTGGCGGCTTTAAATAACCAGCAGCCATTAATGAAGCAATTTCATCGTAAAAGGTAATACGTGTGTATGGATTAGGATTTCCCGTAACTTCTTTAATAATATCAAGTTGTGTCTGAAGCATTTTGTTTATTACCGCTGCCCTGTCTTTATCACTTTCAGGAGCATCTTCAAAAACACTCCAGAAAGGCTGATCTACTTTTCCCCTGAACGCGATGGTCCAGAGGTTTTCAATCCCACTCTTTTTGACAGTTTCTGCATTGTACCTGAAGAAATCTTTAATAGCAGACTCATTCGCAAGTAATAACTTTGGAGCTTCCATATTTCTGACATTTCCCCAATAGTCGTCCCAAGTTCCAAAGGAAGTATTAAGTCCTGATGTATGATGGGAAGTAATCACTAATCCATATTTGTCGATTAAATTGGCATAATTACTTACTTTATAACCCGGTTCAATGGTAGAATAAGTTTCAACAGTATTCAATTTAAGCCGTAGTGTTGTTTCAAGCCAAACATTCTCATTTTCCTTTGAAAGCTTTTTCCATGGATTGAAAAAATCCTGGTCGCCCGGTAAAATGCTCCGGTACCTCACCTGTGGCGATTTGAAGAAAATATCGAAATCATCGGCAATTAATATCTCATCTTTTTTAACAGGAATCCACGAACTCCAATGGTGCAGGGGAGGTACATCAAGAATTTTTTCGGAGAAAGTGTAGATGGCATAAATTGTACCCCGGAGGTCATTTCCTTCAAGATAAATCCTATTATTCTCCGAATCAGCATATATCCGGTGAGATTCAAAACCATCGAGCTTCCTGACTTTATCAAACGGTATGGCAAGATGCCCTGATGATCGGTTTACAATTACAATTTCCGGCTTTGAAATGTCAGCATCCATCTTATTTACAACGGATGGCTTTGTTCCCATAACACTCACAAAGTCTTTCAGAAAGGCATTAAGCGCGATCTTGAGAGGGCCATCTTCCTTATCAGAAAATACAATTGTCAGGTCATTTTTACTTAATTTTATAACTTTTCCCTTCATCGGATTCGCATTCAGTGAAAAAGCAATAAGCTGAATTAAAATTACCAGCAAGAGTGATTTAATTCCCGAAAAATTGTTAGAGTTCATCCTATTTTTCATATTTGGTTTAGTAACCGGAATTTTTACATTTTTTCAAATCTTTTTGTAAAGTCTTCATCACGGTGTAAGTCTTCTAATGGTGATTGAAGCGGTATTGCATTACCTTCATCGCCAACACTCAAAGCAACAATGCGAACGAAACGTGAATTTGGCAGGGTGATGTTTGTGGCGCCTTCAGGTATTTCAAGCCGGTATGAAAACAGGTAACTATATTCATAAAGCGCATCGCCGTCAGGCCTGTGATGGTGCGAAGCTGCCCATGCAATGCGTTGATCGCGGATAAATGCCGGATGAATTGTTTTCAGATTATTTCGCATTGAATAGGATAATTCTGCAACATATCCTTCGAATTCACGGTTATCCCATAAGCCCATATAACCTGTCCAGCCACCTATGGTTAACGGGTATTCCTTTTCACCAACCTTAAAGATTACATCGGAATCGACATCAGCAGCAGCTAAAATGTGCAATACTTTTGTGCCTTCAGGAAAAGCAATACTTTGCCCTTTACATGCCACTGCATTAAAATCGCCCTCCTTACGTGAACCAATATCAAACAAAACGTTGCCCAGATGAACTGTATCACCAATCATTTCAGCCGGATAAGTTCCCCCCTTACCATCGAGACTACCCCGATAACCTTCATTTCTTGGAGTTCGATCTACGTATCCATCTTCGCGGTTGCTGTTAAAGCTAAAAATATCAGTCTCGTATTTAAGTTTTAAGGGTTGAGTTACAGCAGGCATCTTTTCCTCTCCTGATATCTTTAACAGAACAGTTTTTAGTTCATAAGGTGTAAAGTCCAAACTAAGCACATTCTTTTTCGTGGCAAGTTTTACGTTCAACGGGCGTTCAGCTCCATCAAGTTCTTCTGCGGCAAGAATTGGCACTGAAGCAGAAAGCATAACATCTTTGCACTCTTTTCCTGATAATTCCTGTAAACGCACTACAACACCCGAACCATCTTCAGCCATTTTAACGGCTTGTATGTTTACCTGATCGCTATTGATATTTAGAAGAGAGAAAGAACTTGCCTTCCCTTTATGCTTTGGCACAGCAAAAGCTGCCGGACGCTGCTCAAAACGCATGGCTTCCCAGTGCGATTTACCTTCGCGCCAGTCGCCTTTATGGCCTGTAACAGAATAAGTAAACAGATGTCGTCCCCAATCCTGCCATCTCATTTCACTCATAGTACCATCGTCCAGCACTTCCTGTTCACTATCCTTGGTATCCGGCCCATGAATTAAGGTAAGTCTTATGGTATGGTCGTCTACTTTGTCACTCCCGTATTTTGCACCCGTAAGCAGTGAAACTCCATACGAACCTGATTTATCAGTTAAGTCTATCCAGGCATGATGAGGCACCTCATATTGCTTTTCGTTTCTATTACCGCGTTTGATAGTTCCCAAATCGAGGTTATAGGTTGCCTCAGGTGCTCCTGCCGTAAAGTGGAATGCAGCCTTCAACAGAGTCCCGCGACTTTTCCAATCTATAAGGTTTGCTGTTTCCACGCGGCTTCCATCGGCTCCTGCCGAAAGTCTTATTCGTTGAGTGATTTTTGAACCTTCGTTCTCCCTGATTACTTCAACAGCAACCCTGACAGGACCTTCCTCAATAACTTTAACTGAGATAGAATTCGATGCTACGCTTCGTGCAGGTTGTTTTATATCTTTCCAGTAGATACGCCATGCCGGCTTGGTATCCGGAAAGTCTTCCCCAAATTCAAGTTGTATAGGTTTTTCAAGTAATTCTTTATTAATTCTTTTATCGAATATACTTGCTACGTCGCCGTTGGCATCTATGGTTACTTTAAAATTACTGTTTTCCAAAAAGTCTTTATGAACAACTAATTCTGAATTTTTAATCTGTGTTTTTTCCTGGCGAATTGAATAAACAGCTGCTCCAACAGGAGGAAGATCAGCCAGAAATAAAATTCGTCTTTTCCCATCAAATCCTGCTGTAATCTGCGAAGGGACTTCTTTCCCTTTTGAATCAAATACTGCAAGAGATTCCGCATTTACCAGTTCTTCAGGAAGAAAGGCTTCGACATGATCTTTACGTGAAATGGAAAGCGGATTAAGCACAACTACTGGTACTCCCGGAACATCGGTATTGAGGGCCCTTGCCAAAGTGCCAACTGCATCCTGATATACTCCGGCAAATCGGTTCAGGGCAATAATTCCATCGTTCCAGCCTTGTTCGTAGGCTTTGGGGATGCTGGTTCCGGGCAGGTTATCATGAAACTGATTACGAAGCATTAATCCCCAGGCATCATTCAGCGTGACGTAAGGATATTCAGCCCCATTTAACAGGTGGGCGGCAACGGCTGCACGCTCGCTGGCATCAGCCAACAGTTCAGCATCGCGGTTTAATTTCTTTGTATAGGCCTGTGATGAAAGTACTCCGGTTGAATGTTTTATAAGCAAAAGATCCTTATTCCAGGTTGGAAATTTTTCAGCCTGTTCATCTGTTATGGCCCTAAACATAAGGTCAGCCTGCCCGGCAACAACACTAACAGGACCTTTTGTTTCCTGAGCTTTTTTAAGTGTTTCGAGTGAAACTTTTTGAACTACGCCACCGCGGTCGGCATTGTTTTGATCACCTCCGCCAATGTAGAAATAGTCAATTGGAAGGCCGCTAACCGCTCTGTTCTTTTCCAAACGCGCCAGTGTCTCTTCGTGGGTGGAGTAAACTTGCTCATGTCCTTCAGCATAGTTGCCGGCATTTAGTGCAGCAATTACTGATTTTCCGTCGGGTCCAATCCACCGGCCTACATTGAACGGAATTCCGTTAGCTGATTCCCATGTTAACTTTTGGGTTGAGAATCCGCGAATTCCACAGTGATTTAAAACAGAGGGCAACGAATATGGAAATCCGAAACAGTCGGGAAGCATAAATTCGCGACTCTCTTTTCCGAATTCATTTTTAAAATACTGATAGCCCATTAGAATTTGACGTACCATAGATTCCGTTGACGGAACATTAACATCATTTTCAACCCATGAGCTGCCGCTTGGGTACCATCGACCCGCCGCAACCCATTCTTTAAGTTCTGCATATTTTTCAGGATAATACTCACGCATCATCTGATAACGACTTGCTCCTGACCAGTTAAATACATAATTTGGGTATTCCTCAAAAGCCTTAAAGTTATCATCCAGGGTATTTTTCAAAAAATCACGGATTACTTGTGGGTAAGACCAGCGCCACATGTCGTCGAGATGCGTATAGGGCACTGCAAACAAGGTTGGCCGGGTAATGTCAATTGACTTGGGATCAATCGGCTTTACAACAACTTTTATCGGGTTGTTATTTTGTGCAAAGGTGGCTATCGCCAGCAGACAATTAAAGACACAAGCTATAGGAATGGCCTTTGTTAGACTGTAATTAGTTAAGAATTTTATATTCATGTATTTTTTTTAACCTCACAAAAACTTCGTTTGATTTAAGGGAAAATTTATTTTCTTTCCGGCATCTTTTTCGAAAAAGGAATTTCGCCACGCAGCATTTTACCTGCCATGCCCGTTAACCACAAATAATGATCGGATGGAACCTCTTTTTCAATAGGAACAAAAACACTTTTTCCAACCGGAACGTTATGCGCACATTTCATGATGGCAGTACCTTCATCAATTTCATCGAACATGGCAACATAGATCATTTCAGCTCCACTCTCAAGTGCGCCGGCAATTTGCTTCCAGTAAAATTCACCTTTGTTCCTTGGAATTTTGTCTGATTTGTCATCTTTCATGTTGTGCCAGGAGAAGCCGGGATAAACAGTTGGGGCATAGGATTTCCCATTTTCTTTGCACCATTTCACATCATCAATAATATTCTCCTGACGGTAAGCTTCGTAATTTCCCTCGTTATAACGCCCGACCAACCAGGGATGAACAACGTCTGCCTGTTTGATGGCATCATGCAAACGTGGGTCGCCTTTTGTATCCGATCCAAGGGTTCTCCAGCGCGACGGGATTCCCAAATGAATGGAACAACCGCCATATATAGGATCGTTTTTGAAAAAATCCATGATATCAAATATTTCAGGGATGTGACCAGATTCCCTTGTTCCGGCGCTTATTCCCCAAAAAGCAACTAAAGGTTTATTATTATGAAAAAGGTAGGTTGTTTTCTTCCCCTGGTTTGTGAGTTTCAGGTCGTCAACCAGATGTTTCCAATCCGCTATCACCAGTTTGTATTTGCTGTCATCCATACTGCCAATATCGTACATCAAACAAATAGCAATTCCATATTTAGTAGCAGCTTTTATAGCCGAAGCCATGACTTTGTCGTTATGATTTAGTCTTTCCTTGCTTGTAAGAACAGAGAAGAACCTTTGCATAAACACGCCATCAATCCCGTACTGTTTCATCCATTTAAAATGCAAATCAACGGTACTTTCATCGTAAGAGCTAAAAACATAGGCAGGAGAACCATCCGCGAACTTAAACGGTGTTTTGTATTTCACCTTGTACTCATCCATTTCAGGCCAGTTATCGAATTTACAACTTCCGTCTTCGAATTTGTTATTTAAAGCGTAGTGGGTCCAACCCCTTTGGGCGCCATCGCCCTCACAATTAAACCAGCCCTGATAACCAGCCATAACAAGCCCTTTATAACTCATGTATTTACTTTTTGGAGCATGTTTAGTTTGGGCTGAAATATGAATACTGAATAAGAGCATAAATAGTCCTGTTAAAAACAGTTTGTCCTTCATGGTGTATGTTTTGAGAATAAAAGTACCTGTGGGCATATAATTTTTAATTAATAAATGATTAACCGGATTAACAGATTAAAAAAGATTACGATTTTAAACCGGCATTACAATTTATACGCAAATATTCAAAGCTTTTTAACAGCTCCGATTGCTGAAGTTCAATATCAAAATTTTTCTGGGTTATTCCTGCAGGAGGATTTTTGATTTCCTGTGGCTTTCCATTTTTTGCAAGATTTAGAAAAACTATAATGCCAGCTGCAGAGAGATTTGGGAAACCTTTCCAGAATTCGGGCTTTAAAAAAGGAGTCGGTCGTGCCGAGTTTGAAATGGTCTCCACATGAAGTGGGACTCCCGGGCATAATTCAGCCATCGTTTTTGAATAAAGTGGGTAGTCCAATATTCCTTCGCCGATAGCCATTCCCTGAAATGTGGCACCTTCCTGGGTTTCCCAAATGGCAACATCGCGCACGCTGGTACAAACTATGGTTGACCCCAATATCTTTAATGCCTCCATAGGATCTTCCATTGCCCAGAGTGCATTTGCCGGGTCGAATAGTGAACCGCAAATGTCAGTTCCGGTTTCATTAATAAGAGCCAACAATTCTTCTGAACGAAGGTCGCCGGCATGGTTTTCAAAAGCAAATTTAACCCCGGCATCTAAAGCTGCCTGGCGAAGCGACTTCATTACTTTTATCACAGCTTCCATGTGTGCTTCAATTCCGCCATCCATATAGCGGTCATCAATACCACCGATACGTACACCAACTATTGGAGAACCAACAGCTGCTGCAACGCGAATCCCCTCACTCAATAAAGTCCCGGCATTTCCATAATTTGAAGAGAAACTTTTAGATTTTTCGCTGATGCTTCCGGCTCCGATATAAATACTGATATCGTTATCTCTGGCCATTTTACTTAAAAGGGAAAGATATTCAGGCTCTAGACTATCAAGCGGTTGAAGGGTATTCAGTAAAACTGAATCGAGCTTTTGTTTTATGGCATATTCTGTGAGTTGTTGAGCATTAAAATTCATCCCCCGAAGAGAATGATTACACAATCCCAACGGAATTCTTGCGGATTCGGATGGCTTATTTTTCAAAAATTCAATTGAAGCAAAAGCGGGAAATGATTGCATTGCTAACGCACCCAATCCGGCTATTTTTGTAAAATCACGTCGTTTCATAGGGAACATATTATAGTTGGTTATAAAAAATAATGCTGCCAGAGTGTAATCCTGATGTTTCGGAACGAAACTTCATTTCGATACGCTTGAAGAAGGATATGGCATTTAAGTTAAATTACTGATCAAATGTCAGATCCCGTCCCCAAACTTCCACTTCAACCCACGAACACCATTTATTCTCATTCTCCATTAAATCAGTAAAATGCACCCAGGATGTCAAATGTTTGCTTATTTTGATTTCCTGAGGCAAAGCTGTTTTTTCAATTTTTATTTTTTCGGACGTTCCATCAGAGAAATTAATAACAGCTTCATTCCAGTAGCTATCGTGCATGTCATAGTATTGAGCCCGGTTTACAATGATAAGTTTGTCCACTTCAACAGCTTTTCCAAAATCAATTTTGAACCATAAATCATCGCGTATGTCAGGTCCCCAGGCTTGGTAAGGCCATTTACCATGTTTCGAATTGGATTTATAACCATCGATGGCGTTTCGGGCAGCATAAAAACTTTCGTTGCGACACTCGCTGTTTGAAGTAGCGTGCGGATAATAATCTGTTTCACCCCGAATGTCGAATGAATTCAGTGCCAGATTTCGATAGGCTGACCATTCCTTCTTTGAACAAATACGAACCTTTATTTGGTGTTTCGTCTCCGAAAAACTTTCCTCCGGATAATTCTTTCCATTTTCGTGAAAAGGTATTCGAAATGTAAAACGCCCATTTGGTGCATAAACATAACACCCTGGAATATTCTTGTCGAACTGAACCAATAAATTTTTGGCTCCTTCAACGACTATATAATCACCTTCCTGGAATTCTCTGTCTATAGTCAGATTAACTTCGCCTGTTAAATCCAATGAATTAGATTCTTGTTCTGCAATAAGGACCTGGCTGGCATCGAAAGCCCTAATACTTAAACTGGCAGCCTGACTGTTGAACCCATACAAAATCAGAATGACTGTGTAAATGAAATATGTTGCAGGTATGCTTTTCATTATTTGTTCAGTTTTCGAAATGCCCCTTCCATCATCAGAAAAAATGCTTCCCCTTCCGGGGATGTTCCGGGTGAATTAAAACGTGGAGCCGCGCTGGCTTGCTGAAGCAAACCGTATTCATCGACATTTGCATAAACTGCCCTTCGCATTTTATCAGCAGGAATCAAATACGAAGAATCCAGCCATCCTGATTTTACCGCTGTATAAATCGTGTAAGCCAGCATTGCCGGCAAGGTTGATTCCTCAAAATTTGGTTCTGTAATCTTGTCGTATAACAATCCGCCGGGTAATTGATTGGCGATACAACCATCCAATAAATCGGTGCAATATCCGATTAGTTTTTTCTTGTCATCATTTCTTTCGGCTGGTAAAAGATCGATTACCTGCATCATTGCAGCAGCACACCATCCATTGCCACCACCCCAAAATGAACGATCTTTAAATTCACCTGTTTCCTGAATCCGAATATGATGGAATAGCTTTTTTTCACTATTCCAAAGTACATCCCGAATTCCTTCAATCTGATGAATCGCCTCATCGTAATCGCCCATTTGAGCCAGAAACGGTGCCACCATAAACATATTATCGCTAAAAATTACTTTGGATTTATTGTTGTGATAAATTACCCCATTGGCATTTTTCGACTCCGGCTTTTTTAAATATTCGTACTGAGCCTGAGTGTTAAAATCAGAACCAACCATAGATAACCTTCCATCCGGATTATTCCGTTGAACCGATTCACGGGCCATTAGAATTAACCTCGTTGTATCTCCAATTTCCAACATGCCCTGCATGGCAGTTCCCTGCTCCCACGAATGTCGTTGCATACAAAGCATGGCCGTTTTTACCTTTTCAACAACCTTATCATCGCATTGTGGAAGGATTGTATTTTGTCCTCTTAAACTGGCGGAAAACAAAATCAGGACTAATACAAATGATAATTTTAGATCGGATTTCTTCATTTTATTGGGTTTTGATTTATCGCAACAGTGATAATCATTTCGACTGTTATACAGGAGGATAGCACAATAACACTTTTGCAGGTTTCGTCGTTTTCCAGGTGATTGTTTCAATGGCAGCAGGGAAAAATATTTCATCGCCTTGAGAGAAGCTGTAATTTTGGCCTCCGCATGTAATATCAACTTCCCCGGAATATATCACTCCCACAAAGAAAGACCCATTGCCTTTTAAAATAAATTCACCATTCAGGTTCAGTTCGTTTAAGCCAAAGCAGTCGGTGTGAAGTTTATTGAAAATGGTTTTAAGCGTATATGCATCTGTCGATTCGAGTGTTTTTGGTGTAATTTTCCAACGTTCGGTGGCTTCTTCAAACGAACATCCATCGTAATGAAAGCATTTTAACATGTTTTCCTCACCAACGCCCTGATGAATTAAATCATCGCTGATAGCCAGACCTCCGGGAGTAATTTTTTCTACGCGCATGGTATAGTCGGTAGGCTCCTGAACTTCCATTAGAAAACAACCTTGTCCAATAGCATGAGGTACACCACCATAGATAATAAATGCATCGCCAGGTTTCACCTCAAAACGGTGCAATGAATTTAGCATACCATGAATATCTTGTTTCTTAAAAAGTTCATGCCATTTTTCAGGAGTTACACCTTCTTTGAAACCCAGAAAAATTGAACTCTTTACGCCATCTATTTCCCGACCACCTAAAATATACCACGATTCTGTTTTTCCAAATGCAGAATTGAGCATGGTATGAGCATATTCTTTATTGGGATGTACTTGTATGGTAAGGCGTTCTTTGGAATCGAGCATTTTAATAAGTACACCCGTTGTGCCATATTTTTTCGCAAGCTTTTCGCCCAAAAAAAGATTCAAATCAGAATTAATCAACTCATTAAGTGAAACTACGCCATCAGGTGATGACAAGAGTGATAGTCCCTCTTCAATCGGACGATTTTTGCCTCGAGCCGAAATAGTGGACATAATCCATTCTTCGGGTAAACTTCCATCATCTTCCGTTGTGCCAAACTTCCATTTATCAATTAATGCACCACCAGTATAAGTTCTCCACACGCGGTTTGGTAATTGTTTTAGTGGTGTCCTGGCAAATTTTGCTAATTCGTTTTTATCCATGTTTTGTAATTATTTCATTGTTTTTAGGGGCAAAAATAAATACCGAAAGAACTGACAACGGGATTAATAGCCCCCCCATGATAAAGAATGGGATCCAGTTTCCACCTCGTGTAAGCATAGGCACCAGATAAGTTGACAGAATAATTCCAAAAATTGCAGATGCACCACCCAATCCGGCTAAAGACCCTACAGTTTTACCAGAATGAAAGTCGCTTGGTAAAGTTTGAATATTGGTTATGGCAAATTGAAATCCTCCAAGAATAAACATTAACATGATAGATGCAGAAAGACCAGTGAGGGCAAAAGCAGCACCAATCATACCAGGTAAAATTATTGCACAGCCAATACCAATCGTTATCTTTCTGGCTTTTATTGCATTACAGCCTTTACTAATAAGCCTTCCAGCCCACCAGCCACCAAGTAAACTTCCAAAAGCAGCACCCACAAATGGTATCCAAGCTACAGCCGCCACTTCCTTAAGATCCAATTTGTACACTTCCTGCAAATAAATGGGTAGCCAGGTCATAAACATCCACCATATTGGATCGAGGAAAAAGCGACTTGCAATAACCGAATAACTATGCTTGTCTTTAAGTAATTGTTTAATGTTTAATGTCTTCGAATCTATTTTATCAACTTCTCCCTGTCCGTTTAGAATGTAATCTTTTTCCTTTTGAGTGATCCAGGGATGGGTTTTGGGTCCGGATTTATTTATAATATACCATAGTGGTATCCAAGCCAAACATATTAACCCTAAAACAACAAAAGTCTGACGCCATCCCATGGACAAAAAAAGTAATGGAATAATAATTGGCACCAATATATTTCCAACTGAAGAGGCCGCACCAAAAAAACCCTGAGCAATTGCTCTTTCTTTAATTGGAAACCACTCAGCATTCGACTTTGTGGTTCCTGGCCATGGTCCTGCTTCCCCAAGTCCGAGTAAAACCCTGAAAAATGCAAGTTGCCGAACACCACCAACAAGGGAAGTCAGTGAAATTGCACCTCCCCAAATGAGAGCTGAAATACTAAATCCGTTGCGTGTTCCAACTTTATCGTACATTACGCCTGATAGTAACTGACTTACGCCATAAGCAAGCATAAAAGCGATATTTATCCAGGCAAATACTTCTTTTGATTTTTGTTGTCTTTCCTCCGGAGTCATTTCATCACTCACAATATGCAGCTCAGATGCAATACCTGGTTGCACAACCATGCCCGTAGTTTTATCTTTTCCGTCCTGCCACATGTAGTTTAATGTGCCCCTGTCAAGTATATTAATTACTGTAACAAGTACTATCAAACTTAAAATTACCCAACGCATTCCCCTTATTTTCATTCGAAAATATTGTTATTAATAAATTGATTATCTGTGCGTTCTCATGGAACTCTCATGCCAGGAGATCTCCACTTCGAACTATATTTTCATTTCTTTTTGTGCCGCCTCCTTTAAAATTATTCCAGCGGCATGTTCGTTTCATAAGTATTTCTTATTTATTTTCTGATTAATTCCCGTGATTCAATACTTTTGACAAGTGGGTAGTTTACATCTTTTAAATATCCGATCAATTTCGAACGCAACTCCTCTGTGGTTTTTTTGTATTCAAATCGTTTAGGATTTGTACCCAAAAGATTATTCATTTCATACGGATCGTTTTTCATATCGAAAAGCGCTTCAATGTCTTTGCCTCCGCTTCGATGCGTGGTCATTAATTTCCAATTTTCTGTCCGAATCATTATTGACGGGACATTGGCATTTTCCCACTGCCATTCGGAAACAGCAAAATCGTATTTTGGAGATGCTGTTCCTTCCATAACACCTTTGAGCGAATAACCATCAGTTGCGATTGATTTGACTCCGGCATAATCGAGAATTGTCGGGAAAATATTGAGTACTGAAACCGGAGTTGAAACAGTTTGACCTGCTTTTATTTTCCCCGGGTAACGAAATAAAAACGGCACCCTCACCGACTCTTCATAGAAATTAAATTTGCCACGCATACCATGTGCCCCAAGCATTTCACCATGGTCGGAAACAAAGATAACCAGCGTGTTTTCGGCTAATTTCAATTCATCCAGTTTATTCAGAATTTTACCCACCCATTCGTCAATTTCGGTAACAAATGCATAGTAGTTCGCAGTCATATACTGCACTTTATCTTTTTCATTGTAAGGAGGTTCAATTTTGCCCGGATTGTACGGCGAGTTTTCCCTGCGGTCTTCGATTGACGAAGGAGTCAACAAGTCTGCTGCCTTGTACATCGAAGCGTAAGGTTCTGAAGGAGTTATTGGCACATGCGGACAATGAAAGGAGCAAGTCAGAATAAATTGTTCATTTTTTAATCGTTCCAAAGCATCAATTGTTTGCTTGCCTTGCACTGCAGTAATTGTATAATCGGCTGGCAAATCAAGAACCCCATGAATATCAGCCTGACTCAATTTTCGTTTTAGTTCATCTTCCGGTATTACTGCTGATGGCAGATATTTGTAATACCGATCGGTCGGATCAAGTTTATATGGGACCGTTCCTCCATAAAAGGTAGTTTCATATAATTCGCCAGGCTTCAATGGCCTTTTCTTGAAATTCTCCTGAATATATTTCACATAAATGGGTTCCCAACGAACAATAGGGTCAGTGCCAGTCATTCCATTTACCGGAGGATTCATGTAAACCCTTGCCATGTGTTCCGGTGAATGAAATTTGCCATAAACTTCGGTGGCATATCCTCTTTTTGCAAGAATTTCATCGAAAGTGGGATAATAACATTCTCCTGTTTTGACATCATTATTCTCCCTGATAGTAGTTGTCTCTGTTAACCGTCCGGTTAAAATGGAGGTACGTGCAGGAACGCAAACCGGGCAGGGAGTAATAGCCTGACTAAAATTAATCCCTTCACGTGCCAGCCTGTCCAGATTTGGCGTTTTGATCATTTTATTTCCTGCATAACCAACTGCATTCCATGCTTGTTGATCGGTCATAATTAAAAGGACATTTGGATTCCTTTCATTCTGACCAAACGATGCAGTAAATACAGAAAGAACCCCGGTAACAAACAAGGTGGTTGATTTGTATTTTTGAGGTATCATATCTGTTTATTATTTATTTTTTCTGTTATCAGTCTTGTTCTTTTTCTTGCCATCAGTCTTATCTTGTTTGTTTTTTAAATCGCCCATTGGAGTTTTCATTTCAGCGCGCCATTTTTCGTATTTTAGCTTCAATTCGTTTGTTTTCTCCGGATTTTGAGCTGACAGATCATTGTTTTCGCTGATATCTTTCTCAAGATCATACAATTCCAATTTCGCTTTTTTGTCAAAGACCAGCTTCCATTTACCTGCTCTAACAGCCCATCTGTTTTCTGATCCATCCCAAAACAGCTCTTCATGCAGCGGTTGCTTTAATTTACCCTTAATTGCCGGAAGCATACTTTTACCATCATATATCCGGTCGGCTGGTAGTTTGATATCCAGAACTGCACAAATGGTAGGCATAATATCCAGAGAGATAACAGGTTCCTTACACACCGAAGGTTTTATTTTTCCGGGCCAGCTCATGACAAATGGCACACGCAGTCCGCCTTCATAAACACTTTGTTTAAAGTCTCTGAGCGGCAGGTTGTTGGCCGATGTAGCTTTAGAGCCACCATTATCAGAGAAATAAAAAATAATGGTATTTTCATAAACCCCTTCACTTTTGAGTGTCTTAATAACTTCACCTACTGCAATATCCATACGGTATATCATTGCCATTTGAATATCGCGATTCCTGTTTCCGGTATTGAATCTCTTGATATCTTCTTCGGGTGCCTGCAATGGAGCATGAACCGCATTAAACGGGAGGTACAGGAAGAAAGGTGACTTCTTGTCTGCATTTGTCTTGATAAATGAACAGGCTTCTTTCGCCAGAATATCGGTCAGATAGCCTTCATCGCTTACAGGAGTGAAATTCCGAACAATACATTCGTAATTTTTTTCATCAGGACAGGTGAAATTGTAATAATCATGTCCGCCGTGCCCCAGAAATCCATAAAAATCCTGAAATCCTCTATTGAGCGGATGATAAGCTTTTTCAAGTCCTAAATGCCATTTCCCGAAGATGCCTGTGCGGTAACCTTCTTTTTTAAGCACATCTGCCAGGGTTAACTCACTCAAAGGCATCCCTGCCCTGGAATCGTTGGCCGTGTAGAAACCAAATCGTTGCTGATAACGTCCGGTTAACAAACCTGCCCGCGTTGGCGCGCAAACGTAAGCGCTGGCGTAACCATTCGTAAAAACCACTCCGCTTGCTGCCAATTTATCGATTGATGGAGTTGAAATGGTAGAAGGTGAACGTTGAAAGCCGACATCCGCATTGCCCTGATCATCAGCCAGAATAATCACGATGTTGGGTTTTGTCAGATTTTGAGCAGTAAGTCCCATTGTCATTAAGACCAATGAAGGAAACACAACTGAAGTTTTCAAAATGCTTTTCATAATTTAATAATTTTAATTATTTGAATAATTTATGATATGAATTAACGATTCTGGATTACTAACTTTTGGTTATAAACGTGCCCGTCAAGTATTGCGGAAACGATATAGACTCCAGGACTGAAAGAATTATAGCTAAACACGCAGGTTTTCGACCGGGGATCACTTTGGACAACCAGTTTTCCATCAATGCTGTAAACAGAGCATTGGTCGATATTTTTAGCTGAAGAAACGATTTCTAATCCGGTTTTGGCGTAAATTATTTTGATTTGATTATCGATGGATCGATTTTCTGCAGCGGTATTTGTTTCAGGATAAAAAGCTGCAAGGGTATAAACACTGTTGCTTGAAATTGTATAAAGTGGATTCGCAGCACTTACTTTGGTACTGTTGCTCCAAACATCAAGCACAGTGCCATCTCCCCTTCGGATTTGAAGATTATCAATGTAAAAGTTGTATTTGCCTGTCTTTTTAAGAATAATACTAAATTTATTTACAACACCCGGAGCTTCACTACCCATGCCAATAACCCTATGTTCCCAAACTCCGGCACCTCCCAATGGTGCGGGTGCTGTCATTTGAACCCGTCCAAATTGGTCAACCCCTCTTTTGGCGCTAAAGTATTTTCCTGTACCAAAAAACGGCGTTACATAAAAACCATCTGTTTTACTCCCTACCTCAGCTTTAATATCAAAATGCAAATAATCATCCGGCAATAACTTAAATCCAGTACCCGAAATTTGAATAACCGGCTCGGGATTACTTGCACCGGAAACGTAATCGGCAGTAACCTTTAATACTGCATTACCTGGAGCGGGATTTATTGGAGTTGCAAGTTTTGGAGCCAGATGTGTGATGGCTACACCGATAGATTCTCTCCATTTTTCAAGTTTAGCCAGCAAATCTGATGTAACGACTGAATTACTCATATTCACATTTGTACTTTCAGTAATATCAGCCTGTATGGCGAATAATTCGCTGCGATCAATGTATCTCGACATTTTCCATTGGTCAGTGCGAATTACATCGTGGTCTCTCCAAACCCAGTAATATTCGCGATCACCTGATTGAGCATTGGTTTTCATCTCCTGTAAAAATGAACTGCCATCAATTTCACCAATTACTGAGGTGGATATTCCTGATATTTCCATAAAAGTGGGCAGAACATCAAGATATCCAACCATTGGTTTAAAGACTTTTGGCCCAACGAATTCCCCTGCCGGCCAGCGTATTACGGCTGGTGAATGCACTCCACCTTCTAAAGTGGAGTGTTTATTTCCTCTAAAAGGCAATCCGCTGCCGTCAGGTGTTGCCCCATTATCGGCGAAAAACAGAACTACCGTATTATTTGCAAGGTTGTTGTCTTCCAGATATTTCATCATCTCGCCCACTTTGTCATCCAGGTTGATTAGCATAGCCGAATACAGCACCTGACGTTCCGAAGTACTTAATGTTCCGGTAATGCTAAATATGGTATTATCGCCGGTTAGCTGAGCATACATGTTATTCATTTCCGGAGTATCACCATCATTATACAGTTTGTAATACTCTTTCCAGGTACGAAGCGGACCTCCGGTGGCTTGCAGGATTGAAGCAGGAACACGCTGAAGATCAATATCTTTTACATGAAGCGGAGTGTGGATAATATTCAGGGGCACATAAGCTAAAAATTGATTTGTCTTGTTTTGTTCAATAAATTCCAGGGCATATCTTGTCAATAAATCTGTTGAATATTCAAATTCTGTATTTATCTCAGTTTTGTCATGATACCAGTTGGGGCTCGTTGGTTTATTGGCCCAAACTTTCGTATAATAGTCACATCCACCGCCATAAAAACCTATAAACCTGTCAAATCCATAATCGTTTACATGAGGGAGTGTTGGGTAAAATTCGGGAGCATTGCCATTGTGCCATTTACCAAAAATTCCGGTTTTGTAACCGTTTGCTTGAAACACACTGCCCATGGTCGGAATGCTGGTAGCCAGTTGTCCGTCAGTATTTGGTCCTTGTCCGGTTCTTAACGGATTCAAACCGGTAAGTAAGCCCGCACGTGTAGGGCTACAGACAGGGCAGGTCATAAAATTACCAAATTCAATGCCTTGATTGATAAGCTTATCGATGTTTGGCGTAGGTGTTTTACCGCCATGACAGCTCAAGTCGCCATAACCTAAATCATCGGCCAGGATAATCAAAAAATTAGGCCGGGTAGTTTTTTGAGCCAATGTTGCCGTTGAAACTGAACTAAAAGAAACCAAAAACAAGATGTTGCGGCAATAGATTGTTCTCATTTTGATATCTTATTATTTATCTGGGATATAGCGGCATTGAACTCCATCATGAGTTGTTTGAATTGTAAACAAATCATGATCTTCATAGTTCTGTAACCTCCAATTCTTTGATATATGGTGTTTTTGTCTTGATCATCCAATCTTTCAGTGTGGATTTCAAATCACTGACTACCTTTTCGTAGTTGGATTTTTCGGGATTTGTCCCGATCAGGTTATTCATTTCCAGGGGATCGGATTTGAGATTGTATAAAGCGCTAACCGTTTTTTGCTTTTTATCAGACATCTGGAGATAGACAATCATTTTCCAGTCGCCTTTGCGTAACATGAACGGACCTCCGTTATTTATCTGGCCCCAGACAGAAACCGCATAATCAACGGGATCTGCTTTGCCGTCAACTAATTTCCGCAAACTTCGTCCGTCATTTTCAGGAATTTTCATTCCTGTGTAATCTAAAATCGATGCAAAAATATCATGGTGCGAAACCGGCGCATTAACTTTTTTTCCGGCAGGTATTGTGCCAGGCAAACGCATGATTAAAGGAATATGAACCGAACCTTCGTACATTTTCATTTTACTGTTTAGACCATGATCCCCCATCATTTCGCCGTGATCACTAACAAAAACCACCAATGTATTTTCGGTTAATCCTTTTCGGTCCAGCTCGTCGAGCAATTTTCCCACCCACTCATCAACCTGAGTAACCATGCCATAATAAACCTGCTTCATTTGCTGCACCATTTCCGGATTCTGAAAACGCAGGTCGAATGATGTATTATTTCTCTGGTAAGGAGCATTTTGCAAATTGTCGTTTATGCTGGCGGGCACTGACAATAGACCAGGGTTGTATAAATCTGCATATTTTTTAGGAACGACATAAGGTGGATGAGGAGGACCAAATGAACAGGTGAGCGAAAATGATTTCCCGGGTTTCATCTTTTTTAAGGCTTCCAGAGCCTCGTGTCCTTCGTAGGCAGCCAAGGAACCATCGGCCAGACCATTAAATATTCCGAAATTCTGTGCCTGAGATACTTCCGATCGGTTGTCCTTCTTTCTTCCATTTTCACTGGTTGAAACTTCTTCCTTTTGTTCCCCATACCTTCCATCAATAGGAAGGGGAATATACGGACGAAGGCTCATCTTATCAATTACTTCATTGGCATTTGCATCTCTTGCCGGTATGCCAAGTTCATCGAGGTATTTTCTGAAACCATCGACAGTTGAGGGGACATTTGCCATCTTTGATTTGCCGGTTGTCTTCACTACATTGTTGTATTTTGAGGCAAACTTATAAGGAGAATGCCATTTCCCATAATATTCAGTGTGATATCCATTATCAGATAGAATCTGATCGAAAGTTGGAACATTCGGAATACTATCACTATCAACATCATTATTTCCGAGTACTTTGGTATTAAAAATAGTACGTCCTGTGAGAATGGAGGATCGCGCCGGCACACATACCGGGCATGAAGAATAGGCGTTTGTAAACTGAACGCCTCCTTTTGCAAGCCGGTCGATGTTGGGCGTTTTTATTTCCAAATTCCCGGCACATCTCAGGGCATCCCAACGTTGCTGATCGGTCATAATAAACAGGACATTGGTTTTCTCATTTACCTGACCAAAGGCTATAAAAGAGGAACAAAAAATAAAACCGTTTAGTAGTACGACGGATTTATTAAAACAAGGGATGAGCTTTTTCATAGTAGTTTTTATTAAAAATTATCTTCTCATGATTTTATTCACGAAGAAAGGTTTTGACTATTAATTTTCAATTAATAAAAAGCTAATAAGATTAACAAGCCCTGAATATGGCTGAATAAAATCCAGCATAAATGAAGAATTTACTGAATTCGGAGTCAAAGTGGTGATGGGAATTGGCAGAAGATGTGGTCACAAAAAGGTTAACATTTTACTAATTCATTAAATGACCTTTTATATTCCTCATTATACAAGAGATGATATTCCTTTATAAATTTTTCGTAAGTCAGCTTTGCAAGGCTATGCTTTCCTAGGCAATATTCAGCCCTGCATTTCAGAATCATAGCTTCTTCATTACTTCGGTCGAAATTAAAAATACAGTCCGCCAAATGAACTATGAATTCAGCTTCAGTTTTTAAATCGCATTTTTCAGCAAAAACCACAAGGGTATCAACAATTTTATCGGAAACATCTGACTTGAAATCATCCAGCCATTCGTACCCGCAGTTCATTAAAAAGGCTCCTTTCCCGGTTATTTCTATTAATCTGCTGACATTTTGTTTGGTGAGATTTGATTTAGAACTTGTAACCTGTAAAAATTCAGCATAATCACATTTAACGTCCTTGTTGCTGTATATAATTTTCCAATACCCGGTATTTTTTGTCAATTCAATGGCCCCGATTTCAGCCAGTATTGCTTTGAGTTTTGCAATATTCACGGCCCTGTTGTTTCGTGCACTTAATTCTGATTTATCGAACCACAGATATTCTGATAATTTTTCTGAAGATATTCCTTTGTTATTTTTGTGCGTGTAAAGTAGAATGAGTAGAAAAAGTTCTTTTAAAAGAGGTGAGAACTTATTTGTAATATCCTCTTTATGCTGGCTAAGAACCTGAAATCCACCGAATAGAACCATCTGATATTTTGGCTTTTCATTTTGTAGCATAGAAACAGATTCTTCAAATTCTTTATCATTGGCCAATTCATTTGCGGTGACTGCTTCTGATGATTTCCTTTTAGCGTTTCTTTTCCGAATCATAAACCAGGTTAAAAATCCAGATAAAATCACCAATGCAATCGAAAGATAGATGAACGATAAATTCTTTTTTGTTTTAACAATCGAGAGATTGCTGTCGGATTTATTTGGCGGATAATCTATCGAATAGATACCAACCTGCGTAGACGAAGTGTCTTTTGCAAAGGAAGTATAGGCAAAAAGTTTGTTTTGAAAAGCAAAATAAAACAGACCTGCATTCGATTTGATATCCGTAAACTTAAAAGGGATCGTATTTCCAACGACATCAACTTTAGGATTGTCAATATTTCCCTTAATCAGTTGTAAAGTTCCTTCAAACTTCATTTTTTCAAATACCAATGCGTAAAAATCCCGATTTTTCTTATCGATCCACATGTTGTTGACTACACACATATCATCAATCAATCGGGGAATTTCAAATTTTTTGAATAATGTCTGATTTTTAATGGAATATCCCATTAAATCGAAATAACTATGTGGATTAACCATCTGACTTCCAGACAAACTACCATAACCCCCTAAAAGATAAAGTGTATCATTCAAAGAACCAAGACCTGCCAAATACCTGGGCGGGAAAATATTTTTGTTTGAAGGTAATACCTGCCATTCATTTCTCGTTAAATCAAGCTTTCTTATTTCATTATTGTAGGTATGCATGCCATAACCGCCGAATATGTATATTGAATTCTCCGCAGGATTAAAATAGCTGTTATGATGCCTGGACTTTGTTTCTGATTTAGTAGAAATGCCAATTTCATTCCATTCGTCCGTCAATATATCAAGACAAAACAATAGTTTACCATCTATCTCGTAACAGTATATTTTTTTATCCAGGCTATTAAATATGGCTTTAAAATCATTGCTTATTATAAAATTTGGTTTATTCCGGTATTTTACTGTTCGAACATTATCTTCCTGAGCCGAATAAACAGACAATTCTTTATTTCCGACCAGAAATATTTTACCATTTTCGGTGTCAGGAGCAATCAATACAATTCCTTCAATTTCATTTTGATATTTGGATTCCCATGCCTGATGATTGTTCTTTAACCACGAAGGATTTTTAACACTGGCCACTTTCTTGCTTAAGCTATTTCCCGCTATGTTACCCTTAACTTCATCCAACGGCCAATGATATTCTAATTTTCCCTTTTCAGAAATCCGTATCTCCTTAATACTCATTAAGGGAACATCTGATGATTTAAAATTTTCATAATCATTCGCTCCAAATATGATCTTAAAGTAATCATTATTTTTAAATCCGATGTTTTCCTGAACGTAAAAAGTATCAGGTGTATAAAAAATTAAACGATCTTCACTCAATAAAAACTTAACACGTAAATTAATCCAACTATCAATAGCGTTATAGGGTGAACCAACCTTAATAATAGAATTGTTTTTCCCAATGACCAGGTTTAAAAATATTGTAGGTGTAGGTGTTATTATAAGATCAACATTGTTATTCTCTTTGGAAATAACTCTAAAAACATAACCAAATAACCCTGAATAATCGTTTGGTTTTAAAAGATCAATTCTATAGTCAAACGAAATTTCAAATTCGTCACGAAAATTTAATAATTGATCAGGAGATAAATCTAATTCTGTTCTTTTATCCAGAACAACATCGTGGCTTTGAAATTTTAACCCATAAGTTTGAGAGAAAGCTGCATCATTTATAATGATAAAAACAAAAAGTAATATAAGCCGAAAAATAGGAGCAGATCTGCTTGATTTTAATGTAGCTATCATCTATTAGTCCTGGATAAATATATTTTTTAGAGAGTCTAAATATAGTCTAAAAATCTAATTTGATTTTCGCTGAATTGAAAATCTTCGATTGAATGCAAAAAAACCGACTTTATTTTACAGTCCGGATCATCGGCTATCAACTCCACAAACTCTCCGGAACTTAGCCCCGGTATTTTAGAGGTTGGCACAGCAGATGCCAATTGTTCGGAGCGGCTGATGGAAGTATCAGAAGTATTAACGGAAAGGCACGACCTATCAGCTTGCGGAAAGGAGAACTGAAAACATATTGGAAGAAAAGCTTGTATAGCAAACGCTGACAGTAATAGAACACAAACATCATTGTATATCAACAAATTACGAAAAAAAAACAACAAATTTTTCTGTATTTATCAATCGGATAGGAGAAACGGGATTAGTTCCCGTTTCGTCCTTCCACACTACCATGCATACCGTTCGGCACACGGCGGTTCCTTAATTTACGCCATTCACTTTCCGATAATACTCCGTGAAGAAAATGTATCCTGCTTGCTGAAGACGGTCGTTGGTGATTGATCTTGTTAGAATTGGGCTATTGGTAATGCGTCAATAGCCTTTCCTGGTATTCGCATATTCCCATGCCTTTTATTTTGCAATACCAAGCTTTATGAGATTTCGTAATCGGGTTCGTATCCGTTTCCATTGTTTCCAAATTACCATCCGTAACCGTCTGCGAAACCATTCATCTAACTGCAGTAAAAGTTGCTTCATATCTGCCAACTTAAAATAATTCACACAACCAGTGATATACTGTTTTAGTTTTTCTTTTCTACTGGCATCTCCCCAGACGTTGCTCTTTGATGTAACTCTTTTATTCGATCTTTAATCTTGGATACGCTTTACGGATGTATCCGTAACCGCCCACCTTTCCCATTTTCATAGAAAGAGTATCTCAAAAATTTAATATTTCGGAAGCTTATGCGGCCATGGAAGCGATATGACTTTTGAAGAAACCACTTCCTTGTACCACGAAATCATTCATAACTAAGACACCGATTCTTCGAAAATTCAGTTCTCGAAAGAGAACCTCTTCTATAAAAAAATGATGGAACTAACTGAAGTCGGGCTTCAGAAATGCGGCGATCAGTTTCTGGTTGGTTATCCGGATTTGCATCCCGGGTTGGATTGCGCATTGGCATGGCGCGGAACCAATGATTTGTGCATGGACCTGATGCTCGACCGTGAAAACGCGCAGAAACTCTTCAACCTGGCCAGCGAACATTTCCTTGATGTGTATGACGATTTCCATAACGTTTTGAGTGCTGCGGGTCAGCCTTCCTGTACATGGATGAATCTTCCAATTCCCAATGGCCGAATGCACATTCCAAGCGCCGATTTTTCGTTTCTGATTTCGCCGGATGATTACATTGAATTTGGCTTGCCCGGCCTGAAAGAAGAGGTAAAAACAATGACTCAAAACATTTTTCATGTGGATGGAAAAGGCGTGACCAACCATATTTACGCGATACTTAGCGTTCCTGACGTGCAATGCATTCAGTGGGTGCAGGGCATGGCCGACGATTACCCGATAATGCAACATCTGGATTTCATCCGATACGTTCAGTCGCGGAACCAGGGAATTATTGTTGATTTGGCGAAAGAAGACCTGGATGAATACATGGAAAAAATGTCGCCCAAAAACAACTTTTTATGGATTGCCACCGAAAGCGAAGAAGAGGAATTTGCGATCATGAAAAAAGTAGAAAAATGGAGCCGGAAAACTATGATTTGATATTTAACAAAGGGATAGCTTCAACAAATAAGTCTATTCATGAAATATGGCTTTTATCTTCACCTATCCCTTCCTTACAACCAAATGACTCAGCCCCGGATCATTCAGCAATCGTTCCATTTCTGATTGGATAATGTCCTGTACATCCTGTTTTATCTGGAGATAGTTGTGTTGCACCATCGTATTGTCCAGTTTGCGAATGACTTGGATATCCTTGTAACTATCCTGTTCTTTCTTCAGTGCTGCATGGTCGTTCAATATCTCGCAATGGAATGTTTTCAGGTCAATTTTACAGTCCGGATCATCAGCCACCATACCTACAAACTCCCCGGAACTTAGTCCTGATATTTTAGAAGGTGGCACAGCTGATTCCAATTGTTTGGAGCGGCTGATGGAAGTATCGACGCTGTTAATGGAAAGGCTTTCCCGGTCCTGCATAATCTTTCCGAAACGCTCGGATAATTGTTTGGCTGTTTCTCCGTTTACCTGACCGCTAACGATGTTGCCGGTAATGTTCATGATCACATCAGCCTGTTCCCGGCCATAATCTTTGCGAAGCTGACTAAAGTCCTGAATACCCAGACAGGTTGCCACCCTGTTGCTTCTTGCCGTGGCAATCAAGCTATCCATATTATTCAGATAAATAGTGGGGAATTCATCAAAAATAAGACTGCTCTTTTGTTTGCCTTTCTTGTTCACCAGCTTCACCAGACGGGTCACATACAATGATAAAACGGCACCGTAAATTTGGATCTTCTGCGGATTATTCCCCATACAAACAATCTTTGGCTCATCAGGATTATTGATGTCCAGCGTAAAGTCGTTCCCCGATAAAACGTAGTACAATTGCGGTGATGAAAGCCTGGCCATGGCCACTTTGGCGGAAGCAATCTGGCCTTCCAGTTGCTCCATCACATCATTAAGGTAAGCGTTCACAAAAGGATTGATCAGTACCTCAATTTCCTTCTCCGTTCGGAGCAAAGTAAACAGGCTGTCATAGTCCACCTGCATTAGCTCAATGACGTGGGGCAGGGTGCAAAATTCACCATCCTTATACTTTTTTAAATACCAGATTACAGCCGTTAAAAAATTGATTGGCGACTCAACAAAGAAATCGCCCTGACGTTTGATCCATTCCCGGTTCAATCCCATCAGGATGGTACGTGCAGATTCCGCCGCATCGGTAATATCGGTCATCGCTGACGGTTCCAATGGATTGCAACGATGGCTGCGGGCCAGGTCGTCAAAATTGATGACATAAAAGGCAGGCGGTTTTGGATACCTGTGCTTGTTTTTCAACCATGTATTGTAAGCAATTCTGGAAAGGTCATCAAACTTAAAATCATATACGAACATGGTAAAGCCTTTACGGATATGTTGTGTTATGATGTGGCGTATCACAAAATAAGATTTACCGGAACCAGGCGTTCCCAACACCATTACTCCCCGGAAAGGATTAATAATATTGATCCAGCTATCACGCACCTTTTCTTTAAGATGGTAACGAGCAGGAAGGTTAATGGAATAATCATTCTCCAACAGGCGTTCTTCCTGTGGAAACGTTTCATTTTCCTTATTGAAAATATCCTTATTGTTCAACTTGTTTTTAATTATCCGGAACAATAAAGTGCCGCCCGATAGTATGAGCAAAAAGCCAATAGAGGTAATACCGATATACAGCATTGCAAATTCAGTTGTCTTTATTTTCACCAGCAAGGCAAGGTAACTTGTAAAATAAATCAGCAGTCCGGTGATGATGTATGCAAAAGCTGTTTTGTGATTCAGATTTTCGTCTTTCCTGCCTTTTGCGCCCAACAGGGAGATAAGCAGAAAGCCCAAAGCGATTAGCTTGGATTTATGAAAGTTCCCGAACAATCCTGTTCTGTAAATATTGCCCAATATTTGGTCACTGAATTCACTGGTTAACCCCCATTCGTGGAATGCCGAAAAGCAGTAATAATAAAAATGGATTACTAAAATTACAATGCTAATCAGCCTGGTCATATCCAGAATTTTCCTCATCGCCTGTTCGTTCTCACCTGTCTGCATTGCCATAGCTTTAATATTTTTGGGATTGTTATTGATTGTTATTCAGGTTTTTTCTTCTCCTCTTTTTCCTTTTCTTTTTTAATTGGTACGGCAGGTAATTTGATGTCTGTTCCGTTTGCATCAGTGTATCCAGTAAATTTTCAATTTCTTTAAAGGGTGTAGCGATCTGCATAACGTTTGGATGCGCCTTGGCTTCTGCCTCAAAGGCGGTAGCCTGAGGCTGTAACCCAATTGGTTCCTGAGCTGAATGCGGAGGCAACCTCTGCTCAGGAACTGCTTTTTGCTGGCAACGTTCCTGAATGGCTTTTGCACTGTACTGTTTGCCCAATACACTCCCGTTGAATACACATTTGGTTTGGTGGTCAACGTATGTGATACCGTAAATCAAACCGGTATCATTCTGGCGCAGGGCGACATGGATACCCTGTTTTTCCAATGCTTTTATCAAATCCTGGAGTGTTACCTTTTTCCCCGTTAAGAACATATCAATGGCATTCTTAATCCGCGCCTTGTGCGGCATCCGCTTCGCTTCATTTTCCTTAAATTTTGCTTCCAAAAATTTAAGGGTTGAATTGTTATAAAACAGGCTCGCTTTGATCGGCACGCCAACTGGATTTCCATCAGCATCCAGTATCCGGTATAACAAACCGTTGTGCTGGTAAACCCTCGAATTTTCACGACAAGGTTCAGCCATTACATTGTATTGTTTGAGTACTGCATTTAGCTCTGGAATGCTGGTATAACGATACTGGTTCAATACCGCTTCCAATACATTTTGTATGGCCATTTTGGTCTGCGTTTTTCCGTATATCACCTTTGCCACAGATACTGGGTTTAAGCGATATTGTTCCTGCTTTTTCTGTGCTTCAGCTTTAACCAGACCGAACTCTTTTTCGATTGCTTTTCGTGCCTGTTCCGATTGGTTGCGGCCTATGTTATTCATGTCAATCCGGCTGCCATCCGGACGCACTTTTATGGATACTATGTGGATATGCGGATGCCCTGCATCATGGTGCTGATAAACCAGATAAGGTTGTTTTCCGAAGCCGATTTTCCCCATGTAAGTCTCTGCGATTTCAAGTAATTTTTCTTTGGCCAAATGGCTTTCAGAAGGATGAAAATTCAGGGATATATGAACGCTGTTTCGTGTCACATTTTCATTCAGTTCCAACTGTTTCAACAAACGGTTAAGCTTCATCGAAAGGCTCAATTTATCCGAATCAATGGGATAATTTCCAGCCCCGATGCACTTCGCTACCCCTACCCTCACCTTATTTTCATTGTAGTTAAAAATGCGGTGAATGGAGTGTCCTGTTTTGATTACTGTAACCATGATTCAGCTATTTTTTGAACATGCTTTTTGATTTCATCCACCTTGTTAAAGAGTGTCTTTTTCTCCACTTCCCATACGATCAGCCAACTTTTGAATTCGGCAATCTGATTAAGTGTATGCAGTCGTTTTACTGCCTGATTAAAGTTGTTCCCGATGTGGTTCAGTTCATTTCTAAGCTGCACCATTTCAGCCATAAATTCATCCAAAGATTGGTTCCGGTAGTAACTTGTTACCGGTTTCTCAAAAAGGTTATGCCGCAAATAATCGCTTAGTTTTCGGCAGGTACTCGCCTTCCATTTTCGTTCAATTTTCGCATACTCAGCGGGTGTCAGGCGCAACCCGATGATGCGTGTCCGGTTTGAATTCTCTCTTCCCATCTTCTCTCATTTT
>JFJP01036973.1_pt1 | contig 83911 bp, 72 predicted proteins | sample 431651 | NCBI WGS metagenome assembly JFJP01 (sample SAMN02602958, study PRJNA72255) | Microbial mat metagenome, whole genome shotgun sequencing project. | biome: fresh water; feature: sink hole; material: water; isolation source: purple microbial (photo- and chemosynthetic) mats found in...
CTGATATAAATTTCAGGATTTTAACTAAAGAGTAAATCAATCTGAACCGATATTAATCAAAGAGGACTAATCCCATCGGGAAACATGAATGTTAGCTTCACTTATACTTACTGCTTCTTTGTTTATACTAGTTGGCTGTGACCAAGGGTTTATTTCGGTAATAGGTACTAGTCTAACTACGGCCTCTCTAGAGGTGTCATACATTCCAATTGCCGGTACCTACGACCTGCCTTTGACAGCAACACCAACCATCACAACTGATACGCCCATCACTAATTGTATCATCGCCCCCGCACTCCCGGCAGGACTGAGTATTCACCCCATAACCTGTGTGATTAGCGGCACTCCTGAAGAAGCACTGGATTCAACAACATATACGATTACCGCTACGAATTCCACAGGCACCACCACTGCGAGTGTCGATGTCTCCATTCCTTCTCTTCCATTAATTACGAGTTGGAAAACAGATAACGGTGGCAATGTTCTGAACGTTGATAACGTAACAATCACGCTCCCCCTGAATCCCGCCTGTACCTATAACTTCACTGTGGATTGGGGAGATGCTACTCCAGTACAAACTATTACAACTTGGAATGATGCAGATAAGAACCACACTTATGGCGCTAGTGGGACATATGATGTCACTCTCAATGGGACCATTGGCTGTTTTAATTTTGACCATGATACTGACGGACTTTTTGATGGCGATGCTTCAAAGTTTGTGGATGTTAAGCAGTGGGGAACGAATAGATGGAGCACGATGTTTAGGATGTTTTCTAATGCCGATAGACTCACCGGATTCACTGCAACTGATCGTCCCAACTTAACAAACGTCACCGAAATGAATCGGATGTTCTTGAACGCGTCTCTCTTCAACGGAAATATCGGGCACTGGAATGTTTCACGAATAACTGTTATGGAAAATATGTTTAGTGGTGCCTTCGCTTTTAATAGAGACATCGGAAACTGGGATGTTTCAAGTGTAACCAACATGACAAGTATGTTTTACTTCGCCAGCGCTTTTAACCAAGACATTGGTGGCTGGGATGTTTCAAGCGTAACAAGCATGAACGTCATGTTTCAACGTGCATTCGCCTTTAATCAAGACATCAGTGGCTGGAATGTTTCATCAGTGAATAATATGGCTGGCATGTTTGGAAATGCCTCCGCCTTTAACCAAGACATCAGAAACTGGAATGTTTCATCTGTCACAAATATGACTGGCATGTTTGAAGCAGCTACTTCTTTTAATCAAAATATCAGCATATGGAATGTTTCAAATGTGACGGCCATGGATTCCATGTTTTATTTCGCTTTCGCATTTGGCCAAGACCTCAGTGGATGGAATGTTAGTTCAGTTCTAAGTCACATCGATTTTGAAACAGGCAGTGCTCTGACTGCTCCTCAACTTCCCATATTCTAATCATCGTAGTTGTGAATTAATTCATTTTTGAATAAATAAGTTATTCTCTGTTGATTTCACGCATTACCAGACAAAATACTCTTGATAAAAATTTTACGGAGACTAATCCAATGAATAAGTTCTCAGTGGAGAAATTCGACCGCACCCAATTTGATATTGGTGGAATAATTCGAACCATAAGAAAACACTCTGGCCTAAGCCAAGTGGAAATGAGCAACAGGCTCAATGTCAATCAACCCACTTTCTCTAAGATTGAGAGAGGACTTATATCAACCAGTACCGAGAACTGGCTAACTTTCGCCTATTGTATGCAGTTAAATTTCGATGCTCCACTTTCTGGAGTCATCGATTTTGGTATCCCAAATGATTTCAATTCGCTCCCAAATTCCTTTAGTGGAATATACTTCCCCTCACGATTTCAAGAGGAAAGAACTCTATCCACACGCTTGCTATTTCCCCTTCTCGACTACATAAAACTCAGTGGATATGGCAAGGCCATGCTTGATTTTTATAAGAAAAATAAAGTTGATCCAGATTATCTAAAAATCATGCACCATAGTACAAACCTCGTTTTTGTGACTGAACTTTTGGACACACTTACCCCATTAGGATTTAAGTTCAATCCGGAGAATTTTATCCGCTCTCCAAGAACGAGATACCTCTTTGAAGAAAGAGGACTCAGGAGCTGTGCCAAGGGGCGCAACTTGCTCAAAAATTCTTATCTCGAATGTCTTTTCAATTATCAGTTAGATGAAATCAATAACAAGAAGAGGCAGTTTAAAATTAGCCTAAGCCGCACTGTTGACAGAAAAAATGCCGCAGCTTTGTCTCTGGTGCTAGATGTGGTTGAGGCCCTTTTAAAAGAATATATAGACATGATTCCTGGGGCAAGCTCAGTGGCCAGGTTTCAAAGAGATAAATCAGGGATAAGCATCGAACTCGTAGCCCAGAGCTAACAATATTTCTAGGGAGCTCCAAGAATTTCTTCAGGAGTTAAATAGATTCTTCTCTTGCGAGCAAGCTCTTTGGGAGTGAGCCATTGATAAACCCAATCGCGGTAACCAGCGAGCCCAGTATGGAGTCCCTTTTCAAGAACCTTTCTATCTGTCTGCCTTTCATAAGCGATCTTAACCTTCATTGATGCCGAGTAAACGATACCATGCTTGATAAGTTTGGCGCTCGACCACCCGATGTAATCTTTAACATGCTCTAGCTCGTGAACCAATATTGCCACTAGAGCATCTTCACTTGGAGGACATTCCAGAAGTTTCAAGTTGAGCTGGATAAAATATTGTCTTTTAATATTTGGCTGGGCCTGGAGAAAGTAAGCATCAGAGCGAAATGTAGAAACACCAATGTTCACTTTTCTGAGTTCAGGAAAGTACTGATCCTTTGAACTTTGGACCAGAGTCTTGAAATGATCTAGGGACATAGCAGGCAGACACTGCTCATGAGAAGCGGCCAGGGCAGACGTAGAAAATAGAATCAAAAGAATGAATCGTGACATCAAATTAACCTCTTCAATTCTCTCTATTATGAGGCCAATCTATGCTCTGTGACATGAGGGAGGTAATGATTACAGACTGTGCTAAATCCCTATCACCAATTCCGTCTGACTCTGCCAAGTGACCTGCTCTTCACATGTGATATGCCATTTGGTCTCACCAGTTTCAATGATATCTTCTGAGGTAAAACAAGGGACATTCACTCGAATTGTTTGAGCCAAATATTCAGTTTCATCAACCAGAATCCGCCACATAAGAGATTGGTCGCCTTCCATATACTTGGTGTTAAATCTCATTTTAATCGAAGCCATAAATGAGTTCTACCTATAATAAAACTGGTTGTTACGATGTGTAAGTCATTGCAATCACTTACTTCATTCCGTCACAAAGCAGTAATTTAGCGGTATTTGGGTAAAAGCTCGTCCATGGCCAGCTAGGTTCTGGTACAGACGAGCTACTTTCAAGATACACTTTAAAATTGCGGTCTCATCAATTTTTTACACAAACAACTGGAAAGAATTCTTTTTGATTAATTGAAACATATCCATCAAAGATAGTGTCAGTTGGAACCGATGCAATTTTGACTTCTGTAAAGAAGCTTGCCTTATATATCAGGACGCCAGGCGCTCGGCCACCATCATAGATATACGTTTTATATATAAAGGAAATGATATCCCCTTTGCCTGAATGGTAATTGACGTCTACTGCGTTCTGACCCATGACTTGAATAAAATTTTTAATTGATGGTTCTGCTCTCCCAGCGCCTCTTACTTTCGAACGAGTAAAATGAAAATCAAATATCTCCTCCTCATTTACACAATTAAACCTAAAAATTTCAGGATCAGGAATCCCGGCCCATACATTTTGAATTCCTAAAACAAACAGCATAACAAATAGAATTTTCATAGAGTCCCCTTTTTTGGTAACGCCAATGTAATCCCCTTGGTTATTTTAGTAAAATTAATTGATTTAATAACAGTATTAGATTATCTAAAAGACATGAAATTAGCATCTAACCATCTCGAGGCCTTTTACAGCGTTGCCAGACACCTGAGTTTCTCCAAGGGAGCTGAAGCCATTCATGTGACCCAATCTGCCGTTTCACAGAGAATTTCGGCACTTGAAGAACACTTAGGAACTTCACTTCTGATTCGCGATCGAGCGAACCTCAAACTTACTCCTGCTGGGGAAAAACTCCTTCGATTCTGCCAATATCAAGAACAGCATGAGAATGAATTGCTTTCTGAACTCAAAGTCACAGATTCAAAATCTCAGTCGCTGGGGGGAGAAATTAGAATTGGTGGATTTTCTTCAATTGCTCGCTCGAATATTGTTCCAGCGCTGGCGCCACTTCTTCAAAAGCATTCGGAGTTAGGTTTCACACTTGTAACCAAAGAACTGAATGATTTATTACCTATATTAAAAAATGGAGAGGTTGATTATCTCGTCTCCAATCAAGATCCCGAGCGTCAAGATATTGAAGCAATCTATCTGGGCATTGAAGAGAATGTACTTGTTGAATCCAAGCGCTTTCAAAACTCATTAAACTGCCTCGATCATGATGCCAATGATGTAACGACAGGCAGCTATTTTAAAGTCAGTAAGAAAGATACTAAGAATTTTCAACGTAGATATGTGGATGATGTTTATGGCCTCATCGACGGTGTTAAACATGGTCTTGGACGTGCAGTTCTTCCCAAACATTTAATAAGAAATGAGAAGGACTTCAGAATTCTCCGTCCAGACGTTATTTTAAAAATTCCGATGTATTTATTGTTTTACAAGCAACCTTATTACAGCAAACTGCATGCGCTTGTGGTTAAAGACCTTCAGCACTACTTTCAACAACAATTCACTCCTCATACAAAGTGAGAAAACTCTAAGCATTAAAGGTATTGCTATGTAATGTTCCACCATGAATGGTTGAGAGTCGTGAGAATCCGATAAATGCATATAAGTGTAAAAATTGGTTGCTTCGGCGTGATCTAAGTTACTGCAATTACTTGCATTTGTTTCTCACACAGTTATAATCCAGTAGTTTTTCGGTGTAAATGAGCTCGTCTATGACCATTTAGGTTCCGGTACCGACGAGGTACAACCAGAAAGTCTTTTAGCAATTAAAGAAAGTCTACTCGAATCCAGTAACCATCTTCAGGATTGTCTGGTCCAGTTTTCATGGCCCCTTCCAGTGTCAAAGTTTTGGGTTTCAAATCAAAAGACAAGCTTCTTGAAAAGATATCATAAAAATATCCAGGCTTTTTATTCTTAACTACAAAAGCATGAAATCTATGCTCCTGGGCAATTTGTAGTTTCCAATTTCGAATCCATAGAGCAGGGACAACTTGAATTTCGGCTTCATCTCCATTTAATTTAACTTTGCATGTAGAGACTTCCGAGGCATTTGGTTTAAGACAATAAAAAGCTTCATCCTCACGTCCCTGAACATTAAACCAATTTAAACTTTTAATGGAAGTACACACTTCAAACTCTATATTCTTGCCTTTAATCCATTCAAATCTGGATACGGAAACTTTTACTTTATAGTTGCCTGCCGAAGAAAATGGCTTGGTATTCTTGCAGTCAAAGGCATAACTTTCATTGGTAATAATCAGTGCACATAAGGCAATATAATATTTCACTTCGGTTTCTTAGTGAGTGTTTTTTTTGCAAACTTGTCAAAATCACTATTCGGTTCGGTGGCTTCAATCAGCCGTTGATTCGCTTCGTGTTTTTTAAATTCTTTTTCAGCGTGATCCATGGCCATCTGGTGAGATATTTTTCCAGCATGTGTAAGAATATTTTTTTCATTGAATTGAAGGAAGCCATCTAGCTTTTTTATCCAGTCGGCCATGTGCATCTGTTTTCGACTCAAGGCTTGGTCTTCCGCGTAATCTAAATACATAGTAACCACGCGGTTCAACGCTTGAAGCTCTTCCTCTTTCAGATAATTTTTTGCAATAGCCACATCAGATTTACGAACTGGCCCATCAGGCGAATTCTTCCAATTGGTAAGACCCATGTTCTTTTTTGTAGCATCAGCGCGAGACTTAATCACTTCAGCGATTTCAGCCCGGCCATCGTAATCAATGCTGGTCGCATAAATATCAGTGATTTTTTGATAGAAGCGTCGCTCAGAAGCACGAATGTCTCGGATACGAAGTACCAGCTCATCAAAGTAATCCTGCCCGATGGATTTACCTTCTTTGAGCCTTTCATCGTCCAAGACAAAGCCCTTAACCAGTAATTCCTGCAATTGAGCAGTTGCCCATTGACGGAACTGGGTACCGCGGGAACTTCTCACTCGGTAGCCAACGGCAAGGATGGCTTCCAGATTGAAGTGATCTATAGTGCGGGTAACCTCACGTTTCCCCTCAGTTTGAACTATCCGGAAAATCCGGATAGTTGCTTCCGGTACTAGTTCGTTCTCATCATAGATATTAACAATATGCTCATTGATGGTTTTTACGGAAACTTGATAAAGTTCGGCCATCGCTTTCTGTGAAAGCCAGACATTCTTTTCCTCAAACCGCACTTGAACTTTGGTGTGCCCGTCCATTGATTGGAAGAGAATCATTTCGCCATGCGGTTGGATTTTTAAAGCCTTTTTTGAGGCAGTTTTTTTATTTTTGACTTTCATTTGTACTTAAACTTTAACATTTCATTTGCATGGGTATAAAGCAATTTCTCCCAATATTTAATCTTTAATGGTTTATGCAATATGGTATAGTTTTATATGGCTTTATTCTTTTTATTCTTTATAACATCTTTTTTGTGGGCTTCAGAGCCACCCTGTTCCGAATTCGAATTTCTTGTGCGAGCACATGAAGTTCAAGCCTATCAAAGAAAGGATGGAACCCAAGTCTCTTCAGCTTCTAAAGGAGATTTTTGTCGCGAATATTTTATTGGTACAAAGAGTTGGGTTAAAGGATTTAGAGATTCACCACTTCAACACTGGCCTTATCCGGAAAAATTTAAAAAATGGACTAAACTCGAAAAAGAAATAATATTGAAGATTATTTCGAATTGGCCTGATATTTATCAAAACTGGAAAGGGGCCGTAATTAATCGTGCCGAAAAATCAATTTTTAAAGATAATCCAGGTGCCTCACTTCCCAAAGCAAATGCGATCATCTTATATGACAATTTCTTCAAACAAAAAAATCGTGAAGCGATCCTTGCTCACGAATTAGCTAATATTCATATGCTTCAGCTAAACCCAGCCAAAATGAAGGCCATTCTCCAACTATCAGGCTGGGATATAAGCTCTACACTAAAGCCAAAATGGACAGGAGAAGCCTCACCTTTAAAAGAAGATTCAAAAGTAAATCCTGGAGAGGATTTATCCAATCATATCGAAGATTACTTATACTCACCCAAAGACTTAATAAGAACGCGACCTCAAATTTATACCCTGCTGAGGGATTTGCTGGGCCCAGACTTTAAACTCAAGGACCAAAAATGAAACTTCTCTTTTTTCTTATACTCATTACTTCATGTAGTACTTTTAGCATAAATGATTATTCTCAAACTATTCCTCAAATTCAAAAATGTTGGAAGAAACAGGATGTTGCATGTATTGAGCAATATTTTGGAAAACCTCAGGAACGCACAAAAATGTCTATGATTTACTCTTCGGATGAAAATCCCACTCTAAAAGTTTTTCTAAATGATCAGAAAATTGTCAGCATTTTCTATTGGATTCTAGACCCAAAGTATGCAAATTCAACAAGCATCAAAAACCTTCTACATTCTGACGATTGGAAAATAGAAAAAATACCAGAAACAAATCCGCATGTTGTGAATCTTGCAGAAGCAAACTTCAGCAAAAAACTAGGGTCATCTTTTCTTACATACGAGCTTGATTCCGAAAAAAAGGTTCGAATCATTTATTGGGGTGGGGATTATATGAAGATGGAATTCTAATTCTTCTTGGTAACGTGATTGCCTTGCCATCTGGATGCTTGAGACTCAATAATGAGATGAATCTGGGCCTTACGAACTTGAAAAAGATCCAAGGAAGATTTCCAGAGGCTACTGCGAGTACGGCCAAGGTTGCTGCGATTTCGGTTAATGATTTCATAAAAATATCCCACTTTTATTTAAGCCCACCCTCGAACGAAGAGTTTTCCTTCCTAGAGTGGGCCGGTTAATCCGCTTGAAATTTTGATTTTGGGGTCTGTACTACCGGCATTTTTGGTAGCACTGAAAGAGAGAAAACTCTGTGACGTTTAAAGAAAAGTAGCACAATTGGTAGCCACACAGGTGTCTTTTGTGTGAGTTCCAGTTACCTTCGAGAAGTGAGAAAACTTGAACGATTAATCACGTTTCCTGTGTGTTTTTCGTTGTTTGCTTAATGTTTTGATGATTTGTTTTTTGAAACCGAAAAAGAGCTTTCGAGGCTCTTTTCTTATACCGAAAATTGGTTGCGGGAGCAGGATTTGAACCTACGACCTTCGGGTTATGAGCCCGACGAGCTACCAGACTGCTCCATCCCGCGATTGAAAGAAGTAAACTGTTGGAAATTAAAGAATTTATACGCCGCCCTCCGTGCCCTGTAAAGCCTAAAATACCCCAATTCTTTTACTCCAGCATAAATAGCTAAATTTCCATAAAAATGGCCCGATAAAGACCTTGTGACTGCTTAAAAAGGGACGAAACCATGCAAGACTTGAGATCAAACGGCAAAGAGCTTCTAATCAAATTTAATGTTGAGGAACTTACTCCAACTCAAGTACGCCTCCTGAAAAGTGTCACAAGCCTTCTTACGAACGTTCTTTCTTCGGATGATGAGAGTGAGTATTTCGATATGAGTGCAGAGCTGATGAAAAAGGTTGCCGAGACCATCAAGCACGCCGACTTTGCCAACCAGAACAAGAAGATGGCCTACGGTGATCAGGCAGTGGAATTTGCTATCGATTTTTTAAATGAGTCTCTGGATCAAACCAAGATCCAGAATATGGATAATTAAAAGATCACATTCCAGATTAGTGGAATGACTTCGATGCCGATCAGAAGGATGACAATCATTTCCATCATCTGGTTTCGGCTCTCGTTAACTTCAGAGTGAAGAAGCTTCGAAACTTCGGCCAGATTTCCTAATTTTTCATTAATTGATTTAGTCCAATCATCAAATCTAAAACGCTTCGAAGAAGCTCGAAAGATTTGCGCCAGATAAAAATCCCCCACGACCTTAAAAGAGTTCTCTACGTTCTCAACAATCTCAGAAATCTCAAGGTACATCTGCCCCGCCTCTTCAGCGAATCGGGCATACTGCTTAGAAAAAATCCCCTTATTGCGGCCCACGACATTGTTGTAGAGCTTGTTAAGTCTCTCGTCCAAAAGATCATCGTAGTATCTCATCTCGAGCAATTGGTTGAGGGCAAACTCAATAACCAGAGGCACGTCCATGGAGCCACTTGGCTCAATGACCAGAGCTGAGTTCCAGTCAACTACGACCAGATCATCGCGGGAATACTGGTAAGTGTTTTCCAGGGTGATTTTTTTGATACTGTCAGAGAGATTTTCATTGGATTCGGCCAGGATCAGCGCCGCCACATCAATCTCTTCATTAAGAGTTGATAATGGACCTTTCAGTCCGTCAAATTCCTGAATGAAATAAGTCACGAAATCTTCATTCATCGACCAATCATTATTGGTGGCCGGAATAGCGTACTTAATGTCGTCTTGAAATTCTTTGGCCTTGATTTTAGCGATCTCGTCCAGGGCAGTATCGTTTTCCATCCAGCTGGCTATCTTGATCAGCTCAGGCCAGGTGGTTCCTTCAAAAATGGGGATTTGAAAACATAGTGAAACAGTACCAAAGTGCCAAACCTTGGCCACCAATTCACACGTCTGGACGATGTCCATGATCTTAACGTCGATGGCACCCAGTTGAACTGACACGGGTGACTTCGAAATGATCAAGGACATGTTATGTTTGCGATCAAGCTTGAAGCGCTCTTTGAGTTTTTTATCTTCAAAGAGGGCCTCTACTTTCTCTAGGTCAATCTCTGAACCGATGTCGAAGACACGGTAAACAAGGATTTTCCCTTTCTTAACCTTTATTTCCATAAGAAGACCTGGTTTTAGCTGGTTTTTTCATTGTGCGGGCAAAATTTACGGCTTTTTCCTGAGCAGCAGCATCAGCTTGTTTTATCGCCTCTTCCTCTGCATTTCTCATCTTCACTTCTTTAATCGACTGAATAGTTTCATAGTAGTTTTCCTTACGGAAAGTTTGAAACTTTCTATCATCAGCAGGACGAGCAGTTTTAGAAACAATCTTGGCGACTTTCGCAACGTTCAGAGTTTTCTTAGCTGAAATAAATGTACGTTTAGCAAACTTGCTTCCGTCATCATTAAGACCAAGCGCCTTCTGAAGTTCTTTACGAGTCGTGAACATATACTGGCCAGGAGGAAGACCTTGAATATTCAATCCTTCAATCGCTACACGACGAAGTTTATCTACAGTTAATTCAACTGCATCACAAATTTTTCTGATCTCTCGGTTTTTTCCTTCATTCAGACGGAATTCAAGCCAAGTTTTATTTGGAAGCTGCTCAATCACGCGAACAGATTTTGGTTTAAGTAGACCGTCTTCAGTCATTACCCCACGCTTGATTTTTGCGAGGATTCCTTCGTTAACGTGACCAAATACTTTTACTTCGTAAACTTTTTCTACTTCATACTTAGGGTGCATGATCATGTTAGCAAGATCACCATCATTAGTAAGAATCAAAAGACCTTCAGAAAGATAATCAAGACGACCAACAGGGAAGATTCTCTGTTTAACACCGTAGATAAGTTCCATCACAGTTGGTCTTCCTTCAGGATCAGAAAGAGTTGTCATGTAAGCACGAGGCTTGTTCATTACGATATAAACTTTATCAACCGCTAAAAGCTCAAGAGTGTTTCCATCAACTTGAATAACGTCGGTGTGAGGATTAACTTTTGTTCCAAGCTCAGTGATCACTCTTCCATTTACTTCTACGCGACCATCAAGGATGTAGCCCTCGGCCTTACGGCGAGAAGTCACTCCACAGTCAGCGATAACTTTTTGTAAACGGACAGTAATGTCTTGATTAGACGTAGTCATGAACGCTCCAATCTGCCTCCCGGCAGTTCTAAGGTTTTATAGGGCGACGAGATTTAAGTCTCGTCGCTCGTTTCGATTTGTTCTTCAGATACTTCGTTTAGGAACGATAGGTCAAGATCAAAGTCTTTTCCTTTCATAATGGCCAGGTCCACTGATAGATCTAAGTTATTGATTTCACCATCAACATGTAAATTCAACTCGCCTTCTTCCAGTTTGGTGCCAGTCAATTGCTCAAAGGCCAGGTCCAGAGCTTTCTCCAGTTCCTGAGCTTCCATCATAAGATTTTGGGCTTCTTGTTCTTCTACTTCAGCAATCTCTGCGGCCCTGAGGTCTTCAAATTCCTGGTCAACTTCCGGAGCATTAAAGATGACTCCTTCTTGATCAAGATCGACAACCTTAGGCTCAACCACATTCATCAGTGTCTCAGAATTCATCGCCATTAAGTTTTGTTTTAATGAAGAATCACGGTTCACAAAATCTTCCAGAATATCAAAAGCAGATTTACGAACAGTCGTTTCGCCGTCCATCTTTCTCTTCTCTTCAGATTTTAGACTAGAAGTGAAAATCGTATCAGAAGCAATCAGCTGAATATTGGCCGAAAGTTGATCCAACTCTTCGAATTCATCCATGCCAAATTTCTTCTCATCGTTACGGAAAACAACTGATTTAATATCTGCAATTGTGCCGATGGTATTTTTAGTCGCCATCTCTTCCAGCTCATATTCAGGAGGAAGAGCAGAGATATCTGCAAGGTTGAAAACTTCAAGGAATTCTTCGGTCGTAGCAAAAAGTGACGGACGACCAAGCTCCTCAGAGCGGCCGGCCATTTTCACCAGACGCTTATCCATAAGGGCGCGGATAATATGACTTGAATCTACGCCACGAATTTTTTCCACATCATTTTTGGAAACCGGCTGTTTGTAGGCAATGATCGCCAAAACTTCCAGCGCCGTCGGAGTCAAAACAAGTGAGTTGAGTTTAAAGAGGTTTTGGACAAATTTTGAATAAGTCGCTTTAGTACGGAATTGGTATCCTTCCGCCACTTCGACCAAACGAATACCGTGGAACTTGTCCTCGTATCCACCCTGAAGTCTGACGAGGGATTCATGCACCACTCTCAGAGGGAGTTCAACATCAATCTGGGCCTTGATTTTCTGGATCGAAATAGGGCGATCAGACATAAAAATAATGGTTTCAATCGCGCCACAGAGAGTATCTAAATTAAGACCAGTGCGGGCCATCCACAACATGTCTTCTTGTTCTTTTTCGTCAAAGTGACTCACTTCAAATGAGAAGTCTTCTGCTGCTACTTCTACTTCGGTTTCAACAGCTTCAGCTTCTTCTTTTGAAAGATCCCATTCGTAATTGATGTCGGTCGTAGTAATCATGACACTTCCTTATTGGATAGGAGCTTCTGCTGCAGCAGAAGCTTCATCTTTAGTCTCACCTTCAGGGTCAAAACCATTTGCGGATTCAGGATCGAAGGAATCTAAACTCTCCTTGACCTCAATGTAAATGGAGCCCTTGTCCTCATTTTGAAAGACTTGTAACTTTTTCAGACGAGCAAGCTCTAAAAGCGAGATAAACGTAATAACTTTATCAATAATTCCTGTTTCATTTTCATCAAGGAGGGCCGTGAACTGAACGGTCTCACCTTCTTTAAGGAGCGTCTTAAGGCGGATCAACTTCTCTTTAATTGAAAGTCGGTCACGCTTAACGACGGCATATTTTTTCTTCTCACGACGGATAAGGTCCATCATCGTTTCAGTTAATTGCTGAAGATCAATGGGCGTAAGAATAGAATTCTCAATCGCCTTGCGGTCAATCTTAGGGTGAACAAAAATCTCATGCCCTTTTTTCGGAAGTCCCCACAGTCTTTGGCCTAAACGCTGAAAGCGCTCAAGCTCTTCAAGACGAGAGATCAAATCCCCGCGCGTCTGGATCTCAAGACCCATTTCTCCCGCTGTGAGATTGACGACAGCTTCTTGTGTCTCATCAGCAGCTGCTTCTGATTTTAAGAAAAGCAGCGTAGCCGCCATATAGAGATACTCACCGGCCAAATCGAAATTAAGATCCTGCATTTTCTGAAGGTAATCTAGGTACTGATTGGTGATGGTATTGAGTTCCAGTTCCTTGATATTCATTTCATCTTTTTGGACTAGATGAAGAAGCAGGGCCAGGGGACCATCAAAACGATCTACTTTAACTAAAATTTCATTCTCAGTCATAAATCCCTTAAGTTAATCCGCCAAACAAACCAACAAAACTAAACATCAGATAATTGGCCAGCATTTGGGCCGGGGCCAATAAATAACCCAATGTGTGGATGCCTAAAAAACTGAGAACCATCACCCCAATAAAAATCATAGGAGTGTAACGGGCAAGACCCTCATACTTGTAGAGGGCAGGGCCTTTCAGGAATGAAGAAATCATCTTTGATCCATCCAAAGGTGGCAATGGAACTAAGTTAAAAAAAGCTAAAATGAAGTTTATGAAAACAGAATATCTAAGCATCTGAATGGAAATTGAATAGTATTCCCAACTAGTGGATGTTTTAGTGGCAACGATCCCAAGTAAAGCCGCAGATAATGTTCCCAAAATAAGGTTAGATAATGGTCCTGCAAAGCTGACCCAAAAAATTCCTTTACGTACATTTTTGAAATTTCTAATTTCAATCGGAACGGGACGGGCCCAACCGATCATGGCAAAACCAGTGAAAGCTGCCAGCACCGGAAAGAATATTGTGCCCCATGGATCATAGTGAGCAGCAGGATTAAGGGTCATACGCCCCTCATTTTTGGCTGTCGCATCACCGAATTTATTCGCCATCCAAGCATGGGCCGCTTCATGGACGACTATCGCCAATAAAAAACCGGGCAAAGACTGGGCTATGTTGAATACGATGGAACTTAAATCACTCATGTCTCATTCATATCAAAACCACCAGTATGACGCAATTTATAAGTTGAGTTCTGCAGTCGGTTACGCAAAGCAAACCCCTTAAAAATGCAACCTACTTTTTGGACAATCTTGATCAGGTGGCACATAATCATTTCATGAACCAAAAGACCAAGAAAGCTCAAGTTCTTTTAGCGGCAATTGACCAAGCTAGTCAAAACTTCCAATTCTTGCTGCTCCAGACAAATGAGCAGCGTGGAAAATTCTGGCAGAACGTGACCGGCAAGATCGAAGGCGATGAAACATTTGAAGAAGGTGGACTCAGAGAAGCGATCGAAGAAACTCAGCTTAAAGTTGAGACGATCATCGATATCGTTGATCTAGGACTCAATTATGAATTCACCGACCAGCGCGGACGCAAGGTTCATGAAAAAAGTTTTCTCATTATTTGTGATCAAAAATGGGATATTAAAATTGATCCCAAAGAGCATGTAAATTTTAAATGGATAAAACAAGATGATGTTGAAGAAGGAATTGTAAAATTTCGCTCAAATCTTGAAACGCTTGAAAAAGCTAAACTGATTCTCAGGCACTGGGGAGTTTAATGTTTTTTTTACTCCTTTCATTGAGTGCTTTTGCCAGCGATGAATTGGACTTAAGTGCGATCGAAGCTCTTGAAAAGGAACTTCCCTCGACTGAGTATTCAGGCCGCACAGATGAAATTGAGCAAAGGCGCTCTCTCACGCGGTATACTCACCCCTATAAAAAGACCTCTATCAAATCAATTCTGGCCAGTGGCACAGAACATGGTCATGTCAAAGCCGGCCGCTATCTTATCCGCATTGAGGACAACAAGGCAGTGGAATTAACTGAGCCTTTTTATGGAAAGTTTTTCAAACTGCAAGATGACTTAGGTTTTAAATACGTTCAGAGCAATGATGGAAGCTGCGTCTACAAGTTAAAAACTGAGTTTTTCAACAGCATCGAAAAAGAGATGGAACTCTATGTTCCTCCCCTCAAATACACTCCGGCCCCGACCAATATTGTTCGCGCTGAATATGATAAAAAGCTAATCCTGCTACCCGAAGCGACACTTTTGGTGGGCATGGTACAGGGCAGTTACATGAAGGATTTATTTAACGACGATACCGCAAGCAGTGGTGTCAGTAACCAATATGGATTTCATGTGGCCGTTGACTGGAATATTCCGCTCAAAGCAGGCCTCGTTTTTCATTATGAAAAATCCTCTTATGATCTCAGAGGCGGAGGAAATGTTTATTACTCATGTCCTTCGTTGGGACCGCAATTTAAAACCAAAGATCTTGATTTTTGGGGAGCACCGATAAGATTCCAAACCCAATTCAGGGTCAGTCCTTTCGCTCGGGCCAGTGCCGAAACGACTCAAGGAAATGTGGACTTTAAATTTAATTCCGCCGATCTTTTAGTTGGTGCCGAACATCCGATAAAAAACAGAATGGGAGAATTTGTTCTAGGACTTTATTTCCAGTCGCAGTGGTTAAACATCAAAGACCAACCTGAAATTGTGAGTATTAATGCTTCAAATGAGACGAATAAAAGTTTTGGGCTTTCTTTCGCACAGGTGTTTGAATGAAAATCTTTTTTATCACCTTTATTTGTCTCGTCTCAAACGCCTATGCTTTAGATGCTGTTGTAACTGTTTTGGAAACTCCACTTTTACAACACCGAAGCTATAATGCGAAGGTTGTTCAGTACCTAAGAAAGGGTGACGTCATTAAAGTGCATCCTTCCCTGAACAATAATACCGAATTTGATCACCTCGCTCCCTCTCCTGAGAAACTGGCAAAATTAAAAAAAGAGCTGAATGAATCTCCTGAATGGAATCAGGATCCATTATTTAAAGGCATCGTGACGGATGCGACGATTGAAGACGAATTTATTCCAACACTGGACCGTCAGGGAAATACTGTTTATGTCATCCGTGATCACTTTTATTTATATTTCACGGACCGAAAAGAGTTTGATCAAACGACCTTAAAAAAAGATCCTACTGATTACCGCCTGGAAGAACCATTGCCGAAATCATATCCGCTCTACTCCCTCAGCGGCTACCGAGGCCAAGTCACTTTGGGAATAACCCAGCCCTACTATGAGAGTTATCCCTACCCTTCAAATGTGAAGAACAAGGGTTATACCAGTCCCATCGATCTGAATATGAGTTACCTGCGCAAAACGCCGGATGATAAGTATGACCGCTTCTTTTTTGGAGGGACTTTTAATCTTCGGACTTTTACCAACACCTATACGCTCTTCAACGGTGTAAGTTCCAAAGAACAAGGGATCAAGCTGGGAATCGGGCCATATATTACCTTCGATGCCTACAAGGGTGTTGAGAATCGCCTGAATCTTTATGGCAGTATAAATGTTAACTTTTTTAATCAACTAAATGTCGCACAAGAAAAGGACGGCATTGAAGAGCAAAGAAACTACCGCACCATCACCCTTTCACCCCGAATAGGCGTTCAATATCACCGCAAACATATCCTAGAAGACGTAGATTTCGTCCTAGGCACCTCCATCGAAATGGAACCGGCAACAACGTTCCAGTCAACATCTGCCGCTAACCAAGAGACTTGGTGGGTCAGTGGGGGCAGTGATAAATTTAAGACAAGAACGACATTTACGTTGGGCGGCTACCTGGGCTTTCAATCGGCCTACTGATTTAGTCAAAATACTGTAAAACTTTTTTTCAGTATTTAAAAAAAATGACTAAAGTTCATACACCGCCTTCCGAAGAGTTGATCAAATGGACTTACAGGATGTGAGTCTTGATCTTAGAAAACCATGGAGGGTTTAAATGACAACTTCGAACACTACAAATTCAAACAACAACTCAAAGAAAACTGCTGATCAAGTAAAAGATGTGCTTTTCCAGAAAATTGGAAATACTTGGTTCATTTTCTCAGAAGTGAACAGCGAAATTGTTTACTCTGTGATGCCACAAGGCATGGATCCAAAATCTACTAAACTAGAACTCTACAATATTATCGAAGAGCATATGGCGAAGGTTGCCTCGAGCAAGCGTCGTAGCCCTGAAGCTTCAGTTGCCTAATGGCAGCTCCAAAGATCAAACCCTCTGATTTAGCGAAGCTATTTCCCGAAGGTGAGACCTCTACCCTCCATCAAAAGAAACTCATTGAGGCACTACGCCAGCGCCTCAATGAAAAGCTTCAAGATCCAAGGATGGCCAAGAAGGCTGCCCTGATACTGGAGTCTTGGATCAATCAAAAACGTAAGTAAATTCTTTTTCCAAATCATTCAATTAACAGTAGAATCTCCTCACTATTACAAAGAGAGAGATTATGAAAATTCCATTTATTGATATTCTTCGTTACGAAAAAAACTTCTGTGAAACAGTCACTGAAAAAACGGCAGCACTTCTCAAAAATGGTCACTTCATTGGTGGACCAGTGATTGCTGAGTTTGATAACAGCATCAAGGCTTACACTCAGACTCAATTCGCACTCGGCTGTGCCAACGGAACTGACGCCATTCAAGTTGCTCTTAGAGCTGCAGGTGTTGAAAAAAATGATAAAGTTATTATTCCTGACATGACTTTTTGGGCAACTTTTGAGGCCGTGGTTAACGTAGGTGCAGTTCCCTACACTTTGGATGTTTCCAAGGAAACTCTCCACGTCACAGCTCATGGTATGAAAGAAGCCATTGAAAAATTTAATCCTAAAGCCGCTATCATCGTTCACCTCTATGGTTGGGCAGTTCCTGAAACAGTTGAGATCAGAAAACTGTGTAAAGAAAAAGGCGTCATCTTGATTGAAGACTGTGCTCAGGCAGTAGGAGTCAAAATCAATGGTGAGAGTCTTTTCACGAACGCTTATGTAGCAACCACAAGTTATTACCCAGCTAAAGTGCTTGGTGCAAGCGGTGATGCTGGTGGAATTTTTACAACTGACGCAAACGTGGCAGCTGTCGCTCAAAAACTTCTCAACCACGGCCGCACAAGCCACTACGAGCACGGTTATATTGGCTGGAATTCTCGTATTGGCGCTTACGAAGCTAACTTCATGGTTGAAGCATTAAAACACCTTGATGCTCGTCTTGATAGCCGCAGAAATGTTTGTAAGCAGTACCGTGAAAAAATTAAAAATCCACAGTTAAAATTTCTTGGCCCTGCTTCTCACGTCGCAGAGAACGGATATCTTTCTGTCGCTCTCATGACACCAGAATCAAGACCTGCTTTCATTGAGTATTTAAAGGCCAATGACATTGGTTACGGCACAGTTTATCCAGGTGCTATGAGTGAGCAGCCAGGAGCGAAAGGCCACTTGGGTGGAAAAATTTCTCATGGTCACGCTGACTGGATTGCTAAATCAGTCATCAATCTTCCCTGTTTTGCTTATATGACCCAAGCTGAAATCGATTACGTTGTAGAAACAGTTAATCAGTATAAATAATTCTTCCCCGAGAGACTGATTAATTTAATCAGTCTCTCTTTTTTTCTCAAGCACTTATCTTTCCCTCTCAAATTAACAAATAATTCTTAACAATAAATATCCAGTTTAAGGCATTTTTTTCCTCATGTTTCCTTAAGGCAAACCGAAATGCTAGGTCAACAACGACTTCTTCATAGTGAGGAAGTCAAAATTAACAAAGGGCATGGTTGCCCGATGATGGGATCTGAACACCCCATTTGCAAGCACGGAGGTTTTATGGTTTTTAACGGAGGATAGGATTATGGGTTTCAGAATTAACACAAACGTGGCATCTCTACAGGCGCAGAGTTCGTTGAACAAAGTGAACAAGGAATCTCAAGAGAGTTTCGCAAAGCTAAGTTCAGGTACAAGAATTTCAAAAGCCGCAGATGATGCTGCAGGATTAGCGATCTCAGAAAAATTAAAAGCTGAGATTCGGTCAACTCATCAAGCGAACCGAAATGCGAATGATGGTATCTCGATGGTGCAAGTAGCAGAAGGTGGATTGAACGAGACGTCTAGTATTCTAGTACGTATGCGTGAACTCTCTATCCAATCAGCTTCAGATACTGTCGGTGATGTTGAAAGAGGTATGTCCAACATGGAATATCAGCAGTTGAAACAAGAAATGGACCGTATTTCGAAAGTGACAGAATACAATGGTACAAAACTTCTTGATGGATCTGGTGAGAGAAAAGAATTCCAAATTGGAACTGGTGCGGATGAATTTGAAGATCGCATCGGTTTTGATCCAGGACAACTGAATTCAAGTATTGGCGAAATGGGTGTTGAAGGTATCGATGTTTCAACTAAGGAAGGCGCTCAAGAGAGTTTAGCTTCTTTGGATGGCGCGATTGAAAAAGTATCAGGTCAGAGAGCGGTTCTCGGAGCAATCCAAAACCGACTGACTTCTACTTCGAACAACTTGCAAGTATCTGCAGAGAATATGAGCGCAGCCAATAGCCGAATCCGCGATGTGGATTATGCTGAAGAGACGGCCAAACAGGCACGTAACCAAATCTTGACCGCAGCAGGTACTTCGGTACTCGCCCAGGCCAACATGAGTGGTCAAAGTGCTCTGAAATTGATCGGTTAAGAATTTCTGAGAAAATGACTCAAGGCTCTCTCCTCTGGAGAGGGCCTTTTTTGTTTTACTGCCCCGTGTTTTTTTGCTACTGATCACTCACCATGACAACACCAAATGCTAAAAAAACAATCGACGATAACCACGCGTATCGCCAGGACTTTAAGTACACCCACGATAATCCTTATCATGACAAGCTCGCCGGCTTTGATCATTTCGTTTTAAGAGATGAAGAAGCGGAAACCAACGTCGGTAAGTGGAACGAGCATATTTTCAAAAATGACCTTCCGGTAGAAATCGAAATTGGCACGGGCTACGGCGAGTTCATGATTGAATACTGCCAGAAAAATCCGACCGTAAATTTTATCGGCCTTGATCACCGCTTTAAGCGCAGTTTCGCTCTGGCCAAGAAGCTCGACAAAATTGATGTTAAAAACTTTCGTTATCTTCGTGCGCGCGGTGAGCGACTTGAGTTCATGTTTAATGAATCTGAGGTCCAATCAGTTTTTTATTTTTTCCCTGATCCGTGGCCAAAAAACCGCCACAATAAAAAAAGACTTTTTCAAAAACCATTTTTGAACGCATGTCACAAAGTTTTAAAACCGGGTGGCACACTTTTTATTAAAACTGATCACGATGGCTATTTTGACTGGATGCTAGATCACCTTAAAGAAGAAAAAAGATTTGAGGTCCTCTTGCAATCTCGTGACCTTAGGAAAGAATACCCTGAACATTTCCTCTCGCAATTTACCACGAAATTTGAAAAGATCTTTTTATCCCAGGGTACTTTAATTAAATCTATCGTTTTGAAAAATATCAAAGGTTGAAATGGCCTTCGAACAGCTGAAAGATAGGATCAGAGAAACTCCGATCTCATCCATAATCAGTCATTACATGCCGTTAAATAAGAAGGGCGCCAGTTTGGTGGGCCTTTGTCCGTTTCATCCTGATTCCAAACCATCCATGAACGTGAGCGATGCCAAGGGCATGTTTAAGTGCTTCGCTTGTGGTGCCGGTGGAGACGCCATTACTTTTGTTAAAGACTTCACCAAAGTTGAATTTGTTGATGCTCTCAAAGATATTGCAGGAAAACTCGGTCTTCCTTTCGAAGAGTACCAAAAAGAAAAAAAGAAAAATCCGCGTTTAGAAATGGCGTTCAGAGTGCTTAATGCTTCCGTAAAACTTTATAAGAAGTTTTCAGAGCAAGGACCCGAGTACTACTCGGCTTTCATTGAGAGAAGAAAATTAAATCCAGACTCAATTGAAAAATTTCAAATTGGTTACGCCCCGGGAAATAATTCTCTGATGAAATATCTCGAGAGTGTTCCTGAGACGGATCGCGATTTTGCCCAGCAAACAGCGATGGATCTGGGTTTGGTCAAATATAATGAAGCCCGCGACAGCTATTATGATTTCTACCGCGACCGAGTGATGTTTCCTATTCACGATCACAGCGGACAAATTCGAGGTTACAGTTCACGAGCGGTGCTACCTGACCAGAATCCCAAATATTTAAACTCAGGCGAATCATTTGCTTTTGATAAAGGGGCCATCCTCTTTGGTTATTTCTTCGGAAAAAATCTCATTCGCCAATCAGATCAAGTCATCATTGTTGAAGGCAACATGGACGTGATCATGATGCATCAGTTTGGCTTTCTTAATACGGTTGGCACCATGGGAACCGCTCTTTCGGATCAATCCATTCGCCTCTTGGCCAACATGACCAAGAATGTATTTCTAGGCATGGATTCAGACGCCGCCGGAAAAAAAGCCATGAAGAAAATTAATGCTGATTTTATGAATTTGGGGATTCTGCCTAAGTTCTTAAGCTTTGAGCCGGCAAAAGATCCGGATGAATTTCTGCTTTTGGAAGGGCGACTAGCGCTGATTGAAAGACAGGAGAAGGCCCCGATCCTCCTCGATGTGCTCATTTCTGAGCTCATTCCGGAGAAGATCCCAGAAAATCTTGAAGTAAAACTTAAAACCCTGCAGTGCGTTTTTGAATTATTAGCTCCCCTCAAAGAACACCTCGCGGCTTCAGAGCGCGCAGTAAACGTGGCCAAGACTCTTGGTCTTAAATCTGACTCGGCAACCATTTTGCAAGACTACCGTGAGTACTTAAGTCACCAGAAAATGAAGACATATCCAACACATGAGAAGCCCAAAATTATTAGCGCCGAAGAAGAGATTGAGCGAGAGGAACAAAAACAAACTGAGGAGAGAGAAAATCCAGTGCAAGAATCGGGCCCACTGAGCAAGTCAGAAAAGGTCTTTCTCCGGGAAATTGTCTGTCATCCCGAGTTCTTGACGCATCCAAACAGGGATGAATTTCTTGCCTATATTGGACACAATGAGGTAAAAAGACTGTTTCAATGGCTCGTTAAAATTTATTTTGAAATCGACGAAGCCGAATACGTCCCGATTGTTCAGGATGAACTCCAGGCCGGTGGTTATGCTAAAGAAATTAAGGACATCGCTACAGATGCTCTTTATAACTACGGCAACAAGTATAACGATAAAGTCATTCAGCAAATGTTGAAGGACTACAAAGTGATGTTGAAAAGAGATCAGCTTAAAAATAAGCGTAAAGCTTTAGTTGATCGACAAAAAACCTCTCACACCCAAAATGAAGTTGATCACCTCATGGTTGAGATCTCGAATTTAGATAGAGAGATCCACAATCTGAAAAATACGGTGTCCTAGATCCAGGAGATACTATGTCAGTCGTTGTTGCATTTTTAAACTCACGGGAATTTTCCCGTCTCGTTATGAAAGGAAAAGATCAGACGTATCTTACTCCTGAAGAAATTAACGACGCGATTCCTGCAAACATTGTCGATCCTAATTCAATTGACCAGATCATGGAAAAAATTGAAGAAGCTCGCATTCAGGTTAAAACTCCTGAAGTTGACGAGGAAGAAGCAGAAAAAGCTAGTACCGAAGTAGCTGAAGATCCACTTACTCATGATGAAGAAGCTGAGTTACGTGCCTCTACCAGTGACCCTGTTAAACTATATCTTAAGAAAATGGGTTCTGTTGCCCTTCTCACTCGTGAAGGCGAAGTAAAAATCGCTAAAGAGATTGAAGAAGGCGAAAAAGAAATCGTTCTTTCATGTCTTAAGTCTAAACACGCTCTTGAAGAGATTGTTAAACTTAAGAATAGAGTGATTCAGGCAGAAGAGCAGAACGAATTCGTTAAGGATCTCGTTCGTGGTCTAGATGATGAATCAGCTGAAAAAGAAATTCATGAAACTCGTGACAGAATTTATGCTGTTACTGATCACGTGAAAGATCTCCTTAATCTCATCGTTAATGAAGATGGGACTCTTAAGAAGATGGAAAACACTGAACAGAACATCATGAATAAAGTGGGCACTGAGCTAGTAGATCTTACCTTTAACCGTAAGATCATTAACTCTTTCACTGAACCAGTGAAAAGTTACTACCTCCAGTTCCGCGAACTCTATGAGCAACAAGAGCGTATCTATAAGTTCTTAGAAACAGCGAATGATGATGAATATAAGGTTCTTTATGACCGTTTGATGGAAGATGACGGCTACAAGCGCGAGCTTGCCCGTAACCTTTTCACAACAGACGCAAAAATTGAACAGATGATCCGTACTCAGGAAGATATCCTTCGTAAACTTCGTCGTCTGGCAATTGATGCTGGTATGGCATTTGAAGATATCCAATCAGTTTACAACATCATTATCACGGGTGAAGAGAAAGCCGATAAAGCGAAGTCTCAACTCGTTGAAGCGAACTTACGTCTCGTTGTATCGATCTCTAAAAAATACACTAACCGTGGCCTTCAGTTCCTGGATTTGATTCAGGAAGGAAACATCGGTTTGATGAAAGCGGTTGATAAATTTGAATACCGTCGTGGTTATAAGTTCTCTACTTATGCTACTTGGTGGATTCGTCAGGCGATCACTCGTGCGATTGCGGATCAGGGTCGTACCATCCGTATTCCGGTCCACATGATTGAAACCATCAACAAACTTGCTCGTACATCACGTCAGCTTATTCAGGAACTTGGTCGCGAACCAACCCCGGAAGAGATTGCTGAGAAGATGGAGCTTTCTGTAGATAAAGTTAAAAAAGTATTCAAAATCTCTAAAGAGCCAATCTCTCTTGAAACACCAATCGGTGAAGAAGAAGATTCATCTTTGGGTGACTTTATTGAAGATAAAAAGATCATCTCTCCAGCTGACGCTGTGATGAGTGTGACTCTTTCTGAACAAACTCGTTCAGTTCTCTCAACTCTTACTCCAAGAGAAGAGAAAGTTCTTCGTATGCGTTTTGGTATCGGTGAAAAATCAGACCATACTCTTGAAGAAGTTGGTCAGGATTTCTTCGTGACTCGTGAGCGTATTCGTCAGATCGAAGCCAAAGCTCTTCGCAAACTACGCCATCCAAGTAGAGCGAAGCTGCTCAAATCTTACCTCGACAATTAATTTCTCAAAGGGCCCGAAAGGGCCCTTTTTTATTTTCAGGATGAAATGTATGTCGACGGCGGCAGGAAGCCGAGGAGTCGACTTTATCTGCCCAAAAAAACTGCCAATCATAAATTTTTCATCTATACTGACCTTTTAATTTGATCTCGAAGGCTCTATGGAATATACGCAGAACAATCAGTTAGATGAACTCCTCAGGTCGAACTTTGAACCTGCAGTCATCTTCCAGGCACAAAAATTGATTGGATTAGGCAGAGTCTCCCTTTCCTTTATGAAAGGGACTTATGATACCTACATTATCGTTTCAGGAATTCTTGCGGAAAATAACACCAACTACGAATCAAAAATCAGCTACAAACAAGGCAAGCTCGTTACCCAGTGTACTTGCAAACTGTGGAACGCTGAAAAGCCCTGCCACCATACGGCGAGCTTACTTTTAAAATTCACTGAGCTTCAAGGCAAAACAAATCCTCAGAGCATCAACCCTTTGGGTCTGGCCTACATTTCTCATGAAGGTGTTCACGTTGAAAGATACGGAACCCTGGTCAAGGCGGCCCCTCAGCTCTCTGGCGCCAAAATGAACTCTACTTTCAGCTCCCTTCAGTACACTTTGGTGAACAGAAAAGTCGTGAATTTTCCTGCCCCTTCTAAATGGAAGGGTAAACTCAGCATCAATTTGATTCCAGCGACGGAACTTGAAGAATATAAAGACTCACTATACGTCGAAGATAAGTACTCTTACCGCTTCAGCATCATTGACGGCGAACTTGAATCAAAAGAAATTTCGATCTTTGACGTCCTCTATCTGTTTAATTGGAAAACTGGCGAGGCGCTGGATCTTCCAAATGATATAAGAGAGCTCGTGAGTAAACTTAAACTCACAGATGTGATTGGCGATATTCAGGACTACATCCGCATCTTTCTTCCGCTCAAAGACAAAGGAATGGCCAACCTCACTATTAATGGCGAGTCGTGGGATACTTTTCCAATTGAGGACATGGAATACCGCTTCTCAATTAATCCATCTCCGCGTAAAAGTTTTCTTAATCTTGAGCTTGAGTTATTTACCGCCGACCAAAAACTCGTCCCTATGCCGTCGCCTTTTCTACTTTTTGTAAGTGAGCAGGGATGGGCGGGAAGTTTTAGAACAAAAAATGATGCTCTTCTCTTCTTCAAAACGTTAATTGAAGACTTCGACAGAGAGACCAATTTCCATAAAAAATTCCTTCATTCGGCTTCTAAGAAGGCCATCATGAGCGAGTGGATCAGCCTGATCACCAAAGATGATGAAATCCCATTCTTTGATCCGACATTTAAAAAAATATTCATGTTAAGCACGAAAACGTTCAGAAAGGTTTTCCTCGCTTTCCTCGACAGCTTTGGTGAAATTGGTTTTAAAACTTCTTTTTATATCAAAGAGGACCGTAAAATTATTTTCCAGGTTCCTAAGAATAATTTACTCGAAGGTGTTGCAGCATTTTTTCAATTTTTAAACCCACTTAAAATCCCTATTTTCTATGATCAGCAACAGGTCCGCACCTGGAAGAGCACCATTCGTTTTGAGAGGAACCGTGACCGCCTGGACTGGTTTCAGCTGGATCTGGTTGTTTCAGATGAAGATCTGGATGTGATTCGAAATGCAGAGATAACTGACAATTTTCTTCTCTCAAATAAGGGACTGGTTCTTCTCTCAGATGAGCAAAAAGATGTTTTGCGCTTCATGAAGAGGTACACCAAATTTGAAGGTGAGAAAAAAGAAGCGGCCGTTAAAGGTCTCTCCAAGTTTGGTCTCTCCCTTCAGAGATCTCGAATTTTCGAATTATTCGAACTCAAGCGTCTGGGCATTGATGGGGCCTTGACTCAAGAAGAAGAAGATTTCTGTCATAATATTATGACGATGGAAAATATGCCTGTTTACGAATGTGACAAGCGCTATGAAGAAATCGCCCGTCCTTACCAGATGGCCGGATACAACTGGCTGCGCTTTCTTTACGAGCATAAATTTGGTGCCTGTCTCGCTGATGATATGGGTCTTGGTAAAACATTACAGACCATAATGCTGCTACAGACACTCAAAGATAAAGTCGGAAAGATCCTCATTATTTGTCCCGTCTCCATTCTCTATAACTGGAAAAATGAATTAGAGAAATTCTCTGATCTGACTTGGTCCATTTATTACGGAGATGAGAGAGAATTTAAAACGGAAGCAAAAGTTATTCTGACCAGTTATGGTCTTATGAAAAAAGAATCTTTTTCAACATTTGCTGAAGAAGAGTTCGATATTTTAATTTTCGATGAAGTTCAGCATTTAAAAAATATCCGTTCCCTCGGGGCCAATGCCGCTCGCCAGATTAAGGCCAAATTCAGAATCTGTTTAACTGGTACGCCAGTGGAAAATGATCTTTCAGAATTCTATAACATCATGGATTTGTGTGTCCCTGGAGTCTGGGGAGACTTAGGTCTGGTCAGATCAACTTCCAAGAACAAAAACCGACTCCTGGCCCGTAGAACAGTGAAACCTTTTATTCTACGGCGAACAAAAGATCAGGTTCTCAAAGAGTTGCCTGAAAAAATTGAAAACCACGTGTATTTGGATTTCTCACCAGAAGAAAGAGAGTTCTATCAGCAGAAACTGAATGCTGTTCGTGCCAATATGATTTCGACTGGCTCCAAGCGATACGGTGAAGTTCTCAAGTCACTTTTAGAGATGAGGCAGCTTTGCCTTTGGCAAAAACAGCCTCAATTTCAATCAACTAAAATTGATTTTTTGATGGAGAATCTGGAACAGCTAGTCACTGAGGGACATAAGACACTTGTCTTCTCTCAGTTCACAACTTATCTGGATATGATTCAAAACAAAATTAAAGTTAATGGCTGGAAGATGGCAAGGATCGACGGTTCACAAACGATCAAAAAGCGTGGTGAGCAAGTGGAGTACTTCCAGAACGGTGAGGCGCAAATTTTCTTGATTTCACTTAAAGCGGGTGGTTTCGGATTAAACTTAACTGCTGCCAGTTATATTTTCCTGATGGATCCTTGGTGGAACCCTGCCGTTGAAAGACAGGCAATTGACCGGGCCCACCGTATCGGACAAGAAAATAAACTTACTGTGTATCGCCCGATTATCAAAGAATCAGTGGAAGAAAAAGTTCTAGTACTCCAGCAGAGTAAACGCGAACTTTTCAGAGATCTGATGGCCGAAGATGATGACGAGTACTTCAGTGGTAAACTCAATATGGAAGATTTTCAACATCTACTCAGTTAGGTGAAATATGTCGGGATCTATATTCAGAAACTACGCGATTGCTCTTACCTCTCCTACTGCATGGATTGGCCTGTTTCTCATTGTGGGGCTTATTCTCATTTGGACCAAGAAGCAAAAACTGGCAAAATGGTGCCTCACTGTTGGCACGGGACTCTTCATTTTTTTTGCCTTTGACCCATTTACAGAAATACTTTTAAACAACTTTGAGAACGAGTACCCCGCATTTAGCATTGCCAATCAACCCTCAAGTGAAAAGATTAAATATGTAGTGGTTCTGGCCGGTGGTTATGTCCCAAATTCTCCCAACCACCCTTTGACTACCGAACTTACCAGGCACACCCTAGCTCGAGTTATTGAGGGTATAAGAATTTATAAAACCATTCCAGGCTCACAGTTAGTGTTCACAGGAAAGGGTTGGGCCCCAAAGTCTGAAGCCTTTGCGATGAAGGAACTCGCAGTCTCCGTAGGAGTGAATGCCGAGCATATCATTATTGAAGAAGAATCAACTAATACCTATGACCATACAACCTATCTCTTGAAGCTTTTGAAGAACGATTCCTTTGTTCTCGTAACGTCCGCGATTCATATGCCACGAGCAATGGGTCTTTTTCTCAAAGCTGGTTATAAACCGATACCTGCACCAACAGCACATATACTCACTGGTAAATATGAACTTTTTAATATGAAAGTTCCGTTTGCCAGCGGAGAAAATCTTGAGGCGGTAGATATGTGGTTTAATGAGTTTTTTGGAATTATCTGGGCGAAGATTAGAGGCAGAATATAAGTGGCATGACCCAAGGCCATGCCACCGAATAAAGATTACTTCAAAGTGTTGAAAAATGCTTTTGTATAAGTTCCAGTAGTTGTAGAGAACGATGCTCCTGTCCAACCAGTCACGCCATCAGCAGACTCTCTAAGAGATAAAGTAAGTTTCACTTTATCGCTAGAAGTAAGACTTAAAACGGCATTTTTAGGAAAGAACTTACCTTGGAAGTTAAGAACAATTGAACCAGTGTTTGACGTAAAGATAGCTGAGTAAACATTTTCACGAAAACTTCTGATCGTAAGAGTACCTTTAACTCCGGCCAACTCACCATTAAGAGTTCCAAGGATGTCCTTAGAGCTTACTTCTTTTGGAGCTTTACCAGCAAAAACCGTACGTGTTGAGAACAATTGAGTTCCAGAGAATTCAATTTTGTCATGCTTAGTTGATTCAATTACACCTACGATCTCGCCATTTTTTCTGTTCAATTCAAAATTAAATCTGTTGGCCATCTCACCAGTTGAAAGGAAAAGACCAGAAACTTTATTCCCATTAATTTCAGCATTGTTATAAGTATAAACAATAACTTTAAGCTTCGAATTAATGAAAGAAACAACAAGATTCTTAGAAGAACTAGAGTCTAAGACTGCAATTCTATCAAACGGAAGAGTTCCTACTGACTGACTGGCATCAGTTAGAACAACATTATAAAGGCCTTCATGAATAGGATCTAACTGAGTTAATTTGATTGTAATATCAGTAATTAGTGAAGTCGCTGCACGAGCAACCCAATCCTCATCATTAATACTAGTTGAATGCCCACGAGCTCCTTCAGCAAAATTAACTAGCTCATTGAGAATAGTAACATCTTCAATTTTAATTAGCTGTGACTGCCAAAAAGCAATGAGATTATAACGAGAAGTCTGAGTTCCGAACTGCTTGTAATAAGTAACTAGTTTTTCACCGTTAACTTCTGAAAACTTAGCAAGGTTAAAAACAACTGTATTAGTCAGATCCGTAGTAGCTCTGATAACCCAGTCTTCATCTTTAAGCTCCGTAGAAACTGCTGTTAATTCAAGACTGAGCTTATGAAGATTTTCGAGGATCTTTTGATTAGATTCGTCTTTGAATTTAGCTTTTAAATCGATCGCAAACATACCTCGCTTATCGCCGTTCATAGCACGTAGGGCAGAAATTTGCTCTGACATGTTACAAACCGGGACACCACAAGTTGCAATGCCATTATTAACTGACGTTGTTTGAGCATAAACAGGACTTAACATCCCAAGCAGTAGCGTAAACTGGATAAACTTTTTCATGAGGACTCCTTATTAAAACTTAAACTGTTTAGTAATTATTTTGCCGTTCTTCATTTCGACGTTTACATGACCGTCAACCACAGTTCCAGGAGTAAGTTTTAACACTATTCCGAACCCAGTTGAACGATTGAACGTTTGCATAGAATTGAGTCCACTGTTCTCAAAAACATATTCAACACTTTTTACGTCTTGTTCAGTTGCTATTGAAATTGAATATTTACCTTTATTAAGTTCAGAGAACACAACTTCAACTTGTGCACTATCTATGTCGCTAGATCTGACATCACCTAAAGCAACTCGTTCAAGGTCGTTCAGTTTCTTTAAAGCGTCATAGTGAGCAGCAACCATTTCTCTGAAATCTTTGAGGTAAAGGATTCCAGTCTCAACCAAGCGGTCAAGAGCGATTTCTTTAGCATTGAATTTTGCAAACTCAGATTCAAAGAAAAGAGCCGTATCGTTGAATACAACTTCTTCGCTTGTAAAATGGTCAAGGGTGCGATGAAATGAGTTGTTGAGAATGTATGACTGATTGGCCAAAGTAACTTCAACTTGTTCTCTATTTAGTTTAGCTTGATCAATTTTTGAACCGGCAACTTGAATGCGTCCCCAGTATCCAAAACCAATCCCACTAAAAGAAAGAACTGACCAAGCAGTAGAGTTCTTTGCACGAGAGGCTGCAGTAATCATATAGTCAGCGGCAACGATTTCTGGCGATCTGTCCAAGGCATTTAGTTTTATAATTTCAGCACTTAGCCCGAACTCACTAGGATTTAAAAATGTGCCTTCAGTCTGAAGTTCAATTGACTTAGCCATTGAGGGCATTTGGGAAATCATAGTATTAAAAGCAGCTTTTTCAGCACTCAAATACCCAGAAAACTTGAGACAGATGTCACGCAAGTCAAGCATACGAAGTTCGATAGAGCGAAGCTCCTGCTCAGTACTGAGACCAAGCATGACTCTTTCTTCTGTGACTTTATACAAAGTCTCCAAAAGAATGATCTCCATTTTTCCAACTTTCAGAGCACTCTCTTCTTTAAGCACGTTGTAATAAAGATGAGCCACCTGGTTTTTGATATTCTCTTTCAAGGCATCGTTGCTGTATTGCTGGGCCATGCTCATGTTCTTTTCAGATTGAACATTGTAGATCTTCGATGGAAGACTAGTCACAAGCTCAATTAAAACAAGAGGGTTCCAGATATTGAGGAAATACATTGCAGCAACAGTACCTAATCCATAAGGAAAGTACTGAGCTCTCGCCTCTCCAATCTTTTTCTGTGCTTGAAGGAGTTTTTCATAGGATATCTGAAGATCAATTTGGTCGTTTACGACAAGATTGTTAACTTGTTTTAAAGTTAAAGCCTCTTTTTTAGGAGCAAGTACTCCGTAAGCATTTTGAGGCAAATTCAAGTGCAAGTCATTCGTTCTACCTTGTAAAGGTAGAAGCAGGGCGACTGCAACCAATATTATATTTTTATACATCCGATACTCCAGGCTAATTTATAAAGAGGTGGCCAAATAATTATTCTACAATTACCAGCTCTTCCTTCGTGATGACATCTCCTGAAACCAATTGAATTTTCGCAGTGACTTTATATTCACCCTTCTCAAACGCTTTAAAATAAAGTGTAAGATTCGTATCAATGGCAAGCATTCTAGATTCAGTAATAAGGTTTTCCACTGAGTAAGTTACAGAGAAAATGTCGGCCATAAGTTCTTTTTCAGCATCAACTGAAATCCAAACTCTCTTAGCACCTCTTCTGGTTGTTTCCTCAGACTTTACTAAATGAAGTTGCTGATAATCTTCAACTGATATGTTACTAAGACTTGAATCAAGGCCCAAAAGACGTTTAAGCTGAGCAACCTTGATAGTTCTTTCCATTTCAAGTTTAGCCAGACCGCGCTCTTCACTTGCAACTTCATTTTTTGACTCATAATATTTTGTAAAAGAGACAACATTGTTTAAAAACAGTTCTGTTGTTCTCTCATCCATTTTCTTAACAGCTTCAATAACTTGCTTCTGGAGTGCAATTCTTTGATCCAAGATATCCAAAGCTTCATAAGCTGAATAAACTTGATTTTTAATTTTTACAGCGATTTGCTCCGCTTGTAGTTCAATCACTCTCGATTTAGATTTCTCAATTGACAGTACTGCTCCGTAGTCAAAACCAATCCCGTTAAAACTAATGAAAGACCATCTTTTAGAAGAAACCATATAACGAGCTGCTTCCGACTGATATGAGTTACTCAAAAGCTCAGTTGAGTTATTAACAGCTAGTTCAGCACCCAATTCAGCATTAGCAGGAATAACAGTCAAATCTTCAGCAGGAAGTGCTCCAAGAACTAATTCTTCTTTTGGAGACCGATTCAAGGCGATAAGGAGTGCTTGTTTTTCAGCAATAATAAGTGAATCAAGCATGTAGATATCTTGCTTGTGCTGAAGAAGAAGTCTTCGGGCCGAGAAAACATCTGCAGCGGTAGCAACACCAAGTTCTTCTTTCTTTTTAACTTCTTCGTAGGCTTCGTTTAGAAGTGATTCTTGCTTTTTAAGTGAAACCATTAGTGATTCGTGATGCTTCAAATTCACGAAGTTTACTGTTAATCCTTCAAGGATATTGAGCTTGATAGATTCAGTTGTGAATTTCTCTGCAACTCTTAATTCCTTGCTCGCCTGATAAGCAAACCAGTCCGTTGGAGTAGGGATCACCGATTGCAAAATTGCGAGAGTAGCATTTATGTTAATAAGATTGATGTTAGCGGCTGGAAGGAATTGTCCAAGAGCTACCGAAACATTTTTCTGGGCCTGGTAGTACTTCTCATATTGAATTTTAATATCAACATTCTCATCCAGAACTTCTTTTCTAAGATCCTTGAGTGCTAGTTCTACTTTAGCAAATGATTGCGCTGCGATCATTAACGTGGCCAGAACCAGAAAACACTTCAATGCTGTATTCCTCATAAAATGGGACTCCCTTAATCAGTTTAAAAAACGGGTGAGAAATATATCAAGTAACGCAACCTTACCACTGAATTCGCCTTAATTTTTACCTATAGGTTGTTTTTTACCCGCTCTAAAGCTGTAATTCATTAACGCTGAATATCTACATTTTCAATTAAGATGAGTGTGTAATTAATACACAGAGATTGGTTTCAAAAAGGATTGGACCGGGGGTTAAATTCTAGTCGTTTATTTGAGTCGCAGGAGCGTAAATCTGGTTAAAAGACGCCCACTCCTTGGCGAATAGAGCCTTCTTTTGGGTCCAAACAAAATCAGGTCTCACATCGCTGATCCAGTCTCCACCAATAATTGCTCCGTCCTTGTTCAAGTCGAGGTAATACTCGTAGGTATTCTGGGCATATTCTGCAGCTTCAGTATTGAGAACGGGGCCAAATTTAGGAGCAATGGCCGCGGCATATGTCACTATGGTTTCAACATGCAGGCGCTTCATAGTTCCAGGGGCCGATGTCTCTGAAGGCCCAGTTTCACTTCTGCTAGTTGACTGATAATTAACTGCAATGTGGTTCCAAACCTCTAGGTATCGGTCAATATCAGCAATAAAACCAACACCTTTAAGACCTAATTTGTTTGCGAGAATCAAGTGGAAGGATCCCGCATTTAAATCATCGCATGATGACTGAGACCTGCGTGAAATTCTTGAGGTTGCATTAAAGTTACATCGACTTCCAACCAAAATGACAGGCGTGGAAACCACATTCGCGTAATAAAAGGACATTAGGGCGGCGACATCACTGGAATAAAAGTGAACCGAAATCCCATGTGGATTAACCAAGGTTACCGAAGCTGGTTCAGGATGATTCAAGGCTGCCGGAGCATAGCCATGACAAATCCCGTGCCACTGGTTATCAGTTGGAGCAACCCTGCTTAATACATTTTTAACAGTAGGGTACTTATAGTTTCCGTTGTATATGTCAAATTTCTCGGCCGGTGATAGCTCATCAATTTCATGGGGTTCAAGCTTCTTCAGATCAGATAAACTGAGAAGTTTGTAGGTAAAATTTTGAGGATTAGCAGCACTCCACCTATGAGCAATACCCCCTATATAATTGGCCCAGTGACTTCCTGGCCACCCAAGTCTTTGATCTTTTAACAGTCCTTCTTGAGGTAAATCAAGAATTCTCGTTTGGAAATCGGGATCCATTTTCATGGGGTTATTGGCGGAGTCCCAGCTCGCAGAGAAAGCCGTTGAGATAATGATGACTGAGAAAAATATGAAATTCATAAAACTAGGAATTAAGCGTTTGGGCGGTAAGTTGCAACCGATTTGAAGGTGAATGTAAATATTTCAATGCTTTCTAGTGTCGGATCGAATGCAGGCTTTCTAAATGCCCATCTAGCTGATTCGCAAAATCCTTGAAAACGAAGCTCGAATTGGGTCTAAGAATATTCTCCGAAGATGACCATGACCCAGCTTTCACGGCCTGCATAAACTTTGTAGCCGAAAGCCCTTGACCAGACGGTACGGCCTGTTTAGCTATGGCCTCTTCCAAGACCATTAATTTTCTAAAAGTGCTTAATCCTTCCACAGCGAGGGCAAATCTGAGTGTCGGGTTTAGTTTTCCATCCGAGGTTGGCATAAACATCGTGACATCACTCTCACGCCCATCCATATCGTAATATGGAAAATTATTTGAGGAGCTGCTATGCCACTCAAGATAGTGGGAAAGACCTCTTGATCTCGAATAATACAAACCAGGTCCAAAGGTAAAGCGAGGATCATCTAGATTGCCAGGCGAGGCATTATAACTCCCCCACTTCTGACTCTTGCTTACTCCACCTATTTGATTCTTTGTGACATTTGAATAAAATCCGTATTTAAAATAGGATCTTAATTCCCTGGTTAGTGAATCTGATAAGGAACTAAACCCACCCAAATCTAAAAATGGGAATTTGGTCCTTAGTTTCTTGGCCAGCGATATATCTTCACTTATCTTATCGCTATACCCTCCAGCTTCATCACTAAAAGTATGAACAATGACAGGCATACCAGGTCCATTAAGATATGAACTAAGCAAAGGGGAAACTTTACTGAAAAATTGGTCTTCAGTGACTCCATTTGGGATTAAAGATCCATCCAGAAATTGCTGAGGAAATTTTCCTCCATAAGAAAAGTAAACTTTCGACATGCCTGCTCTATTGGCCGCGGTCATTGCCTGATCTATGAGTGTCGTATCTAGTCTCCAAGAATCACCTTCGACAATTAATTTAACTTCTGGCAACCCACTAAAAGTGGTGAATCCGGACTCACCCAATATGCGAATCGCCTCGTGACGAAAATCCTTACGTATTTTTTCAAGTTTTGGATCATTAAAGTATGAGTAATTTATGGGATCTGGTCCAAAAAACCCGACAGGAAAATCAATTACCGGCAAAGAATAATCTAAGACTTTAACCTCTACAGGATACTCCTCCCGTACTTTACCGGAGCGTAAACTGATTTTTCCAGAGTAGAGACCCGGTTCTGTCCCTGGCCTAATGTTAATAGAAAGATAGATATATTTTGAGACTCCGCTTTCAATGTCAACTTTGGCTTTTGTAATCTTTTTCAAATACTTACCGGCAACTAGATATGTTTCATGGTTTAGATCTGGAGAAATATATTGAGGAATAAGCTCAAAAGCCTCAATAGCTTCTTTAGGTATATTTTTTCCATTCTTATCTTTCAATTCAGTGAAGTTCCATTCAACGCCTTCGGTCCCCCTGACTTGAACCATTTGATATGGTTTTTCTCCATATCCCCCCTGAAACTTAAGTGAACTGTTAGAGGCTTTATTAAGATCACCGGGCCTTAAAAGGAGTGAGGCATCAACGATTGTAGCAGTACGCTGACTTTTTTCCCGGAGCAGAGATTTAACCGCAATTGGCCTCGTCATCCAATCAAATTCAAGCTTTGATCGCTTGTCTTGATCATTTAAAAACTTGCGTGCCTCTTGTTCATGACTAACATGCCAAATGACCAGGGTATTGAGACTTATTCCTGTTGCATCCCCTTCGAATTTCATGTCCAACTCACCATTTGTTATAGTGAATGACAAATCGATGGGTTTAAAAATCTTTTTTAAATACAAGTCATAAGGATGATCATTCTTATTTGGGATAACTGTTTCAAACTGAAGTAAATCGTTTAGAAAATCTCGAGCGAAGGGACGTGATTCTTTGAAGACTGGTATTTCATTGATATAAATAGTTCTATCTTTCCAGAAGGATGGATCCCAATAGCCTAAACGATCGGCAACGAGCTTAAGACGATATTTCCCGTTAGGTAGTTTCACTTTAAAATGACCATCCAAGAGACCAATCGAATATCGAAGAGAGTTTGCCGCCCACTGTGAGTCTTCAACACGCCAGAAACGAGGGGCAGAAAAACCGAAGCCTCGCTCACTATGATATAAGTCTTGGGAAGTTACTTTTTGAAACCCAGAAACCTCATTGTCTTTATGCGAGGTAAAATCAAAAGCATATAGTCCATCTGGAGGGACTGGAGAGGGATTAAACGACAACTTAATATTATCAATAAAATATTTCGAAGATGGGTTATATTTCTGGTTTGCATCTACAACGAGGAATATTTTCTTTATGTTAGATCGATCTAAGGGCCTTGCGAATCGGTGAGAACCTCTTTCCCCTAGAAATTGAGTTAATGAAAAATTCAGATGATTCCAACCTGGGGCCAAATGAGTTTTATGATTAAGCTGTGACCAATAGTTCACAGAAAGTTTATCTCCAAGAGTGAGGTAAAACTCTACAAAATAATTGTTTCCGTTAAATACATCTAACTCAATTCGGTCATAATTGGACCAGTTTCCTTTGAGGTAATTACTGGGATCAAAATTATAATACTCACGGGAACTAATCGATCCCATCTTCTTCCCAGATTGATCTGAAGCAGTACTAAAAGGGTGGGAAGGTTTATTTTTGTCGAAATCGAGAAGAATGATTTCTGCACTTTTCTTCGTTTCCTTTTGCGACTTCACAAGATTTCGTTTCAGTGCAGTAGGCTCGGAGATGATGATACTGCCTATAGGTTTAATTACAGGTTCAATAGAAAGATCATCTATCCAGACCTGCCCTGGTGACCTCAGCCTAAACCAGATGGAAAGATTGTTTTTAACAGTATTTACAGTATATTCAATCTTTCTCCACTCATAGCTTCCGTGAAGACTCAGAAAAACATTTTCAGTCCCTTTACCACTATCAAAAAAATGCCAAAAGGAGCTGCCTTCAGTGTGAGGCTGGACGTCTTGAGCCCTAACGAAAGCTGTTACTTTATATAGTCCAGGCCGAAGGTTGTTCCAGTTATAGTGAATCGTCTGAGCTTCACCCCAGTCAGAGGATAGCCACAGACTTCCTGCTTTGGTATGGCCAACTTTGGGATCATGGCCACCAAGGCCAGTCCCCCACGTTCCCCAGCTTTCTATACTGTTGTCGAAAGAAAAAGAATGGGCCTTCAAACCCGATATCTGAGAGAGAAACAATATAGAGAAAATTAAAAGGAAGCTTTTCATACTAGTTTTGACAAAACCTTGACCAGCTGAGGACTCTCAATAAAGTCTCCGTGGGTTCCCTCTATTTCATAAGTCGAAATTTTACCAGCGATTGTATTAGACCATCCCATCTTGGGGTCACTATACCAACCGGATGGCTTTAATTTTCCCCGGATGAGGTGGAGATCACCGTCATAAACTTGAGCCTTATATTTCCAAAGAGCTCTATAGTTACTCATCTCAACGTTAAAAAGTCTTATCTCCAGTGGAAGTTGTGCCCCGATGAGATTAAACAGTGCGCTTCGAATCTTATTAAACAACATTTTCCTTCTATAGAAAAAAGAGGTTTTGAGATTTTGCCAGTAACTGCGTTCACTTTTATCGTAGACCTTGATGTTTACATTAGGTCCAAAAGTATCAAACATCACAAGTTTTTCGACCTTGTCGCCCATCTTGAGTAACTGCTGAGCAACTTCAAGAGCAATCATGCCCCCCATGGATCCACCCGAGAGATAATATGGTCCCTGTGATTGAACCGCTTTCATCTCGAGGATGTAGGATCTCGCCATTTCTTCAATGGAATTGGCCATTGGATGAATACCATCCATCCCTCGCGATTGAAGGCCAATAAGGGGACGATTTTCACCAACGGCAGGAACAAGTGACATATAATTCAAAACATTACCACCTACTCCATGGAAACAAAAAATGGGATTTTTACTCCCTGAAGCTTTAAGAGAAACTAGTGATAAATATGCATTCGGCATTAAAGCTGACCCAGCGATCGATTGCTGCGGGCCAGCCAACTTGAGTTTTACGGCTTCAACGAAGGCTTGAAAATCGGCAGCTTCCAAAAGAAGACTCAGAGGCAAGCTAATTTTATATTTGGCAGCGATTTTGGAAAAAAGTTGAACCGCTAATAATGAATTGCCACCAATATTAAAAAAGTTGTCCTTGGGCCCGATGTTGGGAAGACTTAATACCTCAATCCATACCAATCTCAAATCCTCATAGATTTGAGATTCAATAGGAAGAGTGGCCGGAACTGGAGAAGCTACAGTCGTTGATGACTGTTCTTTGGTCTCAACAAATTTTGTCCCAAGGGACTTTTTATCAATTTTTCCGTTGAGTGTTTTAGGTAGATTCTCTAAAACCACAAAGTGAGACGGGATCATGTATTTAGGAAGTAGTTCACCAAGACTTTCTCTTAGTGTTTTCTCATCTAACGGTTTTTGGTTATTTAAAACTAAAAACGCAATTATACGAACGTCCCCTGGTCTCGTCTCTTTTGTAATGACGGCATTTTCTTTAATTGCTGAAACTTTACTGATTACGGCTTCAATCTCACCTAGTTCAATCCTATAGCCGCGAACTTTGACTTGCCCATCTTGGCGGCCAAGGCATTCAATTTCACCATCACAGGTAAACCTAGCAAAATCTCCAGTCGCATACATTTTCTGTCCAGGCACGAATGGATTTAGAATAAATCTCTCAGCAGTCAAATCAGGTCTCTTAAAGTAGCCCTCGGCAAGTCCTAGACCACCAATGAATAACTCACCAGGCGCACCAATAGGAGCCAGATTTAACCCTTCGTCCAGAACGTAGGTAAAAGTATTATCGATGGGACGGCCAATGGTCACATTGAGGTCAGTAGACGCTAATTTTTTACAAGTTGACCAAACAGTTGTCTCAGTGGGCCCATACATGTTCCAAACAGAGCCACAAAGTGAAATAAGTTTTTGGGCTAGATCAATGGGAAATGCTTCTCCCCCGCAAAGGACTTTAAAGCGACTCCCTCCAGACCAACCTGCAGCAAGCAAAAGTCTCCATGTAGAGGGAGTTGCTTGCATGACATTAATATTATGTTTTTCAATAATATTTTTCAAGGCCCGTCCATCGATAACGTCGAAACTTGAAGCTAAGAATAGTGCAGCACCTTGTGATAGAGGAAGATAAAGTTCCAATGTCGCAATATCAAAACTTAAAGTGGTTACTGCTAGAAGTTTGTCGTCGGTCTTTAATCCGGGAGCTTTCGCCATTGACACTACAAAATTTGCGAGAGCGCCGTGTGAAACCTGCACCCCTTTAGGTTTACCAGTACTACCAGAGGTATAGATGACGTACATGGTGTCGCTGAGGTTTGAGGAAATTTGAGGATTTGAAGCTGAAACGTGAGGATCCCCTATTAAATCGTCAATCAAAGTAGAGTTACCGAAACGTGAGAAACGAGGTGCAAGTGTTGGTTCTGTAATTAAAATCTTAGGAACTGAACTTTCTATCATGTAATCAAGTCGGTCTTGGGGAAACGCTGGATCCAGCGGGACGTACCCTGCACCTGACTTCAAGATTCCCAATAGGGCGATCATCATATTTATGTCACGAGATAATGAAACTCCAACTAGGTCCCCCGGCTTGATCCCTCTAGTGATCAAACTATTAGCAACTCTATTAGACAGTGTATCCAGATCCTTATAGTTAATCGATTTATTTGAACTCTCAACCGCCAAGTGCAAAGGGAACTTTTCTGCCATTAATTCAAACATCTTATGAAATGGAATTAAGGAGTTTGTACTCACATGAGTATTGTTCCAATTCTTGAGGAGAAGTTGAGACTGAGAAGGGGGAAGAACGGATTGTCGAATTAAAGGCACATTTATGTTTGCCGTAAGATTTGTCAGAAGATTCATGAAACAATCATATAACCTTTCAATTGTGACTTCTTTAAAAAGGTCTTTTCGGTATTCAAAAGCACCTTCAATTTTCTTATCATTAGCTTTTACCCATAAATCTAAATCTGTATGAGTTGAGGCTTTATCAATATTAATCTGAGTGTATGGAAACCCATTAATAATGGCTTCACGGTTATTAACGTCCTGGTAGGAAAAAAAGGTCTGAAAAATAGCAGTTCTACCGGCGTCTCTGGCGTAATCGACATTATTTAAAACAACCTGAAAAGGTAGATCTTGATTATCAAATGCTTCAAGACAGTTTCTGGTCACCTGTTTGAGAATGCCCTCAAAGCTATCGCTAAGCTTGACATGACTTCTGAGCGCAACGGTATTTACGAAGTAACCAATTGTCTGAAGCAATTTTGAATTATTTCTAGCTCTAACGGGAGAACCAACAATAATGTCGTCAAGGTTACAATATCTTGAGAGTGTCACTTTGAAGGCCGTTAAAAGAACATTAAATAGCGAAGTCCCCTGTGCTTTAGCATATGCCCGTAAATTAATGGCTTGCTCGGAGCTTAGTTGAAAAGGAAAAGTTGCGCCTTCGTGGGACGCTGTTATCGGACGCTTAAAATCTGCAGGCAGTTCAAGAACAGGAAGTGGACCCTGAAGCTTCGCCTTCCAGAAATTTAATTGCGAATAAAATCGGCCTTCTTCAATTGAATGTTGAAGCCAGAGTGTGTAATCAGCATAGGTAACTTCAGGATTCCTAGAAAACTGTGGTTCTGAATTATTTAAAAGTGCGGTATAAATAATATTAAGTTCTTCAAAGAAAATATCAAAGCTCCAACCATCCCAGACAGCGTGGTGAACCATGAAATAGAACACGAAATCTTTTTCGCCTAGCTTATAAAGCTTAGCGTTAAATAATGGAGCATCGTCCTTCTTGAAGTTTGAATTGGCCTCATTGTTCAGCACTTTTAGAATTGTATCTTCAGTCGCCTGCACTAAATCTAATTTGATTATAAGCTGCGGAGAATTCTTAGCTAAAACTCTTTGAACCGGCACTCCGTTTTCAACAACTATCGCTGTTCTTAAAGCAGCATGCCGTTGAACAAGATACTGGAGCGTTTTTTCTAAAACGACTCGATCAACTGCGAATTTCATCCTGATACTAGAAGGTAAATTATGCATCACAGTTCCAGGATACATCTCTTCCAAATACCAGACTTGCATTTGATTATGACTTACAGGAAATATTGACCGATCCACCTCTGATGGTGATATCTCCAATTCCTCTCTTACGTTTTGAGGACCTTCGGCAAGACAAGAAGTTAATTCAGTTAAAGTAGGATTTTCAAATATGTCGCGAATTGAAATATCTCTTTTAAATTCCTCTTGTACAAGGGAAGCGACCTCGACAGCCAATAATGAATGGCCTCCAAGAGTAAAGAAATTGTCAGTTGATTTTATATTCTCAACTTCTAACACTTTCTCCCAGATTAACCTAAGTCGAGCTTCGACTTGAGGATCTTTAACAATTTTCTTTTGAACAACCTCAATACTGGAATTCACCGTCTGAGGAATATGAAGTCCAGGTATTTCAAATTGCCCAATTGAATTTTCCGGATTCTCAATAATGAGATCCAAAAGCTTGATATAAGAATTAAACCAATTCTGGATTGTACTCTCTTTGAAGAGATTCTTATTAAACTGGCACTCCAGTACTAATTTGTTCTCGCAGCTAACAGCATTCACAAACATCTCAAAGTTCTCAAATGATCTTGGAATAGTTGTATAACTAGCTTCAAGTCCGTCAAACCTTAATCCCTGACCTGGGGCCTGCTGATCAATGTTAAAAACAATGTTTAACAAAGGAATTTCGGAAGGGTCTCTCTCAAGATTCAATTCCTTCAATAAGGTCCCGTATGAAAAATGCTGATGCTCAAACGAATCGAGCATTCTGGTACGTAGTTCTTTTAAAAAGAACTTGAAGCCTTGATTGCGATCAATTTGCGTACGAAGCGGCAATAAATTAACTAAGTGACCAATCAGATCACTTTTGCCAGACTCGGCTTGTGCAGCTGAAGCCATTCCAATGACTAACTCCTCAGCACCATTTAATCTCGAAATCAATACCTGAAAAGATGCCATCAAAATTGTGTAGAAACTGCAACCTTGAGAGGCCCCAAATTTTTTAAGCCTTTTGACGGTAAGTTCGGGGACCTCAATTTCACATCTTGCACTATTGTATGTTCTATAACTGGGTCGTGAAAAATCTAGAGGCATTTTTTGAGTGCGTGCAGGGGTCTTGAATTGACGAAGCCAATACTCTTTATGGGATGTGTCTGCACTGAGATTTAATTCACCAACAGCGTAATCAGTAAATTGTGCTGCTGGCTCGAAAGAAAAAGAAACGTTCTTTTCCAAAGCCGAATAAATAGTACTTAACTCGCTTAATATGACAGCAAAGGACCACCCGTCACAGATTATGTGATGCCCAGTAATAATAAAAACATAATGATCTGCGGAGAATTTGACCAATGTGGCGAAAAAACAAGGACCATTAAAAAGATCAATCTTCTCTGATACCTGAGCTTGCTTTAATTTTTCAAGGTCACTTTCCTTATTGGGACTAGCACTCAAGTCTAAAAATCTGACCGGCTGAGCTTTGTATTCTTTTATAAAAAAGAATTTTCCATCTAAGCTAAAAATAGACCTCAGAGCATCGTGACGCTTCAAAATCTCTTGAAAAGCGTTATTGAGCAATTGAGGTTCAATCGCTCCTTTCAGGTCCAGCGACAGAGACTCATTATAGCAAAGAGTTGCATCTTTATCCAAGGCCAGAGTGGCCCAAATCTCGCGCTGAGCTTCCGTCGTTGGGACAGCTAATGCAACAGAACCAGCACTAAACGGGTTATAATCAACCTTAGTCATGGCCGAAGTTCGGGTCTTAGGTATCAGCGACATTTTATCCCTCAATCAGAAAGTATTCACCAGGATTAGCGGGATTTTCCAGATACCAAGCAGGATTGCCCTTCTCATCACGCCCTAACTTAGCACCTGCAACTGGTGCATTCTTCTGATCAAAAACACCGGGAATATTAACTTTAACCGCAATTGATCCAGGTATTAAACCCATTGACTGCATAGTTGCGACTGCGTTTTTAATCGCTTGAAGAACTATTTCTAGTTCTTTATCAGTATGGGCAAGGTTAACAAACCATGGAAATCCGTCATAGACATGCACGCCATTATAGCGAAGGATCGCAAAGAGAAGCTCCCCACCGGCGACATCTGACATCCATTTAGGCTTCATGAGAGAACCAAAATTATGCATTTCAAATGGAACATTAGCGTCTTTACAGAATTTATTAATATCCTCGGCAAACTTGGTTGCTTTCTGATTCAAGTCAGCAAGCATTTTTACTCCACCATCTCTAATGATTTCCAAAGCACCTTTAGCTGCTGCGAGTGCAAGAGGGTGACGGACAAAAGTCCCCGCAAAATAAGTCACTCCGACTGTTGGAGTTGAATCATCCCCAAACTGCCAGTGACCACCATCAAGGGCATCCATGTATTCGGATTTTCCTGAGATCACACCAATCGACATACCACCACCAACAATTTTCCCATAAGTACATAGGTCAGCGCGAATACCAAAATATCCTTGGGCCCCAGCGGGGTGGACTCTAAATCCAGTAATCACTTCATCAAAAATCAAACAAGTCTGTGATGCTTCTGTAATTTTTCGAACCTCTTTCAAGAATTCAACGGGGTGAAAATTACAACGGCGACTCTGAACCGGCTCTACTAAAACACCGGCTATCTCTCCTGCCATTTCTCTGATAATGCGAAGGGACTCATCTGTTCCATAATCAAGAACGATCATATTCGAAACAGCAGTTCCATTGATTCCAGGCGCAGCAGGGTATGATTTTTCGCGATTCGCACGGATAATCACTTCGTCATTAATTCCGTGATATGAGCCTGTGAAACAGATTATTTTCTCTCTACCAGTTACAGTTCTGGCCAGTCTCATGGCGCCCAGTACTGCTTCCGAACCCGTATTACAAAAAGCTGCCCGGTCATTCCCAGTAAGGTCACAAATTAATTTGCTAACTTCTCCAACAAGCGGATGCTGTGGACCGATTTCAATACCCTCTTCAATTTGACTAAGGACTAGTTTCTTTATTCTCTCGTTACCATTACCAAAGAAGTTAGAACCAAATCCACAAGTCATATCGATATATTTGTTACCGTCCAAGTCCCAAAGAGTTTGAAGGTGTGATTTATTAACCACGACTGGATAAATAATCTCTTTATTTTCTGGCTTAAAACCACTCACAACACGCGGGTCTGCGTGGGTTTTACGATGATCCTCAGTGAATTTTTTAGACGCCTTGGTTTTAGCGCTATATTGAACAAAAAACTCTTGAATCTTCTTGTTTTGTGCTTCAGTCAGCTTTGCCGTTTTTTCAACCAGAATCTTAGGTGCAGCACCAAACGAGTCCTTAGCTGTTTTAATATCAGCACCACGAACTGATTTCTTACTCTCTTGTTTAAGCTCTTCTTTTGGCAAATCTTTCACTGGCAATTGAGCTGGTGATGAAATCGCCGCTTGCGTTGGTATCAAAGGCTGCATGGCAACTGGTTTCGCATTTCTCAAAAGAAGAATTTGCTGATTCATCAGTTCAATTTGGCGTTGAATAATTTGCTCTACACCAGACGCAGAGGCATTTATTGGCGCTGCCTGATACTGAACTTCAGGTTGGGCATATGTCGCTTCCATAACAGGTGTGATGGACTTCTGCTGGATCTGAACTTGCTCAACTGGTGCAGCATGAGCAACGGGAGTTGATTCTACCCGGATGTTCATAGCAGGGGCCGACTCCTCCGGCATACTCAAAGACACTTTATCAATAAAAGCATCAGCAAGTGCATTGATAGTTGAATACTCTTCAAGCAGCTGCCTGAACGTAACTTGAATTTTGAGCTCTTTTTTAAGTTGCAGTGCAATCTGGGTTAAAAATAATGAATCCATGCCCATCTCAAGGAAGCTCATGTCATTGCCGTAATCCCCAACATCTATTCCCGATGATGTTTCAAAGATTTCAACTAAGACTTTACTTAGTTTTTCTTTCTTAGCGTTTTTCATTGGTTTCTCCGTCTGACTATTTAATATTGTAACTAAACTTTTTGAATATTTTGAATCAAGCCACACTCTGTTTTTTTCAAAGACGTAAACAGGCGCCTGAGTTCGTCTTTGCTCATGATTTCTGAAAAGTAGCCTTGAATCTTTAATCTTGTGTCCATTGAGCCACAGTTCTCCCACAGCACGTAAAACATTAAAGGTTTCGTTTTCTTTTGAATCCCCGAAGACATTTATTGCTCTTAAATCTTTAATCCCATCATGCAAGGCTTGCTTGCGAGATAGATTAACGAGAGTGTTTTTAGGCCCCACTTCTAATAATAAACATTTCTCCTGTTTAAGTAGAAGATTGATCGCGGGGGAAAAGGAGACTGTATTAACGATGTGTTCGGCCCAATAAGACGATGTCATAAGTTCTGCATCATCTCTCTTTAGCGACACAGTCGATAAAATGGAAAACTTCGGAGGATTCATCTGGATGTTATCCAGGAAAGCTTTGAACTCGGCTACCACGGGAACCATCATTCGGGAGTGAAAGGCGTGAGATGTCTTAAGTAAAACAGATCCAACACCTTTCTCATTTAGAAAATCTTGAAACTTCGCTATTTCAGCTTCTTCTCCTGCCACAACAACTGAAACGGGTCCATTAACGGCAGCAATGTCTAAGTTGAAACCTGAAATGTGCTTCCGAATATCTTCATGCGAAGAAGCCACTGACAACATCATTCCTTGTGGCAAATGAGTCATTATCTCAGCTCTTTTAGCAATGACCTTTAATCCATCTTCAAGAGAAAAGACTCCAGCAATTGTTGCAGCTGCGTACTCCCCAATACTGTGACCAATCAAGCCATTGGGTTGATAGCCCATTTCCATCAATGTTTTTGCTAAAGCATATTCAATAACAAAAATCGCCGGCTGAGTGTAAAACGTATTATTTAACTTCTCTTTATTGGTCTCATCAAAAACAATGTCTTTAATACTATAACCAGCAATGTTCTCAAGAATCTCTGAACATCTATCGAATTCTGCCTTGAAAATCATAGAGGAGTCATAGAGACCTTTGCCCATGCAAATATACTGGCTGCCCTGGCCTGGAAAAATCATGTACAGAGTTGCTTTGCCTTTAATCTGGTGGCCACCAGAATTAGCAGGAGAAATCTTATTAAGATCCTCTTTTTTGTTCAGAACCAAAACTCTGCGATGAGAAAACTCTTTTCGACCAACTTCTAGCGTGAATGCTATTTTGCGCCATTCAGCTGCATCTTTATTGGCAAGCATACTTACTAGATTTTGTTGAAGCTCTTTGACCTGTTCTTCACTTCTAGCTGATAACTTAAATAAAGTAGGCTCGTCTTTGCCGAGGATGACTGTTTCCGGAGCAATATATTGTTCAATAACAACATGAGCATTAGTTCCACCAACACCAAAGGAGGAAACACCGGCGCGTCTAGGCAAATCGCTCTCGCTTAACATCGTTGTATCAGAAGAAACAATGAAGGGAGAATCAGATAAATTTAATAGTTTGTTAGGTTTAACGAAATTAACTGTCCCAGGAATAATACCTTTATTAACAACTAATAAAGCCTTGATGAGCCCAGTCACTCCGGCAGCCGCGGTAAGGTGGCCGAGATTGGATTTTACCGAACTCAAGTAACAAAAGTTTTTGTCTTTAGTTGAAACTTCAAAAGCTTGCTTAAGGGCCTCAACTTCAATGGGGTCTCCCACTGGAGTAGCTGTTCCATGGGCTTCAATATATGAGATAGTTCTAGGATCTATATGGGCATCAAGGTGGGCCTTTCTGATAGCATCTGCTTGCCCTTTTGTGCTTGGGGCAGTGAAGCTCATTTTATTAGCGCCATCATTATTAATTCCAACGCCTTTAATGATTCCGAGAATATTATCTCCGGCCTTAACTGCATCTTCTAATCGCTTAAGGACAACGATCCCGGCACCCTCAGTAAAAACAGTTCCGGTCGCACTTTCATCAAAGGGTTTACAGAGCCCATCTTGGGATAATATCCCACCTTCTTGAAAGATATGCCCTGATTTAGGGGCGCCAGAAATAGAGATTCCTCCGGCCAAGGCCATACTACAGTGGCGTAAACGTAGGCTTTTAACGGCTTCAATGATGGCAACTAGCGAAGTTGAACATCCAGTGTGGAGACTAATAGCAGGACCTGTGAAATTTAATTTGTAGGCAACTCTTGTCGCAATGTAATCTTTTTCAAGCCCAAGCATCACGTTGAATTCACCGGCCTGCATAACCTTATCTGGGTTTTGATCAACTAGACGTCCGTACTTACTGTTCCCCATCCCTGCAAAAACACCTATAGTTTCTTTTACTTTTTCAGCATGGTACCCAGCAGACTCAAGGGCCTCTACGGCAATTTCAAGAAACTTGCGCTGCTGAGGATCCATGAGTTCAGCTTCTCTGGGAGTCATACCAAAGAATTTATAATCAAATGATTCCTGGCCTGGATATGATCCATGAGCTTTTATGAAACTTGGATCGTTATAAATTTCTGCAGGTATCGATGGATCAATTTCTGAAAGTTCAAACTTTTCGATGGAATTTTTGCCAGCTAATAGATTTATCCAAAGCTCTTCAACACTATTGGCACCAGGAAACCTCCCAGAGAGTCCAATCACTGCAATATCGCCACTAATAGAAGTCTGCACATCTAGATCGCTATAAACGTCGAGTCCATCCTCTCCATTAATAACGCTGGATAATTTTGAGATTGTTGGATTCTGAAAGAAATCGACAACACTGATTTCCTTTTCAAGTTTCTGATTCATTTCTATTAAAATTCTAATAGCCAGGAGTGAGTTGCCCCCGAGATCAAAAAAACTATCATTAACACCGACTTCGTCCAAAGCAAGGTGCTTCTTCCAGAGTTTTGAAATTGAAATCTCTACATCAGATTCTGGTGCCACGAACTCAGACATCAAGTCCGGTCTTTGACGGGACGGAACTGGAAGAGATTTATAATCGACTTTCCCAGACGGAGTCAGAGGAATCGCATCCATTTTAATGAAATGTGACGGAATCATGTATTCTGGAAGTTCATTGCGTAATTTCTGTCTTAGTACATTACTGTCAACAGAACCAGAGATATAGGCACATATTGTTTTTTCATTTTCTATTTCAATTATTTTAATCGCACTCTGACTAACTCCGTCCTGCTTTTGCAGAACCAATTCAATTTCCCCTGTTTCGATTCGGTAACCTCGAATTTTTACTTGGCCATCTTTGCGACCTAAAAATTGGATAGTTCCATCCTCTGCTTCGATACCAATATCACCAGTTTTATAAATTCGACCGTATTTATCATTAATTAAGAATCTTTCATTGGTTAAATCTGGAGCATTCAAATACCCATTGGCCAAACAGATGCCGGCCAAATAGAGATCCCCCTCGGATCCCTTAATCACGATGTTCATTTCAGCGTCTAATAATAAAACTTGGGAATTTGCGATCGGTTTCCCGATCGGAGGTAATCCTGGCCAGGTTAAAGGGTCACCACTCAGAGTATGACTTGTGACAACGTGAGTTTCACTTGGACCATAATGGTTATAGAGAACAGCATCACTGAGCTTTTGAAAGAATTTTCGAATCGCTGGAGTAATTTTGAGTTGCTCCCCTGCAGTGGTCACTTCTTTCAGGCAAGCCGGAACAAGATTTATAGTTGCTGCTGTTTCTGCTAGCTGGTTTAAGGCAACATAAGGAAGAAAGATTCTGCCAATATTATTCTCTGCAATCGTTTTAAGTAACTTAACAGGATTGAGTCTGGTGTCCTCACTAATTAAAATCAGTTGGCCACCAGTCGTTAAAGTAGAAAAGATCTCTTGGAAATGAACGTCAAAACTAAGCGGTGTGAATTGAAGTGTGGAGAGACCTTGCTTAATTCTTGTTTGGTCATTTTGCCATTCAATTAAATTAACAAGAGCTTTGTGACCAAGGGATACACCTTTGGGGTTGCCGGTTGATCCACTGGTATAGATGACGTAACAGAGGTCTATCAGACTGGGATTGATGCTAATGGGAGAGCTAGAGATTGAACTTAAAACAAGATTCTCTAGCACTAACTTTCTTGCGTCACTGTTTTCGAACAACGAAGAATACTCTTCGTGATTAAGGATCGTCTTAACTCCTGAATGGGCGACCATATATTTTAAACGCTCTACAGGATATTCAGGATCAAGGGGAAGATAAGCTGCTCCTGCTTTTAAAATAGCAAGAACTCCAGCAACCAATTCCGGAGAGCGTTTCAAGCAAATTCCAACTACGTCTCCTGGTTTTACTCCGGCAGAGATAAGCTGATGTGCAAGCTTGTTGGATAACTGATCAAGCTCTAGGTAAGATAATTTTCTATCGCCCATCGAGATAGCGACGGCATTGGCATGTTTAAGGACAGCTTGTTCAAATAAGTTATGAATGAACATAAAGTTCCTTACTCACTACTTTAGGAATTGAGACCACAGTAACCACAGTTTCACCAATTAGCTTAAATGAGCCCTCATAGCGGCCGAGATAACCCTTAAGCTTGGGGTTAGAGCTCTTTAGCTCAAGTTCGAACAGTCCTTTATCGGAAACTAATTTGATCAACTTAACTTCTTTAAAATCAATAAATGTCCGTGCCAATGGAAACAAGGCCTTATAGAGGGCTTCTTTAGCTGAAAAGAGGATGGTGATGTCCGTTTGGTAGTCAGCTCCAGCGATCATGAGGAGCTCTTCTTCAGTGGCGATGACCCTCTCAATCTCTTGTGCCAGCCCGATTTTCATCAATTCCTCGGCATCAATGCCAATGGATGAAATTTCATCTGAAACGGAAACACAGCTGATCGCCATCTGTTTGCTATGGGTGATGCTTCCCAAAATACCTTCAGGCCAAATGGGCTCACGAGTAGGAGCAGCAGGTAATTGGGAAAGATCATAACCAACGACTTTGGAAGCCTGGAAGGCACAATAGCGTCCAGCAATAAACTCTTGCTGACGTGTCTGCGCCACGTTCTTCATTCCATCTGGAAGCCAATTAGAAAAGCTTTTCTCTAATTGAGAATCAAATGGAAGTGGAGCTCCGAAAACCGAAACTCCGTGAATGTTGAAATCAATCAGCATACAGTTCCTAAAATGCGATGATTAGAAAGGCAATCGTAGTTAACATAGTTGCAAATTGAGTCGCTCTTTCCCAAATTTTATCTGCAACAGTGCTTCTCTCAGCATTGAGCATGATTGTGTCGCCCGGTTTAATCACAGGAATGGTATTCATTGCAGTCAGATTAAAATTGATTCTCTCTAACCCCTTAGAGCCTTTTCTGATAACAAACGCTTCCTGATAACCAACATTGGGAATAACTCCTCCCCTCTTGCTTAAATAATAGAAAATATTGGCATCTTCCTTATAAAGACTTTTGCCAGGATTTGCGACTCCACCAATGACTTCAACTGTTGCTGCAATTTGGGCCGTATCGTCCTCGTTAGAAAGATTGATAAAAACAGTGTCTCCACCTGTCCAAGTAAAGGAAGTCCCTAATACGTTATTTTCATAATATTGGTTCAAGCTAACTGAATAAGAGACTGATTGTTGTCTGATAGAAACCATAAAAAAGTCTTGTTTAATATTTCCTGCTAAGCCTCCAGCACTATCAATAATTTTATCAATCGATTCTTTTCTTTTCACAAGGTACATACCAGATTTTTTTACAAAACCTCTTACATCAACCCAATAGTCTTTGCTCACTAGATTGAATGAAACGTTTTGTGCCCCCCTTTGAAAAAAGGAAGTGTAAGCTTCGTGAACTTTTTTTCTAAGTTCTTCGTACGTTAATCCAGTGGTGACTATTTTGACCCCATAAGGAAGTTTTAAAAGTCCATCAAACTGGACTCTGAAAGTGCCTTGAAGTTTTCCATCGGTGGGGTGACTTATAGAAAATAAAAACCCGGGTGCAATTAAATTTTCTGTTTCTTCAAATTGCGGAATATCTTTAATTTCACGAAGATCGGAAGGAGCGGATGATCTGACTTTATTAGCAGCAACATCGTTGAGCTTTTCATATGGGGGATTATTTCCGTGATTGGAAGTTGAGCATCCAGTGACCATAAAGAGCCCGAAAACAAACGCAAACATCAAGCATCGAAACATGTGTCTTTCCCCGGTTAAACTGATTTTGATCAATAATAAACTAAACAATAAAAATAAAGTTTTATTACTTTAGAAGTGTGAAATTTGGACAGGCTATAACTACAAGGGGATAGAAGTCTGGTAGATATGCCTCAACATGAAATTAAGAATTCTCCATTTAACACAGTTCCTAGGGGTAGGAGGACTTGAGAAAGTCCTTTTTCTCCTTATAAATGAACAACTTAAAGCGGGTCACGAGGTTGAACTAGTGGTCTATGATTACGAGCAGTCTTGGGTAGAGTACTTCCGACAGCAGGGAATAAAAGTGGATACAACCTTCATGAAGAGCAAAGGTTATGATCACAAACTCTTAAAATACATCTCGCATAAGGCGAAAAACTTCGATGTGGTTCATACCCATGATCTAAATCCCCATATGTATGCTGCTCCAGTGAAATTTTTACATGGTTTAATAGGGAAAGCATTTCCACGGCTAGTCCATACTGCCCACGGGATGGACCATTTACACAAACGCCCAATAACAAAACTCTATGAAAAGATTTGCTCATATTCCACGGACATCACGATTGGTGTTAGCACCGCCGTGTGCGACTACTATTACGATTTAGGCGTAACAAAAAAGAAAATTGCAAATATAAATAATGGAACTCTGGTTTTAGAGGCACCTGCTTCAAGTGTTCGAGCTGCCAGAGAAAACCTCAGGTCAAATCTGGGACTATCTTTCGAGACGCCGATATGGACCAGTGTCGCAAGAATTGTTCCCTTAAAAGATCAGCTATTAATTTGCGAGGTCGCGAAGCTATTTCCCGAAATGTGCTTTTTACTTGTAGGCCCCTCAGGAGATGACAATTACTGGAACCAACTTCAAGAAATAAGGCCAGCAAACGTTCATATGCTAGGGGCCCGCTCCGACATTAGTGAAATACTCATGGGGTCTGATTATTTTATTTCAGCCTCAAGACACGAAGGTATTCCCGTTTCAGTTCTTGAAGCAGGAGCGCTAAGAATTCCCTGTTTGCTTTCCGATATTCCAGGCCACCAGGTTTTGCAAGAAGGATCTAATGAAAAAGTCGCTTTGTATTTTAAACCTGCAGACCTGAACGACCTAGCCGAAAAAGTGAAAAGTGCCATAGGGAACAAAACACTTACCGACTCGATTGGTTCGGCCCTCCATCAGCACGTAAAAGAAAATTTCTCCTCAACCACAATGTATAAACGCTACCTCGATGCGTATTTGGGTCGACCATGATCCCAAAAAAAGTAATCTTCCTATTTACGCCTGGCCCCATCGGCGGTGCAGAGAAAATTGTTCTCAATGGCGTCAAAGCACTCAGAGCAGAAAATATTGATGTGTCGCTTTGGATTATAAAAGAAGAGAGGGTCCCAGAAGTTGCCAATGCATTTATACAAATATTGAAGGAGCAAAACGTCCAATCGAGAGTTTTTTCATCTCAAAGTATTTTCGATCCTAGGCTCCTGCGTTCTCTGAAAAAATCAATGGAACTTGAACGAGCAACAATTATTCATGCTCATGGATTCAAAGCTGCATTTTATGCTCATTTCACAGCACCTCAAAGTGCTAAACTTATCATCACTCACCACGGAAAAACTGGACACACTTTTAAAGTTAAGCTTTATGAATTTATAGAGACGCAAATCATGAAGAGGGCAAAGGCTGTAATTGCCGTGTCACAAGACATGAAAAGAATGCTTTCAACCTCCGGAATAAGCACCAAGAAAATAACGGTGGTAGAAAACTTTCTCACGACAGAGGTTGTTACAATAAAAAACTCGCAAGTCCCCCCAGTAAAACTCCTATTCGTGGGAAGACTTTCACCTGAGAAGGGATGTTCTGTATTAATTGATTCACTAGCTTCTTTAGATTCCAAAACATTCCATCTCACCATTTTGGGTAACGGTGTTGAGATGAATATGCTTCAGGCCAAGGTAGATTCACTCCAGCTGAAAGAAATGGTCTCTTTTGTAGGTTTCAAAAACAATGTAGCGGAATATATGGCCAATAGTGATGCGTTAGTGATGCCCTCATTTCGCGAGGGGCAGCCTTTGGCACTAATAGAAGCCTGTTGTATGGGACTTCCTATTGTTGCTTCTAACGTCGGAGGGATACCTGAATTAGTCATTGAAAATAAAAATGGTTACTTATTTGAAGCCGGGAATGCTTCCGAACTTTCGATTAAGCTAAATTTGCTGCCACAGAATTTAAAAGCTTTAAAAGAGACCGCGTCTGAGATGAAGGTTAAATCATTCGAGCGGTTTTCAAGTCGTACATGGGCCCAAAACACCATCAAAGTTTATGATATTGCCTTAAGCCAATTATAAAACTTTGTTCCAATATTTTTTTCATCAAATTTAGCTGCGACTACTGCCCTCGATAAATTGAGTTGATCCTGCTGAACTTTATCAAGCTGAATTGAAGAAAGTATTTTAATCCATTCCTCTTTTGTTTCAGCGTTGATGTAGTCACTTTCTGCTAGATCAGCACCCTGCACACCCATCTTTGTGCTGATTAGTCGCCTTCCGAGGGCAAAAGCCTCTACTACTTTTATGCGCGTGCCCGAGCCGTATGTGATTGGAACAATCGTGAAATGACAATCTTCGTAAGCATCCTTAATGGTCTTAACAAAGCCTGCCACCTCAATACCTTTTAGATGCTGATATTTTTTGACCCATTCAATATTTCCTGAACCAACAATTTTCAGAACGGCCTCTGGTCTATTACTAATCACAGAAGGCCAAACTTCTTTCAGAACCCATTCAAGAGCATCGCGATTAGGTGGCCAATCCAGTCTGCCAATAAAGAGAAATTTCACTCCCGGTATCAGGCATGCTTCGAGAGGCCGATCAAAATTAAGACCCAGAGGAATGAGTTCACATTTTGTAGTAGTGATCTTTTTAATTTCAACCATATCTTCTTGGGCAATCGCCGCTATTGCATAACTATAATCAATAATAGCTTTCTCAAATTTCTCGACCAACTTAGATTGAAAATAAAGGATCAGCTTGAGAAGGGGTGATTTTTTTTCCTTATAGGCCTTCTTCCATAAATCAACTTCTAGGTTATGTGCCCTATAAATGACCCTGGAAGTTTTGAATGAGGGGTGTAGAGCCCCTTTTGACATCAAGGCAGCACCTAAATGGAGACCATCTAACAAAATATAATCATATTTCTGAGATTCAATAATACTTCGTACTTTTTCTTGGAGTCCCTTATCAGAAAATGAAGAAAATGTTAAAGGGGTAAAAGTTTTAAAGAGAAACTGTCTGAGATAATACAACTTCTTAGGCAACCCACTTTCTGGTAGAGGTCTTGGAACAATAAAAACGTTCTTTACCGCCCAGCTTTTCTTCATTAATTCAGGTTCGGTCTTTTCGGCCAATTGCGGAAGACACAAGACATCCACATCGGCGCCAGCAGCTACTGTGTTTCGAATCAAACTGTCAGTTGCAACTCTAGCCCCGTCGGTCACAGGGAATGTCCACTTGGGAATCATCCACAAAATTTTCAGCGGAGTTTGGTTATGTTGCATCTTAGTCTTTTTTGAGAACAAAAATGACAACACCACCGAGGTATTTGAGTGCCGGGATTTTATTCATGAGGAATAAATCAATTTTTTCTAGCGTCGATGGCTGAGGGTCGCTACCTTCTCTAAAAAACTTATCAAACCGAGCAAACAAGAAATATCTTTTTAAAATGGTTTGAGGGAATATTTTCAGAATGGTCTCAATGTCGTTCTGATTCAATTTTCTCTCATCTTCGGTAATATGGAGGTCAAATGACTTCTTTTTCGGGGCAAATAATTTAACTATCCAAGTATTTCGGATCAAATCGAGAAGAGGAACCTCCAGAGGCTCTCTGAAAACAGCGACTCCACCCGACTTAAGGACCCTTTTACATTCAGTAACAGATTTTTCTATATCAACGTGGTGAAGAATATCGATTCCTGCAATGAAGTCAAAGTGATTGTTAGGATAAGGCAGCACTTCTGCTGGAGCGACTTGGAAATGACCTTGTCCAGAAAAGCCATTTTTCTCAAAGACTAAATGGGAGACAGCAACATTAGATTCACTAATATCGAAGCCTTCTACTTTATATCCAATTTTAGCAAATCTAAGGGCGTTGTCACCTGGGCCGGAACCAAAATCTAACATGAGAGCATTCGGCTTAAAACTATCAGCTGCGAGGTGGTAAACTGCCCAGTATGAATTCCAAGGCCGCTTCTCAGTCGAGACGACGGGCGAGAAATCAATTTTTCGATTTAAATCAAAACTTCCGGCGTATTGATCATAATACTCTTTTTCACGCTTTTGACGTTCTGTAAGGTCTACCACGGAAGACATTTTATCCCTCTCTCTGTGTTTCCCAAGTTGATTCCAAATTGCTGGTAATAGTTTTAACCAATGCGACAAGTGAGGCCGCATTCAAAATAAGAAAATACAATGGAATAGCTGCTAATCGGTTGTGAATGCCATTTTTCTCAAGTGCGTAAGCACATAAGGCAATAAAATAGAACAAGAACTGCAGCACAAGTAAGACAACGGCGAAAACGTTTTGAGGATCGGCCCAAACTGCATAGTTGTTAATTACAAAAAGTGAAATAATAAAAACAGGAATTAACCAACGAAGAATCTTGTGGCTAATCAATTGAAAGAATGGAATCGGGTAGGCCACAGGATTAAGAATTTTTCTAGCATGTAGCATCCCAGTCATACCGCCACGGATGACTCTAACTCTCATATTCCATTCATTTGCCACTTTTTTAGTTGTATCTTCAAAGCACAAAGCTTCTTCTTCATAAACGACTCTAAATCCCTTCATAACCAGCATTAAAGGACCCGTAAAATCTTCGATTATATTCTCTGGAAGCGGAGTATAGAGCTCCTTACGAAAGGCAGTCACGCACCCAACAGATCCAGTAAGTGTTCCCATTGAAGTTTGAGCTTTTTTAATCGTGGATTCATATTTCCAATAAAGCTTCTGCCCAGTCCCCATTTGTGTATTAGTCGAATCTCTATAGATCAAATGCCCTGTAACCATACCAACTTTGGGATCGGCGAAATTGCGAACCATTTTCTGAACGGTGTCTTCTTTATACGTAGTGGTTGCGTCTGAGAATATGATGATCTCGCCTTCAATTGCGGCCATGGCAACATTTCTTGCCTCGGTTTTCCCAACACGTCCCTCAACTCTAAAAAGCTCTACACCTTTTGCAGCATATGATTTAACAATTTCATCAGTGCCATCAGTTGAACCGTCACTAACGACAATAATTCTGAATTTTTCTTTGGGATAATTGAGATTCAAAGTTTCTTCAATTTTCTGAGCGATACCTTTTTCTTCATTATAGGCAGCAATCAACATCGTTACGTGTGGCTGGATATCATTTTTATGAACTTTACGACGGATAAGTTTACCCAGAAGAATAACGGCAACAAAGTAACCAAAATAGGTATAAAGAACAATTAAAATCAAATTTACCAGAATTGTACTCATGCAAAACCTCGGGAGTATTTTTGACCATTATTTATATGATAATGAGTAATAACTAAAGCCAATAAGATATATGGGTAAAGAAGATAGGTATGTGAAAGAAAAGTTATGGCCATTCCATAACCGGCAATCCCTAAAAGATACTCTGGTTGCTCAATTCGAATTTTCCAAGCGGCGAAAGCACCGTAGAGCCAGAGACTGGCAAATAAGAAAAGAGCCGTAAAGCCGCCCTCGCCTAGCGCAAGTACCCAAGATGAATGGGCCGTCATGTGTTCTTTTTCTGATCCAACGTTTCCATCAGGAGCGTAGGCTGGAAGATTTCGTGGAAATCCCCAGAAGCCAACTCCAAAGACTGGATTTCTAATGGCCATATTAAGACCAGCTTTCCAAAATAAAATACGGTTAGATGTAGACCCCTCTACATCCTCAGCATCCCTATTCATCATTTTAAAAGCACCCAGAGTCCCAACTAAACCAAAGGCTATCGCCAGTCCCAGGATTTTTTTATTCTTTATTTTGATTAAAGTATAGGCTCCGAAGATGGCGAAAATTCCTAAGAGGGCCCCGCGTGACTGAGATTGCCAAACCAGGTAGACCATAGCGCCTAGCCCAGCGAGGGAAAACAGCCAATTAAAAGGCCGGAGACCCGTTTTGAGAATGAAAAATATGGTAAATGGGATTGCAAGCACAACAATTGCAGCAATATCATTGGAGTTTGAAAGTATTCCAACGCTTTCTAGTCTCTCGCTTGCATCTTCAACAATAGTTGGGAGTTCCATCATGCTAGATTTATAAAAGCTGACAAAACACTTCTCTAAAATTGCCAAAACCAAAACGGCCTTAACAGGCAGGATATCCTGAGTTGTATCAAGTCCATTTTGAATAAGAATAAAGAGAATAACACCCTTACTAAAGATTTCTGAAAACTGAAACATCGCTTCATCCGCGTGATTGGATAAAAATCCAGACATAAAAATCCAGACCGAAAATGCCAGGAGCAGAAATGTGCCCAAGTTAAAGCGGAAGTAGAACTGTTTTTTAAATAATTTATGGGCAAATAAGCTGAGAAAAGCGAGATATGAAACATCTCGAGGCATTGAAGACATCATCTGATTGTCATAGCTTTCCCAAGGTCTTGATAATAAGAGGTAAACCAAAAAGCTAATCGCATACTTGGGATGGATAATCGAAAACATCACCAGCATGCTGAATTCAATGGCGAGAAACATACCTCTCGTTTCCCAAGCGTCCATCAGAAGAAAGAAAACACCTACAGTAAAAGCTCCAAGAAAAAGAACCACCAATCTTCTCGACTCCAAACTAGCTGTTTTTTTTAATTCTGGAAGATCCATGACCAAAAAGAATGAGAACGCGCAAATAACAAGCGCGAAAAAGAACTGATGAGAATTTAAAACCAACTGATTAAATTCTAACAAACTAGCCTCGTAGTGTACTAATCTCAGGATTATCGCGTTTTAAAGCAGGTCCAGAGCTAACCTCATTCATTTTAGGCAAGACACCTAAAACAAAAGTGCCCAACTTCTCAGCTTCAAGTGCCAGCTGCTCATCTTTTGAAGGAACAATAATTTCGCTAATAAAGACATAAATAAAAGAGATCACAAGACCAAGAATAAATCCCAAACTAGCAAAAAGTCTTTTTTTAGGCCAAATAGGAGCAGTGGGGAGTTGAGGCGTTTTGATCAGTCCAATGTAGTTTTGAAGAGATTTCTTTTCAATCTCCAAAGCAATATTAAAGTCGTGATATTTTGCATAAAACTTACTGGAAAGTTGCTCTGAAACTATTTTATCATGAGTCATGCTCATCGGTAGATCCACCGCTGAATCGTCCTTAGACATATCAAATTCTTTCAACCAAGAATTTATTGTTTTCTGTCTCTGTTTCAAGTTCAACATGATCGGGTGATTCGTACTATACTGCTTTGAGAGAGCAGCAATACTAGTGTTCACTTTTACTAACTCTTCTTTTAAGACATCAGGGGATTTCGAAGCAAGGGTCTTATCCGATCCCTTTTGGGTAAATTTCTGAGAAGCATTGAATGAGTTGAGCTTTCTGATCATTACTTCTTTAACAAGTTCAATTGTGCTGATACGTTTTCCAACAATATGGTCCTTAACTTGTCTGAGTGTTCTTTCAGTAATTTCTTTAGCAATATAAGGATCAGAATGTGAGAATGAAATCTGATAACTCTGTCCACCAGTAGAAAAATAAGAAAATTTGTCTCTTAGTGCCTGACGCTCTTTAGCTATTTCGCGATCATCTTTGGTTTCAGAATACATTTTATATCTCTTACCAAGATCATCAATAAACTCATCGCTTATAGCTTCTTTAACCATAGAATCAATGGCAAATCTCATTTCTGGGATGTTGTATACATCAGGAATAACACCAGAGATAAGTGGGTTCTGGAAATATTTAGAATACACATTAATTTCGAACGTAGAAGTATATTGCTTACTAATCCAGAAAGTAAGCTGAAAACAAAAAGCCACAGTTAAAACACAAATCAAAACTATTCGATTTCTGTACTTACTAATCGTTTTAATTAAGTCTCGAAAAAAAATCTTGTCAGAATTCATTTAGATACCCTCGTTCTTAACTAGGCCAATAATAGGGATTTCTCGATCAATCAGTTCATTCGTAATGAACTTCTCTTTATCACCCATACTTTTTGAGCTGCGAACTAATATCGCCCCATCAATTGGAAGAATTGGAAAAATCGTTTTATCTGCACGCTTTAATGTCTTCATATTAATAAAGACAACATCATAATCCTTGGTCATTTCGTTAAAATGAGACATTTGTGTGCTGACTTTCTCGGCCTCAGGAATATTTTTTAGAAATGAGAGGTCATCGCCATGAAGATAATCGAGACCAGCTGTCGTAGTTGGTCGTATAAATTGGGAATTGGCAGCTTCCTGAGACAACCTTGTTTCAAGCACATCATTTCTTTCTGACTGGCAGTCGTAAATTAAAACTTTCTTCTTATATATTTGAGTCAGAACTGGCGTGCACTCTGAAAGAAAAAGGGATTTGCCTTCACCGTTGCAATCCGAAGCCACCAATACGTACTTGGCCTCATGAATCCTGAGAGCATAGTCGATATTTTTAGCAAGATTATGCAAATGCTTTTCTAAAGTCATATCCATGGCCATCCCCTTAAAGTAATTACAGACTTTAAATACCCCAAGCCTTAACCCGATGCAAAACAATCAGGTATAAGATCACCTTAAGTCACTGACATTGCGTAATATTTACACAGTTTGCTTTAGCTTTAGTCGGATCGAAATTATGTTCTTGCGTTCAAAGACGCACCGCAAAACACCTCAATCTTGACGAGGCTCTTGGGCTATTTCACAATCAAACCATGAGTGACCCAACAAATATTTTTACGAAAGTTCCAGACCTTAACTATGTTGAAGACATGCGGGAAGTTTCGCCCGAAGCTTTTGATAACATTGTCCAGAATCGACGATCCGTGCGTGCTTACACGGATGAGAAAATCCCTCAAGAGGTTGTTGAAAAAGTTTTAGACTGGGCCCTCCTTGCTCCCAATTCATCAAATCTTCAGTGCTGGGAATTTTTCTGGGTAAAACATCCAGTTAAAAAAGCACGTTTGATTGAGGCGCTGTTTAGTCAGCCAGCAGCACGTACTGCTCAAGAACTGATTGTTGCTGTGGCAAAATTAGAAACCTGGAAAAAAAACAGAATTCAAATGCTTGAGACGTTCGATAAAAGTGGAGAAAAAATTCCAGAATCTGCTCGCGCGTACTATAGCAAGCTTGTTCCTGTGGCCTATACCCTTGGACCACTTGGAATCCTTGGACCCTTTAAAAGAATATTTATGACTATCGTTGGTTTATTCCGGCCTATTCCTCGAGAGCCAAAATCAAAGGCAGATATTAGAGTTTGGGCACATAAGTCGACTGCCTTAGCGTGTGAAAATATCATGCTAGGATTCTCGGCTTTTGGATACGACACATGTCCGATGGAAGGATACGACTCGGCCAGAGTCAAAGACATCCTTGAACTAGGCGCAGAATCTGAAATCTGCATGGTCATCAGTGCTGGTAAGAGAGCGAAAAATGGAGTCTATGGTCCCAGAATTAGGTTTCCTAAACCACAGTTCGTCAAAATTCTTTAAAAATAGGCTATTTTCCTAGGTATTAAGTAGGCAATTTTATCCTCCATCAGAGGGGATATATTTGCCCTCGTTAAGAGTATTTTGGTTGTTGTCATAATCATCTTATGAAGACAATTTTTTTACTCCTGGTAGTAATGTTTCTCGCTATTTCTTGTACTCCAGCGGAGGTACCGCCGGTCGGAACTCCTCCCACGGACCAAGACCCAAATCCTACTCCGGACCCGACTCCAGATCCTATCCCGGACCCAATCCCGGATCCAACTCCGGACCCAAGTCCCCAGGCCTACCTCCCACTCGGAGTTGGCGGTGGTGGGGCGATGAGTGGTGTAGCGATAAGTCCCTATAGCAATATCTGGTTTGTTGGAACTGACATGGGAACACTTTTTCGCAGTACTGATTTAGGAAAAAGTTGGGATTCGGTTAATCATTTAGAGGCAGTCTTTAACTCTGAATTAACTCGCGCCGTTTCTCCGGGCTTTAGCTCCGATGGGACGACAGTTTTCCACGCATCAGCTGGAATAAATCCGAAGCGCAGCTTTGATGGGGGAATTACCTTTTCATCAATCTCCATGGGACTGACTGCTGGCGAATATATTAAATACTGGCACTCAGATAGTACTGACGCGAATTTAATTTATGCTGGAACTTCGAAAGGTCTTTTAAGAAGTGAAAACAAAGGGACAAGTTGGTCTCGGGTATCCTCTTTCTCTGAAGAAGCTGTCGGCAGCTTTATCGATGACGCCACCAATACTTTTTATCAGGGAACAACAACTGGTGTCTGGAGTTCAACTGACGCTGGAAAAAATTTCACAAAAATTTATACACCTTCAGGTGTCCAGATTCGCCAATTCACTGGGGGAAAGGATGCTAATGGTTTAACCCTCGCCTTCTCTGACAACGACGGAACGAAGGCTTGCTCATGGGTTTATCCTTATCTGGCCGAGTGGGGACAGAGTTCTATTGATGCCACTGTTGCGAGTTGTGGTTATGTTTGGGTCAACACTTCAGGAACAACCTTTGCCAAGAACTCGCAAGTCGTGGGTGATCATTTAAAGATGGCCGAAAATGATTCTCAAACCATCTATGTAACAGGTGGAAGAAAATGGATTAGACAGTACGGCACTAAAGTTCATGTGACGAAAAACAAAGGACAGAGTTGGGATTTAAAACTCCATCAGATGAACTGGGACGTTACTCCGTACCTTGCCTGGCCTCGAGCGAATTTAGAATACTCTGCTGTCGCCTTAGATGTTGGATGGTGGGATGACGGTTATGAAAGCTTCGAAATCAATCGTAGAAATTCGAATATCGCAGCAGGCTCAGGTTACTTTTTTATGCACTCTACGATGAATGCCGGAACCAACTGGCTAGCTCCTTTCACAGAATATGCAGATACGGGAACTTCAGCTGCCAAGAAAAAATGGAAGACTCGCGGAATAGAAGTCATCTCAATTTATCGAATGAAATATCATCCAAAGAATTCAAATATCTTTTATGCTGCTTCGGCCGACATTGGAGGAATGGTTTCAGAGGATAGTGGCAAGAGCTTCAGAGTTTCCAAAGCTCAATACAATAGTAACTATGATTATAGTTTTGATGAAAATGATCAAAATGTCGTGTATGCAGCATCTGGAAACTCTCATGACTGGCCTAATGACTGGCACGCCAATGCGATCACCAATAATGGGGGAATCTATAAATCCGCCAATAAGGGTATGAGCTGGCAGAGACTGACTCCTGACAATGCACAATTCAATCGTCAATTCCTTTCAGTGGGGTACGACTCGGTTCACGGTATTATTTATGGAGGATCACACGAAGTTGGGATTGCTCGATCAATAGATCAGGGAAAAACGTGGAGTTATTTCAATGCAGGTCTTCCAACAGGAAATAAAATTATTCCACAAATTGAAGTCGATCCAAGAAACGGCAACGTCTATGCCCTTTTGACTGGAGATGCTCCTAGTTTCACTAATCAGGCAAAAACGGGAATTTATTTTCTAGATGTGGCGAATGCTTCTCAAACCTGGACCCTTCTTAGAGGAACGGTTCATTACCCAACAGATGCTGATGCCGGCTACAAACTCTGGTATTATCCAACAGCTTTCGCAATTGATTTTGATGCTCCTAATGGCACTGATAATTTATGGCTGGTTGATTACGAAAACAAAGGCAACTGGCTCATGACGGGAGTATGGAAAACGACGGATCGTGGTGCCAACTGGCGACGAGTAAAACAATTAACTCATCCTACCGACATCAAAATCGACCCTACGGATCCTAATCGGGTCTATGCTTCGGGATACTACACCCTGGATGGAAGCTGGGGGAATGGCGGGCAGTACTATTCAACTAACGGCGGAACAACTTGGACCAAAAATACCGAGCCACCACTACAGCAAAACTCAAGAAGTGTTGTCATTGATCCCGTGGATTCATCGAAATTAATTTATTCCTACTTTGGTGGGGGGATGCTGAGTGGAAGAAACCCTGCCAGTCTTTAGTTACAATGGGTTGCAATATCAATTTTACACACTTTATCTATTAGGTACGTGACACCAATTTGTAAAATGCTATAAGCATCGACATGTCTAACCGAGCTAAAACTATTCTTCTACTGATCGTAGATACACTTATACTTTTTGTGGCCTTGAGCCTTGTTGCGTTCTCCCGAAAGCCAGACTCAGACACGGGTCTGTTTCTGTCCCAGCACTATGCCCTATTCGCCTTTATCTTTCCGGTATGGATACTGATCTATTTTATTGAAGGGATTTACACACTCACAACTTACAATCCCGCCAACCTCTCCATTTCTCTTTTGAGATCGACCTTTTTATCTGTCTTTGTTTCCTTCATTTTATTTTATTTTATTCCAAGTCATTATTTTGTCATTACTCCAAAGACCACCCTCATTTTAACCGCAATCATTTCGATCCCCCTACTTCATAGCTGGAGAAAGTTTTTCTTCCTCTACTTTGGTATGGAAAATCAACAACAGGGAACTCTGCTGATTGGCTCTATCAGCACGCTAGAGTTAGCTGTAGATGAGCTTCTTCGTAAACCTCACTTAGGCTACAGGCTTGTGGGGACACTGACACCGGAAGAAGCAATCAATTTTGAGCCGCCCAAGGAAACAAAACTAGTAGCAATTGAACGGAATTTAAAAAACTCACCTGAACTCTATAAAAAATATTTCTCACTTCTAGGGTCTGGGATAGAGGTGATGGATCTCGCCAAATTCACGGAACAAATATCTGGAAAAATCCCACTTCAATCAATTGATGAATCTTGGTTCATTGAATATTGTGGTCACATTGAAAGTCGCTCGTACGATTTTTACAAGGCGCTCATTGACCGCCTAGTTGCTATTTTACTTATCATTATTGTTTTTCCAATTTACCTCATCATCCTCCCTTTGCTCTTAATTGTTCATGGGCGTCCTGTATTTTTTAAGCAGACAAGAACCGGACTCAATAATAAGCCGTTCACGTTATGGAAACTCCGCTCAATGGTAGTAGATGCAGAAAAAGCAGGCGCTCAATGGGCCAAACCAGGGGATGCCCGGGTCACAACGGTTGGGAAATTTTTAAGAAAAAGTCGCCTGGATGAGCTACCTCAATTAATCAATATTTTTAAAGGCGAAATGAGCCTGGTGGGCCCCCGACCTGAGAGGCCAGAAATTATTGATTCAAAGCTCGCCCCAAATATTCCTTTTTACAACCTTCGCCATCTGGTTAAACCCGGAGTGACGGGTTGGGCCCAGGTGACTTTCCGCTACGGCTTCTCCCAAGAGGATTCAGCAGAAAAGCTCCAGTTTGACCTTTTTTACGTTAAGAACAAAAGCTTATGGCTCGACCTCCTGATTATTATTAAGACTATAAAAACTGTCCTAACTGGTGCTGGCCAGTAAGGGGTGAATAGACCATTTTGCAATTAGGTTTTCTTCTTTACTAGCCCCTCTTATCACGATACTTTTTCACCATTATCCAAGGTGTTAGGTATGTTAATCAGGGAACTCATTCAGCGTCGTTTGGACTCGTCTGTTACGATTTTTAATCGTGAAGGCGTCGCGATTTCGGATACCCAAATTAAAAACGAATATTCTGCCATCAAACAATACCTGTTAGATTTCCATTCCAGTCCTCAGGACTGTGTGGCGATCAAACAACACAAAGATTATCGCTATTTTTTAACCATCCTCGCATGTCTGGAAATAGGGATCCCATATATTCCAATGAAATATGATTATCCGATGGACCGTGTTGAGCAAATCAAAGAAGATTCGAAATTCACCCTGCTGGCCGATGATGCAAAGATTGAAGAACTTATTGCTTATACAGGCAGAACAAAGACTCTCCTTCCTGATGCCTCTTCCGAAAAAGATGCTTACATTATTTTTACATCTGGCAGTACGGGCAGACCCAAAGGTGTGATCATTCAAAGACAAGCCTTGGAGAATTTTTTTACTTTCATTCAAGATGAATTTCCTGCTGTTAACGACCAGGACAAGCTTCTTCAAGTGGCAGAATTCTCTTTTGATCAATCGGTAGTTGATATCGCGTTATTTCTCACAAAAAACTTAACGTTTCATTTCTCAAATTTTGAAAACAATATTTTCAAGCTTGGTTTTGAGATAGAAACACATCGGATCAGCGTCCTAAATACTGTGCCGAATACACTTAATATGTTTCTTTCTGAATTTGTGGCTGAAAGAATGGACTATAGCTGCCTGAAACACCTTTTTCTAGGCGGCGCTCGCTTCTCTCACGGACTCTATATAAAATGCGTGAAGTACTTTAATAAAAGTGTTGATATCTACAATCTTTATGGCCCAACTGAAGCCACGGTCTACTGCCACGTTAAAAAGATTTCATATGACGAGTCAGCCGATTGCTTTAATGGAAACGTCTCCATTGGCCATCCCTTCGCAGGAGTGACTGCTCATATTGTAGTGGATGATAAAATTGCTCCGGCCAATGAAAAAGGCGAACTTTACATCGGTGGAGTTCAAGTCATGAGAGAGTACATCAACAACCCAGAACAAACTGCTAAGGCACTGGTGCAATTTAATGGTCAGACTTATTACCGCAGCGGTGATTTAGCCTTTCAAACAGAAAGTCATGATTTCTTTGTTGTGGGGCGGGTAGACGACACAATTAAATACCGCGGCTTCCGCATCAATTTGCTGGATATCGACTCTTATATTACCCGTCTTCCCTACGTTCAGGATTCAGTCACTATTGCGATCCCTAACGAAATTACTGAGAACCAAACAATAGGGTTCATTATTTTAAAAGAAAAAAAGACCGTTAAAGAAATCAAAACTGATCTCGCGGAACTTCTCCTCGACTATCAAGTTCCCGAAAAAATTATATTCACAGATAAATACCCTACGAACGTTTCTGGAAAAGTTTGTAAAAATACCCTCAAGGCCCAGTACCTCGAGTCTCTAAATAAGGCTTAAAATGAACAACATTGATATCCTCAAGACTGTTACTTCAATCATTCAAGAAACCCTTGAACTTCCTCAACTGGTCGTGACAAATGAAACATCGGCCAATGACGTGGATGAGTGGGATTCGATGACACACATTCAGTTGATTGCAGCGATTGAAGCAAAATTTAAAGTCCGTTTCGCTTTAGGGGAACTCCAGACTCTAAAAAATGTCGGGGATATGATTGCCTTGATTACGAAGAAGCTTAATAAGTAATTATGCTTTTTAATTCGTACGCTTTTATTTTTGCCTTTCTCCCTATCGCTATTCTGGGCTACTTTACCCTTAATCATCTTAAGCAAGTCACCTTGGGTAAGATTTGGCTGATTACAGCTTCACTTTATTTCTATTCTTATTGGAACATCAAAAACCTTCCTCTGCTATTGACTTCAATCTGTGTGAACTATTTTATTGGCCAGCTCCTGATGGCCCCAGAAGGAAAAAACAAAAAGCTCATCTTTCGTCTTTCATTAGTTTTTAATATTGGATTGTTGTGCTTCTTTAAATATGCCGGTCTTATGGGCTTTGCCAAAATTGCCCTTCCTCTTGGGATAAGCTTTTTTACGCTTCAGCAAATTGGCTACCTGGTAGATGCTTATGAAGGGCTAACTGAGAGAAAAAGTTTTATCGACTACGCGTTTTTTGTTTCATTTTTTCCTCAACTGATTTCAGGTCCAATTGTTCATTACCAGCATCTGATGCCGCAAATTGAGGCCAAAGATAACAAGCAGTTTAATGTCGATCAGTTCTCCCTCGGAATATTTCTCTTTTCTCTGGGTCTGATCAAAAAAGTGCTGGTATCGGGGACATTCTCCGGTTGGGCAAGCCCAGGCTTCGACGAAGCCGTCAGTCTAGACCTACTCGCTGCGTGGAAAACCAGTCTCTCTTATACCTTCCAGCTCTACTTTGACTTCAGCGGATATACAGATATGGCGATAGGTCTTGGGCATATGTTCAACGTAAAACTTCCCCAAAACTTCAACTCTCCTTTTCGCTCTACTTCCGTCATCGAGTTCTGGACCAGATGGCATATGACTCTGAGTCAGTTCATCAATACGTATGTCTTCACTCCAATAGTCAGGGCGATGCCCAAGATTAATTTTCGCACGACTATGATTGCGACTTTTCTCGCAATGTTCATTGCCGGCGTCTGGCATGGGGCCGGAATAAATTTTGTCGTTTACGGGGCCTTGCACGGACTCGCACTGGTCGTTAACCACATCAGAAAAAAGAAAAAGAAAAAATTCTCTAAAGCCTTCGCTTGGTTTTTAACTTTTAATTTCATTAACATTACCTACGTGATCTTTCGCGCAAAAAACTTAGATGATGCTCTAAAAGTACTAAAGGGCATGATTGGTTTAGGTGGGGTTGTAGTGCCTAAAATTGGTATCAAATCCGTTGGGGCATTTCAGGACTTTGGTTTTAAGATCGGAACCTACCTCTACCCTGACGACTATTTGCTTCTCGCCATGTTAGGTGGGGTTTTCTGGGTTATTTTTAAGACAAGGAATTCAGGAGAGCTTGAAAAATCATTTAAGCCCGATACGAAGATAGCTTTGGCCTGTGGAGTCGCTTTTGTTTTTTGTCTTTTTGGGATGAATAAAATCACTGAATTTATTTATTTTAACTTTTAATATGAAATTTATAATTACCTTTGTTCTCACTTCATTTATTTTGGCCTCAACCTTTTACGGGTTGATTCTAGCAGTTGATCCCTATAATAAATTTGGGAATAACCTTTTTGGATTTGAAACCAAGGCGGTGGACTTTGCACGCCAAAATAAATTTAATCAAGTAGAACACGCCAAGGTCGACTATACCGCCTTTCTCATGGGAAGCAGCTCGGCGCACCGTTATATGACCAAAGAGATTAACCGCCTGAGCGGCCTCGTTTCTTATAATTATTCAACTCAAAGTGCTACTCCTGAAGATTACATCTCCATGACTCGTCATATTCTGAGCAAGTTTAAACCCAAGCTGATTCTTCTCTCCATGGAATTTGAAGTTTTAAACGAAAATACAAAAACCGATGATATGTTTTATTCTTCCCCTTTAAAAAAATTCTTGAAAGAAATTCCCGCCGAAGAACTCAAGGCCCCATTATTTAATGATAGTTACCTGACTCTTGAAGCGATTGTGGATTCAGTAAAGGTGATTTGGGTTAATCTTTTTGGCGAGGCCCGCCACCCCTACCTTGAGCATGGTGATCATATTGTTGAACCCACCCCAAAAAGTATTGTGGTCAAACAGTTTAGTTATCCAGACTATACATTTTCTCCAAGACGTATTGAGTATCTTAAGATGATGAAAGATTTAGGGGATAAGAACGGCTTTAAGGTCATGGTGTTTACCTCACCACTATCTTACGAGCATCTTTCCAGAATTAACCAAGACCCAAGTCTTAAGGCCAAACACGCCGAATTCAAGTCGACACTGGTTGATATATTTGGGGAGATTTACGATTTTCAAAATGAAGGGATTAAGCCCTTCGATACCACGCGCTTTTTTCGTGACTCAAATCACCCAACTCATGAATTCTCTACGATGGTTCTAGAAGAAATTTTTGGAAAAAATCCACCGACTTTTGGCAGACTGATTAAGAAATAGTCGCGAGCACTGATTTGATTTCTATATCTTCCGCACATTTAAAGTGACCCAAAGGACAGGCCTTGTGGCCGTGAAGACCACAGGGTCTGCAGCTTAATAGATTTCCCATGTCCACTACGACAGAATCATCTGCAAGAGGCGTGTAACCAAATTCCTGGACGGTAGAGCAAAAAATGGCGGTGGTTTTCGCATTCACACAAGACGCCAGATGCAGAGGGGCCGAATCATTCACAAAAACGCGCTTGGCATTTTTCATCAGGGCGGCAGAATCCAGAAGATTCAAAGCGCCGCAGAGGTTTTCAGTATTAGGTATATCTTTTCGAATCCGGTCACAGAGATCCTTATCAGAAGGCGCACCCGTGAAAAGAACTCGACCGAGCTTTGCCAACTCAACAGTGAGTTCACGGTACTTATGCTCACTCCAGGCCTTGGTAAACCAAACAGAAGCAGGAGCAACTACAAAATAATCCCCATGAACATGCGGGACCACTTTGGCGAAATGTTTCTCCATTAAAGGGAGCTCTGGCTTATAAATTTTTGAGTTATCCACAATCTTTAAAGTCGGGTCGGCTTTTTGCAGAAGCTGCAGATTTCTCTGAACCTCGTGCCAGACACCGCTCATGGTTTTATGAGGAATGAGATGATTTACTTTATGGGTGTAAAAGAAACTCAGCGGATTCTGCGCAAATCCTGCCTTAAAAGGGGAATGCATGAGGGCCGAAACCAAGCCGCTATTAAAATGGCGATGAAGATTAAAAACCATATCAAAGCGAATTTTTCTCAGCTCTGAAATCAACCGCAGGAGATTTCTGGTCTTGCCACCCTGCTTGTCCCAAACCCAGACCTTATCAACACTAGTTAGGCCCTGAATCACCCCTTCGTTTCCTCGTCTGAGGAAAAAATGAATCTGCGAATTCGGGTATTGGGTTTTGACGGCACGTGCAAAGTGGCTAGCGAGGATCGTGTCACCAATGAAGGCGGTTTGGATTATAAGAATTGTTGTGGGCGAGGCATCATTCATACGTTAAGATTATCACATAATTATGGAAAAAATCACTGCGATAATCCCCACATTTAACGAAGAGTTGCATATCAAGGAAGCGATCGAATCGGTGCTTTGGTGTGATGAAATCATCGTGGTGGATTCATTTTCTAAAGACAAAACCGTGGAGATCATCAAAAGTTTTCCGCAGGTGAGACTTTTGAAGCACGAATACGAGCACTCAGCGGCCCAAAAAAACTGGACCATTCCCCAGGCCACTCACCCCTGGATTTTTCTCCTCGATGCGGATGAAAGACCAACTCCGGAGTTAGTGGAAGAAGTTAAAGCGGTAGTCAAAGCGGGAACCAAGTACTCTGCGTTTTGGATTTACCGAAGAAACAACTTTATGGGCAAACGAATCAACTACTCGGGCTGGCAGTCTGACAAAGTGATTCGCCTCTTTAAAAAAGATGAATGCCGCTACCAGAATAAACATGTCCACGCAGAAATTGAAACGAAGGGTGGAATCAGTATTCTAAAACACAAACTGATCCATTATACCTATAAAGATCTCGAGTCATACCTCAAGAAAGCTGACCGCTATACAACGTGGGGGGCCTTGGACCGCTACCATAAATTTCAAAAATCGGGTCGCACCATTGGACTGCCCTATTTGATTCTTCGCCCCTTTGGCCGTTTCATCAGACACTACTTTTGGCGTTTAGGAATATTAGACGGGACTCACGGTTTCGTGGTTTCAGCATTGGCCTCTTATAATGTTTTTATTCGGGCAGTGAAAATTTGGCGTTTGCAAAACGGCGAGAAGCTTGAAGATCAGTTTAAGAAATAAGTTTGATCAAATCCTGAAAGAAATAGAAGAATAGTCCTAACTTCGTTCCTAGGTACACAAATTTAAAAAGTGATGCAGTGTTTTTCATAGTGGCGTGATCATAGCCTTTCCTGATATGAGGATGGTGAAAATCCCGCTAATCTGGTAATTTTTACTCTCAAACCGAGGAATTCCCCATGAAACTTCAAGAACTTATAGGCCAAACAGACCTGGATATGACGCTCGCTCATGTCAAAGCTTTCTTCCTGGGAGTCATGAGTGCAGAGAAGCCACTTCCCTTTGTTAAGGCGATGGAAGAGATGCTTGCGGAAACTCCTGAGGCCAAGACACTACTTGAGCCAGAACTTAAAAAGCTTTGGGATGAACTGGCACAGAATAAAACGACTGAACTTCAAAACTTCTTCCCTAAGTCTTCTGACTTAAAAGATTTTTTATCAAACGCCAAAGATCAGCTGGATTATTACCTTACGGCCATGAGTTTATCAGGCACTAATACTGAATCGTGCAAGAACGAAGATATGGCTGACTTGATTGATGAATTAGAAGATTCAGTTATGGACCTTGATGAGTACCTAAGCGAAGAATCCCCAGATCAAGCTGAAGGCGAAGAGATGAAAGACATGTTGCTTGAAGCTTGGCAGGATTATTTAGACACCACTGGTAAGTAATTTCCAAAATTGAACTTAGATCGAATTATTTCAAAAAATTGAGGCATCAAGTGACTCTCCTGAGTTAATTACGTTTCATGGAAACGCTAATTGCAAAATGGGTAAGAGAGACAATAAATGAGTACAACCTTGCGAAGGCCAATCATAATCTCTTCAAAATGAGTGAAATGGATCTTCTCAAGAAAGCCCTCCTGACAATGAGGGATAAGCTCCTGAAAAATCAAGGTCCTCAATGAAAAGATGCATCCTGCCGATAAGATTATGCATGAATACAACCAAATCAATGGCAGAGCTTTATAATTTATTTGAAGGACTTAAAGGCCCAACAGCAGCCAGGGAACTTATTATTGCTATTTTACATAATAATATCGCAGATATTCAGGATGAAGGTTTACTGCTGACAGCTGAAGAGTTGGATAAGAGAGTCGAAGCTCATATCAACGATTATTTAGAAGTCGCCAAAAAAACTAACGTCGCCTAGACAATCAAATTTAAAATCTGATCACGATAAGAATATTTAAACTCAGGATGCTCGAGAGAAAAAATCTTCAGCCCTGAGTTTCTCAGTTTGCAGGCCGGGCACTTGAGACATCCTGCTTTTTCAATCCCCTCATAACAAGTAATAGTATTCTCGAGCAAAAATTCCAACACTCCTAAGTTTAACCCCATCTCCATGGTTTCTTTTTTTGTCATTGAGACTAAGGGAGTGCGAATCTCAAAAGACTCATCAGCAAAATCCATTCGGAGTGCCGTTTGAATCACGTCCATATAAGCGCGAGAGCAGTCCCGGTAGCCAGAGTTGGCCGCCTCTAGTTCCATCACACCAAGATAAATACAACTGGCCCCCAGAGACTGAGCATGAATGCCTGCAAGTCTTGCCATCAAACCATTTCTTCCTACGACTAAAGTATTCGGGGCATCACCTGTTTTGTGCTCAATTTTTTTATCAGATCCAATAAGTGCACTCTCAGTTATTTTTGAAAGGCAATCAAGGTTGATTTCGACATGATCAACTTTAAAGTAATCAGAGATTTTGCGAGCACGGTCTAGCTCAGTGGCGTGGCGCTGGTTATAAGTGAAGGAAACTGAGAGCACGTTGCTCGCTCCAAACTCTTTCACCGCTAGGGCGAGGCACAGGCTTGAATCCATACCGCCAGAATGCACAACAACTGCTTTTTTATTCATTAGTAGCGTCCGCTCTTTTCCCATTCATAGGCCGATTTAATAATGAGATCTAAATCATCATACTTTGGTTTCCAGCCCAAGACTCTACCGATTTTTTCGGCCTTCGACATCACCACCGCGGGGTCACCCGCTCGGCGTGGCGTTTCTTCAGCTTTGATATTAATCCCTGTGATAAGGCGTACTTTATTAATCACTTCTTTCACACTGAATCCGTGGCCATAACCACAGTTCATGATGTCGGCCGTTCCACCTTTGGCGAGATATTCCAAAGCTTTCACGTGGGCATCGGCCAGATCACTCACATGAATATAATCGCGAATACATGTACCATCAGGAGTTGGATAATCAGTTCCAAAAACTTTCATATGATCACGTTTTCCACAAGCTGTTTCACAGGCGACTTTAATTAAATGCGTGGCACCCGGAAATGACTGCCCGATTTGTCCTTCAGGATCAGCTCCAGAAACGTTAAAATAACGAAGGGCCACAAAACGCAGAGGTGAGCTTGCTGCAGTGTCAGTCAGCATCTGCTCCGTCATGAGTTTTGAATATCCATAAGGATTGATGGGATTTTTAGGTGTCTCTTCTGAAACCCCTCCTCCCTCAGTCATCCCATAAACAGCAGCAGTAGAAGAAAAAATAAACTGATGACACTTATGTTTCACGCAGGCAGAAACTAAGCGCAGAGAATTCATGGTATTGTTTGAATAATATTTAAGTGGATCGGCGACACTTTCAGGAACTACAATACTTCCTGCAAAATGCAATACGGCCTCAAATTTTTTATCGGCAAATAATTGGTCTAATAAATTTTCATCAGACAGATCCCCCTCCACGAGTTCACCGAATGTGATCGCCTGTTTATGGCCAGTAGAGAGATTATCTAAAATCGTCAGTTCATGACCGAGTTTCCCTAGTGCCTTCACAACGTGCGAGCCAATATATCCGGCCCCGCCAGTGATTAAAATCTTCATGCTTAAACCTTTTAAAGAGTCTTGAGATATTCTAACAAATCCAATCTATTGTCATGAGACAAAAGTTTAAAAGATTCAAAGTAATGACCTTGATTGGAGTGTCCGACTCTTGAGGTATCATAAAGGCGGCGAGACGTTTCATTTTTAACAGACGCCTCAGTCAGACCCATTTTGACTTCATCGAAACGTTCTTTTTCTCCGGCATTTTTGAGCGAAAATGATTTAGGTCTTTGCAGCGGATCAATCAAAAGGTCGTAAAGCGTAGGAACGGATGCATTATGCAGATAAGGAAAGCGCGACCAAATTCCCCAAAGCTTTTGGGCCACATAACCAGGCTCTTTTTTACGCACAGATTGAATCACATCATTCAACGGGTTTATTTCAATCAGCTTATAGAGTTCTTCAGTTAAAGAATTGAGGCGGTCAGGGTCAGTCTTCACAATCCGCAAAGGAATATGTTTAGTAGCTTCATAAATAGGATGATCAAATTGATCTCTGTTGTGTACCCCATGGCAACCTTGGCAAGTTGTCGCAAAAATCTTCTGTCCTTTTTCGGCCTTGAGTTTATCAATTTTAAAAGGGTAATTAGGGGGAAGAAATTCGCCCAGGTAATTTTCAGCTTTATGAACACGCTCAAAGTACTCACGCACATTTTCTGGGGTCTGACCGGCATAGAGTTCTACTGCGATTCCCCATCCACCCAATTCACCGTTACCTTCTCCGTCCCAGAAGGAGCCGGATTTTCTTTTCTCACCGTACCCCCACAGATGCGGAACCTTAACTTGGCCGCGTGGGGTATTTTCTGGAAATGGGATATTCTGTACTTTATAAAACCACGAACGGATGAGACTTGTAGGCACTAACCCTTGGGTCATGTTGGCCATGGATTTATCCGAGAGTCCTTTAGTGAAAGCGAGAGATCTCTCGTGGACTTCTTTAAAGGCCGGATTAGCTCTTGGCATCGCTCCCCAGACTTTCATTCCTAGGTAAGCGTCCTTTCCAATTTGTCCCACATCAATATTTTTATTTCCCAGACCCACAATATATTCACCGGCGGCTTTGCCTGAGTGACAGGCGATGCACCCAAGAACACCGACTTGCATGCCTTCGTAAGGAACTGAAAAAATTCCCTTGGCCTGATTTTTTTCGAAAATTAAACCCCAGCGCTGATAGATAGGTCCAAGGTTTTGCACCCCGACTCCTTGGCGGCTCATGGTATCGTAGAGCTTAATCAGGTCTGGCGAAATCGCCATGCCGCGACCTTTATAAAAGAACTGCATATTTTTAAAGGCATCGACTGCTTCCAGATGTCGTTCTGTACGGACATCCTGTGCGAAGAGAGGTAAACTCAAAAAAGCAAAAATTAATAATTTAATCATTGGGAAACGCTATCAAAGTGATAACCATTGGCAAAGGCTCTGAGAGACAATGAAAGGTTCTCCGACTAAAACAATCTGTTTTTTTAACTCTAATAAGGCCTGGGGCGGCGGCGAGAAATGGCACTATTCAACTGCCATGGAGCTTAAGCGCCGGGGTTATAACACAATTCTTGTGACTAATCTGCGCTCAGAGCTGCGCACTAAAGGTGTGAGCGCTGGCCTGAATGTTTATTCGTTTCTCATTGGTAATTTAAGTTTTCTCAATCCCTTTAAACTCCTCGTTTTGTTTTTCTTTTTTAAAACCAAGAATGTCGACACCATCATCATGAATTTACCGGCCGATTTAAAAAGTGCTGGCATTGCCGCCCGTCTGGCCGGTGTAAAAAATATTATGTACCGCCGAGGAATGCCCCATCCTCTTCGCAGCACTTGGCTCAATCGTTTTCTGTTTCAAAAAGTCCTGACGAAAGTCATCGTCAACTCAGAAGAGATCGGCAGAAGTTTATCGGCAGGAAATGAATCCTGGTTTCCCAAAGACAAGATGGTGCTGGTTTATAATGGCGTGGATACCCAGGCGAGAATTGATACTTCCAAGATTCTTTACCAGAAAAAAAACAATGAATTTGTGATTGGAAATGCCGGGCGCCTTACTTCTCAGAAAGGGCAAAAACACTTAATTGAGATGGCCGAGAATTTGAAATCTCAAGGCGTAAAATTCCATGTTCTGATTGCGGGCGAAGGGGAACTCAGGTCATCTCTAGTGGAAATGATTAAGGCCAAGAACTTACAAGAAGAAGTGACTCTCCTTGGTCACGTGAATGATATCGCGGCCTTTATGAATTCCCTTGATCTGTTTGTTTTCCCGTCTCACTTCGAGGGCTCTGCCAACACCTTGATTGAAACCTTGTTTTATCAAAAACCGATTGTCGCCTTTAACGTGAGTTCTAACCCGGAAATCATTCAGCATAACGTGAATGGACTGCTGGCCAAAGCTTTTGATTCTGTGGATCTGACAAAATGCGTGGTGGAACTTATGAACTCTCCCCAGTTAAGGGAAGAGTTTGTGAAAAATGGTGAAAATATAGTCAAAGAGAAATTTGATAATCAGAAAATCTTGGAAGTAGTTGAAAATATGATAGTATAACAATAAATGGGCACGCTTATTTATCGCAGCATAACCCATTGTAATTGAATAAGTTTATTCAATTAAGACTTCAAAAATTGACTAAAAACTCTATTTTGCGTATAAATATCTATATGCACCTCACTTTGCCCCAGAAAATTGGATCAGAACGGCTTGATACAGTAATCGAAAGTCTTTCAGTAATGAGAGAAGTCTCTGAATTGAATTTGAATTGGGAGAGGGTTGAAAAAATTGAACCTGCAGGCCGGGCCATTATTTCAATACTAATAGATCAGGCGATTGAGAAAAATTGTTTGTTGATTCATTCAAATTTAAATTCAAACATAAAAAAAGATCACCCGTTATTAAAAAATCTTTTCAAAAAAGATGGCTTACCAAAACCAGATCAACATTTTTATAAAGATAATAACTCCTTTCATATTTGCTGTGAGGGAGGAATAAATCTACTGTATAAAGAAATTCTAACGAGAGATTATATCAACATATTGGACGAAGATTTACTTTTTTCAATTCAGCTCGTTTTTAATGAATTAATTCAAAATGCAGTTGATCACTCAACATCAGAACGTTACTACGTGTACTTCGGATTGGTTGATGATGAAGTCCACTTTGGAGTGCTTGATATGGGCGTCACTCTTCCGTCAAAGATGGAGCAGAAATTTAACGCAAAAACTGACATTGATTTTCTTGAAATGAGCCTAAAAGAAGGAATTACGACCAGAAGACTTAGGAGTGGGGGGTTAGGCCTCTATCATACGCTTGAAATGATTAAGGAGATGGGTGGGAAATTTGTATTCATAAGCAGAGATGGTCAAATTCGAAGATATTTCTCCCAAAGAAAAATCAGTCGATTAAAACTGAAGTCTAGACTACATGGGACATGGGTTATGTTTACTTTCAAAATTAAAGGTCATACGAAATGAAAATACTAATAAAAGAAACATTTAAGGATGATTATATTTCGAGAGAGGCAGGCGAAGAATTGAGAAAAAGCATTCTAGCGGCAATCAACAGCAAAGAACATATTGTATTAGATTTTCAAGACTTAGTTATTGCAAGCACATCTTTTTTTGACGAAAGCATTGCCAAACTTGTTAATGAAAATATTCGACCAGACGACTTCAAAGAATTTGTTACAATAAAAGACATAAATAGAAATGATCAAAAAGTTCTAGATCAAGTTACTAAATACAGAGGATTTAATCTTCAGGAATTAAAACACCCTTGGAGGATTTGTCCCCTGGGAGAACACTGGGTTAAAGAATTCCCACGAAAAACCTCAAGTGGAACAACAAGCGTTGAAGGGCACTGCCGGAAAAACCCTAAGAACAAAGATGTAATAAGTGCTGACGAATTGCTCCATATTGCAAATACTCACTTTAAAAACCTTGAAATGCTTCCATCTAACAACGATCTCAAATTTCCAAAAGGTAATGATTATAATCTAATTATTGCAGGCTGGTGTCAGTACTGGAACGAAACTTTGAAACCAGAGACAAAGATTCACCCTAATATTGTAAAGGCCTTAATAGCCACTGAATCTGGGTTCGACCCTGAACCAAAAGTGTCTAAAGGACATAAAGCAATTGGAATAATGCAATTAATGCCAGAAACTCTTAAATATCTTTCACCTTCAGGAAAAGAATTAAAAAATCTTTTTTTATATGTTGATTCAGAAGAAGCTCAAAACCCGATAGTGAACATCTCAGCAGGTGTTCGGTGGTTATTTAGAAAATATGAACTTACGAAGCTTAAACTCAAGCGGTCACCGACTTGGGAGGAAGTTCTACTTGATTACAAAGGCGTTCTTACAGATGAATCCCAAAAAGCCAAAGAGATTCGTGATCACGTTGTAAAATATATGAGAGCATTACAATGAAACTAATTTTACTTATTGCTTTCTTATTTGCATCCTGTACTCACTCGACTGATCTTAAAATTAACTATAAGTCAGAGAATATTTACGATATAGAAATCGATGCAAAAAAGATTATTTATCTTTGTTCAACTCCCGGTGACCCATCAGGGCCGCGTACATTTTTCACCGTTTACGCGCTCTCAAAATCAAGAATAGACTCATTTTACACGCGAAGGGCCTTAGACCTAAAAGAATGCAAAAGCTGGTTAATAGAAACAGACCAAATCATGAAAGGTGCAGCTAAAGCAAGAGTAGTGGGAGTCTCTGGACATGATAGAGATTTCATTGATGAGGATTTAAAACGCAAAACTAATAATGAACATAGTCGAGTGAGATCCCTCTGGTTATTCAGTAGAATTATGACCGACAAGGGATGTGTCGGTCACTTTGGTGGAGAATGCGAACCAGGATTCACAGAGAAAAAAATGTTTATTACCCCTTAATCGCCTTCCCGATCGCGTAGTAAGTGAATCCCTGCTCTAACACCTTTTTAGTATTATAGAGATTTCTTCCGTCAAAAATAACCGGAGTTTTCAGGCGAGACTTGATCTCTTCAAAATCCGGCGCGCGGTACTGCTTCCATTCCGTCATCACAATTAGACCATCGGCCCCATTGAGTGCCTCATATTTATTTTCAAACTGATCAACTGGAACATTGAGTTTTGCCATGTACTGCTCGAAGTGGTCTGCCGCTTCAGGATCATGTACACGAATCTTGGCGCCCGCCTCGTGAAGAGCAATCGCGGTATCAATAGCGGGAGTTTCACGAATATCATCAGTATTAGCTTTGAAAGCTGCTCCCCAAAGAACAAAAACTTTACCTTTAAGATCGTTATTGAAATGTTTTTTCACTTTACCGAAAATATATTTTTTCTGCTCTTTATTGACTTCTTCAACAGCTTCAACAATTTTAAAACGAATGCCATGCTCTCTGGCCGTGAAAACCAAAGCCTTCACGTCTTTAGGAAAACATGAACCACCGTAACCTGGACCTGGATAAAGGAACTGAGACCCGATTCGTGAGTCAGTAGAGATCCCGTGACGAACTTCTTCCACATCAGCACCCACTACATCACAGAGGCGGGCCACTTCGTTCATAAAAGAAATTTTGGTCGCCAGAAAACAGTTTGCCGCGTATTTGGTCATTTCAGCTGAGATGTTACTCATGCGAATCGTGCGCTTCACCTGACGGTTAAAAGGCTCATAAAGCTCTTCCAGGGTGTTGCCAGCTGCTTCTTCCAGACAACCAATAACAATACGTTCTGGCTTCATGAAGTCTTCAACGGCCGAGCCTTCTTTTAAAAACTCAGGGTTGTTCACAACATAAAATTTCTTAGTCGTTTTTGATTTGAGATACTCGCGAACTTTATTTCCGGTTCCAACTGGAACAGTTGATTTAACCACCACAATTGATCCGTCTTTTAAAAACGGAGCAATCGAGTCACAAGCACCAAATACATATTTAAGATCGGCCTGACCGTCATCTGAAGAGGGAGTTCCAACAGCCAAGAAAATCGCTTCAGCTTTAGTAACAGAGTCATAGTTATTGGCAAAATGAAGTCGGCCTTCATTGAAATTGGACTGCATCATAGGCTCAAGGCCTGGTTCAAAAATCGGACACTGCCCTTTTTTCATTCGCTCAACTTTGGCGGCGTCGATATCGATACAAGTCACATCATGACCCATTTCTGCGAAACAAGTTCCTGTCACAAGACCGACGTATCCAGTACCAATAATGCTAAGCTTCATTTATAGCTCCATGTGAATGAAAAGTGCCCTCATTTTGCTGTAGAATAAGAGCGAAATCAAGGAGCAAATATGAGTATTTCGATACGAATTGTGGCCCTTCTCACCCTTCTGCTCGCCTCTTTGAGCAGTTACGCTCAAGACAAAAGTTATCAGTATCAATTGGATGGCGTCTATCCCGCGAATCTCCCGGGCCTCTCATCCCCCCAGAGGATTAAGTTCACGCTCCAGTGGAATGAAAAAGACCAATTCATTAAGGGAGTTTATTCCGATAGCTTTTTTACCACGAGCTCACCAGTAACAGGCACCACTGGGGTTTTGGGTCGAGTTTTTAGCATCAGACTTCCCCGGATTCTGCAAAATGTGAGTCAACTCTCCCTGACATCCGCTAACGGGACTGTGATGGTTTTTATGAAAGACGTCACGGAGATGACCGTGGATCAGGCCAATATACAGGCCAATGTTGTGACAAAAATTGATTATGTCCCTGAACCAGAATCGACTTGTGAGGATTGCGGATTATACATGGGGACTATTTCCGAGGTGGGAGATTCAAAGAACCAATGCAATTTACCCGAGTACGGTTTTGCGATGGAAATAACGAAAGACGATCGCGCCAAATTTTATTTTTATTATTCTGAATCAACTCTGGGTGTTCCCGATCATGATCTTGGATCTTTCCCTTTCGCTCCCAAGCAGCATTGTGGAATGCTGGTGGGAACCAGTTTTCCGCCGGACGGATGTCAGACACTGTCTGTGAAGGGAACTTTTGCAGGATCAGGTAAAGAAAAAAGTTTTCGGGGCAAGTACACCATCACGGATGAGAAGGATCAGGAAAATTGTGTTTATGATTTAGTGTTGGAGAGGAAGCAGATCTAAGCTGCCTTAGCTTTTATTTCTATCTTGTATTCAAGTACTGTTAAAATCTTGACCAGCATATCAATCGTCATATTTCCCGGTTGGCTAGAAAAGATTTTCGAGATTCGATCTTGAGTTAATCCCGGAACCATTGACGCCAATTTCTTCTGGGTAATGGAATGGTCTTTGCAATATTTTTTAATAACATCGATCAAGTAGATCTTCATTTTGAAAACTTGGTAGTCAATCCCCCACTCTTCGGCCAACTCTTCAAGTGAATAACTTTTCTTCATGACAAATACCTTTTAATTCTGGTCCTAATAATTTGCTTTTCTTTATCCTGTAGTTCTTGCGACTTCTTATGAAACGCGTAAATAAGAATAAGTTCCTGTGACTTTATTACGGTCGAAATAATGCGCCAGTTACCATATTGATCTTTGGTTCTGAATTCATAAACTTTCAATTTTTTATCGATCTTAAAAATCTTAAGGAAACTTTGGTTTAATTTGGCACCCTCGGTAAACCTTTTCAGTAAAGAAAAAAGGTCCTCCTTACTTGATAAGGGAAACTCAGCGATGTCTTTTTTAAACTGCTCCAAGACAGTAATCCTCAGCATAAACTACACCCTCGACGTCCATAAAACAATAGTAAAATTACTATAACCACATCTACTCCCCCGGCACCGACAACTTATTGAAAGCCTTAAATCTTCTTTTATCTAAATCAAACTGGTGCTTTTTCAGTCCAAGCTTTATCAATTCAAGATCCTCTTCTCCGTACTTTTCGTTGAGCCAAAGACGCTCACCTTCTTCCCCACAAAAGGTCATGGGAATATTTGAATGTATGGGAAACGGCAGATCTTTTCTGAGGGTACTCCACGGATAATCTTCCACTTTAGGAACCAGGCCGGCGCGCACAGGATTTTGATATATGTAGCGGTAGACCTGATAGTAGTGCCTTTGAGAATTAATCAGACTCCAACGATAGCGACCACCCCAAAGATGATTTGTACTTTGAGCACGGTGATTAATTTCAACCGCCACCGACCTCAAAAAAGAATGCATACACTCATCAATATTAGAAAGCGGAGTATGACACAAAAGATGAAAATGATTTCCCATCAAAACAAAAGCATGAATCCCAAGGGATTTTTCCACCTGACAGCGCCTGAGATGCTTCATCATAATGGGCCAGACTTCATCTAGGGGAATGGGAAAGAAATCCTTATTATTGCAACGGGAAGTGATGTGATACGGATGAGTGTCGGATTTAATTAGTAATGGGCGTGGCATGTTAGTTACCTTGAGGTTTGAGGCCGATTTTTTTACGGGCGGGTTTTATTTCTGGCGAAACTTGGTAATCAAGATCATCGAGTCTTTCGAAAACGACTTTGAACATTTTTGTAGTGGTCTTATCCAAGTCATCTATTTTTTGTGAGTTTGAGTATTCAAGGGCGAGGAAACTTCTGAGTTTGGTGAAGGTCCACATGATGGCGATATTGACTGATATGGCGCGGTCAGAATTCAAAACTCCGGAGAGCATGGCGACGCCATTTTCGGTGAAGACATAAGGTAGGTATTTTCGGTTGAGTAAATTAACGGCTTCTTCTTCAGTCAGTTGAAACATGAAGTCGGGTGGGAAGCGTTTGATGTTTCGTTTTACTTGTTCGTTTAAACGGCCTGTTTCCAGTCCGTACAGTATTGCAAGATCACTATCGAGCATGACCTTATGACCACGAAAAGTATGAATCATCTGCTCAAAATTAACCGCTTTTTCATCAAACATTTTAAGGCTCCTTATGTCAAAGATCGCATTTTGCGATCTTTGATTTTAATAATTATTCAGTAATTCCAACACCATGGACTTCGCTTATGAATCAAAGGTCGCAATTTGCGACCTTTGATTCTTCCCCAACCTGGCACCTTTTCGACATTCACCCCAATCGCAAATCGAGATAGAATACGAAGAGGGAGGGTGATGCTGATTCATCTGAATCGAGCACCAGGTGGTTGCACACCAAAGGGGTCCACATTAGCGTTGAGCTGTCCGAGCATTGAGCGTGAGCATTCCCTCCCCCATTTCAGAGAGAGCAAGAATTAGGACAGTTTCAGAATTGATAAGTGCAATAAATTGCAGGTGCTTTAACGCGAGGGTAGGATTTTTTCGGAGGAGGCTTGGGAAAAATTTGGATAAAACCTAAGCGATGATATGTGGGAAGCTTGGCAACGAAACATCCGCCGAAAAGAGGCGTGGATTTAAGTATTCATATTTCCAGTTATCAAAGAAGAGCTGCTGAACATCAGGGTGAATCACGCGAACAACAGGCAATGGATAGAGGCCCTCAAAAATCTTGGGTACAGGGATTTTTGTAAAATAGAATCGATGCTTATCTAAATCAGGAATGACTCCAGGACTATGGGATTCTAGAAAATTTAATGCTGATCGATCACCGGAGAATTTGTGATAGCGATTGAAGCTTTGAATATCATCTTTAACAATCTCGTACTCGGTAACCTTTCTTTCTTCTAGAAAAAGAAACGAATTTAATTCAAGTTCTGCCTTTAAAATAGAATTATTTAAATTATAGTCACAGCCACTTGAAAAGTATGTTCCTGTCCTGTCAAAGTAAGCACCAACGGTCGTAAAAGTCGCTCGGGGACTTTTCCAAGTGAAGAAAGAACACTCTTTGCCTTTAGCGATATTCATTTTCAGAGAGCGATGAGGAGAAATTCTCTTTAAAAATGCATAAAGTATTGTATGTCTTTCAATAAGTTCGAAAACAGCTGATTGCTTTGCTTTTCCAAGCGTAAGATGAGCTGAAACTCCATTTGTATTTGCCGGATGCAACAATCTACTGGGGATGCGATACTTATTTGATAAATCCATGAGGCTTATTTCTTTTCCAAACAACCCATGCAAGGGCTTAAAATAGATTGGAGAATAATTCGAAAAGTAGATTCTCTCAATCATTTCCATCAAGGCTTTGCCAAATGCTTCGTCCTGGGTTGCTCCGCTTCCCCAAGAGTTTCTCACTAATCCTACCTTATCAATCAATTGGAAATGGACTGAATAAGGCATAATAGAATCAATATCTCGATTATAAATGAAATATTTCAGACCATCCACGGCGGCACAAGACTCCAACCTCTCAAAGTAATATTTAAGAATTGGGTTCATTTAAATTTCTTTGACTTTCCACAAATTGAAATAAGTCATCTCATCCAAGTCTGAGATGTCTAACTTTGACTTATTATAGAAGAATGGTGATGCGACATAAAAGACAGGAATACATTCGGAGTCATTCACCATTTGAAAAGCTATTTCATTTAAATAGTGCAACGTTTTCGAAACGTCAGCATTCTGATACTCAGACATTAATTGCTTAATTTTTCCATTCACGTCTTTAAACATTGGAGCCGAAGAAAAATAGTACAAATTGATGGACTCCCCAACGATCACTTGATCCATTGCTGTCACACCAAGGAATATCTCATAGTCTTTCTTTTTGATGAACTTCTCAAACTCCAATGAAGGGACAGTTGCCTCGATGTTTACTGGGATTCCAAGGATTGCTTCAAGAGATTCGACTGCCCCTTTAAGAGTCACATCAAAGGCCCTTTGATAAGTATGGATCGTAATTCCATTCTTCAAAGCTTCAGGAACCTTGGATGTATCTATTTCGCTCCAACCT
>JFJP01036965.1_pt1 | contig 83843 bp, 69 predicted proteins | sample 431651 | NCBI WGS metagenome assembly JFJP01 (sample SAMN02602958, study PRJNA72255) | Microbial mat metagenome, whole genome shotgun sequencing project. | biome: fresh water; feature: sink hole; material: water; isolation source: purple microbial (photo- and chemosynthetic) mats found in...
ATATGGTGCGCTGGACCATTGAGGACCCGGCTTGCTATGCTGATGTGGCAGGATACAACCTCTATTACAAACAGACCACCGAGGAGGAACTCGGCTTGTTGATAACCTTTAATGACAGGTCAATCCAGAAGTATATTCACTCGCTCCCCGATTATGTTGCAGGATGCTACGCCGTTTCCACATTCGATGAAAACGGAAATGAAAGCGAGCTGTCTGTCATGGTTTGCGTTGACTCATGCAACTTCTACGAGATCCCGAACGTATTCACTCCCAACGGTGACGACTTCAACGACTGGCTTGTGGCCAAGACATCCGCCCTGGTTGAGAGGGTGGAGTTCAGGCTCTTCAACAGGGCAGGAGTGCTGATCTTCAGCACCGAGGTGCCAAAACTTAACTGGGACGGCACCTACAAGGGCAAAGTGGTACCCACAGGCGTCTACTATTACGACTGTGAGGTGTTTGAAAACCGGATAAGCGGACTGGAACAGTTCCATCTGAGCGGATTCGTTCATGTGATCACTGAAAAGGGCGCAGGCCCGGGAATAGTGGAGGGCAAAAAATGAAAGGAATGAAAAAGATGTTGCTGTTGCTTATGATAGTGACAGCATCGGTGATGGCTGATGGTCAGGGCCGCTACGAAACGATTTTGCGCGCTGTGTCCCTCTCCGAAAGAGGAGAGAATGATGAGGCTGCCGGGCTCCTCTCTCCAATGAGCGAAATAAGCACTGATGCTGATATGTTGCTTGTAAGAGGGAAGATCTTCCTCAGGGCTGCCAGGTTGAAGGAGGCTAAAAGCGACTTCATGGCAGCGGAGAACATGAAGCCTGGATCAGGCATGTACGGCCTGGCGGCTTGCGCTGCGGCGGAGGGCGATGGCAGAGCAGCAGCTGCCTATATGGAGGCTCACCTGAGGTCACAGTACAGGAAAGATGAACCGGAAATATTGCTCGACGAAGCTTTCAGAACCATCAGCTCCTCCCCCGAATGGAAAGCCCTGTGGAAAAAAGACTGGTACAAGGGATATGAGAGAATGAGTTGGGAGATAGACCATTACCTGAAGGCCGGACGCACTGACCTGGCTGAGGAGGCATGGAACGGGTTGTCAGGTTTGTATCCGGATATGCCGGTGACAGAATACTGCAATGCCTGCATACTGATAAGCAAGGGCAGATACCGCGAGGCAACCGGCATACTGGCGCCCCTGACGGTCAGCAGGGAGACGCCGGCAGAGTGGCTCTACACACTGGCAGAGACGCGGGCCGGCGAAGGAAACTGGTATGCCGCTGCCACCGTCTACACCAGGCTGATCGATGCAGGCCATCCGGACCCGCAACTCCTCCTTAAGAGATCACAGATGCTGATCAGGGCAGGCGACAGGGAGGCAGCGAAAACTGACATGGAGAGATACCTTGGTATCGATCCGGATAACACTGAGGCGCTGGGCCTTATAGGCAGAGCCTATGCGGAGGAGGGAGCTATTTACGAAGCGCTGCCCTACCTTAATTCAAACGTTGAAAAGCACCCCGGCGAACCGGCAGCTTTCCGCCTGAGAGGTGACGCCTGGATGGCGGCACGGACATGGGAGAAGGCGGCAGAGGATTATACCATGAGCCTCGACCTTGACCCGGAAAATGGTACCGTCAATCTTAACCTGGGGATAGCGCTGATAAACAGCGGAAGGAAGGATGATGCCTGCTATTATCTGCGTAAGGCAAGATCACTTGGAGAAAAGGGTGCAACAGAGTACCTGGCACGATACTGCATTAAATAAACCCTCCCTGGCAGGTGGGGCTATCTCACGTGCCTGGCTATCTTGTCATACAGGTCCTGTGGCTTGAAGGGCTTGAGCACATAATCATTGATGGCCAGGTTGTCAATCTTGTCCTGAGCTTCAGACATTACTGCTGCTGTTAGGGCCACAATGGGTATCTGGCTGATCTTGCCATCGGACAACCCGCGAATGTGCCGCGTGGCCTCAATGCCATCCATTACAGGCATGTGCAGGTCCATAAGGATCAGGTCGAACTCCTGGCTCTTAACCTCTTCAAGGGCCAGGCTGCCGTTCTCAACATGTGTGACGACAACGCCCCAGCTTTCAAGGAATTTGTTCGCTACAAAAAAGTTGATCTTGTTGTCTTCGGCAACAAGTATTCTCTTGCCCGTAAGCCCCTTCATCAGGTCGGTTGCACCCTGAACTGCCACTTTTGCATCTGTTGCCGGAAGGCTGTATTCAATTGAGAAGGTGAATACCGACCCTCTGTCCGGCTCGCTGACTACGCTGATCTTTCCACCCTGCAGGTCGACCAGACGCTTGCAGATGGCAAGCCCCAGTCCGGTGCCCCCATACTTGCGGGTTGTATCAGCTGAGGCCTGGGCATAACTCTCAAAGATCACCTCAAGCTTCTCCGTGGCAATTCCAATGCCTGTGTCTGCTATCGAGAACTCAAGCAGCACCCTGCCTTTTTGATGCTCCTTAACCGAAGCCTTCAGGGTTACACCTCCTTCAGAGGTGAACTTCATAGCATTGGCAAGAAGATTGGAGAGGATCTGGTTGAGCCTGACAGGATCACCAATCAGTGACCGCGGCAAATCTTCCGTTTTCTCTACTGTGAACGAGATGCCTTTCTCCTGCGCCCTGTGACTGTATGACCGCTTCATGTCTTCAAGCATGCTCACAAGATCAAACTCAGTCTTCTCAAAGACAATCTTGCCGGCCTCCATCTTGTTGTAGTCGAGGATGTCATTTACCAGCATCAGCAGGTGGTTGGCGGAGAAGCGCAGTGTCTTGATGTACTCCATCTGATCCTCACGCGGACTGCTCTGGTAGAGCAGGTTGGTTATTCCTATTACCTCGTTGAGGGGTGTCCTGATCTCGTGGCTCATGGTTGACATAAACTGCTGCTTGGAGAAGGCAGCCTCCTCGGCCCTCTTGCGCGCCGTGATCAGATTGTCTAGCATCCTGCGCCGCTGCAGTGTGAGTACTATCTGGTTGGCAATAAACTCAAACACCTGGAGATCGTCATTGTTGAAGGCATCAATGGTTTTGTAGTCCTGGAGACATATCGCACCAATAACCTCATCATCCATCTTAAGCGGAACCCCCATCCATATTTTGCACGGAGAACCAACAAGGCTGATGGCGCCGGTCTTTTCAATCTTCAAAATATCAATTTCGTCGAGAAGTACCGCCTTGTTGTTCCTGATGACCCACCCTGTCAGGGTGTTTTTCGCCGCCGTCTCCTGAAAGTGGTCACGTTCATCTGCAAAGAATGGGAAGGTGAGTGTATCCTTCTCGCTGTTGTAAAGGGCTATGAAGAAGTTGTTTACATTCCATAGCTTGCCAATCTCCTTAACGATTGTGGGATAAATGTCAAAAATATCCGAATCCTGGAGGGCTACAGTAGAGATGTTATACTGTATCTCCTGCATCAGCCGGCTCTTGATCTCGCGGGAGATATCGCGGTAGATTCCCAGAAAAGCTATGGTCTGGTCGTTGGAGATGACAGAAGATGCTATCAGTGAGACGTTTATCCGGTTGCCAAGCTTATCCATCCTGATTGTCTCAAGTGAGCCGGTGCCATCGGCCAGGGCCACCTCATCGATCTTGATGGCCTCCTCCCTGAACTCGTCAGGTACCACCAGGTCGTCTATCATCCTGTTGTTTGCCTCTTCAGGTTCAAACCCGAAAAGTTTGGAGAACCCCTTATTGATCCGCATTATCCGGCCGTCGAAGTCAGTGAGAACGATAGCCTCAGGGGCGGCATCAATCAGATGTTCGAGCATGGCCTTCTCGTTTGAGAGCTTCTGCTCATAGTCCTTGTGCTTGCTGACGTCAGTGAGCACGCACCTGTATCCCGTTACTCTGTTTCTTATGATGATGGGCCCGGCATGAAAGAGGACGGACACATTTCGCTTCTGCTTGTTGATCAGAATATATTCATCAAAGGTGATCTGCCCGGGCTTTGTCAGGTCAGAAAGTTCCTTCATGAGTCTGTCGAGATCGGCAGGCAGGAAAAGCTCCGGAAGAGAAACCCCGTGTGTAAGATCATTGTTGTCAAATCCCAGGGTCATCATCCCCTGGGTGTTCATGAAGGTGACGTGACCACCGGTGTCGATCTCCATTATCATCTCGGGGAGGAGCTCGGCAAAGGTCTCGAACACTATTCCCTGTCTTAATATCTCACTCTCACGCTCTTTCTGGTGCTGTCCGGGCTCCCATGTCACAACTATATCGCCCGAAGAGAGAAGCAGACCTATATAAAACCCGCTCTCATCAGTGCCGTCAGGGGAGACTGGTAACTTGTAGGGACTGCGTTTGGCCTCGATGTTTTCAAGGAGCGCGATGAAAGCCTGGTTGGAGGCAAAGGGAGTTTCACCGATCTCTTTGCCGAGGATATCCTTGCGATCAAGTTGCTCAACATCTTCAGCCCTGAAATTGAAGTCGATTACAAAATACCTGTTGTCATTTTCACGTCTGAGAATTACGGCATAGCTGCTCATTGAGTCAAAAATCTCCTTAAGGATCTTTTCTGACTCAGCCCTTGCATATCCGTTGTTCAGAGTGCTTATGTCATTGTAGTAGGTGATAAGGAAGATTTCATCACCGAAGAAGAATGTACGCGCGCTGAAGAGGAACGTACGCTCCTCGCCAGATCTCATCCGCAGCCTGATCTCAAGGTCACTCACCTTCTTCAGGCGTGAGAGGAGTCTCATGTACTTACGGCTCTGGATCAGGTCAACATAAAGCTGAATATCCTCTGAAGTTTTGCCTACTATATCCTCCTTCCGGTAACCGGTCACATCCAGAAAGGCCAGGTTTACCTCAATGTACTGCTGGGTCTCCAGGTTGCTCAGGGTGATCAGCTGATTGGTGGTGTTGAAGGCCAGTTCCGGTATGTCGGCAAGGTGTTTGAGAGAGGCCAGAAATGCTGGTGACGGATCAGTATCCCTGGTTTTCTCTGTGCGGTTTTCCATCTGTGTGCCTCTCATAAATCTTTAGCGATTCCGGTATTGCAGGTTGAATGCAGTAACATGATTCTTATTAGCCTTAAACGTCAATCCTCTGCCATTATTATGCTTTGATTCCCTTCTCTTTCTGATAGTAGGCGCACCATTCACTTAACCCGCATCCGTTACAGTCGGGCTTACGTGCCGTGCAGATATACCGTCCGTGAAGCAGCAGCCAGTGATGAGCCAGCGACCTTTGTCTCTCAGGGATCTCTCTCGTGAGCCTCATCTCTGCCTGCAGCGGGTTCCTTGCACCCGGTGTGAGGCCGATGCGTGCGGCAACACGGAATACATGGGTGTCAACAGCTATGACCGGGCTATTCCATACTACCGAAGTGATGACGTTAGCAGTTTTTCTCCCCACTCCCGGCAGCAGCGTAAGCTCATCCCGGTCTGAAGGCACCAGTCCTCCGAAACGGGTGACAATCATCCCCGCCATGGCCCTGAGATGCTTCGCCTTGTTGTTTGGATATGAGCAGCTTTTGATAAGCTCAAAGATCTCCTCCTGTGTGGCGGAGGCCATGGACGGGGCATCGGGGAAGCTCCCGAAGAGGGCGGGAGTGATCATGTTTACACGCTTGTCAGTACACTGTGCCGAGAGGATTACCGCCACAATCAGCTGAAAGGGATCATGGTAAACAAGCTCTGTTTCTGCTACGGGAATATGCTCAGCAAACCAACCCAGAACGCCCTTATACCTGTCACTGACCCTCATCTGTCCTTTGCTTTATCAGAGGATGAATGTACTGTTTTTTTATTTTTTTTGCCGCGAAAGGGTCATTTTGTGAATAAAATCATGTGATTTATTTGATCCGTTTGCTATTTTTCGCCACAATGGAGCAAATCAGGATAAACACGACTGAAGGCAGGTCTCTGCTGATTATGGCAGGGGATATGAGTGATGTGGGAGACTTGCTTCCTGCCACGGGCCTGTTCATCATTACTGACTCCAACGTGAGGAGGTTGTACGGCGGGAGCTTTCCCCCCGGGGAGGTTTTGGAGATAGAGCCCGGGGAGAAGAGCAAGACGCTTACAGTGGCAGGCGATCTCTGCAGGAGACTTCTGGAAGCCGGGGCTGACCGCTCCGCATTCATCCTGGGTTTCGGCGGAGGGGTCGTATGTGACGTCGCCGGAATGGTTGCATCAATATATATGAGAGGAGTGAGACATGCGTTTGTTTCAACCACACTCCTGTCACAGGTTGACGCAAGCATAGGAGGGAAGACCGGGGTTAACCTGGGGGATTATAAAAACATCATCGGCACATTCAGACAACCTGAATTTGTACTGTGTGACCATACGATGCTCTCAACCCTGACCGAAGAGGAATTCCGATCCGGGATGGGCGAACTGGTAAAACATTCCGTGATCAGAGACAGGAACCTCTTCTTTGACATCATGGCTTCAGTTGACAGGATACTTGAACGTGATCCTGCTCTGCTCGGAGATTTTATCTCCAGGGCTGTGAAGATAAAGGCTGCTGTTGTCAGGCGTGATCCGCTGGAAAAAGGTATCAGGAGAATCCTGAACTTCGGCCATACCTTCGGGCATGTACTGGAGACATCATGCAGGATCCCTCACGGCGTGGCAGTGATCCAGGGGATGCTCATAGCGGCGGAACTGTCGGTCTGGACCGGTGAGATGCCTCACTCAGAATTCAGGATGCTGGAGGTAGCCCTTGCTGAGACAGGAATGGTTCCTGATTATGAGCTTCCGGCCAATGTTGTAAACCTCATCTCCAGAGATAAGAAGAGCCAGGCCGGCTCCCTTAATGTCGTTCTCCTGAGATCGGTAGGGAGAGCTGTTGTACGGAGGCTTTCTCTTACGGAGCTTGCTGCCTTTGTAAACTATTACCGCGAAAGAAAGAGGATAGTCAATCAGTAAAATGATTTAAGGAGGGATAATGAATACGCTAGGCACTGTTTTCAGAGTATCAATATTCGGTGAGTCTCACGGAGCGGCAGTAGGGGTGGTTATAGACGGCTGTCCGGCCGGTCTTCCCTTCTGGCGTGAGGAGCTGATGGCTGACCTGTCAAGACGTAAGGGGCTGCTGCCCGGGACTACCACCCGAAGGGAGAGCGATGAGCCGGAAGTTATCAGCGGCATATTTAATAATTTCACCACCGGTGGCCCCCTGGTTTTGTGTACCAGGAACAGCGACTTCCGGTCAGGTGACTATGAGCAGTTTACAAGCATTCCCCGCCCGGGTCATGCCGATTTTACCGCAGGGTTTAAATACAAGGGATTCAGTGACATGAGGGGAGGAGGCCATTTCTCTGGACGCCTTACCTGGGGTATGGTGGCGGCAGGCTACTTCGCAAGACAGATACTCTCGCCGGCAATCATCACTGCCAGCCTGGTGGAGGCTGGCGGCGAGAAGGATATCGCCGCTGCCATCAGGAAGGCCACTGAGACAAATGACACCGTCGGTGGCGTGGTGGAGTGCGTTGTAAAAAACGTACCAAAAGGACTGGGTGAACCTTCCTTCCTTTCCGTGGAGGCCGCCATTGGCCAGATTGCCTTCGGGATACCCGCCGTCAACGGCGTAGAGTTTGGCGCCGGATTTGCATCGTCAAGAAGCTATGGCTCTCTTCACAATGACCCCTTCGTTGATGCCCGTGGAAAGACATCTACGAATAATGCAGGTGGCATAAACGGCGGTATAACAAATGGCAATGATTTGATAGTAAGGGTCTCAGTTAAACCTGCCGCAAGTACAGGGGTGCCACAGAAGACTTTCGACACTGAAAAGGGTGAGATGACCGAGTTGGAGGTGAAGGGAAGGCATGACGCATGCATCGCAAGACGCATACCTGTTATCCTTGAATCAGCCGTGGCCATCGGGCTTGCCGACCTGCTCATGATAGACAGGGGAATAAACGGACTGAGGGAGAAATAAGATTACTGGCCCGGTCTTCATCTGCCGGCATTCCGTCATACAGTCAATACAAGTATCCGGCCCGAATCAGGGGTAACCCTGAACCTGTCGTCGATCCTGTGCCCCATGACCCACATAACATCATCACCGGAGAGGAGCAGGAGTACCTTTTCCTTTACTGTCACAGGCACCTTCAGGTCGATAAAGAAGTCGCTGACCTTCTTCATGTGCTTCATCCCCAGCGGCATGAACCTGTCGCCAGGCGCCCAGTTCCTCACTTTCACCGGGAAAGAGATCCGGTCAAGGTCAAGGCAGGCGGTAAGCGGACTGAGTGGTAGCGGATCACCGGCAGAATCAGCTATGTGCATCTCGGAAAAGAGCCCTGACACCCTCATCTCGTCTATGGATGAGAACATGAATTCAGACGTCTCCCCGTCAGCCCTCTCGCTGATGAGTATCCTGCCCCGGTCACATGACAGACGGTGGGAGGAGGTGAGAAGATACTTGCCGCTCTGTGATCCAAGAAGTGAGATCACCTCTCCGGTCTGTTTTGAGGAGATGCCGAATTCCCTGAAGAGCTCAAATATATGTGGGGCAAGAGGCTTAAGGTTGCTAAGAGCCTCAATGTCTGCCACAAATCCGTTATCGGTCTGTCTGAAAATGGTCTCCCTGAGTCCTCTAATATAGACATCCACGATCTCAGAGGTGGAGGCAAGATGACTTATCGTATCGGTTATTGCATCCAGTACTCCCGGATTTATTTTCTCCATCTCTGCGATGACCTTGTGCCTTACCCTGTTTCGGGTGTATTTAACCTGGGCGTTTGAGCTGTCTTCACGGAATGGTATATTTTTTTCTGAGGCGAAGGCTGCAATATCATACCTCGACGCAAAAAGGAGCGGCCTTATGATCCCGTCATTGCTGCGGCTCATACCGGTGAGTCCGCTGAGACCGGTGCCCCTGATCAGGTTGATGAGGAAGGTTTCGGCGTTGTCATTCAGGTTGTGCGCCACGGCTACAGCATCGAATCCCTCACTGTTTACAAGCGAACTGAACCATTCGTAACGCAGCTCGCGGGCAGCCATCTGTACCGAGATCTTTTTGGCGGCGGCATGCCCCAGCGTGTTAAACCTGGTAGTGTAAAAGGGGATGCCATGCTCGCTGGCGTAAGCAGCAACAAATTTCTCATCGCCGTCAGACTCCTCCCCGCGAAGGCAAAAGTTGCAGTGCGCAATGGCGTGGTCTGTCCCGGACGCCCTGAAGAGCCATGCCATTACCATCGAATCAATGCCGCCGCTGATAGCAATCAATAACTTGCTGCGCTCACTGAAAAGCCTTTCGTTTTTCGAAAAATCCAAAAACCTCTGAAGCATGCCTTTTCGCTTTGCACAAAGTTACACATCAAAAAGTAGAATGTCATTCCTCCCTGATAAAAAGAGATTACTGCACTTTGGCATTACAGGAAAGGTAAGACCCCTGGAGGGTCAGGCTCAAAATCCCCGGGTTTAAGCCTGATCATGCCGTCAGCGGTGATCCATGATTTTACAGAGTAGGGCGGAGTGCTGGGATACCAGGCGAACCTGATCTGCAGGGTATTCATCACCAGCTGGTCATTTCTGATCCTGATCCCGGCACCTATGGCGGGTACGGTATAGTAACCGCCGGCAGTGAATCCCTCCCGCACAAGAATACCGACATCGGTAAATACAAAGGGGGCAAACCTGAAGCCCAGGAGGGGCTTGCTGATAAATAGTACCGGTTCGAGTGAGAAAACGAGCCTCGTCCCCCCGCTTATTGAATCGTTCCTGAACCCTCTCACCAGGTCACTGCTTCTAAGGTAAAGACATTCATCGGTATAGCGGTTGAAACCCCTGGTATAATATAAATTCACAAAAGTCCTGACCCTCGACTTTCCTGCCTGCATGAGCGGGGTGAAATACCTGAGGCTTGCATTTAACATTCCCTGTTCCGTCTTTCCCTGGTTATAGAATGTATTAATGCCTGCCCCTGCATAGATATAACCAATTCCGGTAAAGACGTTGCCGTAGGCCATCTTGAGCCCGGCATAAGTCCTCCATTTGAATTCATTCTTCTCCCTGCCGCCAAGCAGTTCAATCATATAACCGTACGGAATGTCCTCTGTCCGACCGTAACTATATATCAGAGAGGTGTTTAAAAATCTCTGGGAGGAAATGGCCACGCTGCCGGTAATCAGCTGGTATGTTTGAAGGCGGTAAAAGGAGAAATCATCTATCTCAGGCCTTTTGAAAACGTTATTATGTATGTATCTGCCGCTGAAAATAAGGCGTGTCACGGTGTTACGGTCAAGAATGAACGATCGCGCAGCCCAGTAATCCTGCCAGGTGAATCTGAGAGGAGCGGGGGTGAGCATTGTATCGAGGTCCTCAGTGGTGAAGGTTGTTTTTATGGAAGCATACCAGGCGTACCTTGTCTCCGATGTGATGAAATTGCGGCTAAATGTGCCTCCTATAATGGTTGTACCCAGGCCGTCAGAGAACTCCAGGTCCAGATCAGCGAAAGACCGGACAATATTGTTTACAGAGTACCTGATACCGAATCCGGGGTATTTATACTCTCCGAAGTCATAGCTTGCAGTGAGCGTGAGCTCATGCCCGAGGCCAGCCAGGTTATTGTCGAAGATTTTTATCATCCCGGCGTCGACATCGTCAAGCGATACCCCGGCACCGTATGGGTATTTTTCCCTGACGATCACCGCCACATCTGCAAAATTACTGTCAACGGCTACTATCGTTATCCTTGCATCATCAATGAATGGAAGCTCTCTGAGGAGACGTTCATTATCAGCCATCTCGAGTGCTGATACAGGGTCGCCCTCCCTGAAGAGAAGATACTTGTTAAGTATGAAAATTTTAGTCTTGGTGTAGGTGGTGTTCAGCATCTTTTCTGCCTTTGACGGGTCGTTTCCGGTCGGGTTATCGATGTTGGCGCCGAAGGCGTTAAGCCTGATGATCTCCCGGTTTCTGATGATCATGCCTTCATACGCATCAAATGCCGAGGTGCTTTTCAGGTTTTCCCTGGCAGATCCCTTTGCCGCAGGGCTGACGATGATCATATCATATAGAAGGCTGGTGATCTTCCGCTTTTCTGCCCTGATCTTAAGAGAGTCGTAGAATGCGACCGACAGGGTATCAGGCGGTTTCACCCCCTGGGCGCGCAGACCCTGGCCGGGGAGGGGAAACAGCAGCAGAAGGAGAATTAAAGATTCGTGTTGAAGGATTTTAAAGCTGCATGGCTTCACTGTGTCTTTGAATTGGCATCCAGAACATCATCAGAGTTAAACTGGAACCCCAGCCTTTTGCCGGTAATCAGCCTTGAGTGCTGAATCTTTGACTCCGCCTGACCTACGGAGGCTATCTTCACCGCATCATACGGCGGTACCAGAAGGTCAAAATCGAGTGAATAGCTGATGGCGGTATAAACGATCTTCTGCAATGACTCAACACTGAAAGCTTCATTGCCATAGTTGGTAAAAAGCATTCCCATCTGCCTCTTCCCTTCTACAAAATACTGGTTTTCATGATTAATGAAGATACGGGCGATGAGGTACCCGAGATCATCCAGCCGTGAATATTTGAATGAATCGGCCAGGAAGTTGTATATGTTGATCATGCCGCTGTAGGCGTTATACTTGTTCTTCTGAATGTAGGCCGTTTTCCAGGCGGGATGTTCACGGTCAAACTGGAAGATATTTGAATGCATGCTGAAGAGCAGCATGTCAGCCGCAACCATCAGCTGGGCATCGAAGGTGCTCCTGTCAGTATACTCCATCCGTATCCTGGGATCAACACCTGTGAGGTTACTGTTAACCTCCCTGGCAAGATTCTTAAGAATATCCTTGACCATCATGAAAGCCGTTCCGGTATTGTCAAACACCTTCTGCTTTAGAACAGACTTATTCTTGAGGGTGTCAACTATAACTACCTTTCTCTGGGTTGTCTCATCCGCCATGATAATGCTATTTACTCACTTTACTAAATTAATGTTTTATTTTATACTTAATCCTGCTGAGACCAATTAATATGCCCTGGCGAAGAGAACTCTCCTGTGCGAAGGCTTGCCTGTCAGGATGCATTTTCCCTCTTCATCAGGACTGTTGAAGGGGATTGCCCTGATTGTTGCTTTGGTCATATTCTTGATCTGCTCCTCGGTCTCAGGAGTGCCATCCCAATGGGCCAGGACAAACCCGCCCTTGTTCTCTATGATGTCAAGAAACTCCTCCCAGCTCTCTGCCTTGTAAGTATTCTGATCTCTGAACTCGGAGGCTTTCCTGAAGATATTTACCTGGATCTCATCCATGAGGGCAGTAATATGTTCAACAATGTTTTCACGCCGTATAGTCTCCTTGGTCAGTGTATCACGACGGGCTACTTCAACAGTGCCCTCCTGTGCGTCACGCGGACCGATGGCCAGTCTTACCGGTACTCCTTTCAGTTCATACTCGGCAAATTTAAATCCGGGCTTCTGCGTGTCACGGTTGTCATATTTAACCGTCAGTCCCGCCTTCTCAAGCTTTTCCTTAAGGTCAAGGGCTATAGCGGAGATGCTGTCAAGCTGTTCATTGCCCTTGTAGATGGGCACAATAACCACCTGTATCGGAGCGAGTTTCGGTGGCAGAACCAGTCCGTTATTATCGGCGTGGGCCATGACCAGCGCTCCGATGAGCCGTGTGGTTACTCCCCATGAAGTGGCCCATACATAGTCGAGCTTCCCTTCACGATTGGTAAACTGCACATCGAAAGCCTTCGCAAAATTCTGACCCAGGAAATGGCTTGTGCCTCCCTGCAGCGCCTTGCCATCCTGCATAAGCATCTCGATAGTATAGGTATCAATAGCCCCGGCGAACTTTTCACTCTCAGTCTTGACTCCTTTTACCACAGGCACAGCCATGAAATTCTCTACGAAATCAGTATATACGCCCTGCATCCTCAAGGCCTCCTCCTGAGCCTCCTCTTTGGTTGCATGGGCTGTATGGCCCTCCTGCCACAGGAACTCGGTAGTACGCAGGAAGAGCCTTGTGCGCATCTCCCACCTCACTACATTGGCCCACTGGTTTATCAGCAGCGGGAGATCACGGTACGAATGTATCCAGTCCTTGTATGTGTTCCATATAATGGTCTCTGATGTTGGCCTTACAATGAGCTCTTCCTCAAGCTTGGCATCGGGGTCAACTACTATACCCTTCCCGTCAGGAGAATTCTTGAGCCGGTAATGGGTAACAACGGCGCACTCCTTTGCAAATCCTTCAACATGAGCAGCTTCCCTGCTGAAGAACGATTTGGGGATGAAGAGCGGAAAATAGGCATTGACATGCCCCGTGGCCTTGAACATCCTGTCAAGCTCTGCCTGGATCTTCTCCCATATGGCATAACCGTACGGCTTGATAACCATGCAGCCCCGCACTGCTGAATTTTCCGCCAGATCGGCTTTTATCACCAGGTCATTGTACCATTGTGAATAATTTTCCTCCCTGTTTGTAAGAAACTTGGCCATTATTAAGTTATAATATTTATATAATAGTTAAATCGCAAAAAATAGATTGCGTAAAAATAGACAAAACTTGCGAACCTAAAAGGCAGCAGACCATGAAGAAGAAAATTTTACTCATTGCCATAGCAGTTGCAGCATCGGTGACAATTGCCATTGCGTCAGACGCTACTCCCTCAGGGGGAGAAAGGGGTACCCTTAACACCAGTCAGCAGGTGATTGTGACCAGCTATTCCTATCACAGTGGTTATGAATACGCCTCGAGAATCATGAGATTCCACACCTCATATGCTACATTCGACTTCTACTCACCGGTATACACCGAGACCTACTGGTACAGATACACGCCGTACTCGTGGGGAGTCTCAATATATGACGACTGGCATTATTACGGTGCCGGTGCTTCCGGACACGCATGGCGAAGCCGTTTCGGAGGTTCATACTGGTGGGGATACGACACATGGCGGAATTACGACCCGTGGATGGGCTACGGCTGGAATTCATGGAACAACCCGGGGGTGAGCTACAGCGTTAATTACTACCTCGGCAGGCCTCACTACCACTACCCGGTGGCATATAACAACTGGAACAACCATTACTACCGGAACTATAACAGGCCGGTGACTGTCATCAACAACAACACATACAACTACTATTACGGCTCCGAGAAGAGAAACAGCTATCAGGGCAGCTCTTCAGGGTACAACCCCACCAACCCCAACACGTCCGGCCGAAGGACGGGTTATACTTCAACCGGAGGCAGGAGCTCGGGTTCAGGAACGTCTGCTTCACCAACTACAGGAGGAAGAACAGAGACCGGCACCCAGACCGGCACCCAGGGCCGGACACAGACAGGTACCCAGGGCCGGACACAGACCGGTACCCGGACCGGTACCCGGAGCACCCGGACAAGAAGCCAGAGTAACCCGCAGACCAGCACCCAGCCCAATAAGGTTCAGGGAACTGTGAGAACCACATCACAGAGGCGCGAGACGGTCATGCGCCAGGGAACCCCGTCTGGCACCACGACACCACGAGAAACAACAGCCCGGCAGGGTGCAGAAAAGAGTACCGAAAAGGCATCAGAAGCAACAACTACGGTAAAAGAAACGAAGAAAACAGCCACTCCGGCAAAGAGAAGACGATAATTGTGCGCCCTCCGGGTATAATTGGTACGAAATTTGTATAAATTTGATGTAGATAATTAGAGGAGGGTAAAATGAAAAAGTTTTGGTACATAATTCCGGCAGTACTTGTTACAGCAAGCTCATGCACATCACTGAGCTACACTGGTAACACCAGTGACGACCTTTACTACAGGCCGTCAGAACAACCGGTTATTGAAGCACAGGGCCCGATACAGCCCGCAATTTCAGGCCAGACTTACTATGATAATATCTTTGCCGCCGATACACTCATCGCTGACGAATATATTCCGGACAATGAATACCTGGCTTATAACAAAGGTGCTGAGGCAGCTGTGGTAAACAACTACTACGGCAACAGCGCAGCTGAAAGCATATACCTCTTCAACAGTGACTATTTCTATCCCTACTGGAGAGATCCGTTCTATTATTCACCCTTCTCCGGGAGACTTAGCTTCGGTTACGGCTACTTCGGTTCTTACGGATACCCCTACTCATGGGGTTACGATCCCTTCTATTATGACTATTACTCGCCATGGTCATACGGCAGACCCTATTACTCATACTGGGGCGGGTATCCTTACTACAGCTACGGTTATTACGGTTACAATCCCTGGTACTCAGGCTACGGATACTCTTCATATTACAACGGAAGCAATGATTATACTGCCAATACCGGTCGCCGTGGCGGTTACAGCACAATGTCAAGAGGCTCCTACACCAGCTCTGACACCAGGAGCAAGTCAGGCGTTGTACCTTCATCAAGTACCTTTAACAGCAGGAGGAGCGTTCCTACAGTTGCAGGCAAATCTGCAACCGGCACTTCAGCCACAGGAAGCCGCAGGGTATCCGCCAGCCCCGGAGCTGCAGGCACTACCCCGGGTACCACCTCATCAGGAGTACGCAGAGCCCCGCAGGAGACAGTTAGTTATAACAAGTCAGGTAACACCCCGGAGGCAGCTTCACGCCCTGAATACACCCGCCGCGAGTCAACCGGAAATATGTTGCAGACACCGGTCAGGACACAGTCGCAGTTAAGGCCTGATGGTCAGACCCCGGTCAGGACCCAGACCCAGACACCGGTCAGAACGCAGACCCAGAGTGTGAACAGACCTCAGTACCAGACTACTGAAAGGACTTATACCCCGAGCTACAATAACCCGAGGGTCAGCTCAAGGCCGTCATACAACACCACACGCAGCACCGTAACACAACAGAGTACCAGCCCGGTTTACAACAGGAGCACCCCCTCGCGCAGCACCCCCTCGGTATCTGCACCCACCAGGTCGTCATCACCGTCAGTGCAGTACTCCACTCCCTCACGCAGCAGCAGTTCATCACCAAGCTCTACCAGGAGCAGCAGCAGTTCATCATATTCCGGCGGCAGAAGCAGCAGCTACAGCTCGGGAAGCTCAGGCTCATCATCCGGCAGCAGCTATAGCTCAGGCTCCTCCTCCTCCTCCTCCTCATCTTCATCATCCTCTTCCTCCTCATCTTCAGGCGGCAGAAGGAGATAATATAACAAACTGATAAATAGTGTTTATGTTCCGCAAAAAGCAGGAGCAAAAGGAATTGTATATCAAAAAATTCAGGAAATGAAAAAATTAATATTACTGATAGCCGTAACAGTTCTGATCCTCCCGGTACGGATCAGCGGTCAGAACATGGATGACGCACTTAGGTACTCAAAGCTCTTTTACCAGGGAACAGCCCGTTTTAATGCCATGGGAGGCGCTTTCACCGCTCTAGGAGGTGACATCTCATCCATAGCTCTTAACCCGGCCGGGGCAGGCGTCTTCAGGTCAACCGAGTTTACAGTCACACCCATGGTACTGTTCCGGAACCTTAATACCGATTATAACGGTTTTGACAGTGATAACAGCTATTCAGGGCTGAATCTGGGACAGATAGGTGTGGTATCGTCGTTTGGTACTGGGAGAACTTCAGGATTGTCGAACCTGAGCCTGGCATATACATTCAACAGAACAAACAACTACTTCAGGAATGCGGTGATCGATGGCATCAGCGAAAATGGCTCCATGGCCGACTTCTGGGCCCTTCAGGCCACAGGCTACAGGACCGGTGAGCTTGACGGCGCCCCATGGATGGCTTATGAAGCTTTCCTTATTGATACACTTTCAGGCTACCTCGACGAGTATGCATCAATATTCTCATACTACGGCGACGGCGCACCGATATACGGCCAGCAGGTTAAGAGAACCATTGACAATGCCGGCTACAGCAATGAACATACCGTAGCCCTGGGTGCAAATATGAACGACAAGGTCTATCTCGGCCTTGGCTTTGGAATAACAAATATTTCATATACAGGACATTATAGCCACATGGAGATGGACGAAGCTGAGAGAATATTCGATTTCGTTAACTTCACATACACTGACCACTTCAATGCAGTAGGGTCAGGATGGAATTTTAAGATTGGCGCTATTTTAAGACCGGTGGAATCACTTCGCCTGGGTGTCAGTTTCACAACTCCTACCGTCTATACCGTTGACGAGGTGTTCTATAACAGCCTCACCGCGAAACTCGACTATGACACGCCAAATGACCCGACTGATGATGCTAACCCGCAGATAGACCAGGATGATCTCAGTTACCGCTATCGAATTACAACACCCTATCATATCAATGCCGGTATCGCATATCAGATTGGTAACTTTGGTCTTATAAGTGCTGATTATGAGTTCATCAACTATGCATCTGCGAGACTCAGCAACGGTCTTGACGGATATGACTTTCAGGCTGAGAATGATGACCTGAAGGCCGAAATGGAAAGTGCCGGCAACCTGAGGCTCGGTGCCGAAGTGCGTCTGGGCGGGCTTTACCTCCGCGGAGGTTACAGCTATTACGGCTCACCGTTCAAGGATGGAACACTCAATGAGAACTCTGATTCAAAGGGCTTTAGCACCGGAATTGGTTACAGACAGAATAAATTCTATGTTGATATGTCAATGGTCTGGCTGAACAGCTATGAGGCCTATATGATGTACCCTGATGATCCACGGAGCGCCCCTGAGTACAGTAGCGACCCGGTTCAGTTCAATACAAGGGATAAGTACCTTGCTTTAACGGTTGGACTGAAATTCTAAAGTTGGTTAACGGTTGGAAGAATCCAGGGACCTCAGCAGCAATGCTCCGGTCTCTGGTCCGTTATTGAGAAGCAGGTCAATGATACTGAGCCTCCCGGTAAACCCGTGTTTCTCGCCGAAGACCTGCGTGTAGGGGATATGGGAATACCCCCTGATATCCGGCGGACGTTTCGGGGAGATGGAATACCTGAAATCATCTGCACTAATGCCTTCCGGAATATACTCTTCTGTAAACGCAATCTCAGAATGAAGTGCTGCTGCCTCGCAGACTGACCTCAGGGCCTCGGTATTGAGATCCAGAAGAAAATCAAACGGCCTTGAAATAACCTGGCTGATCATGTCATAGTAGTATTCAAAAAAAGGAGCTGCAGAGTATGCAGATGTTATTCCCCTGAGGTGCAGGGCGCGCCACCGCCTGCTGTTGTCAATCCTCAGGTCTCTCATCGCTGTCTTGTGAAATGAGCCCCGCAAAACCGGAACGATGAGGGCAAGAGGCCCGTTGGCTCCAAGCACCATGCACCGGTTACGGTAGGTCTGCTTGAGGTAGTTCTCCTGCCTTTCAATAATTACTTTCCGGCTGGTGGCAATCAGGCTGAAGTATTCGGCCGGGGGAAAGTATGCCGATGAAAGGAGAACCTCTTCTCTCATTGCCGTTTACATCCTGTTTATCCTGCTGGCCGAGAAGCCTGCCCCGAAGCCGTTGTCAATATTGACTACCGTTACACCGGCGGCACAGCTGGTAAGCATCGCCAGCAGGGCCGAGAGACCCTCAAATGAAGCCCCATACCCGACACTTGTGGGCACTGCTATGACTGGCATGTTCACCAGCCCCCCAACAACGCTCGCAAGGGCTCCCTCCATCCCGGCAATGACAATGGAGACCCTGCAGCCGCGTATTTCGGGCAGCTTGTCAACGAGCCTGTGTATACCCGCCACTCCTGCATCATAGATTCTGACAACATTGTTTCCCAGCAGTTCGGCCGTGACTGCTGCCTCCTCCGCCACCGGAATGTCAGATGTGCCGGCTGTGATGACCGCAATCTTTGAGGCCGGAGGATCTATCTCCTTTCTCCTTATGCTAATGATACGCGCGATATCATAATAAACTGCATCGGGGAAGAACGGACTGATATAGTCAAACATCTCCTTCCCGGCCCTGGTGCCGATAATGTTGTTCCCGTGCCCTTCCATTGCCCCGAAAATTGCTCTTACCTGCTCGTTAGTCTTGCCGGCGCAATAGACTATCTCAGGATATCCCGTCCGCAGTTCGCGGTGATGATCTATCCTCGCAAAGCCCAGATCAGTGTAGGGGAAGTCGCGCAGCTTCTCCATGGCTTCATCAACACTCACCGAACCGTTGCTGATTTCTTTCAATATATTTTCAAGCTCAATTGCATTCATATCCTCAGATGTTTTTGTTCATGCTTCCGCTGCGGTAACCTTCAATGTCTGCAGTAATATAGTTGTAGCCCAGTTTTTTCAGGGCGGCCGATATCTGAAGCCTTATCTCTTCCTTGATTATTACATCAAACTGTTCCTTTCTGAACTCGATTCTGACCAGATCATTGTGGATCCTGACGCGCGCACCCGCGAATCCCATCTCTGAGACAATCCGTTCAGCCTCTTCAGCTCTGCGGAGGTTCTCCGGCACTATTAATGTATCATGAGGGAAACGGGTTAGCAGGCAGGTGTTCGATGGTTTGTCGCTTACCTCCAGTCCGGCCTCACGTGCCAGCTGCCTGATCTCAGCCTTCGTCAGCCCCGCCTCGGCCAGCGGACTCTTTATATTATATTCCCTTAGCGCTTTCAGGCCCGGACGATAGTCACCCAGGTCATCAGTATTGGTGCCGTCAAAAACATATGCAAAGCCTCCTTCTTTTGCTGCCTCAGTCACTGCCTTCATTACTTCCCGCTTGCAGAGATAGCATCTGTCGGGAGGGTTTGAACTGACAGCAACCGGCATCTTCATGCTAATTATGCGGTGCTCAATGCCCCTGCTCCTGCAAAACAGGGTGGCATCGTCCACCTCGGAAGAGAACATGTACGGAGTGCTGACCGTCAAAGCCATCATCCTCAGTTCCGTGACAGTAGCGGCAAAACTGACCAGGAAGGTACTGTCCGTGCCGCCGGAAAGAGCTATTACAGCTGACCCCGCGTCAGCAAGTATGGCCCTCAGGTTATCCTTTTTTTCAGAAAGTACCATGACTACTTCAGTCCGAGTGCGTTTATCTCCTGGATGACCTGCTTCATGGGCAGGCCTGTCTCCGCCGCAATGGCCGCACACCTGTCGGCTTCCGGCTTGACGGATACAAGCCTGTCATTGAAGTATGATTTCTTCAGAATAACCTTTCCGAACCGCGTCTCAACCTCCTCAAACACCCGGTGCAGCGTCTCTTTGACAAAGGGCGTTACTCTAAGGCCTATAGTTGTCGACTCCGTGAACAGTATCTCCCTGACGGCATCTTTCTGCTCTTCCTCGCAGATGACGCTGAGGGTGAAGGCCGGTCGGCCCTTTTTCATTATCACGGGACTAAACCAGACATCGCCGGCTCCCGCTGCAAACAGTCTGGCCGATATGTAATCTGACAGCTCAGGGTTCATGTCATCAACATTGCACTCTATAAGGTAAGCTGTGTGCCCTTTATCTTCCGGCTGACCGGTTTCCGCAAGAAAGACCCTGAGAATATTCGGCCTGGCAGGATTTATCTTCTGGCCTATACCGTAACCTGTACTTTTGATGACGAACTTCATGCCTGCGGGCAGTGGCTCGGCAACTGTGGCAATAATGGCTGCTCCTGTCGGTGTGGTAGCCTCAAAGGTAACCCCTCCGGTGTGGACCGGGAAGCCGGCAATGATTCGGGCGGTGGCTGGCGCCGGGACCGGCAGGAGGCCATGCTCGCAGCGTACCATCCCGCTGCCAAGCTCTATATCAGAGACATACACCTTTTCCGCCCCGAGGGCGTCAAAGCATATGGCCGCACCCACAATGTCAACGATGGAATCTATCGCACCCACTTCATGAAAGTGGATCTCGTTCAGAGGTTTGTTATGTACGGCTGCCTCGGCAACCCCAATACGGCTGAATATCTGCATAGCCAGAACCTTGACATTCTCCGGGAGGCTGCTGTCATTAATAATCTTATCTATGTCAGACAGACTCCTGTGCCCGTGCTGGTGATCATGAGAGTGCTGTTGACTCTCCGGGTGATGCAGTTGATCATCATCGTGCAGGTGGTCGCTATGATGATGGTTATGGTCATTGTCATTGTCATGACCATTGTCGTGTTCGTGTTGGTGCTCATGCTCATGGCTGTGTTCGTGCTCGTGCTCATGCTCGTGCTCATGATCATGTGCGTGCTCATGATCATGTGTGTGATCATGACTGTGCGAGTGAAGGTGGTCATGATCATGTACCGTACCATCAGCCTCATCAGTCACAACTGTTACCTTTGTGCCCGTAATACCGTGCCTCTGGTCGGTTACGATTTCAAGCCTCCATCCATCTATATTCAGTTTATTCAGACCGTTTATCAGGGTATCACGGCTGACGCCCAGATCGATCATGGCCCCCAGGTTCATATCCCCGCTTATCCCCGAAAAACACTCGTAGTACAGTATTTTCATTTTCTTTTAGTTTTTTTAACACTTGCTGTTCTCCTCACGCTGACGCGCAGGGCCGGCTGCTCAGGCTGCTAATATAAGAATACGGAGCCGATATATTAAAAAAAATGTTTACTTTGCATCTTCTCATTTTTGGGGTAATATTTGATTTAACAGGGGATGAAAAGAAGGAATTTTTTGCGTAGTTCGGTAGGTGCCGGACTGGCTGCAGGGGCTTATATGAGTTTTGGCCGTTACGGAAAGGCTCTGGCTGGTACACCGCTGCCTGCGGGAGCCAACTATGACCTTGTAGCTGTCATGGGCGGTGAGCCCGCAGCCATGTTTGACATGGGTATTCAGGCTCTCGGAGGGATGGGAACTTTCGTCGGCAAGGGACAGAAGGTACTTGTAAAACCTAATATAGGATGGGATGTCGTTCCCGACAAGGGAGCCAACACCAATCCGGCACTCGTCAGAAGAATTATTGAACACTGTTACAGGGCAGGGGCAAAAGAGGTCTATGTCTTCGACAATACGTGCGACAACTGGATAAAGTGCTATAAGAACTCAGGCGTGGAACAGGCTGTTAAGGATGCAGGGGGCAAGATTGTTCCGGGCAATTCCGAGAGCTATTACCAGGAAGTTACTATTCCCAACGGGAAAAAGCTCACAAAAACCAAGGTCCATGAACTTGTATTAAGCAGTGACGTCTTTATCAATGTGCCGGTGCTGAAGCACCACAGTTCCGCGATGATGACAGGCGCCCTCAAGAACATGATGGGCGTGATATGGGATCGCGGTTACTGGCACAGGAACAACCTTAACCAGTGCATTGCCGATTATGCACTCTACACGAAGAAACCGACGCTAAACGTCATGGATGCTTACAACGTGATGATGCGCAACGGTCCGCGTGGCGTTTCAAAAGAAGACCTGTCCAACATGAAATCACTCATGATCTCAACCGACTGGGTGGCGATTGATGCCGCAGGCGCCAAAATGATGGGTAAGGAACCCTCTTCCATTGAACACATAGCCCTGGCAGCCGGGATGGGCATCGGCAAGATGGACCTGTCAACCATGAATATCCACAGGATGAAAATGTAGATGTCCATGAAGTCATCTGCACTGAAACATATTCGCACGGTATTTTCTGCTCTTGTCCTTCTTCTTTTTGCTTTTCTCTTCATCGATTTCAGGGGCATTCTGGGCGAAAAGACCTTCGGCCCGATCCTATATCTCCAGTTTGCACCCTCACTCCTGAAGTTTGTAGTTGCCGGAGTGGCAACTGCCACCGGATTTATCGTGGTGATAATCCTTACTTTACTGACCGGCCGGACCTACTGCAGCTTCATCTGTCCCCTCGGTATACTTCAGGATGGCATCAGCAGGGCAGGCGGACTGTTCAAGAGACGCTTCCGCAGGTACGGTTACAAGAAACCATATACTGTTCTCCGCTATTTCATTTTGGTGTTCACTGCCGGAATACTTCTGCTCGGCGGTGTCTATGTGCTCACTATACTTGACCCCTACAGCACATTTGGCCGTTTCATGACCTATTTTGCCAAACCTGCAGTGCTATTTGTAAATAACCTCCTGGCAGCACTATTGGGGAAATTTGATATTTACACTCTTTACAGGGTTGACATCAAACCCTATGAGCTGGCTGCTTACTTCATTCCGACAGCATTTCTGCTGCTAATCGGATTCCTTGCATTCAGGTACGGAAGACTCTACTGCAACACCGTCTGTCCGGTAGGAACTTTTCTGGGTCTGCTGAGTAAATTCTCCCTCTTCAGGATCAGGTTTGATGAGGACAAATGCACCCGTTGCGGCAGATGCGCCATGGCCTGCAAATCATCGTGCATCGATTTCCTGAACAAGCACGTCGACGTGAGCCGATGCGTAAGCTGTTTCAACTGCATTGACTCATGCAAGGATGACGCTATGTCATACGGCCCGGTGAGACTGAAACGCAAGACTGGCAAGGAGAGCGATACCGACGCCACAAGGCGCAGTTTCATTACCGGTTCACTGGTGCTGCTCGCCGGCGGAACACAGCTTGTCCGCGCACAAAACACAACCGTTCCGTCTCCGACAAAGGACTCTACAGTGAAGGAAGACAGGCTCTACCCGGTGTCGCCTCCCGGTTCAATAGGAATTGCTTCATTTACCTCCAGGTGTACGGCCTGCAACCTCTGTGTCACCGCCTGCCCTACCAATGTCATTCAGCCTTCCGTCAGTGAATATGGCTTTGCCGGCATCATGCAGCCGAGGATGGATTTCCACACAGGGTTCTGCAACTACGAATGCAACCGCTGTACTGATGTCTGCCCCACAGGCGCCATCATGCCACTTATGATCGAAGCCAAAAAGCTGACACAGCTTGGCAAGGCTGTCTTCATTAAGGACAACTGCATTGTCAACACTGAGAAGACAGCCTGTGGAGCCTGTTCGGAACATTGCCCCACCAAAGCATGCCATATGGTTCCTTTTGAGGGAAACCTCCTTATCCCGGAGGTGAAGGATGATATCTGTATCGGATGCGGGGCGTGCGAATACGCCTGCCCCACCAAACCATACAAGGCAATCTTCGTCGACGGAAATCCCATCCACGAGGCGGCCCTCATGCCCGAAACAAAGGAGCTTGAATCCCTGCCGTCCGACTTCCCGTTCTGAGCCCCCGGATTTGTACGATTTAAGTGGCGGCCTGCAACGCGACATTCCTTCAGGAAGTTTGTACTGAGGCTCAAAAAATTCGGAAACATGATAATTGTCCTGTAAGACAGCGCTTAAATCCATTAATTTGCGCTATCTTTTTTTTGCGAATTTTTAAACCGTTTATTTATGAAACCCACACATATTGAGCATATTGGCATAGCCGTCAACTCAATTGCCGATGCAATTCCCTTCTATGAGAAGGTTCTGGGTCTGACATGTTACAACATTGAAGAGGTTGCTGACCAGAAGGTGAAGACGGCCTTTTTCATGATCGGACAGACCAAGATTGAACTGCTCGAGTCAACTGACCCCGAAGGACCCATTGGAAAATTCATTGAGAAAAGGGGAGAGGGCATCCATCATATTGCATTTGCCGTTGAGAACATCGGTCAGTGCCTCCGTGAGGCAGAGGCGGCAGGAGTGAGGCTCATTGACACTCAACCCAGGCGCGGTGCCGAGGGGATGAATATCGCCTTTCTTCACCCTAAATCCACTGTCGGGGTTCTTACGGAATTCTGCGAAGCCAGCAACAGAGATAAAAACAAATAATAAGGTTCGATGAACAGTCAGGAAAGAATCAAACAGCTCCTTGATTTCAGGGAGAAAGCACGCAAAGGCGGAGGCGACAAACGTATTGATGACCAGCACTCCAAGGGTAAACTGACAGCAAGGGAACGCATAACCATGCTGCTTGATGAAGGAAGCTTTGAAGAGTACGACATGTTTGTCACACACCGGACCGAGGACTTCGGCCTGGCGGATAAGAAGTACCTCTCTGACGGTGTGATCACCGGCCACGGTACGATAGACGGCAGGGTGGTATACGTCTACGCCCAGGATTTCACTGTCTTCGGAGGGTCCCTGTCAGAAACTTTTGCACAGAAAATATGCAAAATTATGGACCAGGCTATGCAGGTGGGAGCACCCGTCATCGGAATCAATGACTCAGGCGGGGCACGCATACAGGAGGGGGTACGAAGCCTGGCAGGCTATGCCGAGATCTTTGAGCGGAACATATTAGCTTCCGGAGTAATACCGCAGATATCCGCCATCTTCGGCCCATGTGCCGGCGGCGCCGTATACTCACCCGCGCTGACTGACTTCATTGTTATGAGCCGCAAAAGCAGCTATATGTTCGTCACCGGACCAAAGGTTGCCAAAGCTGTCACCGGCGAAGATATCACCATAGATGATCTCGGCGGAGCAGGCGTCCACGCCTCCAAATCAGGTGTGGCTCACTTCGCTGTGGATGAGGAGCAAGAGGGCCTTGACCTGATAAGAAAACTGCTCAGCTATATGCCCCAAAACAACCTTGAGGAGCCGCCGCAGACACTGTGTGATGACCCGATCGACAGGCTCGAGGATGAACTGAACGATATCATCCCCGACAGCCCTAACCAGCCTTATGACGTTAAGGATATCATCACCAGGGTTGTTGACTACAGCGATTTTACGGAGGTGCATGAAGCTTATGCCAGGAACATAATAGTCGGATTCGCCAAGTTTGACGGGATGCCCGTTGGCATTGTAGCCAACCAGCCGGCATACCTTGCCGGAGTACTTGACATTGAGGCATCACGCAAGGCAGCCCGCTTCATCCGTTTCTGCGATGCATTCAATATCCCGATAGTGACATTCGTTGATGTTCCCGGGTTCCTTCCCGGGTCAGTACAGGAATACGGAGGTATCATCATTCATGGTGCCAAGCTGATGTATGCCTATGGCGAAGCCAATGTCCCCAAGGTTACCATTACACTCCGTAAATCATACGGAGGAGCTCATTGCGTCATGTCATCGAAACAGCTCAGGGGAGACCTTAACTATGCATGGCCTACTGCAGAGATAGCAGTCATGGGCCCGCAGGGAGCCATCGAAATACTTGACGGGAGGGAGATCAGCGAGATTAAAGACCTGGCTGAGCGCAAGGAGTTCGTCACACGCAAGGAGGAAGAGTACAGATCGAAGTTTGCTAACCCTTACGAGGCTGCAAAATTCGGATATCTCGATGACGTTATTGAACCTCGTAATACAAGGTTCAGGGTCATCAGGGCTCTAAGGACCCTCTCGACAAAGAAGGACCCGGGACCAATGAAGAAACATGGAAACATACCTTTATAATTTCATGGGATGATGCAGCAGTTAATAATCTCAGCCACCACCACGGGGCTCGACCCTCTTACCTGGACCATCGTTATAGTAGGTATCGGCATAGTGTTCATTGCACTACTCATTGTCTACATTTTCTTCAGATATGTACTCACCTTTATCCTGAACTTCAGGTTCCGCAGCTTCGCACGCAAAAAGGGAATTGACCCTGCTGAAATTCACAATGCAAAGACCATACAGTCGGGAGAGGTAAATGCCGCCATCGCCATGGCACTGTATTCTTACTTCAATGAGCTGCATGATGTGGAGAGCGGCGTGATAACCATCAAGCGCGTCTCCAAAAATTACTCCCCCTGGAGTTCTAAGTTGTACAACATGAAAAACCTATAAGATCAGAATAACCGGATTGCGAAATGAAAAACTACAAGTTCAGGATAAACGGAAACGAATACGAGGTTGAGGTTCTCGATGTGGACGGAAACATGGCCAAAATCGAAGTCAACGGCACAGTATTCGATGTGGAGATGCAGCTCGAGATACCTAAGATTAAGACTGTTGTCCAACCCCCGGTGCAGGCAAGGGTAGTGAAAGAGACAAAACCGGCTGCAGAAAAGATATCGGGATCGGGCAAGGCTGCCGAGGTAAGAGCACCCCTGCCGGGTGTGATCGTCCAGGTGCTGGTAAGGCCGGGTGACGATGTTAATGCCGGACAGACACTGTGCACCCTTGAGACAATGAAGATGGAGAACGCCATCAAGGCCGATAACGGCGGCAAAGTTGCATCCGTCAACATAACACCGGGGCAGTCGGTTCTCCAGGATGAGGTACTTATCATAATCAACCAGTGATGGCAAAAAGGAAAATGTGGACCATGCTCGGCCTGCTGGTGATAGTCTCCCTGGCATGGACGGCATTTGTCAAACCTGAACAGGAGAGACAGCAGGCAATGGCTGACAGCGGTCTGGTTGCAGATTCATATACTGCCTATTATCAGCCTTCCGAACAGGAAGAACCGCAGTTCCTCGACGGACTGAAACAGTTCTGGGCCTACACCGGCTTCAGAAACGCAACCTCCGGACACTTTGTGATGATAGTAATCGGTCTTATTTTTATCTTCCTGGCAATAAGATATGAATATGAACCGCTGCTGCTTGTGCCTATAGGTACAGGCATTCTGATAGGTAATATACCCTTCTTTACCGACGGGGGTATGAACTTGCAGGTGGGAATATACCAGCAGGGTAGCGTCCTCAATTACCTTTATTTCGGAGTGCTCAAAGGCATCTATCCGCCACTGATCTTCCTCGGCATAGGAGCCATGACTGACTTCTCATCACTGATCTCAAACCCGAGGCTGCTGATGCTTGGCGCTGCAGCCCAGGTCGGTATCTTCGTTACTTTCATCGGGGCTCTGCTGGTGGGCTTCAATATGCCCGAGGCTGCTGCAATAGGTATTATCGGCGGCGCTGATGGCCCCACCGCCATTTTTCTCTCATCACGACTTGCCAACGGTTCGATTCTTGGGGACGGTACAACTGTGAAGAACCTCATCGGACCCATTGCCATTGCAGCATACTCATACATGGCACTGGTCCCGGTAATACAGCCACCAATCATGAGGCTTCTGACGACGAAAAAGGAGAGACTCATCCGTATGAAGCCCCCGCGTGCTGTTACGAAAACGGAGAAGATCCTCTTCCCGATATTCGGGCTTCTGTTAACATGCTTCATATCTCCAAGTGCATTGCCGCTTCTGGGAATGCTCTTCTTCGGAAACATCCTCAAGGAATCAGGTGTGACCAAACGCCTGGCCGAGACGGCACGCACATCGCTCATAGACATAGTAACCATATTGATTGGCCTCACCGTGGGCGCTTCAACACAGGCCGATATCTTCCTGACAAAAGAGTCGGTGCTTATTTTCGGACTCGGCGCGGCAGCTTTTGGATTTGCTACCCTTGGTGGCGTCCTATTCGCCAAGGGAATGAACATCTTCCTTCCGGAGGGTGACAAGATCAACCCGTTGATAGGCAATGCAGGGGTATCTGCAGTACCCGACAGCGCCCGCGTATCTGAGATGGAAGGACTCCGTTGTGATAAGACAAACCACCTCCTTATGCATGCAATGGGACCCAATGTGGCAGGCGTGATAGGATCAGCCATCGCTGCGGGGATTCTGCTCAGCTATCTCGGATAAATTTCCGGTTGTCAATAACTCACCAGCACAGGGAATATGAAACAGGCTACTACCGGCAATGCGGGACCCAAAGTGAGGTCCGACATCGAAGTGACACTTGCCCTCACTGAATCCGGTGGGATTGAACTGGAAATTAAATCCAGGGTCAAGACCATGTACGGCAAAGCTATCGAGAAACAGTGCCGCGAACTGCTCGACGCCTTCGGCATCACAAATGCAAAGCTGACAGTGAATGACTCCGGCGCTCTTCCCTTTGTAATCGCAGCACGGGTGGAGGCCGCAGTGAAAGCCCTGACCGGCGCAACCGACTCATTTCTCCCTGAAATGATTGAAGAGAACCGCTACCTCACCTCAAGGGAGAGATTCCGCTTCTCAAGATTATACCTTCCGGGAAACAACCCGGGTATGTTTCTCAATGCCGGCCTTCATTCACCCGACGGAATAATTCTTGATCTGGAGGACTCCGTTGCTCCTGAACGGAAGGATGAAGCAAGGATCCTTGTGAGAAATGCCCTTCGTGCAGTTAATTTCTACGGGGCTGAAAGGATGGTGCGAATAAACCAGGGAGAACGCGGTCTTGAAGACCTTGATGGTGTCATACCGCATAATGTCCACCTTGTGCTTATTCCAAAATGTGAGAACGGTGATACGGTAAGAAAGATAGATGCCCGTATCATGGAGATAAAGAAGAGAGAGGGTCAGAACGAAACAGTGCTCCTGATGCCCATCATTGAGAGCGCCGCAGGCGTGGAACGCGCCTTTGAGATTGCCACCGCATCATCATCGGTGGTGGCATTGGCCATCGGCCTTGAAGATTACACGGCTGACCTCGGCGTGCAGCGCACGAAGGAGGGAAGTGAGTCGCTCTACGCCAGACAACGAATTGTGGTGGCTGCAAAAGCTGCCGGTATCCAGCCCATTGACTCTGTCTTCTCGGATGTGGGCGACATGGAAGGTCTTCTCACAAATGTCCTCTCTTCAAAGGCGATGGGCTTCGAGGGCATGGGCTGCATACACCCGCGGCAGATACCAGTGATAAGACAGGGCTTCTCTCCCTCAGCCGATGAGCAGGAGAAAGCGAAGAAGATCGTACTGGCCTACCGTGATGCCCTGCAGAAGGGATTAGGAGTTGTGGCACTGGGGTCAAAGATGATAGACCCGCCGGTGGTGGCACGGGCCGAGAAGACCATTACCCTGGCCGTCAGGCTGGGACTGCTGCCTGAAGACTGGGCGGAAGCAGAGTCAAAGCAATAACACTAACGCAGATCTTGTCATGAAGATGGTTGAGAATGCTGCCGGCCGCATGGTGCCGGATGAGATAAACGGCGGTGAAGCCATTCCCTTTAAAGGCGTCGGTAAACATCGGCCCGGAGGAAGGAAATACGCTCCTCCTATACCTACATGCATTGATTATCCTGATGATAACAACAAGGTGGTCTCCTCACTCACCGAAGCTCTTGAACGATGTGGCCTGCAGGATGGTATGACCATATCAACCCATCATCACCTGCGCGACGGCGACCTGATAAGCAATAAGATATTTGACATAGCATCCAAAAAAGGAATTAAGGACCTGGTATGGCTGCCCTCGGCCTCCTTCCCCTGCAATGACCCGGTGATAGAGTACCTCGAGAACGGGACTATCAACCGCATTGAGGGAAGCATGAACGGACCCCTGGGAATGTTTGTCTCGGAAGGAAGGATGAAGGGCATGGCTGTGCTCAGATCTCACGGAGGCAGGGTACAGGCAATACAGGACGGAGAGGTGAAGATAGATATAGCCGTGCTGGCTGCTCCTGCTGCGGATGCCTTCGGTAATGCCAAAGGTACCGGCGGCCCCTCAGCTACCGGCGTACTGGGCTATGCAAAAGCCGATTACCTATATGCTGACAGGGTGATAATTGTGACAGACAACCTCGTAGACCTGCCATGCTTTCCAATGGAGATAGAGGGCAATTACGTCGACTTTGTTGTGGTAGTTGACAAAATAGGAATTCCCGAGAAAATAGTATCCGGAACAACACAGATAACAAAAAGTCCCGACAGATTGCTGATAGCAGAGCTTACTGCATCATTTCTTGAGAAGTCAGGACTGCTTTACAACGGGGCCACCATGCAGGCAGGGGCAGGGGGAACAAGCCTCGCCATAGCCGTCTTCGTTCATGAGATGCTGAGGAAGAAGGGATGGAAACTCAGTTTCGGATTTGGAGGGAGTACCAAGTACATGGTTAAGATGCTGGAGGAGGGACAGATGGGATATATCCTTGATGCCCAGGCATTTGATCTTGATGCTGTAAAATCCGTGGAGCAAAACCCAAACCACATTCCATATTCGGTATTCAACGCATATAACTATCATTCAAAGGGCAACCTGACAGCAATGATGGATATAATGATTCTGGGTGCCACCGAGATAGATACAGGCTTCAACGGTAATGTTGTGACACACTCTGACGGCCTTCTCCTTCATGGGATTGGAGGGTGGCAGAACTGCCTCCATGCCCGGAATGTCATAATACCTGTCCCCCTGTTCCGCGACAGGATACCTGTGATCGTTGACAGGGTAACTACTCTGTGTGGCCCGGGGGAACTGATTGATGTGATAATCACCGAGAGAGGCATCGCTATTAATCCCCGCAGGCAGGACCTGATTGACTCAGTCATGGGCAAGGGTCTGCCACTGGTCACTATCGGGGAGCTTAAGGAGATAGCCGAAAAGATGTGCGGCAAACCTGAGAAGGCGGTTGTTGATGACAGGGTGGTGGCTGCAATCAAATGGGTTGACGGGACCGTGATAGATGCGGTCCGCAAAGTAAAAACGTAATCTAAACAGTGTATATTATGAAGAAATACAGATGTCCGGTATGCGGATATATCTATGATCCGGAAACCGGAGATTCACAGAATGATGTTGACCCGGGAACGCCCTTTGAAGACCTGCCATCGGGATGGTCATGCCCCGTCTGCGGCGCACCCGCTGATGAGTTTGAAGAATTTTCCTAGGCATTCTCCTCAGGGATATGCCTCAGCACATCAATGAGCAGATCCCAGAACATCTGAACTGTTACTATTTCTATTCTCTCCTCGGGGGTATGAGCTCCCCTGATGGTCGGGCCAAAGGATATCATGTCTATACCCTTGTATTTCTCAAGAATCAGCCCGCATTCAAGTCCTGCATGGATGGCCTTTACCTGCGGCACCTTGCCGAAGAGCTTACGGTAAGAATCTATCATCAGTCTGAGTATGGCCGAATTCATATTCGGTTTCCATCCCGGGTAGCCGTCCGAGTGAGTGACCTTCGCCCCTGCAAGATCGAAACTTGCCTCGGTCTTCATAGCTGCATAATGTTTTGCCTCGTCCGAGGAGCTCCTCTGTGTTGTGACTACATGGATCGTCTTCTCGCCTGTTAATCGTATCGTTGCCAGGTTGCTTGATGTCTCCACCAGGTCAGGTATCTCCCTTGACCACCCCAGAACGCCGTGAGGCACAATGCTAAGTGCGCTGAGGAGGCGGTGCTGCGTGTGGGCGTCAATCACCGTCTCCGGAAGGTCTGATGGCGTGGCTGACACTTTCAGGTCGGGCTCAAGAGGACCATATTCATCCCTGACAAGCAGGTTGTAGGAGGCTGTGTCGGCCAGAATCTGCTCCTCATGGGCAGGATTGAAGGTGATGGTAACAAACGCTTCCCTTGGAATGGCATTCCGGAGATTACCCCCGGTAAAGTTACTGATAAGAATGCCGTACCTCTTTTCAAGGTCCTGCATAAGTCTGGAAATTATTTTTATGGAGTTGCCGTATCCCTTGTGTATCTCATCTCCGGAATGACCGCCGTGGAGGCCGGTCACTGATATATTCATGGCCTTGTGCCCTGCCGTAACCTTCTCAGGTGTGTAGGGCAGGATTGCCTGGGTATCTATTCCGCCGGCGCAACCAATGAACAGTATGCCTTCATCTTCAGAGTCGAGATTTAAAAGTATACGTCCTGAGAAGAAATCAGGCTTCAGGTTTATTGCGCCTGTCATCCCTGACTCTTCATCAACGGTGAAGAGGCACTCAATACGGCCGCACTGCAGATAGGGATCGGTCAGCACCGCCATCTGTGCGGCTATCCCTATACCGTCATCTGCTCCAAGAGTTGTTCCGCTGGCACTGACCCATCTGCCGTCAACGACAGGGATTATGGGATCTGTATCCCAGTTGTGAGGGTGAGAGGCGTTCTTTTCGCCAACCATGTCAAGATGACTCTGTAAAACAACAGTGCTAACCTTCTCTTTCCCCGGTGCAGCCTCCCTGATTATAAGTATATTTCCAACGATGTCTTCCCTGGCCTCCAGGTCATGCTTACGTGCAAAATCCAGCATGTATTCCCTGATGCGCCCCTCATTCTTTGATAGCCTGGGTATCCTGCAAATCTCCTCAAAGTAACTCCATAGCTTTCTAGGCTTAATCTCCCCCAATTGCCCCATACTTTTACTATATTAATAATGTGATAAATAGCTTAAGCGGCAAATATAGTTTTTTTCTGTTGCAACGATTATGAATTTTACCTGCCGTAACTCTTTTTTTTAACACAATAAAAACTATATTTTTACGGGATACGAAAAACAGAGTTAAAGGTAAAAAGTTATGGCTAAACGTACGATTGTGGCACTGCCGGGTGACGGTATAGGTGCCGTAGTTCTGAAGCAGGCAGTTCGCGTTCTTGATGCCGCAGGATTTGATGCTGAATATGTTTACGGTGACATCGGTTGGGATTTATGGTGCAGCGAGGGGAATCCCCTTCCACAGCGTACCATTGACCTGATAGCAAAGCACAAGATCGCTCTCTTCGGTGCCATCACCTCCAAACCTAAGGACGATGCAGCCGCCGATCTCTCACCCGCCCTGCATGGCAAGGGACTTATTTACAGCAGCCCTATAGTGGGACTCAGACAGCATTTCGGACTGGATATCTGCGTGAGACCGTGCCGCAGCTACAGGGGCAACCCCCTTAACTTCATCCGCCGCGGTAAGGACGGCAATCCTGAAGAACCTATGGTAGACGTTGTTATCTTCAGGCAGAACACTGAAGGACTCTATGGAGGAGTGGAGTGGTCAAATCCTCCCCAGCAGGTTTATGATGCCCTTATGACTCACCCGAAATTCCGGGAGAACTTCGGATGGTGCCCGAAAGAAGAACTGGCAGTATCAACCAGGATCTTTACCCGGAAATATACAGAGCGTATAGTCAGGGCAGCCTTTGATCATGCAGTGAAATTCGGGTACAAGTCAGTGACTGTCTGCGAGAAACCGAATGTGATACGCGAGACATCCGGACTCATGTGGAAGATAGCCAGGGAGATGCAGAAGAGTGAGTTCCCCTCAATCCAGCTCTGGAACACCAACATCGACGCACAGATGATGTGGCTGACCAAGAACCCTGAGGATTACGGTGTGATAGTTGCCGGCAACATGTTTGGCGACATTGTATCCGATGCTTTTGCGGGACTGATAGGAGGGCTTGGTTTTGCGTGCAGCGCCCAGTTCTCCGAGGATGGCATAGGCGTTTTCGAACCTACCCACGGGTCGGCTCCCAAATATGCCGGTTATGATATCCCTATTGTCAATCCGGTTGCAATGATAGAATCAGCATGCATGATGCTCGACTATATTAATGAGAAACCAATGGCCGCCCGCATCCGCCAGTCGATAGCTGAGGTGATAGAGGAGGGAAAGGTAAAGACCTATGACATGATGAAGCTTACCGGTAAGCAGGAAGTGATTGACATGGGAGCAGCGTCAACCATTCAGATGGCTGATGCCATTATTGCAAAATTGAAGTAAGTGCCATGACTGAGGAGATAAAAAAACTCTGGCCCGAGCTGGAGTGGATCACTGATGCGGTTCTGAGAGAAAAAACCGCCCGCACCTGGGAAGTTACACTTGAGCGCAGCGTTCTGAAGGCCGATGACCTTAACCGCATTCCCTTTACTTTGCTTTGCGGGCCGGACCTGAAAGTGACTTTTATGGACCATAAAAGATGTGTAGTTCACATTGCAAGAGAGGCCGGTGAGAAAATGAACAGCTTCTTCCGGGATGACCTGCCGGTGAACATGGATGTACTGATAGCCGGAGCAATCCTGGCTGACGTTGGCAAGATGCTTGAATATGAGCTTGATGAACAGGGTAAGGCTGTGCAGGGCAAGTACGGGCAGTATCTCAGGCACCCCTTTTCAGGAGTCAGTCTGGCAGAGGAGTGTGGTGTACCCCCGGAGGTATGCCATATAATCGCTGCCCATGCCCACGAGGGCGATCTCGTAAAGCGAACAACAGAGGCGTACATTGTTCATCACGCTGACTTCATGACCTTCCTGCCATTCAAGAGCAGACTGATCGTTTAATCAGTCTGCTCTAAGTCTCCAGTCTTCAGTCCATTGCAGGCAATTGGCAATAGGCAGTAGGCAGTAGTGTAAATAACTGATTTAATGATGACTGCAGATCGAAGATTGTGATCCATATCCTGCAATCCTAAGTCCTTATTGCTGACTGCCTTTTTGACCCCCAAAAAATGGACTACTGCCTACTGCCTACTGCCTGTCTGGGAATGCCATGGCATTACGCACACTGACAATCCCCATCTTTTCCACCTTCCGGTCATAGGTCATAAGGCCATTGGTCTCTGTCTCAACGTCAGTCGTCTGGGTATATACTGAAGCGCTAAGTCCCTTCTCTGCTACCAGCTGCCGGACAACAGTGTAGAACTCTTCATATTTTCGCAGCAGTCCGGTGCTGTCGCTCATTTTCTCATAGCCCCAGTTCTTCTGTTCCCAGGTGTGGCCCTGTACCGGCAGACCCAGTCCGCCGAACTCGCCCAAAACTATCGCTCTCCCCTTTTCGGCAGGAGGAGACACCGGTTCCGGGTAGTGATGCACATCCAGCACATCACCAGTCCCGCGGTCAGTCCAGCCCGAAGCACTGTTCACAAGACGCGTGGTGTCATAGGCCGAGACATAATCCGTCACTGCTGCTGTGTTGTACTGACCCCATCCCTCATTGTAAATAACCCACATCACAATTGATGGATTATTGAATTTGGTGTCTATCATACGTGAAAGCTCCGTCATGAAAATAGCCGAATCGGCTGCGCTTTTTGTTATGTCCGGTTTGTCTCCCCATATATACTCGTCGCCGCTGGGCATATCCTGCCAGACAAGCAATCCCAGCCTGTCAGTGTGGTAGTAAAATCTCCTGTTCTCAACCTTCACATGCTTGCGCATCATGTTGAATCCCATCTTCTTCAGCACCACGATGTCAAACATCATGGCTTCATCTGAGGGAGGAGTATAGAGACCGTCAGGCCAGAAGCCCTGATCAAGCGGACCGTTCTGCCAGAGAAAGCTGTTGTTGAGCAGGATGCGGGTGAATCCGTCCGCCGTCACGCCAAGCGAGATCTTACGCATTCCGGCATATGACTTAACCTCATCTGCAACAAGACCTCCCGTAACCAGTCTGACAGACAAATCATAGAGATGAGGGTTTTCAGGACTCCATAGTTTGGCATCAGGTATGTCAAGGGTAATGGGAGTACCGGTGATGCCTGATGATACGGCTATCGTCTCGCCGCCTTCCATTACTGTCACCTCTGCCAGTGACGGCGCCATATCAACCGGAGGGCACCCTTCGGGCCCGTGGCACCGCTCTTCCAAGACAGTGACAGTCAGTGTGCTGCTGTCTATATCCGGTACAATACGCAGATCGCCTATCCATGTCTTGTCAACCGGTTCAATCCAGACGCTCTGCCATATGCCGCTGGTGGGAGTGTACCAGATGCCTCCCGGGCTGCTGACCTGCTTGCCTCTCGGCTGGGACCCCGCGTCTGTCGGATCAGTGACCTTTGCTACCACCGTGTGTTCCCTTCCTTTACCAAGGAAGGGGGTGATATTGCATGAAAACGGATCGTAACCGCCCTGGTGGCTGACGGCTAGTTTATCATCAATCCATACAACTGTTTCCCAGTCGGATGCCTCAAAATTGATTATCAATTGCTTTCCTTCCCAATGCCTGGGTACGGTAAACTCACGAAAATACCAGATTGCCAGTGTGTCGCTCATCCTGAGCCTGACCCCTGACAGGGCAGATTCGAGAGGGTAGGGCACCAGTATCCTGCCCTGTGGCGCAGGAGGCTCGTCCTCCTTATTACAGAGGGCATAATCCCATAAGCCGTTAAGACTCATCCACTCATCTCTTGCCATTCCTGGTCTGGGGTATTCCGGCCATGGCGCAGAGGGGTCAATATGTTCACCCCATACCGTGAAAAGAGGATTAGCTGCAGGTTGCCAGTCAGGACTTTTATCGGTTGTGCATAGGGTCATTACTCCGGCTGTGATAGCGAGAGCCAGGATAAATTTAAACTTCATGACATGATTATTTTATAAGGATTAGCCGAGCTTCATCTTCTCAACCTCATCCATATTCCGTTCATTGTAGGCTATTTTGCCCATGGGAGTATACAGCCAGTCAATCAGGTCACTGTATCTCTCGGTAATCTTACCCCTGACTATCTTCATGGTGGAGTTCATCATGCCATTCTCCTCATTGAAGCTTTCATTCAGTATGCCAAGTGCCACGGGCAGCCAGCGGTGCGGGAACATGTGTCCGTACTTGCCATTGATACGGTACTCGCTGACTTCATTCTCAATGAGATTTAGAATAGCCCGCTTGCCTTCTTCAGTGGTGGCCGTGAGATTGCGGTCTTCAAGATAGAGCTTTAGGGCATGCTGGTTCGGAACTATCAGGGCCACAGTATAGGGCTTCTGATTGTTATAGAGCATACACTGGTCAATATACTTGGACTGCTCGCTGATTGCCTCCTCGATCCCTTCGGGACTGAATTTCTCGCCGTCGTCAGCTATTAGAAGACTCTTGAACCGTCCCATTACGTATAGGAAACTGTCTTTACTCATGTATCCCATGTCTCCGGTGTAGAGCCATCCGTCACGGAGGGCATCCCTGGTGGCGGTCTCATTCTTCCAGTATCCGTGCATTACATTGCCGCCACGAATGACTATCTCACCCTTCTGTTCCACCGGCAGTTCATTGCCGTCATCATCGCAGATCTTCAGGTCCATATTATTAACCAGGAATCCTGACGAACCAAGCTTGTGCTTTTTTGCTGAGTTTGATGAAATAATTGGAGATGCCTCCGAGAGGCCGTAGCCCTGGTACATCGGTACTCCTATTGCATAGAAGAAGCGCTGCAGCTCTATGTCGAGCAGGGCACCGCCTCCGATAAAGAACTCCAGTTCGCCTCCGAATGCCTCACGGACCTTTGAGAAGAGGATCTTATCAAAAAGATCGAGAAGCGGTTTCTTTACCTTCTGCAGTCCCTGCCCCTTGTTGTAACCCTCTTTATTGTAGGAATAGGCCACCTTCAAGGCAAAATTGAAAAGTCCCTCGGTCATCCTGCCCTTCTCCTTTATTGCTTTCTCAATTACCTTGCGGAAATTCTTGGCCAGTGCCGGCACACTCATTAGCAGGCTGGGCTTGATCTCCTTCATGCATACAGGTATATTGCGCAGCGTCTCCATCGGGGTTTTCCCTACCTTGACCGATGCAATACTGGCCCCCTTGCCCATGAATGCATAAATACCTGCTGTATGGGCAAATGAGTGGTCCCACGGCAGGATGAGAAGCGTTTTGTAGTGCTGCGGGATATCCATCAGACTGTATGACTGGTAGACGTTTGTCACATAGTTGCCGTGGGTAAGAATTATTCCCTTGGGGTCTGCCGTGGTGCCGGAGGTATAACATATGTTGGCAAAATCAGCCGGGGTAATTGCTGCTGTAAATTCTTCAAACGACTTCCTGTTGGCGGGGTTCTCGAGCCACTCACGGCCTGTTTTCCTGACCTCGTTGAAGTGCATCTCTCCATCTGAATATTCTTCCCTTGGGTCCATGAAAATCACTTTGACAATCTCAGGGCACCTGTCAATGACCTCAAGCACTTTCGGAGCCTGGGTGCTGGAGGTGATTACCATCTTCGAACCGGAATGATTGAGACGGAATTTAATCTCTTCAGGATTGAGTTTTATGGAGAGGGGTACATTTACCCCGCCTGCATAGAGTATCCCAAGCTCACCGATGACCCAGCTGTTACGGCCATCAGCGAGCAAACTGACACGGTCACCTTTCTTTATGCCCAGCTGCATCAGCCCGGCTCCGAATTCCTGGGCCTGACGCTTTGTCTCCTGGTAGGTCGTGCCCTCATATTTATCCTGCAGCTTCTCCCACAGGTAAATATTAGAGGCAAATTTCTCTACATTCTCTTCGAAAAACCGGATCAGTGATTTCATTCCAATATTTTTTTTTAGCAGTTCTTAAAATAGTGACCTAATATAGAAAAGATTCGGTAAGTGCCGGTACGTTTCACGGATTTTCATTGCAATTTTAAGCTATTATCCATACCTTTATCCTTTATAGACATGAAAAATTGCCATTTATGAAGAAATTATCCCTGGTCCTGCTTGCTGGCATACTGCTCCTTACACCTTCATGTGATTTCATGAAAAGCATCAATCCTTTCGGAAGGAAGGCCAGGGAAGTTGAAGCCCTGAGGCAACAGCAGGAGGCATTTCGCATCGCTGACTCTATCCGTGTCGTCAATGAGAAGCAGGCTGAGGCTGAACGTGCCCGGCAGGCTGAGCTTACACAGGCTGCCCGGGAAGAGGTCAGCGCAGCATCAGCTTACCACATCATCGTCGGTAGTTTTATTACACCTGCCTATGCAGAGGCATGGCTTGAGCATATCAAGGGATTTGGATATGATGCACGCATAGTACAAATGAACGGCGGGAAATGGCAGCTTGTATCAGCAAAAGCATATCCTGACCTGCACGCCGCATGGAATGCTATTGGCAGCATCCAGGATAACATTAACAGCGAAGCCTGGGTTTACAGGAATGAGTGAACCTTACCTGTAGATGGTTGCCGCTCTGTCAGGTCCTACGGAGACAATAGTAACAGGCACTCCGGTCTCTTTCTCAATATATTCAATATAATCCTTCAATTCAGCGGGAAGGTCGTTCCATGAATGGCATCCTGTAATATCAGCCTTCCATCCTGGCATTGTCCGGTAGTTGAGAGTTTCAATATCATTGAGGCAGTAGGGTAATTCACTTACCTCCCTGCCACCGACTGTATAAGATCTGCATACCTTTACCTCCCCGAACCCTGTAAGAACGTCGGCTTTCATCATGAAGAGACGGGTTACGCCGTTGACCATGATGGCGTATTTCAGCGCCGGCAGGTCAAGCCAGCCGCAACGGCGCGGTCTGCCGGTGGTTGATCCGTACTCGTTGCCGCGGTCACGCATCATCTGACCGTCAGAGTCATCAAGCTCGGTGGGGAATGGCCCGCTGCCTACCCTGGTGCAGTATGCCTTGAAGATGCCGAAGACCTCCCCGGTGCGCGCCGGTGCAATGCCAAGACCCGTACAGGCACCCGCAGCAACGGTGTTTGAAGAGGTTACAAAAGGATATGTTCCGAAATCGATGTCAAGCATCGTTCCCTGAGCCCCCTCGGCAAGAACACGCCGACCTTCCCTTAGGCTCCTGTCAATATGATAGTCGGCATTCACGGTGGTGAACTGCCGGAGGAACCCTACAGAGTCAAACCACTCTTCCTCAAGCTCCCTGAGGTCATTGGTGAATCCGTACCCCTTGAGCATCCTGAGATGTTCGGCGGTACGTGCCCGGTATATCTCACGGAAGTCTTTCCTGAAGAGATCGCCTACCCTCACGCCGCCACGTGATGCCTTATCAGTGTATGCAGGCCCGATACCCCTGAGTGTGGAACCAATCTTGGATTCGCCCAGAGAGGCCTCCTGGGCAGCATCAAGCAACTTGTGGGTTGGAAGGATCAGGTGAGCTTTAAGCGATATTAAAAGTCTTTCGCGAACCTTCTCAGTACCAATGCCAAGACTCTCAACCTCCTTACGGAAGACCACCGGGTCAATCACAAGACCGTTGCCTATTATGTTCTGTTTGCCCTCATGAAAAATCCCCGAGGGGATCAGGTGGAGCACGTGCTTGGCTCCGTTGAACTCTATTGTGTGCCCCGCATTGGGACCGCCCTGGAACCGGGCAACAATATCATAATCAGGTGTCAGGGCATCAACAATCTTTCCTTTGCCCTCATCGCCCCACTGGAGGCCTAACAAAATGTCAATCTTCATATCTTCTTAAACAGGCAGCAAGTTACGAAATTTTTACGGCAGACAGAAGCTCTTTATTATGGTTAGATGCAATCGGGTGTATCACCTGCCACCCGACTTGCCGTAGATATAAAGGGAGTAATGGTGAAGGGCAAAGTTATTATTCTCACAGGCACTCCTGATGATTTCATTTATCCTCTGATCGCTGAACTCAATTACCGCTCCTGTATCCGCATCAATCAGATGATCATGCTGTCCGGCCTGGAAGGTCTTTTCATATTGTGCCTGGCTTCGGCCGAATTTGTGCTTCGTCACCAGCTTGCAATCTAAGAGCAGGTCAATGGTGTTGTAGAGTGTAGCCCTGGAAACCCTGTAGTTTTTTGCTTTCATGAAGTTGAAGAGAGACTCAATGTCAAAGTGACCGTCACGTGAGTAGATCTCATCAAGTATTGCGAACCGTTCCGGGGTCTTTCTTAAGGCTTGGGACCCAAGGTATTCAGTGAAAATCTGTTTTACTACCGATCTGGCATCTTCACCTGGCATTGCACCGTTCAGTTTTACGTGTTATATTTCTGTTATTCAATGAATTCCTCAATCCTCTTGACGCTGGCAATACCCTTTACGTTTGACAGTTGCAGGATGAGGTTGTTGAGGTCGCGCGCGTGGTGAACAAAGAGGTCAATCGTACCCTCAAATATACCGTCGTATACTGAGACGTTGATGTTCCGGATGTTGACGTTAAGCTCAGTGGAGATCACGTTCGTCACCTCGTTTATGAGACCAATCCTGTCGATGCCATTGATGCTTATCCTGGCAAGGAATGAGGCAAGTTTGTGTATCGTCCACCTGACAGGGATGATCCTGTTGCCCTCGCTCGACATCAGTTTGACGGCTGCCGGACACTTGGGTTTATGAACAATGATGGAGTTGGCCGGGTCAATATAACCAACCACCTCATCTCCGGGGATAGGATTGCAGCACCCGGCGATTATGTATGAGTTGCCGGTGTTGTCAACATTCTCCCTCAACAGGTAAGGATGACTCTTGTCAATGGTGTCTGTCAGAGGCGGGGCCTCCTTTTCGCCCGTACTCTTCCTGGTCACTCCCCCTACAGCCAGTTTCCAGTACTTGCGCAGACTGCCCTCCGGAGCCTTCTTGAGGACCTTGCGCAGGTCATCAAGGTTGATAAGATCAAGTCCGATGCGGGAGTAAAGCTCGTCCTTGTTGAGGAGCTCATAATAATCGAGCAACTTCTTGATTATATCCGAGTTTGGCAGTATGCCAAGCTCACTCAGTCTTTTCTCTAGCAGATCCATGCCCTTCTGTATCCGGTCTGTTGATTCATCCCTCAGGGCATCCTTAACGGCATTCTTCGCCTTTGCAGTATGGGCATATTCAAGCCACTCCTTTTCAGGCTTGGCAATGTTTGAGGTGATAATCTCAACCTGGTCGCCGCTCTGAAGAGTGGTTGATAGAGGGGAGAGTTTATAGTTGACCTTTGCACCAATGGCCTTGTTTCCTATGTCTGTGTGTATCTCGTATGCAAAATCGATAGCCGAGGCTCCTTTAGGGAGATTCACAAGCAGTCCCTTGGGAGTAAAGACCATTATCTCTGACGAGAAGAGGCTCATCTTGAACTCATCAAGGAAGGTCACCGGGTCAGACATCGGGTTGGCCAGCATCTCACGGATATCCTTAAGCCACTTGTCTAGCTCGCTCTCCGACTGGGAGGTGTCTCCCTTGTATTTCCAGTGAGCTGCGAAGCCCCGCTCAGCGATGTCATCCATTCGCTGGCTTCGGATCTGGACTTCCACCCATCGCCCCTCGGGTCCCATAACGGTAAGGTGAAGCGCCTCATAGCCGTTCGACTTCGGCCTGCTAACCCAGTCGCGCAGCCTGTCGGGCTTGGGGGTGTAAATGTCAGTAATTAGCGAATATATCTGCCAGCACTGAGCTCTCTCACTCATGTCCGGTCCGGGCTCGAACACTATTCTGACGGCGAGCAGGTCATAGACCTCCTCAAAGGGGATATTCTTCGACTGCATCTTCTTCCAAATCGAGTAGATCGATTTGAACCTGCCCGAAATGTCAAAGATGATGTTGTTTTCATTCAGCTCTTCAATGATAGGTAGGCTGAACCGGTTGATGAGGGCAAGGTTCTTTTTCTCATCCATCTTGACCTTGCGGGCTATCTCATCATAGATGCGGGGATGCCTGAATTTGAAACTCAGATCCTCAAGCTCGGTCTTGATAGCAAACAGTCCCAGCCGGTGTGCCAGCGGAGCATACAGGTAGATAGTCTCACCCGCAACCTTCATCCTCTTGTGCTCAGGCATTGAGTCAAGTGTCCGCATGTTATGAAGCCTGTCGGCTATCTTGATGAGAATGACTCTTATGTCATCTGACAGGGTCATAAGCATCTTGCGGAAGTTCTCGGCCTGCAGAGAGTGAGTCTCCTTGTTGTAGGTGCCTGAAATCTTCGTCAGCCCGTCAATGAGAGATGCTATCTTGGACCCGAACTCCTTCGATATCGCCTCCAGAGGGATTCCTGTGTCCTCCACTACATCATGCAACAGCGCCGCCACCACTGAGCGGGCTCCAAGCCCCATTTCCTGGTTGACAATGCGGGCAACATTAATCGGGTGGATGATGTAGGGCTCGCCTGAATTGCGGTACATATCGCGGTGAGCCTCGTTGGCAAACCTGAAAGCCTTGTCAATGAGTTCACTATCCCCGGGCTTGTCACACCTGTACAGATTGTCCCTGAGCAGACTGTACTCGTATTCAATACGGCTGATATCCTCAGAGGTGAATATTTTTGTCTTCGTTTTAGCCATCAGTTGTTGCCTGTAAAGGCTGAGCAAAGATAAGAAAATCGGGTCATTTAACTCTTGTGATCATGGCAGTATGGTTACTGTGCCGTTCCGCGCCACAGTACTGCCTGACGGAGTGGTCAGTTTAAGGCTCCAGAGGTAAACCCCCTGTGGAACCGGGTCTCCTCCGCGACGGCCATCCCACCCGGTTGAATAGTCACTCGTCTGGAAAATCAGTACTCCTCTTCTGGAGTAGATCCTGAGATCATATATCACCGGGATGAAGGCGAATTCCGGTCTGAAAAAGGCATTCTCACCAACCCCGCCAGAGATAAAGGCATTAGGGAAAAAAATATCCTCTGTCAGCTGTATGACCGTCACTGACGAACGGTGCAGGGAGGCTCCGGCAGGAGCATCAGGCGCTACAGCAGTGACCTGGTATGCCACGGCTGCCATGGTCTGCTCCCCGGCAAATAGTGAATAGTCATCTGACCATAAGGTGTCTGTGATTACCTGGGACACCTCCTCCCATCCGTACCCTGCATTTCTGTATATAGAATATGATGCATCGCCGGACGGAAAAGGATTGTTCCACCTCAGATCAATACGGGTTCCTGTGACAGCAGAGGTCAGGACCATGTTCCTGGCACTCCCGGAGAATGCCACGAGTATATTGCAGTTGTTCCGGACACTGATCCGGTAGAGACGGATAACGGATGTGTCTGCCCCTGTTTCAGCAAAGAAAACGGTCCCGCTTATACCCCTGGCGCTGGCTGCAGTCTCCCACACCACACCTTCCGGATTATATTGCTGTAAAAGAAAATCATCAGCCGTGGCTGTCTCATCGTAACTGCCTGAGATCTGAAGCGCCTGACCGGCAACAGCCACGGCATCAAGTTTAATCCATGCAGGAATCCTTTCTCTCCCGGTTGTCACGCAGGAACTGTTTGATGTTGAGAGGCCGGCCCCGCCATGCGCGGCTGTAATCTGAAAGCAATATGAGGTACCGGTATCAAACCCGCGGTAGATGTATGATGTCTGGCTGGCCGCGATTGTTTCGTATAATACCGCCGGCCCGCTACCTGATGCAATACGGATCTCATAGCTGTCAGCAGGGTTGGATTGATTGCTGTATGGAGTCCAGGTGAGAATGATCCGGTTGTTGCAGGTGTCATTCCCGGCCGAGAGAAAAAGGGTGCTGAGACTGTTGCTGAGCGGGCTGATGTTCTGTGATGAATCAACTGCGGCAACCACATATGCCACACTTATGTACCTGGCCAAAGAGGATGTATGGATGTAGACTGTCTCCGCAGGTGACTTGACAGTGTCAATGGCACTGGCCGTGCCGCCCTCGTATGTGTAGATGACATAACTGCCCACATCAGGCGAGGTTGACAGGAGCCATCTTACAGTGGCAAACCCGGTCTGAGGGTCAACGGTGACCTGGTCAAGACGCGGCGATAAAGGCGGAGTCTCATCCTGCCCTTCAAGTGGGGGAGTGAGTCCCAGGCAGATAAATAGCAACACTAGTAGCCTTGCTGGATTCATCTTGCCCCTACTATGATTTCATAAGCATCATCCATATTAAAATACGTACTGACAAGCTCTTTTATTTTTCCAGGAGTGATTGTTCTCACAGTCTCGGCAAAGCGGGTATAATAATCGGGACTGGCATCATAATCTATGATTCCCCTGATTGCCTCGGCACAAGCGAAGGGTCCGTCAAACATTCGTGCTAGCTCGCCCATGAGATGGTTTCTGACGAGAGTCATCTCTTCAACACCCACTTCTTCCAATCGTAGCTTCTCAATCTCCATTCTGATCTCCTTAATGGTCTCGGTGCGGTATTCATTTGCCACGTCAGTCATGATGGCTATGTATCCGATCCCGTGAAAGGCCCCCGCTACAGCATGGATTCCGTATGTATAACCCTTCTCTTCCCGGATGTTGCGCATCAGCCTGGACCCAAAATATCCACCGAGGATCATTGTGGCCACCTGCAGTCCCTGGTAGTCAGGGTTATCACGTGTGATCCCTCTCCAGCCCATCCTGACGGTGCTCTGAACGGAATTGTCCATCTCCCTGAATATTGATCCGGGACCGGCTGTGTCAAAATTCAGTGCAGGGATCAGGGGTTTGTGCCACTTCCCTGTTCCTGGGCCGGCGAAACGTCTTTCAAGTACGGGCAGCGCCTGCTCCGGTCTCCGTCCGGCAACGGTGATATACATATTGTCAGTTCTGTAGTGCAGGGAGTGGAATGCATTCAGGTCCGCCACCGCCAGGGCCTTGTAATCATCAGCGGCTGTGATCCGGCCGTAGGGGTTGTTCACGCCGCAAAGCGCCTGGTAAAATAATTCCCTGGCAATAACTGATGTCTTTTGCCTGCCTGTCATGAAGGCCTGAAGCCGCTTGTCCGTCAGCATCCTGAACTCCTTTTCCGGAAAGGAAGGATGAAAGAGGACCTCCTCTGCCAGTGCCATCACCTCTTCCAGTTTTCTTGTCAGTGTCACCGTCACAAGCCCTGCACTGTCCTTGTCAGCCGTGTGGTTGAATACCGCTCCGGTACTGTCAATTAGGTCATTGATGGACTGAGCGTCATGCAAGGTGGTTCCTTCCGTCAACATAGCATTAGTAGCGGAAGCTGCCAGATGGACAGGTTCCACAAGTTGACCGGCATTGAAGACAAACTCTATTCTGAGCAGGTCTACAGCACCGTTGCCGAGCAGGTACACCGGCACTCCGTTGCTTAGTCTTGTAAACTCGGGGAAGGATGTGTCACCCGGTGAAGGGGTAATTATCGCGGGGGCTGTCTTAATTTTCTGTCTCTTCATTTCTGCTCCGGAAGATAGTGGATTACGCTGCAGTTTTCAGGCCTGAAAACCAGCGATGAGGCCTTCATGATCTCGTCTACGGTGACACTCATGTACTGTTCAGTCTCGCTGTTGATGCCTTCAGCATCACCGAGCAATTCGTGGAAGGCAAGGCTGAAGGCCTTGTTCGCTGCGCTGAGATATGACATCAGCCTGTGTGACTCATACCTGTTACGGGCCTTATCAAGCTCCGCCGGGGTTACCGGACTGGCAGCCAGCCGGCTGAGTTCATCTGTCACTGCCGCCTCTGCCTTCATGATGTCAACACCCTCCTTCAGCCTGCCGCTGAAGATGACCAGGCCGGGGTCAATCTCACCGGAGAGGTAGATGTCAGCCTCACTGAACAGCTCCCTGTTTCTGACCAGCTGTTCGGGGAAACGGCCTGAGTCGCATCCGGCGAGAATATCTGTCAGCAGGTCAAGGACATAAAACTCGCGGCTGTTCCTGATCCCGCTATGAAAAGCCATGATCAGGTGTGCTGCCGGTACCGGGCGGTGAACGGTTATCTCACGGTGCCCGTCCTGCGGAGGCTCCACAGGAAGAATCCTGACGTTGCGATCCCCTGCCGCAATAGTCCCGAACCATTTGTCGGCAAGCCTGAAGACATCATCAGGCCTGACATTGCCTGCGACACTGAGAATGGCATTGGCAGGGTTGTAGTACCTCTGGTAAAATCGTCTCAGGGACGTACTGTCTGCTTTCTCAATATGACTGATATCCAATCCAATGGCTGGCCAGCGGTAAGGGTGCACCTTATAGGCCAGTGGCCTGAGCAGTAGCAAAATGTCGCCGTAGGGCTGGTTGAGATAACGCTGACGAAACTCCTCCGTGACAACGCTCTTCTGGGTCACCACCCTGCCATCAGACAGGTCAAGACCCGTCATCCGGTCGGAATCAAGCCAGAAAGCGGTCTCCAGGTTGTTGTATGGCAGAGTTATATAGTAGTTCGTAAGGTCATTATTGGTGAAAGCGTTATTCTCCCCGCCGGCCATCATCACAGGAGTGTCAAACAGGGGTATATTGGCTGTGCCTTCGAACATAAGATGCTCAAAGAGATGAGCAAATCCCGTAGCGTCCGGGTCCTCATCACGGGAACCGGCATCATAAAGGAGGTTTGAAGTGACCATGGGCGTGCTCTCATCCATGTGTGAAATCACTCTCAGCCCGTTACCGAGCGTATGCCTTTCAAATCTGATCATAAACGTAAAATATTTCAAACTTACCAAAATAAACATCTGCTCCTCATTTTATTCTATATTTGTGACTGGTTTGGTTTTTACGCTTATTAGAGGTAGCTTGAACACTCTGTTAATAAGGAAAATAAGACAGCTTAAAACATTTATTTCCGACCAGCAGACACTGATTTATCTGTTGAGTTTCGTGGTGGGACTTATCAGTGCGCTGGCAGCGGTGGTGATGAAGAATGCCATCCACTATACCCATGTCCTGTTCACCCAGGGAGTCATGAAAGGAGCGGGCGGAATTCTGTCTATTGCCTATCCGCTCATTGGCATTTTCCTCACGGTACTAATTGTCAGGTACGTGATACGTGATAACATCTCCCACGGCATAAGCAGGGTCCTTTATTCCATCTCCAGGCGCAAAAGCTACATCAAACGGCATAATAACTGGTCTTCTATACTCGCCAGTTCACTCACCATCGGCTTTGGCGGATCAGTGGGAGCAGAGGCTCCCATCGTACTTACCGGGGCATCAATCGGCTCCACCATAGGACGTTACTTCAACCTGAACTACAAATACATCACACTCCTTCTTGGTTGCGGCGCGGCAGGTGCCATCTCGGGCATCTTCAAAGCCCCTATCGGAGGGATATTGTTCACCCTGGAGGTGCTGATGCTCGACCTGACGATGTCATCCATAGTGCCACTTCTGATCTCCTCAGTAACCGCTGCCACCGTGGCATACTTCTTTATGGGTGATAACGTACTCTTTTCATTCCAGGTTAAAGAGGGATTTCTCCTGAGTGATCTTCCCTATTATCTGCTGTTGGGTGTTTTTTGCGGTTTAGTAGGGCTCTACTTCACGAAGGCAACCGTTGGTATAGAGAAACTGTACAAGAAAATTAAAAACCACTGGGTCAGGATGACAATCGGCGGGGTGATCCTCGGGATTCTGATCTACTTTCTTCCTTCACTGTATGGTGAGGGTTATGGGACGGTGATGAACCTCCTCAATGCCAGTGACGTCAGTGCTTCGGGAACGGTCATTTTCGGAGGGATGGCCCAGGGGTTCTGGATGACAGTGCTACTGATGGCAACTCTCCTCATCATGAAGGTGGTTGCCACCGCTTCAACCAACGGCGCCGGAGGCGTGGGAGGTATAGTGGCACCGGTGCTCTTCACCGGAGGTGTGGCAGGGTATTTTTTCAGCAGCCTCATGAACCACCTCTTCGGGCTCTCGCTGGCCGGAAGCAGTTTCACGCTTACGGCCATGGCAGGAGTCTTCGCCTCAGTCCTCCATGCCCCGCTGACTGCCATCTTCCTCATTGCCGAGATAACTGAGGGATACGGTCTTCTCATTCCTCTGATCATTACATCCACTGTGGGCTTCATAACTGCCAGAACCTTCCAGAAACATTCAATATATAATGAGCAGCTTGCTGCCAGCGGGGAGCTGATAACCCATGACAAGGATAAAGCTGTGATGACGCTGCTCGACTGGTCAAGGGAGGTGGAAAAGGATCTCCTGACGGTTAATCCGGATGGTAACCTCGGTGACCTGGTAAAACAGATCTCCAGGTCAAACAGGAACCTCTTCCCGGTAGTGGATGAATTCAATATCCTCGAGGGAGTGGTGCTGCTTGACGATGTGCGCGACAAGATGTTCAATACTGATCTCTATGAAAAGCTGAGCATCAGGGATCTGATGACCATACCTCCTTCATACATTGATATAAGCGAGAGGGGAGATGTTGTCCTTGACACATTTGAACGTACCGGAGCCTGGAACCTTCCGGTGCTTGATAAAGGCCAGTACGTTGGCTTCATATCAAAGTCGAGGATTTTCTCTGCCTATCGGGAACTGCTCAGACAGTTCTCAGAGGAGTGATGCCCTATCTCTCCGGAGCCTGTTTCCAGGTCAACCCCTGGTTGTTGATTAAGATCAGCCCTTCCCCTGATGATGAGGGGAGAGAGGCTTCATAACCTGACATTGTGATCAATATCTCCGGTACACCATTGGCTGGAGTATAGCCATATTCATAAAGTGACCGGGTATCGCCGGCGTAGGATCTTCTGACTTCGGAGAAGGCCCTCTGGGCATAATAGAGCTTTCTCAGTTCCCATTTTACCTCTTCATCCGGATCGCCGGCAAACACCGCAGGTTCACGGGTGCCGTCCCCGGTGCTGAACTGCACAAAGCCCCACATCTCCGGGTAATGAATGTTGATCAGACCCTGGGGTGACCATAGCCAGTTGAATTCTGGCAATGGCTTGCCGGTGGCGGGGTCCGTTTCCTTAATGTACCTGCCGCCTTCCACCCTGGTCTTCCAGTTAACCCGCGAGAAGTTCACCCTCCATTGAGTACCCTCCTCAGGAATGTTCCCCCATTCCTTAAGCACCTCAAACGGGAACGCCAGCTCCACCGTCCACCTGTCATCAATATCTGACGGGTCATTGATGGTGCCATAGATCCTGACAGCCGACTTCAGCCCGGTGATGTCCCATGCGTCAATTACCTGCCCGAAATCCCTGTAGGGCCTCGTCAGAAGGAGATCCCATACGGTGTTGAAGGCATTCATCTCGTACTCGTAATATCCGTGGGTGTCACCGTCAGGATCAATGAACACCTCAAAGTCGTTGTCGTAATAGATAATCGTGTCACGCTGCCTGAGAGTGGCCCATATGTTAGGTTCCTTCAGCTCTGCAGCTACATACAGGTAAGTGTCATCCCACATCATCTTCATCCTTGTATCATGAAGGGGAGCGGGTCTGGCTTCGCCTTCGATATCGGTGAACAGACAGCTCCAGGGAGCCCGTGACCATTCATCGTCATCGAGGTTCCCGTCAATGACCACCGACGGGGCCCTGTAACAGACGTAATGCTCCGGGTCAAAGTTAATGGCCGGTACCGGTATCTTTGCCGGGATGAAACCGGATGCGAATCTAACGGGGCTCTTTTCATTCGTGCATGAAGCAAGAAGGATGCATGCCAGGGCAAAAATCATACTCTTTCTCATAAAGCTAAAATAGCAAAAAGTGCGTCATGAATAAAATTAATATTTAAATGTATATTTGCTCCTGACCCCTCCGTGAAAGCACTTTTAGCGGATAAAGATTGTTTAACGAATTGACTGGTACTATGGAAAAAGACAAAGCAATATTTGACCTGATTGAGCGCGAACGCATACGGCAGACCGACGGAATTGAACTGATAGCATCCGAAAACTATGTTAGTCCACAGGTGCTTGAAGCCATGGGTTCAGTACTCACCAACAAGTATGCAGAGGGGTATCCGGGAGCAAGATACTATGGTGGTTGCGAGGTTGTTGATGAGGTGGAGCAGCTTGCCATTGACAGGCTCAAACAGCTATTCAATGCCGCTTACGCCAATGTCCAGCCTCACTCCGGGGCCCAGGCCAACATGGCTGTCTTTCTTACAATTCTCAAACCGGGTGATACATTTCTCGGGCTTGATCTGTCGCACGGAGGACATCTCTCTCACGGCTCACCGGTAAACTCCTCTGGTATCCTCTACAGGCCGGTATCATATGGTGTCAGAGAGGAGACAGGAAGGGTTGACTATGACATGATGGAGGAGGTGGCTCTCAGGGAGAAGCCTAAACTTATCGTGGGCGGTGCTTCGGCATACTCAAGAGAGTGGGATTATGCAAGGATGCGCGCCATCGCGGACAAAATAGGAGCAATGCTTATGATTGACATGGCCCACCCTGCAGGGCTGATAGCTGCTGGATTGCTGGATAATCCGCTGAAGTATGCACACATAGTTACTTCTACGACACATAAGACTCTCAGGGGCCCCCGCGGGGGTATCATCCTCATGGGCAGCGACTTCCCAAATCCCTGGGGAGTGACCACCCCAAAAGGAGAGGTCAAGATGATGTCAGCTATGCTCAACTCGGCAGTATTCCCCGGAATACAGGGCGGGCCGCTGGAACATGTCATTGCTTCCAAGGCAGTCTCATTCGGTGAGGCGCTCACCCCTGAGTTCCGGACCTATCAGCAGCATGTGCAAAGGAATGCCGCGGTGATGGCCGAGGCGTTCATGGAACTGGGCTATAAGGTGATCTCAGGCGGGACAGACAACCACTCAATGCTCATCGATCTCAGAACCCGTTTCCCGGAAATATCCGGAAAGAAGGTGGAGAATACACTGGTGAAGGCCCATATTACCGTAAACAAGAATATGGTACCGTTTGACTCACGCTCTCCCTTCCTGACATCGGGAATCAGGGTTGGTACACCGGCCGTCACCACCCGCGGACTTAAGGAGGGCGATATGAAGCAGATTGTACAGTTGCTTGATGAGGTACTGGTCAATATTGAGAATGAGGCAGCCATCACCTCCGTAGGCGGGCGAGTGGTAAAAATGATGAAAGATTACCCGCTGTTTGCCATGTAGGTTATTTTCAATTCATTTTGTACTTTTGCAGATATGGAGAAAGTTAAGCCTGAAACCGATAGTCTGGTTTTTGTTGTAGATGATGACCCCGTGATCACCAGCCTGGTCTCAGCAAGGCTTGAGACCTCAGGATACAGGGTCAGGACATTCGCTTATGGGGAGGATTGTATTGCAGCACTGAATGAGAATCCTGACCTTATCATTCTCGATTTCTATTTCCTGAAGCAGGGCGAAGTACCCATGAACGGGATGGCGGCCTATGATGAGATAAGCAGGCTGGCTCCCGAGGTTCCGGTGATCATGCTCTCTGCACAGGAGAAAGGTGAGGTAGTGCTTGAGTTTGCCCGTAAGGGCATCGCTGATTATGTGATAAAGGATACAGAACTGATAGATAACCTCCAGATGGCCGTCAAGGATCTCCTTGAAAGATAATACCCTCCCTTTATGGAATGGTATATGTACCTGGCTGTCATAGCCGCCGGCCTTTTCGCAGGATTCGTCAACACACTGGCCGGCAGCGGATCGCTAATAACCCTCCCCCTGCTTATGTTCCTTGGCCTGCCCGCCAACATTGCCAACGGCACTAACCGGATAGGTGTGTTTGTTCAGAGCCTGGTCAGCAGCCTTAGTTTCAGGAAGCAGAAACTCTATACGGCACGGGAGGGTCTTTGGATGACAATACCCGCAGTTGCCGGATCACTCCTGGGCTCCATGCTTGCAATCCATATCAATGAGCGCATGATGGAGCTCCTTATTGGCGGACTGCTTATATTCATGTTCTTCGTAATTCTCCACAAACCAGAAGAGTGGGTCCGTAATCATGCTGTTTCAATCACTACGAGGCGAAGATGGTGGGTCTCGGTAATATTCTTTTTTATTGGTATTTACGGCGGATTTATCCAGGCAGGCGTAGGATTCTTTCTGCTGGCAGCGTTGGTGCTGGGTGCCGGGATGGGGCTGACAAAATCCAATGCTCACAAGGTGCTAATTGTGGCGGCCATGACTGCCATTGCCCTGACGGTTTTTATTATCAGCGGACAGGTAAATTACCTATACGGTATTGTACTGGCCGTGGGTCAGGGGGTGGGAGCGTGGCTGGCGTCCAGGGTAGCCGTCAGCTGGGGTCCGAAGGTTGTGCGGGTAATCCTGCTGGTGGCAATAATGGCATCAGCGCTTAAACTGACCGGCGCACTGGACATGCTGATAAGGGTATTCTGAAGCTTTCATGGCATAGGCACGCAGGGTGCCGGGAGTAGTCCTGCGGATCTCCAGGCTGCTATACAGTCTTTTCTGCTTTATCTGAGCTTGAAGTTATAGGTGATAGTGCCTTTCTGTATCACCGGAGCATTCTGATTGCTGTCAAACTTTGCCTTCAATGCGGCTTCACGAGCCACCCTCAGAAGGTACTCATCGAGTGTTGTTGAACCCTGGACCCCTGCCACGGCTTTGGTAACCGTACCGTTGCGGTCAACCGTTACCTCCACCACTACCAGGCCCTCATTCTGGATATCATATTTTGGGAGAGGTAGCGATTGGTGCTTTCTGCCTCCCAGGTTATATGAGATGTTGCTGTTTCCCGCGCCACCGCCGGGGCCGTAGGTGCGCACCCCCTCGGTGCCTGACTCAACACCCTGATTACCCTGACCGCCTGCCACACCCTCACTCTGGCCGGTGGTGCCTGTATTGGCTTTGTTGCTAAGCGCACCACTTACCCTGGCCTTGGTCCGATCAATCTGTCGCTGCTCCTCTTCCCTCTTAAGCCTCTCGGCTGTCTCCTGCTCAACCCTCCTTCTCTCAGCCTCGGCCTCCTCACGTCTCTTAAGCTCAGCGGCACGAGCTTCAGCCTGCTTCCTGAGCTCTTCCGGGCTCGGCTCCTTCTTCTTAACCTCAACAGCCTCCTCAAAATCCTGCGTCAGCAGCGCCTCTTCACCTCCGTCTTCACCGGCAGAGGGCGGGGGTGGCGGCGGAGTAGCGGGCTCCGGTGCCGGCTCAAACAACCCGTCACCGGTCTCGTCAAAACCAAAATTGACTAGCAGACCCTCTTCAGTCGGCTCAGGGATCTCAACCTTGAATGTTATTAAAATAATAAGTAGAGCAAGCAGTAAGTGTATCACGGCACTGATGGCCAGACCCTGCTTCCTTTCCTTTGTGAGAGGCTCCCTTTCGCTATTTTGGAGTTGTGGCAAGTATAAGCTTATACTGGTTCCTGGCTGCAATATTCATTATGTTAACTACATACTCTACAGGAACGCTCCTGTCAGCATGTACAGAGACATATATCTCAGGATTGCTTCCAACCTTTGACTGCAGAGCAGCCTCGAGGTTTTCAAGTTGTATAGGCTGATCTTCAACATAATACTGAAGATCCTTTGTGATTGAGACAGTGGTCATCGGACGTGCCGAGGTCTGTGTCGCACCCTTTGGCAACAACAGCTTCAGGGCTGTCGGATGCACCAGGGTTGAGGTCAGCATGAAAAACAACAGAAGCAGGAAGACAATATCAGACATGCCTGCATTGCTGAAGTTTATACTAACCTTATTTTTTGAAGTGATTGCCATCGGAAACTATTTTACAGGTTCGTTAAGGATATCAAGGAACTCGGTGGAGGTGGTCTCCAGCTGGAATACCACATTTTCAACCTTGACCACAAGAACGTTGTATCCGAAATAGGCAAGTATACCCAGAATCAGACCGCCGACGGTGGTGATGAGAGCTGTGTATATGCCGCCGCTGAGGACGCCAATGTCAAGGCTGTTGCCTGCCAGCGACATCTCATAGAAGGCCTGCACCATCCCGATGACCGTTCCGAAGAAGCCCAGCAGAGGTGCCGCCCCTGCGATGGTGGCCAGCGTCGGGAATCTCTTCTCAAGCTTATGGATCTCAAGCCTTCCCACATTCTCAATGGCGGAGTTGACATCTGCAAGCGGCCTTCCGAGACGGGTGATGCCCTTCTCTACCATACGCGCCTGGGGCGAATTCGTTTTTCTGCAGAGCTGCAGAGCCGCATCAACCTTACCTTCATACATGTAATCCTTGATACGGTTCATGAAGTTCGCATCAATCTTCGTAGCCTTAGTGATGACAAGGTACCTCTCGACAAAAATGTACAATGCAACAAATGAGAGAAGAGTGATGATGATCATCACCCAGCCTCCGGCCATGTAAAGATCAGCCAGTGACATCGTTGCCTCTTCGCCGGCCGGTGTGGCCGCAGTACCCTGTAATAAAATGTTAGCTAATATCATTGTCCTCGGTTTAATTGTTAACTGTTTGACTTTCTATTTTATATCAACGCGCGAATATATTAAAAAACGGACAAACTGTCGCCGGATTATACAGATGTTCATAAATAGAGCTGTTGTTGAAAAGTTATTTTTCCTTCGTCTCATCACCTGCCGTTTTCTTCCTTTTACGCTCTTCCGGCCGGATGAACAGACCCTTGAGTGTATCGAAATCGCGCCTGTAAAAGATTCCCACACCCTGTGTGTAGGGATGTACCTGGTAATACAGGTTGTTATTAGATCTGTTGAAGACCTTGAAGCGCAGCATGTCAGTGAGCTTGACCTCAATGGTGAATTCCCCGATGATGGCGCTGGCATTGGTGTTCAGCTGGTTGCCGCCTACGTCCACATTACCGTTAAGAGTAACCTTGTCATTCAGTAGCTGGGTTGACAGAGCGACCTCCACCTCCTGGTCCGTAATTTCATTTCCGGGCCGGTAGTTGAACCCTATGTCAAAGTCGTTGCTTATCTGCGACAGCCAGTTGCTCAGCTGGTTTGAGAGCATCTCCGTGGTGGTTGTAACGCCGAGAATCCCCGCCCCCTGAGTATCACTTTGTGACACCTGGCTTCCTGAGCCCGACCCCGATCCGCTGTACAATGCCGGGTCAGGGTAAAAACTGTTCATTACCAGCAGGTAGAGGAACTGCCTGCTGAGCTTCTCATCGGTGTCGGTGGCCATTCTCAGGTACTCCCTCGTCCGCTCGTCTGCCGTTGGCAACAGTATTTCAAACCTGATTGACGGATTTAGAAGCTTGTCGTCGAGATTGAGTACGCATTCAACGGGAAGCCGCTCCTGAAGCTCCGGAAATTCCTCCTTATTATATATGTCCGATAGTGATGCCTTGGTCCGGTACAGGGCTCTGATGTTAATGCTGGCATCCTCTATAGGACCATTCCATGAGATGGTCCCGCCATTCTCCACCGTGAAACGCTTGTTGAGGATGTTACCCAGTGTAAAGAGGTAATCGCCGCTCCTGATGATGTAATCACCCGCCATACGAACATCGCCGCGTGAACTGAGGCTTATGTTCACCTTTCCCTCTCCCTTGCCCCTTATCACGCCGCCTGTGGTTGCGTCGAGTATCAGCTGCACCTCAGCTTCCGGGGTGATGTCCAGGTCAAAATTTAGTTCAATATTGCTTCTCTGATTCGTTTCAACGAACTGGTTGTCCGTTTCACTGACCTCCTTCTTTTCCCTGGCCGGATCAATGAAAATTATATAGGGGTAGTCACTCACACTGGATGAGGAGTTCAGGGGAACGTAGAACTCAGTTTTGGCCGCCGTCCTTGCCGAGATATTAAAAACAAGCTTCTTGTCATTCCCTCTTATGCCAGCATAACCTGATGCATAGGCAGTCCCATAGAAGCTGTCGCTGTCCTTGGGTTTGGTATTCATGACCAGCATCTTGTTCATGTTAATGTCGAAATTGATGCCCATCTCCTTGAATGACTTGTGTGAAAGCGTCCCGTTTACAGTTCCCTGGTTTTTGTAGTCATCATAGATCCTGATGTCCCTGAATTCAATGCCCTGAGGAGTGAACCGTACACTGTCCGAGAAACTGTACCTGGTCTGAAGAAAATTGATCTTCAATGATGCATCGCGGGCCATCACCGAACCGCTCAGCATGAGTTGTTTCAGCTGTCCCCGGATCCTCACTTTACCGGACGCTACACCGTTAAGGTCAGAGGCAAATGCTTTGACGAAGGGATTAAGGATGCTTAGCGGCATTGAGGATGTGTTGGCAGTGATATCGGCAGTCTTTGATGCTGGAACATAACTGCCGCTTATTTCAAAGAAGCGGCTGCCCTCAAAATCATTGAAGACGTTTATCTGAGCAACCTTTTTCCTGGGATCCCATTCACTCACGACGGTCAGAAGGCCATACCTGTTATTGTTAAGCGTGAAGTCCGTGACACTGATATTGCTCTCGAAGAGCAGATCGTTATATACATCTGACAGTGTGACATTTCCTTTCATTATCCCGCCGACCTGCATTCCGGATGAACCTTCCTTGCTCCCCGGTTTCTTCTTCTGCATGCTGTTGAGGTATGACAGGTTTAGTCCTTCAAAGCTCAGGTTGAGTTTCTCTTCAGCAGCCGATGAGAGCCAGCCGTCAAGTCTTATGTAATTTTTCCGGCTGGTAACCAGAATGTTGTCAAACCAGATGCTTGTTGAGTCCAGGACTATGCGGGCAGGACTGATTGTCCACGGTGCGCTTCTGACAGTAAATCCGGAAGGAAGGATCCCAACTGTAAGAACTGACCTTTTTAGTTCGTTCAGGCTGAAGAAGCCCCTGGCATTCAATTCACCAATTGTCCTACCCTCGTCATTGTTATCCCACGAGATACCGAGATCAATCGTGTCGGTGTTGCTGGCAGCCCCTATGCTGAAATTACCCAGTACAGACTTGTCGGGGAGCATGAGGGAGTCCGCAATAAGATCAACAGACATCTTTCCCCTGTTCACTGATCCGGAAAGACTCATCTTTCCCAGCCATAAGCCTGAATATGTTATTGCATCGGACATCATCTCAACTGAGAGCTCTGACCGGTCAGACATGAATCGTCCCGTAACAGTGCTGCCTTCGGAGATTGTTAACCCCGTCGCCAGGAATTCATTCAGCTTGTCAATCTTTTTGATTCGTGCATTAAAAGTGAACATCGCCTCTGCCTTTTCCTTGTTCCTGACTGCCACAGGTGGTTTGAACCTTGATGGAAAAAGCGTCGCGAGCATTGTCTTTACCGTTAACCCAATTGCCTCAGGAGTATAGGTGCCTCTTACCTCCGCATCGGCGAAGTCAGATTTGAGGGTAAGAAATGGTTCCCCGTTTTCCTTGCCTGAGATGACGAGGAAATCGTAGATGCTCAGCGTGCCGTTGGAATTCTGAAGCGTTGAATTGATCAGCCTCATATCACCCTTTAGATTATCCGTCCTGTTCCCCTTGAAGGAAGCAGTGAGCAGGGCAGAGACCGTGAAGATCGAATCGCCCTTGATAAGGTTGAGCCTGTGAAGGTCGGCATGGGCAAGGTTCATCGTGAAATCAAACTCCGGCATGCTCTTCTCAAGATCAAACCTCCCCATGAGGTCCATCCTTATGTTCCTGTCGCTTACCTTAACGGTGCCATCCCAGATACTGTCAGCATAGGTTCCGGCCACTGAAATATTCCGGTACAGGTAGTCATTGACTTCCACACTGTCAATAATACCGGTTATGCTGGCAGTGAGGTGTTTGAACGACTGCATGGATCCCTCGATGTCAGCATGCATCCAGAGACCCCCGAACATCTTATCGTTCCTGGTTACATAACCTAGATCCACATCGCTGGTCCTGAGGAATCCCTTGAACCCAAAAGTATTCCTGCCTTCCGGTCTGAGTGAAAGGTCAGTGGAGAATGTGCCTCTCTCAGTGGTCAGGGTTCCGAATGATACAAAATCGGTGGTGAAACCGGTAAAGCTGCCCTGGTAGGATATGATCCCCATGTCATGCGCTATCACAGGGAGCCTGAGTGGTTTTTTCCCAGGTATCGAGAACTTCTCGATATCCCCGGCGCTGGTTCTCATGTCAGTGAAATCAATGAACAGATAGCTGTCGCCGATTTCAGGCAGGCCTGAGATGTCAAAGTCGAACCTGAGCCTGGTATCGGCCGCATAATCAATCCTGATGTTCCGTCCTTTCATCTCTGCCACCGTGCCGCTGATCCTGCCTGAGAGTGAGATGGTTTCACCTATGCCTGCCAGGGGTCTGACGAAGTAGGTCAGATCTGAAGCGTCAATAATTGAGTTATTGAACAGTATGTCCATTTTCACCCTGTTCATGAAATCAGACCAGGATGCTGTATCCTGGGGCATCAGCAGGATTTTTTCGGCCGAGATGGCGCTGGAGTCAGTAAGTAATTCCAGCTCCCTGAATGATAGTACTTCAGGGGCAATAGCTACATTCATGTCCAGGCTTTGGCTGGTAAAGCCTCCCGACTCTTTGAAGGCCAGTTCCCTGATGACCATGCTGACGGAGTCAGGTATGATTCTCAAATCCCTTATCCGTCCATTAATGCCGGATAGCTTCATGTTCCTGAGGTTGACACTGCCCGGAATGATGCTTGCAGTATCCGCCATGTCGGCAAGAATGAAAGCCCCGTTATTTATGTCGATATCAGTGAAACTTATGTCGATGCTTCTTGTAGTGTCCTTCACGGCGCCTCCCTGCAGGCTTTTTAGATACTGTGTCAGGTTCATGATACCTGCAGTGTCCCTGACCATCCTGAAATCGGGTTCGTAGAGACGGGCCCTTCCAAACCTGAAGGTCATCGCCGATGGCCTTATCTGCCGGATTTTCAGATCTATCCTTTTTACAGCCAGCAGAGTATCACCTCTCTGGTCCTCAAACAGTAGATCCTCAAGCACAATCTTTCGGAACATGCTGTAGCTTACCTTGCCGATGATTATCTCAGCCCCGGTTTTCTTGGCGATGGCCTGTGTGAGGCTGTTCACCGTAAAGGTCTGAATGGCAGGAGCCTGAAGCAATAGAAACAAGATAGCCGGCACCACAATCAGTACCGCTGCTATGATAAGAAGGACCCTTACGATTTTTTTAATAATTTTGGCCATTAATGATGGAGTTCCCGCCGCATGCGAAGGTAATAAAAAAGAGTGATACAAAAATGACGCCAGACATTACGATCCTTGCGATAGAATCATCCTGTGACGACACTTCGGCTGCGGTTATCAGCAACGGGTATGTCCTCTCAAACCTGATAGCAAATCAGGCTGTCCATAAGGCTTTTGGCGGTGTTGTTCCTGAACTGGCATCAAGGGCACACCAGGCAAACATCGTCCCGGTAGTTGACCAGGCGCTGTCCGCAGCCGGGAAGAGAGCCGACGAGATCAGCGCCGTAGCTTTTACCCGAGGCCCTGGCCTGCTGGGGTCACTCCTTGTGGGCACATCATTTGCCAAGGGATTTGCTCTGGCTCTCAATATTCCGCTGATTGAAGTTAACCATCTCCAGGCTCATGTCATGTCCCACTTCGCCATGGAACAGGGGAGAGATAACCGCATTCCACGCTTTCCATTCCTATGCCTGCTGGTCTCGGGAGGACATACACAACTCATTGTCATGCATGATCACTTCACTATGGAACTAATCGGCAATACCATTGATGATGCTGCCGGAGAGGCTTTCGACAAGTGCGCAAAGGTGATGGGACTCCCATATCCCGGGGGACCGGTGATTGACCGGCTGGCTGCCGATGGCAACAGTGAGGCATTCCGGTTTGCCAAACCTAAAATCCAGGGGCTGAACTTCAGCTTCTCCGGGCTCAAGACCAGCTTCCTCTATTTTTTACGTGACAGGGTGGCGGAGGAGCCGGAGTTCATTGCGAAAAACCTTAATGATCTTGCCGCCTCACTGCAGCAGACTATAATAGATGTACTTATTGGAAAGCTGCTTCGCGCCTCCAAAGAGACCGGCATTACTGAAATAGGCATTGCCGGAGGTGTCTCTGCAAATTCCGGCCTCAGGCAGGCGGCCGTGAGAGAGGCACAGAAACGCAGTTGGAACATCTACCTGCCCGAGTTCAGGTACACCACTGACAACGCGGCAATGATCGGCATAACCGGCTATTATAAATACCTGAGGAAAGAGTTCACTGATCACAGCGTGACACCAATGGCACGCATCGATTTTTGATTGCCGGAAGTGACCTGTCAGCCAAGATCAGATGGTCCCCTGCCGGAAGTGACCTGTCAGCCGTGATAGAAGGCTTCCCTGCCGGGAAAATGAAAACGCTGCCGGGCAATCTTCTCCGGATAGAGAAAGTATTCAATATCTGCTTCAGCGCACTGTTTCCCGTCACCGTCATAGAGCCTGCACTTATAGAGCCCGCTCTTTTCCTTAAGCAGAATGAGCTCCGCCTCAATACGCACTGTCCCCTTGCTGATATAGACGGGCTTCAGGTACCTGACGGTCAATGAGGAGGTCACTCCTGAGGTGCCTGCCGTAACATAGATACACCAGGCACCCACTTCGTCAAGAAGAGTTGCAATAATCCCGCCATGAAGCACATTAATATACCCCTGGAAATGCGGCAATGGCTCCCATGATGCAAAAAGCTTCCCATCCTCCTCCTCAAAGGTGAGTTTCAACCCTGCAGGATTGGTGGAACTGCATCCGAAACACTGGTTCTTATCCGCATCAAACGGATTCCTGATTTTTATTCTCTCTGACATTTTTGCTTTGCTTTTTTCTCTTTTGTTGGGCTACCCAAGCGCTGAGGTAGAGGAACGAAATCACCAGGTAAACCACTCCAATGATGAGAGTGACCAGTGCCAGCGACGGGGAGGGTTCCTCCCTGGGAGTGAAGGCCGTTCTCATACGGTAGCTGTACCCGAAAATAGTCATGAAGATGACGGTGACAGCCAGCGCCAGGCCCAGAAAAACCATCGTTCCGTCAATGACTGTAGTACTCTTGTAAATCGGACTCTTTTTAAAGGCCGAGTAGGTTGTCTTTGCATATGCTTCAGCCCTCTTTCTTGCCTCCGCCTGCCTGTAGTTAACCCACGCCCGGTAATTACTCTCTGCTTCTTCCCGGGTAATGTTCCTGCTGTGAGGATGACTGGTCAGGTACTCATATGCCTCAGTAATCTGCATAAACATCTCCGGGGCTCCCTCCGAATGATTGCGGTCAGGATGATACTCCATGGCCTTGCTGCGGTAAGCTTTCCTTATCTCATCATCGGGGGCACCCTGCCTAACCCCAAGTATATTATAATAATCGCGGAGATTCATGTTCCTGAAAAGGTTCACTAATTAAGAGCTTTTTTTTCACCATGGAATACCGGAGTAGGTTGTTTTTTCGTTCTTTCTTATAAATTTGTAATTTAAATTGATTCTAAATAACCCTCTCGATGGATAGTTCCCGAATTCTGTTAGCCTTTGGCCTGACCCTTTTTGCAGGACTTGCCACCGGGATCGGGGGATTGATTGCTTTCTTCGCAAAGCGAACCAAGACCAGCTTTCTTGCCTTTTCGCTTGGATTCTCAGCCGGGGTGATGATTTTTATCTCATTTACCGAGATCCTTACCGAATCAGGTGAGATAATGCGTCTCTATTACAGCCATGACAAAGCATCATGGCTTACCTTCATCTCGTTCATTGTCGGAATAGCGCTGTCGGCTGCTATTGACAAGATACTCCCGGCAGAGGGCAACCCTCATGAACTTAAGAGAGTGGAGCAGATGCATCCTGAGAACAGGGACCCTGACAAACCGGAGTGCCAGGGAAGGAAGCAGCGTCGAGGCTGGTCTGGCGCCAGAGATCAGAAGTTAATGAGGTTAGGCGTTTTCACCGCCATTGCCCTCGGAATTCACAACTTTCCCGAGGGGATAGCCACATTCATGTCAGCTATAAATGATGTTGCCGTAGGCATAAGTATTGCCGTTGCCATTGCCATCCACAATATTCCTGAGGGCATAGCTGTCTCGGTCCCCGTTTATTATGCCACAGGATCCAGGAAGAAAGCATTGATATGGTCCGTGATGTCGGGCTTCTCAGAACCCGTCGGGGCCGTTGCAGGATATTTCATCCTGACCCTTTTTAACAGCGGTGTAAGCCTTGGATTTGTCTTCGGTATCGTCGCCGGAATAATGGTCTACATCTCATTTGACGAGCTCCTGCCGGCAGCACACAAGTACGGTAAGCACCATGTTGCCATCTACGGCCTCATCAGCGGGATGATCGTGATAGGCCTGAGCCTTATCCTGCTGGGCTAATCATTTGATATTATCAATGCTTTATGTTTTCCACAACTTCCGGCACGTGCTTGTGCTTGAAAAGCAGTGCAAAGAGTACTGCAACTACCAGGGAGTAACCCGCAAAAGCAAACCAGATGCCCTTCCAGTCAAATGCCCCTCCCTCCAGTATGAAATACCTGTCCAGCACTATCCCGCTGATGCGGCTGCCGAGGAACGCCCCGAATCCGTTGGTCATCATCATGAAGAGCCCCTGTGCGCTGGCCCTTATCTCAGGCTTGCTCTGCGTCTCAACAAAGAGTGACCCGGAAATGTTGAAGAAATCAAAGGCCATACCGTAGATGATACATGACAGAATTATCATCCAGAGTCCCTCAGCCGGGTTGCCCAGGCCGAAGAGCCCGAAACGGAAGACCCACGCAACCATGCTGATCAGCATTACCTTCTTTATCCCGAACCTCTTCAGAAAGAAGGGTATAGTAAGAATGAACAGGGTCTCTGATATCTGCGACACAGACATTATAATTGCGGGGTATCTGACTGCAATCAGGTCTTTGTAGGCCGGAACTTTGGCAAAGTCGTGAAGAAATGTGTCCCCATAGGCATTGGTGAGCTGAAGCGCAGCGCCTAGCAGCATGGCAAAAATAAAGAAGAGCGCCATCTTGCTGCTTTTGAAAAGCTTGAATGCATTCAGGCCAAGCTCCTCAACGAGATTCTTCTTGTGCCCTCTTGCAAGCGGCGGGCACTTAGGCAGGGTAAATGCATAGATGCCCAGTCCAAGCGATGCTCCGGCTGCAACATAAAACTGCAGGGAAGAGGTCTCGAAGCCGAGAAGGCTTACAACCCATAACGCCACTATGAAGCCAACAGTACCCCACACCCTTACCGGGGGATAATCCTTGATAATATCCAGGCCGTTGTTTTTCATCGAGCTGTATGCGACAGTTATTGCCAGTGCCAGAGTGGGCATGTAGAACATCATTGTGAGCAGCAGAACCCAGAAGAAGGTGTCTGGATTGTCAATTGTGGGGATGATCAAAAGGAGTACAGCCCCCAGGATGTGGAAGATTCCGTAAAGTTTCTCGGCATTGATCCACCTGTCAGCAATGATGCCCGCTATGGCCGGCATGAACAGCGATGCCAGACCCATGGTGGAAAAGATGGCTCCGAAATCAGTCCCCGACCAGTTCTTCGTCTGAAACCAGTATGCTCCAATTGTTAACAGCCACGATCCCCAGATGAAGAACTGGAGGAAATTCATGATTATAAGCCGGCCCCTGAGTCCCATAGCTTTTATTTATTTGTTTGGTTTGATCTGCGAATATAGCAAGGTATTCTGATCGGCAGAACGGCTCCGGGTAAAAGTTGAAAAAAAGAGGATTGTCAACAAAAACAACACTGTTCAGACAGTGCCAAAGAGCCTGTCGCCTGCATCACCCAGTCCGGGTACAATGTAACCCCTGTCGTTCAGGTGGCTGTCGAGAGCGGCAAGGTATATATCCACATCCGGGTGTTCCCTCTCTATCCGGGTCACGCCCTCGGGCGCCCCTACAATGCACACCAGCCTGATAGTGACAGCACCTCTTCTCTTTACTGCATCAATGGCAGCACTTGCACTTCCGCCTGTTGCAAGCATCGGATCCAAAACCATGACAATCGCATCCGATAAGTCTGCCGGGAACTTGGCATAGTATTCAGTGGGGGCGAGGGTCTCATGATCGCGAACAAGTCCTATATGGCCTACCTTTGCCGTTGTAATGAGACTGGTGATGCCGTCAACCATGCCAAGACCAGCCCTGAGTACGGGAACGAGGATTATCTCCCTTGATAGCTCAGCAGTGGTGCATGAAGAGACGGGGGTGTCTATGACTACCTCCCTCAGGGGCAGATCCCTTGTGATCTCATAAGCCATAAGACCGGCTATCTCATTGACGTTCTGCCTGAAATCACGCGTCCCGGTCTCCTTCCTCCGGATGATAGAGAGCTTGTGTGTTATCAGGGGGTGGTTGATCAGCTTCAGCATAGGTCAATGGGAATTCTGGTATCGGATAATACACCAGGATTTTTTTGCCTTTTATTTGATAAACTTATATGTAAGCCCAACGCCAATGACTTCCTTGAACTGCGCACGCTTGCCCATAATCGCATCACCTTCCGTATCTTCCCCAACCTTGATGAGGATATCATCATCATAGAGCAGGTGGGTATTTACCGTTGCTGAGATGAACTTATTGACCTTCATGACAATAAGTGTCTCCCAGCTAATATCAATGTTCTGAGGATTGTGAAGGTAATTCGAGAAGAGGTCGAGCTTCGTCAGAAAGTTGACGTTCTTAACAATCTCATCTTTCTTGTAGGCAATGTTTGCATAGGCACCCAGTTCCGACCTGAACTTCTTACCGGGGTCAACGCCGAAGGCTCCGATTGATGAAAGGTAATCATCGGCTACAATGGTATTCTTTGATGTGAGAGGAGAAAGAAAAACTGACAACTCAGGCCTGGGCTTATAATCCATACCGAGAGAGAACAGGAGGTAGGCAGGGGAGAGCAGATCAGATATCTTGTCATCAGTATTGGGATAGTTGTAACCGGGTGTCATCTGGGTTTTGAAACTCATAAGTCCTGAATAGTACCACTTCCCTGATGCCTTCCTTCCGTATTTCGACTGGAAGTCGATCCGGTCGTCGGTCTTGACCCAGCCCAGGTCATTTCCCTTCTGAAGCATCTTGCCGTAGCCTATGTTAAGGGCATTGTCCCATGCCGATATGCCCATTTTGTAGTTCGCTGCCAGGTTTAACAGACCATTGAGCGCCACCGAGTTCTGACCGCCAGCCGCCCAGTTGGTAAAAGAACTCTGAGCCATGTTGAGCGAAAGAACACCGCTGTTATGCCAGCCCTCAAGAGTATCGGCATCCTGACCCAGTATTGTCGAACTGATTCCTGTTAGCAGTATAATTGCTGAGAATGCAATTATCGTTTTTCTCATCTCCTTTAATTTTTTTGAAATAATAATAAAAGTTTGGTGATATGGCTTAACCAATGACTGACAGGGCTCCTCCCGGAATTATTGATTGTCCAGTGTCCCGAATACCTTCTGCAGAACCGGGGTGATTCTTGCCGAGACCTCTTTCCTGATCTTCAGTTCTTCACCTTCAAGCTTCATGAACATCCCTTCAAGAGCCTGCCTGGTAAGAAAATCATCAAGATCGGTATTTACCGGAGTGAAGCCTGCAAGCCTGCCGGCGATGCTATTGGCAACTGAATTCCATTTTTGGGTCAGGGTTGTCCACGACTCCTGCGCCGATACCCCTGCGATGATCTCCTTATTGGTGGAGGCGCTTATCTTTGGTTTGTAAAGGCTGTAAAGCTCATTCCAGGTAGTGCTCCTGAGGTACGTTGTTGCGGCGTTATCTGTCCCGTGCAGGATATTGTAGCCGTCTGTGATTGTCATCTGCGTCACCGAACTGACAAAGATTGGGGCAACCTCCCTGGCAGCATCCTCTGCTGCCCTGTTTATGTTAAGGATTACATTTTCAATGAGCTGTTCACCTCCCGGTATCTTGCTGATGTTCTCGATAATAACCTTTGCCTCTTCAGGCAGAGGGATCTTCACAGCCGGATCACCGTAATAGCCGTTCTCGGATGAGAGCTTATCTGCCGCTATCCGGGCACCTACCGTCAGTGCCTCCTTCAGGCCGCCGATAATGTCACCCTCGGTAAGCTGCTTCACTGCTGAGGCTGACTGTAGTATATTCATGAGTTCCGCGCATCCCGTTAAAAGTAACAGGGACAGAAATAGCGCTGCCAGCCTGTATTTCAGGTTGAAGAATTTCGTCTTTCGCATAGTCAGATTGCCTGGTAGGGAATAAGGGACTGTGTCTCTCCCTCAGGCTCCCTGATTTGTAGTACCTCTATAACCACGTACTGGCTCATGCCTCTCCATGGCAGCGGTTTGATGTATTCCTTGTAGCGCAGTTCCACGAACTTTCCGCTGGCTCTCTCGAGGACCATGGCAAGGCTGTCATTGGTGATACTGAATTCAAATTCATTGCTCTGTATCGCTCCGGGAGTCGGGGTTTTGAACCCTGTCTGGATAAGCCTCCCTTCCCATGTCTTGAAGACATAGCCTTTTTTTACGAGGAAGTTCAGGTCTCCGGCCTTAACCCCCTCGCCAAATACAAAGTAATGGCGCCACCAGAAGAGCCCGGCACCAACAATCACCACCAGAACAAGGATTATCTTAAGCGCTTTTTTCATTATCGTCGTCCTTATCCCTTAGCTTTTCCTTTACTTCGGCAAATGTTGCCTTCATTGTGTCCCATATTGAATCGGCGCCTTCCTTAACGGACTCCCATGCCTCACCTCCGGACTCCTTGAGGTCTTTCAGTTTCGACTTGCCTTCTTCCATCTTAAGCTCGAGCTTGTTAATATTCTCCTGATACTTCAGCTTGGTTTCAGCCGTGGCACCCTTTGCTCTCTCTCTCAGCCTGTCAATGTCAGCTCTCCATTCATCAAGCTGAGATTCAATCTTCTGCTGGTAGTTTAACTTCTGTTCCTGATTTTCCATAATATTAATTGTATTCACGGTGAATAATCTTTTCTTACCCGATGCACAGGACCTAATATAACTTGACAGTGTTCAGCTTGTCAATATACGACTGAACCACAAGCTGCTGCGCATCAATCCTGGCTCTCACGTTTCCCTGTTCCTGCTCATTCCTCGGTATGGAGTTATCTGCCTGGTTGATGTCTGATCTGGCCTTGTTGATCTTGCTCTCACCCTTGCTAATCTCCCTCTGCAGTTTCTTGCGCCTCTTTTCGAGCTCCTTTATCTGGGCCGACATGGCATCCCTTCCTGCACCAACCGGCATGGCCATCATCTCGTTGTTCTTGTAGATGATCTCGTTTGAAAGCATGCTCAATTCATTGTGTTTGACAAGAAGCTTATCCTGCTCATCATTGACCACATTCCTTTTATTCCTGGCTGTCTTCTGTGTACGCGACTTACTGCTCTCCAGACCTCCGAGCTCCTTGTTCATATCACGGAGAATCTTCTCCTCGGCAGCGAGCTGTTCCTTGATAACATCCATGTACTGCGACTTGGCAAAATCCTTCAGGTAATCCCTGGCGGCCGTAAGCTGGATATCGCCTGAAGCAGGCTCAATATACAAGTCCTTTTTAAGCTCAATGGTAACCAGCAGCCTGCTCAAAGTGTCTTCATTCAACAAACGGCTGTAAATATTGACCGGAGCAGGGGAGACCTGCTTGATGATTGCACCGAAGATTGTCATCTCTCCGTTTTCGGTCTGTACTTTTGACTTGGTCCCTGTCTCCTGCAGCTTCACCCAGTTCTTAAGCGTATTGTCGAAATTGGCCTCGGGAATCGTTACGTTGAACCCGGGATATAGATAGTTGCCGATCGGGATACTGTCCTCCAGTACTTTAATGGGCTTCTGCGCATTAAGCACGGTGTTTGACATAAGTATTGCGAGGAGGATAATTAGGGTAGAATTTTTCATCATGAAATTTGTTTAGATCAACAAGTAAAGGTAATGATTTTACTGAAAATCTGCAAGTGATGAGCCCGAAATCTCCTCATTCGGCGTCGCTTTTTAACTCAGGTAAACCCAGTGCAACCCTGGTTGCTCTTTCACCCTCCCTGATGATCTCATCTGCCTTGTAGAAGTCGTATATTCCAAATGAATTTCTCGATACATGAACCATTATGTCAATGTGGTGATTTTTCAAAGTCAGGGCGCCAATCTGGTTCAGCATTATGCTTATGCTCCGGGTGTTGAGATTGAACAGTCCGATGTTGTCCTTTTTGTTTTTGGGAACGTGCTTGTCACTCCGGGAATAGATATTCTTTATCTTCCTGAGATACTTGTTGTCTTCCTCCTCACTCACCTCTTCTTCGGTATGAGGTTTCTCATAAGGTATATCGGCATTGACATCCACAACTGCAAGCAAGTCACCTTTATGCCGTTTCACCCTGTTGATGGGAATAGGATTGACAAGCCCCCCGTCGACATAATAATCGCCCCCTGTCTTAAAGGGTTGAAAGACTGTAGGTATTGATATCGAGGCACGTATGGCATCAAACAGGCTTCCCTCGGTGAAGACTTTCTCGACACCCCTGGTAAAATCCGTGGCAATGGCGCTGTAGGGTATGTTGAGTTCCTCTATTCTCCTTGCCGGTACGATCTCCTTCATCCTCTCAATCACCTTTTTCCCCTTGACAAAGCCGTTGCCGCCAATGGTCACATCAGTCAGCTTAAGCACCTCCAGTACGTCGAGTGAACTAACCCACTTCTCGAACTCATCCAGTGACCCGGCAGCATAAATGCCACCTACCAGTGCTCCCATAGAAGTTCCGGCAACAGAGGTGATCCTGTACCCTGCACGTTCGAGAACCCTGATGGCGCCGATATGGGCAAAACCTCTGGCTCCTCCGCTTGAAAGAACTAATGCCACATCTTTTTTCATGCTTTTATCTTTTGTTCATCCCTTCTTCCCCGGGAAGCCAGTCTGAAAGACTCCCGAAGAACAGGAGGTTTTCATTAGCAGTTCCAGGTGTAACCTCACAACCGGCTGACAGAATGGCCCGTCCGGCTGCCTCCCTGTAAAAGGAGAGGGCGCTGTCACGAATCAAAGTCTCATCTCCGTCCTGTATTACCGTCACAGGATCACTTTTGCCAGCAAAGACCTGCCCTGTCGAAAGCAGTTTCACCGCCTCCGTAACCGGACCGGTACGGTGATCAATATCTACTATATCAGCCCCGGTTCTGATCACATCAGGCAGTATAGCCGAGATATTCCCGCAGATATGGATCTTGGCATAAGCCCCAAGCGAATGAATATGATCTGTCAGGGCCTTCTCACGCTCAAAACAAAACTCGTTGTACAGCTCAGGGGAGATAAGCGAACAGACGGAGTCGCCTATACCTATGCAGTGAGCGCCGGCCCTGACCTGCAGAGTAATGAAATCAATTGCAGTTTCAGTGATTATATCAAGGGCCCTGTGGACCATCTCAGGATGTTCGTACAGGTCGGTCATCGCAAGATTAATATCCCTGATGTCACAGTACTCCGCCAGCGGCCCCTCAACCCAGCCGGCTATGAAAAACTGTCCCGGGGTCAGCCGTGAATATTCACTGATCTCGGCTAACCGTTCCCGCATACGGGGGTGATCCTCCGTCTTCAGGACCCTCAGGCGGTCTATATCCCTTATCTCCTTTACAGCATAGCTGATCACCATGGGTAGGTCATCATCAGGGTACGACAGCACTGTGCCATATGCCTCAGCCTCAGCATAGGCATCTGACATCGTGTTTACCCAGTCTGACCGGAAATCGGTGGCACACCTGATGTTTGCCATGCACTTGCCGGTGGCACTGAGACAGAAGTCCCTGTACCTTACCCCGGCATACCGGGCAGCAAAACGCATCAGGATTGGATGGAAGGGGAGGCGGTCAACAGCACTGCCATCAATAAAACCAATAGTTCTTTCAAGTGAATTCATGGTGCTACTACTTTTTCAGACGCCGACTATCCTGCGCTTGTACTCGGCAAGCGCCTCGTCAAGCCTCTCCCTGGCTGTGTCATCACCGGGCACATTATGGCTCGGATGAATATAGAGCTTCACACCTCTGTCAGCAAGAATCTCCGCCACAGTGGTAATGGTCATCCAGACACAGGTGATAAATGCCATAGTGGATACCGGGCCTATTTTATCATGATGATTCTTCAGTCTGACTGAGGCATCCTCAAGGGGTGCACAGGTATCAACAACTATGTCGGCTATATCAAAGATTGTCTTGCCCGAGCTGTGTCTGGTCTTCTTCCCTTCGGCCGCAGCCGATGACCCGAAGACCACAACCTTCATCCCCTTTCTCTTTGATTCAAGCGCTACGTCAATATTAACGTTGTTGATTCCTGAGTGGGAGAACAACCACATTGTATCACGCTGATCGAAGGTGTATCCTTTCATGATCTCAATGCCGTATCCCTCAACCCTTTCAAGGAACACAAACTGGTGCACACCCATCTCCCCGGTGATGTGCGTGAAGAAACTCAGGGGAATCTCTATCATAGGATGAAAGCCCACAAAGCCTCCGATCCTCGGATACATCTCTTCAATGGGCAGCGTTGCATGGCCGCACCCGAAGGTGTGAACCCACCGTCCGCATTCAATGGTGTCAGCCATCACCTCGGCCGATTTGCGGATATTTTCCACCTGTGTCTCTTCTATGCGGGACATCACGTCCCTGGCGTTTTTCAGCCACTCCTGTGCAAGCATAATCTTTATTTGTTTTATGATGTGTTTATCTGTTTTGTTTTAACCGGTGGAAGATGGACATTGCTATAAAAACAAGAATAAGCAGTTCGGCAAAAATAAAGGTGGTCAGATGCTTTATCCCGAAATTTTCCGCCACCAGCCCCATCGAATAGTTAACAAGCATGTTGCCCAGCAGGGCTATTACCAGGACAAAGCTGAATGCGGTGCCGGACATTTTGGAGTACCTGTTACCGACAAATCCGAGCATGGTTGGAAAACCGGCTGCGATGCCGGCACCAAGCAGGAACAATCCGATTCCTGCCGGTACTATCGAACCGCTTAGCCTGAACAAAACCAGCGATGCAAATGTAATGGCAAATGACACATATAGGAGTCTCTTTTCCGGCACCTTTCTGAAGAGGATCCCGATGAGCAGCCTCGTCAGAGTCATCCCGGCAACATACGCCGATAGTCCCATGAGTGCTGCACTTTGCGATGCTGCCACCCGATCCATCAGGTAGGTGGTGGTCCAGTTGTTAACCAGCCCCTCAAAGGCACTCTGGAAGAAAAGAAAGAATGCAATCAGCAGCAGGGTAAGGTCATCAAACATCATCCCTATCTGTCTGATAGCAATTCCCCCTGCCTGCTTTGCGGGCGGATACTTTACAATCAGAAAGATTATTGCTGCTGCCAGAGACAGAAATCCTGTTGCGGCAACAATAGCCTCAAAATCAAGCAACTTACGGAGCAGGCTCAGGAGCAGCGGCATGCCCAGGGCACCAATTCCGAAGAATACCCCAAGGAGACTCAGATCGGCCCCCTTGCTCGTTGTGCTGATGTCGGCAACTACCGCATTGGTTGCTCCGTTGATTGCTCCTCCGCCCATGCCTGTCAGAAAAACTGACAGGGTCAGGATCCATGATGTATTGGTGAAGGCCAGTCCCTCGAATCCCGCACACATGAGGAGCGCCGAGACTGCAAGAAGGAAACGGTACCCGTACCGGTCGCATACCGGACCAAAGAGGAGGGACCCGGCAATAACCCCTATGGGCAGTATTGAAAAGAGCGTCCCGGCCTCAACGGCACTGAGTGAGTGCTTTATTCTCAGGTCAGGCAGTATGGCACCCAGGGTCAGGAGGCAGATGCCGAACAATAGCATGCCGAGGCATGCCGACCAGAAGACGAGTTGCCTGTTATATGCTCCGCTCATCTGCCGTTTTTTGGTCATTAAGGTTTTTCATGGCAAGAAACGCAGCACCGATTACACCGGCATCACCTGCCAGTGCTGAGGGCTCAAAGCTCACCTGCCTGATGCTTATGGGCTGTGCCCATTTTTCGGCCTCCTGTTTTATTGCTGTTATCAGCTCTGCTGCCGGTCCGAAGACACCCCCGCCAAAGATTATCTTTTCAGGGTTGAACAGGCTAACCAGGTTGGCAGATGCCATGCCCCAGTACTCTATCGCCTGCTGTATGACTGTCGTTGCCGCTGCATCCCTGTTACGCCATGCATTGAAAACATCATGGGTGGTTATTTTTCCCTGTTGCCCGGACCGAAGTTCACCGTCATAATCTTCATGTTTGTGCAGGTACTCCTCCGCCTGTCGCGTGATGCCCTCTCCCGAGGCATAGTATTCAAAGTTGCCACATATTGTATATTTGCTCCTGAAGGTTCTTGCCAGGGCCATCCAGCCTATAGCTCCAGCAATGTCATGAGACCCTCGCAGTATGTTGCCCTCAACAATAATGCCTGCGCCTATCCCCGTACCCACGGCCAGGAAGATGGCATCCTTGCATCCGCGTGCGTTACCTTTCCATATCTCACCTGAGATGTAACAGGCCCTGTCACTTTCAATTATGACAGGTATATCTTCGGTGACAGTCCTTATCTCCTTTAACAGCGGATAGTCATCCCATCCCGGTATATTAGGAGCCCATACCGTTCCTCTCTCCCGTCGGCTGATTCCGGGCACCGAGATACCCACGGAATCAACCACATCGCCCTGCCTGGCAGCCTTGGCCAACATCAGCGCTGCAGTTACTTTGATCAGGTGCCCTACCTCTGTACCCTTCCGGTTATCAAGGGTTAAGGTCTCCTTTTCCCATATATTGCCTTCGCGGTCGAAGAGCGCGAAAGCAACCTTTGTTCCTCCCAGGTCTATTCCCAGTAATGCCATGATATCAGTTTTGAAGTTGCATCTTCCCGTTATAAAATATTCCCTTTAGCCTCAGGCTGTCGTCAGTCATTATCAGTTCAGCCCTTGCACCGGGGGCAATTACACCCCTGTCACTTGCCCCGATCAGCCGTGCCGGATAGAGTGTTGCCATCCTGATCGCTTCATAAAGATCTATGCCGGCATGGCTGACGCAGTTTCTCACCGCATCAAGCATGGTCAGCCTTGCTCCTGAGAGAGTTCCGTCCGGCAGGGTATAGCGGTCATGTTGCCTGACGTGCTGATATGCCCCGGTGTAATTCTCCTCAACGGCATCAGACACCAGGAAGAGCCTCTCCTTCATAATTTTCTTCGCTATGGCAAGCATGGTGTAGTCGACATGAATTCCGTCTGCAATAATGCTTGCGCAGGCACTGTCAGAGTTGAAAACCGCTCCCGGCAACCCCGGGTCACGGTGATGAATGGGTGACATTGCATTAAAGAGATGGGTTGTGGTATCAATGCCCATGTCAAAACCCCGCGATGCCTCCCTGAAGGTGGCATTGCTGTGACCGGCGGCAACGGTAATCCCATGCTCTTTCAGGAGACTGATAATCTCAGCGGTGCATACCTCCGGTGCAACAGTCATCATCCTGATGAGGCCCCCGGCACTGCTGAGAAGCTCATTCACGCTCTCTGCCGTGGGTTTTCTGATCAGTTCCTTCGAATGAGCACCCCTCTTTGCCAGACTTATATACGGACCTTCAAGATGGAGACCCAGCATGGCAGGGTAGGGGTTGACACTGACAATCCTGAAAGCCTCATTGTAGACTTCTGTGCTGTTGGTGGGCAATGCCAGGAGAAACCCTGTTGTTCCAGTGGATATTATCGATCGGGTTATGGCTGCCAGTGCCTCCGCCGTCGGACTGGCAGAGAAAAGATATCCGCCGCCTCCTGCAATCTGCAGGTCAACCAGCCCTGCCATAACAAGGTTTCCCTTGCAGTCAATTTGTGTCACGTCGCCAGCAACAACCGCGTGATCCTCAAAACCTGTAATAGAATCGTTTTCGGTTAGCAGAACCTTGTCCCTGACCAATTCTCTCCCGGTGAAAAATACTGCATTGTAAAGGGCTGTACGCATATAACTGTGCTTTGATATGTTGATTCTCTTCCGGAATGATTCAACTTGTTAACCGTAGGGTCAAGGTAGTATAATTTTAAAGAATTTGGTTTCAAGCGGATAAATCTTTGTTGAAGGATTGACCACCTGCCTGCCAGTGACATCAACCTCAGTGATGTTTAAGGGCGTGCCCGTAAGGCCGTTTTTCAGTGCTAGTGTTGTTGCGGTGCCGCCTGTCTCACGCAGCTGAATGATCAGTGACTTCCCCTCTCCGTCACCGGGCCTGGCATTCACAAGTAATACCTCTGAGGGCCAGCCGCTGATAAATGACCCTTGCCACATATCATCACCGGCTCCGCCACCTGGCAACACCCGTGTCAGCATTGGTACCCTGGCACCCCAGCCGAAGCGTGTTGCAAAACTGTTCCCAGCATCCCCGGACGATGTCAGGTAATAGGTCCATGAATGTCCTCCGCGCTGGTCTGCATTGAAATTGGTGACCCAGTAGTTGTTCATGGGCCATGAGTAGATATGGGTTGTCTGCGGCAGGGCTCCCGCCTGGTACCTTCCGGTGTTTATGGCGCCGAACTGCATCAGCGGCATCTCAGCGCACCCGAGAACGATCTGCATCTCATCATTGCGCACTGCAGTAAAGTTCTGCACCGTGTACCAATCGTTCGACGATCCCTTTATCTGATCTTTGCCTGTCTCAATCACGCCCCCGGCCACCTCGGTAAAATGCTTCCCTTTCTCCGCAGCAAAGGGAAAGGCGATATAAAAGCTTTCAGGATCGGTAATACTCTTTTTAACTATTGAGTAGGCCAGGTCAACCCGTTTTGTGTGGTTGAAAAGCCTGATTTCAAATGTGAAACCCCTCGGACCTATTGCCGTCTCTGTCTCCGCACAGAACCTTATACTGGTCCAGATTTTACCGGCAGTTGCTGATTCAATCCAAACGGTGTCAAGCGATTTTCGAGTGAAATCATTCAGCATCCTGCTCTCCATCTGCGCCCTGTTGCCAAGCTGCTCAAGGATGAACTCACCCATGGCATGAGGCGCTTCCCTGTCAATAAGCTCAAGCGACAATTCTTTGTCAAAGAGCGAAGCAATGGTACCGTTGGTAATGTCAGCTTTCAGGCTGTACCATCGGTTCTCAATCTCTCCAGGGGGCAGGAGGATAGTACTGTCATCCGGGTCTTCCTGCGGCTTGATCAGATACTTTCTGAAGCCGAATGCCGGTACCTCATCAAACCATATTGCCCAGTATGTGCCGTCAGACCTGGAGGAGAGAGGCTGGGTCAGGAGCCTGTTGCCATCCTGATCGTAAATGCCTGCACTCATTCCACGCGGAACGATCTGATGATCAATATATACCGTGGCCAGTCCGGATCTATCCCAGTTCAGAGTGTTGAACACAACGATTGAAGGCTCCTCTGCATTTCTGAAGTAGCTTTGCATCAGCCCCAGGGCTGCTTCTCCCAGCGAGGCTGTCCTTCTGGTGGCCTCCCAGGCATACGACTCCTTAAGTGCCCGCTGCTCCATCGTTGGCTGGCTGTAGGGCTCGCGAACGCTCTCTGAATAGCCTGTAGTATGCTCTGTGTAGAAGAGCAGAGCCTCATTGGCCAGATCAATATCATCTGTAGTCTCATCCGGCAGTCTTATTCCGGCTATCGCGGCCATTGAGAGAGCTCCGTTGTTTGCCATGAGAGATGCAGCGGCACTTCGGGTGGCCGCCACCTCACGCGCTGATGCCCCGAACCCGTCCGTCCACCAGTCGGGCCAGGCCCCCCGGATGACAGGGAACTCGCTGCCATGGTCCTTCTCCATCGCCGTGAAGAACGAACCGGCGGTTGAGGTGGTAAGCTGTGGCCATTCAAAGATCTCGTTCCACCTGGTGATCATATCACTCATGCTTGTTGAGGGAGGCGAGTTATCTGTCAGATAGCCTGAGTGCTGAATTGCCATTTCATTGTAGGGATAACCCTTTGATCCGAGACTGATAAGGTAATTCAGCAGGTTGTTGCTGAACTTGTCAATATCACCTGACTGCACCTCCATGACTGTGTTGCCGGTCATATAATGTTCCGCCCTGAAGGTAAGCATCCTTTTACCGGAAGGAGACTCCCACCAGAACATAGTAGGCCGGTCAAAACAGATCAGCGCCCTGTGACCGTGCGTTCCCATGTTGAGGTACTTCACGCCAAGCCCGTCATAGTAATCGTTGAGGCACCATCCGATGCCGTTCACATCATTCTGCATGGCCAGAGTGACCGGAATTCCATGCTCCCTGATCCTGCTTACGGCTTTAAGCGACGCTGCAAGTATCTGCTCATCAGGGATCTCGTCAAAATTGAAATACATTCCTGTTACCTCGATCCTCCCTTCCTTAATTCGTCTGATCAACCTGGCGCACTGCTCTTCCGGCCTGCACTTAAGGTATTCATCAACCGGCCACGACGCCTCGCAGGTCCAGCGGAACTTTGCATTATCCGGGAAACCATCTGTGGCATCACAGTAGTCCAGGGCATAATCGATGTACCGAAGGTGCTCTGCCAGTATCTCCGTCTGCGAGCGTGTGTAACCGATGTCTGTGTGCGCATGCTGGATAAAACGGACTTTCCATTTTCTTACCGGCTCAAGGGTAATGCTCTTCGCGAGGCTGAAATCGCCGGCTGTAACCTTCATTCTGACCCTGGTGGGCTTCCTGACTTCAGGCAGACCAAGGTTTACGGCGTTGTATCCGAAGTTTAGCATGGCGGTTTGTATCAGCTTCCCGTCTGCATGGAACCGGGCCTCTTCCGGGTTGCCGAACCAGAATATGCCCGCCTCAACAAGCTGCCTGGGATTGCCCTCATTCTTCAGGATGGCAGGGAAGGGATTCAGTGTCACGCCTGTCTCCACCGGCTTGCGGAAGGTCATATACCATGAACTGAGGTTTGCTGCACTGCCAGTGACAGTGATCTTCAGCGGCCTGCCCTTAGGCACACTGCCGGAGGGCAGGCGCAGTATCATATAACCGTGATGGTCTCCGTGCTGGTCAGTCATCACTGCTCTGAAGCTCAGTGTTGATCCATTACCGCCCACAATATCCCACGATTTGCGGCCGTCAGTAAAAAAAGAAACATAGTGTTCCCCATCTACGGCCAGATCCATTTCTGCACTGCCTGGACCCGACCCCAGGGCAGCAATCCAGACAAATGCCGCATATCTTTCTGATATCCTGTCCGGAACAGCGGCCGTCTCCCATTCCATCTTATCCTTGCCGCCTGTCGCCCGTACAAGGATACTCTCACGAAGTCCCGGAATGCATGAGTGATACTCAAAGTCCAGTCCGGAGACCTTTGCTGAAAACCCGTTCAGGATATGATCATCCGGAGTGAAGAGCGATTGGCTGCTGACTATTGCCGGTACTGCCGTAAGCAAAAATGCCAGTAAAAGGATATTTTTCTTCATACTGCCTGTCTCTTATTTTACATATGCCATTACCAACATAGCTTCACATTCTGAATTATTTGTAACGGTGACCCTTTCCGCTGCAGAGGGAATAACGAAGGTCTCAGCGTAACTGACCTTCTGCCTGAGACCTCTCCGGGTCTCAACAATTATACTTCCTCCACCCACCAGGTTCATCACCAGACATTTGTTTCCGGTGGCTATAGCAACGGATGATCTGAAATTGTACCTCATCACATCATAAAGATGAGTCTCATGGGTGGGCAGGTGCCAAAGCTGCCAGTCATCACCTGCATTAACCAATACTGGCCTGGATTTAAGATTTTCTTTTACATAATCGCCTTTCCTGTCAAAGTACAGGTTTTCCGCAGCCCTGTCTATATTGAGGGTGCGGGGCCTTCCGTTCAGGTCCGCACGCAGCCAGTCATACATCTTGAAAGTAAAAATATAGGGTGTTGTACTTATCTCCAGCACCATGTTGTTCTTCCCTGAACCGTGAATTGTCCCGTAAGGTATCAGGAAAAGGTCATGCTTCGCAGATGCTTGCTTCTGAACGTACCGGTCAACCTCAAGAGGCTTACCGGTGCCGGCGCTTGTTTTCAGGGCAGTGATGAATTCCACTGGGTCTGTTGCTTCCTTAAAACCCAGGTACACAAATGCGTCATCCTTTGAATCCAGTATATAGTAGGATTCCTCCTGTGTAAAGTGTTCCCCGAAATGTTCCCTGGTGTACTCAGGCCGCGGATGACACTGAACGGAGAGGTTGCCGCCGTCAAATGTGTCAAGGAAATCGAACCGTATCGGAAATTCTGTGCCGAACCGCCCGTGACAGTCCCCCAGAACTTCTTGTGCCCCTACATACATCAGGCAGTCAAAGGAGACCTCCAGCAGTATGGATGAGCTCTCTAGCAGCAGCCCGTTTTCCGGCGAAATCAGTTCGAATGACCAGGCGTAGTTAGGAACATCCGGATTCAGCCCCCGGATATTATCCTTTATCCATGTTCCGCCCCACGGGCCCGGTTCAAACCATGGCCTGACCCTGAAGAGGTGATGGCTCATCTCTGCCAGTGCTTCCCTCAGCACCCTGCCTTCCATCCATACCGGTTCACCGGGTCTCTGGGCATCCACAATTATATCAATAAGGGGTAATGTCTCCTTTTTGTGACGGTTAAGCACCGGCCAGTCGATGAAATATGAACGCTTGTACATCATGCCTGCCGGTTCAGGCCTGACCATTCCAAGATTTGTGATGGCCCCGGCACGCGCCCTGTATTGCTGCTCATTCTTCGGCAGGTCTGCATAGATCAGCAACCCCTGCCAGCCGGCAAGCGCTGCCCCGGTGCCTGAGATGATATTTACACCATAATCCGGATCAGGCCTTAGATCATTCATATCCGGCATCCTGAAGAAACTGCCGAGTTGAAGGTCGCAACTTGTTCCGAAGAGCAGATCACCGTCTCCTGCATAAGGTGCAGTCATCTCCCTGATCTCCTGTTCCGGCTTGAGATATTCTGATGCATTAATGAACCTGACCGAAATACCTTCATTATTCAGTTCATTGATTATCTGTTGCTCCAGAAGACCCCAGAGGATGCCTGCATAACCATCAATTATCACTGTGCCTGTTTCTATAATCAGCGGCACCAGGGAAGCAAATCCGGCATGGATCTTCCCATCTCCTATGTTGAATGAGGGGTAGATATCATACCCGTCACCGGCTGGCGGTTTCCTCACTGGCAGTGGGTACTGTCCGGAATATTTGAGTTTCTCTGCCATTTTTAATTAAAGGGCGAATCGGATTATAACCCGGAATCCTTTCTTCTGAGGTCCAGGTCGTGAAAATCATAGCTGAAGTCAGTCAGCGGCGAGATTGCCTCCATGGTTATTGCCGACGGTTTTCCCTCCCGGTCAAGAGCAAATACTGCAAATGCGTCCGCATCCATTGACCTGTCATCCCACTTAACGATGAATGTGTTGGCGGTGAAGTGGAACATCTCACCCCTCAGCTTTGGTGACTTCACAGCCCTGATCCGCAGCCTTTCATTCTCAGCGTAAATGACCACATCACCGAACCACGCATCGGCATAGGTCCCGGTAAAGGCCCGCGTGTCGATATCCGCGGACGACTCACTTCTCATGGCCTCAACCGTTGCCCACACACGGTCAGTGATCTCTTTTGCTTCGATTTTATCCTTCAGCATTTTCTCCTTAAGCTTCCCGATCCAGTCAATATCCCTGATACCCAGGTAACCGTCCATGATGGTGTTGGTGATGGCCTGGTGTGCTGCTCCCTCCTGTTGGTTGGTCAGTACGATGATTCCAAGCCCCATCTCGGGCAGGAGGGTCACCCTGGTTTCTATTCCGGCGTGACTTCCGGTATGATAAACCTGCAGGTTGCCATTTATATCAGTGAGGTGCCATCCGAGACCGTATGTGGCGAAACTTGTCCTGTACGGGGAGTCGCCGCTGACACTCCTGACTGTCTGAGGTGTCCACATCTCCCGGTGCACCTTTTCTGAAAAGATGCGCTTATCAAGATTTTTTCCGTACCTGCCATGGTTCATCTGGAGCATGGCCCATTTGCTCAGATCGCTGATATTACTGTAGATTCCGCCCACCGAGTTGTGAATCTTGCCCTCCTGCTTTGCCACTAACTGCAGCTTTCCTTCAACCGGTACATGTGCATCGATTATGTTCGTCAGGTCCTTCAGCCTTTTGAATGATGCAGATGATCCGTCCATCCCCAGGGGCTCCATTATGCGTGATTCCACAAACTCTTCCCAGCTCATCCCCGAAACACGCGCAACAACCTCACCGGCAACAATGTACAGCAGGTTGTCATAGTCATACTTTGTTCTGAATGACGATGTCTGCCTCAGGTACCTCAGGTTGTAAATTATCTCGGCGGTGGTGAACATGGCTGAATCAGGCCATGACATCAGGTCCCCGGCTCCTTCGCCCAGTCCGCTGCGGTGTGACAGCAGGTCCTTTATGTTGAAATCCTCCGTGACAAAAGCATTGTAGAGCCTGAACTCCGGAATGATGTCAATGACCTTCGTCTCCCAGGTGAGCTTACCTTCATCGATAAGGATGCCGAGGGCAGCCACCGTAAAGGCTTTGGTGTTGGATGCTATTGCGAAGAGTGTATGCTCATCCGTTTTCTGCCGGGTAGCGATTGACCTCACCCCGTATCCCTTCATGTGGAGTATCGTGTCATCCTTAACAACCGCCACGGCGATACCCGGGACGCTGAACTCCTTCATCACCCTCTTCGTGAGTCTGTTTATCTGCCTGGTGGAAAGCGGCTGCCCCGCAGCGGCGAAAACCAGCGCTGACATGAGAAGCAGGGAAACCAGTCTTTTCATCTGTTTCACTTTCTCTTCATACTGAGATCATGGAAATCATAGCTAAAGTCGGTCAGCGGCGAGATGGCCTCCATGGTGAATCCGGCAGCCTTTCCCTCTTTGTCCAGGGTGAAGATCGCGTATGCGTCGGCATCCATCGATCTGTCATCCCATTTGACAATAAAAGTGTTGCCGGTATAGTATAGCATGTCGCCCCGAAGTCTGGGCGATTTGACAGCCCTGATGCGCAGTTTGCCTTCCTCTTCGGCGATTACTATGTCTCCGAACCATTTGTCACTGTAGGTTCCGGCGTAGGTTGAATTATCGACGGGTGCGTCTGTTTTTGAACGGTTCGCCTCAACCTTTGTCCATATCTCATCGGTTATCTTCTTTGCTTCGTCCCTGTTCCTCTCAACATTGGCACTTAGTGTCTTAACCCAGTCGTTTCCTGTGACTCCGAGGTAACCGTCCTTGATGGTGTTTGTGATAGCGGTAAAGGCTGACCCTTCCTGCTGGTTGGTGAATACAATGATTCCCAGTTTCAGTTCGGGGATAAGTGTCACCTGAGTCACTACCCCAGCCAGTCCGCCAGTGTGCGATGCCTGAAGGTATCCGCTGACATCAGTAAGCCCCCACCCAAGTCCGTAGGCCGCAAAATGACTCCTGTATGGTCCTGCTGACCTGACCGGAATTATAGTCTGCGGCGTCCACATCTCCCGGTGGGTCTTTTCGGAGAGCATCTGCTTGCCCTGGTTTTCGCCGTATTTGCCTCTGTTAAGCTGCATCATCACCCATTTTGTCATGTCAGCCACACTGCTGATTATGCCTCCGGCCGGATTGAGCAGGTCACTTTCATACATGGGTACCACCTGGAGCACACCGTTGACCGGCACATGGGCATCAATCATATTCGATCTGTCGATAGCCCTGCCGGGCGAGGCTGATGAACTATCCATCCCCAGCGGTTTCATAATACGCTCTTCGATAAACTGCTCCCAGCTCTTCCCGGAGACCCTGGCCACAACCTCGCCGGCTACCAGGTAGAGCAGATTGTCATAGTCGTACTTCGTCCGGAATGAGGAGGTCTGCTTCAGGTATCTCAGGTTGTGTATGATCTCCTCCTTTGTAAAGGATGAGGAGTCGGGCCACAGCATGAGGTCGCCTGCGCCCAGCCCCATGCCGCTTCGGTGCGTAAGGAGATCCTTTATGTTGAAGTCCTCCGTGACATATGCATTGTACAGCCTGAACTCCGGGATGACGTCTATCACCTTCGTCTCCCACCTGAGCTTCCCCTCATCGACAAGAATCCCGAGGGCAGCAGCCGTAAAGGCCTTTGAGTTGGAGGCAATGGCGAAGAGGGTGTTTTCGTTGGTCTTTTTGCCGGTTAAGATAGAGCTGACACCGTAACCCTTCATGTGAACAACCTTGTCATCCTTGACCACCGCAACGGCGATGCCAGGCACATTGAAAGCCTCCATCGTCTGCCCGGCAATCTTGTCTATCAGATCCGGCGTACAGGGTTGAGACCATACTGTGATAAACATGAACATCATCAGTAATAGGGAGAGCGACTTTTTCATAGTCTGTGATATTTCTTTTATGAGCCAATAAAGTTAGCATAATTGCCGTAAATGACCTGCCCCTGTTGAAAACCGGAGGGTCGGACAGAAATAGTCCATGAAACCGGAATTGCCTCCTTCCGGCAGCCGTGAAATAATATGCCAGGTTAACCTTCGCGGATAAGAGGCTTCACGAAACCGCTATGAGGATAATCATGATCAGCAGCGAGAAGGAATTAATAAGTATAAATGCATTTCTTGATCTGCCTTCAGCATCTGATACCTTAATTATCCTCGCGAAAGCAGCAATAAAGGCAATATTAAGTACAAGCAACAAAACTGCTACAGGTACTTTAAAGGGCATAAACATACCTGCAAGTATCCAGAGCAACAGTGATGAACCAGTTATCCACAGCAGCACCAGCCGGTTTATCTGTCCGGTACTCATTGAACCGTATATTGTCCTGATGCCGGCTTTTTCATATTCACTGCCGTATCTCACCAGCAGCAGCCAGAAATGCGGCATCTGCCAGAGGAACATGAAGAGGGCAAACAGAATAATAACAGTGTCAGTCACCCCGCCGCCTGCGGCCGTATAACCTATCAGGGGGGGGACGGCGCCCACCAGAGCTCCGGGGATAATGGCAAAAGCGGTAACTTTTTTCAGTCCCGTATAGACTAAATTGTAAAGGAGCACATTGGCCAGCCCTAGTATCAAAGGCACAAGACCGCTGAACCATAGCACGAGTGAGCCTGCAACAAGCATGATAATAGCCACTGCGGCAGCTGTGCCCGGAGTCATCCGGCCGGAGGGGAGGGGTCTGCCGGCGGTCCTGGCCATGACTGCATCACTCTTTCTCTCGGTGTACTGGTTTAGAGCCGCAGCACCGGATGACAGAAGAAAAACTCCTGTGGCAACCACAACCAGACTGCCTCCGGCATCACCCGCAAAAACAAGGTATCCGGTCACGGCAGAGAAGGCAACGGCCAGTGAGAGCTTCCACTTTGTGAGCTCAGCAATCATTGTTACATATGACCAGTTAATTGGCATCCACAACCAGTGTCTTGAGATATTCCGTCATGACAGCAATGTTCTCTACAGTCAGCAACTCGCGGTATGACTGCATCAGACCCCTGCCATAACCGAC